>ERZ1026844.275-NODE-275-length-41035-cov-33.805637_pt1 | contig 41035 bp, 63 predicted proteins | sample MGYA00380152_ERZ1026844 | MGnify/ENA primary metagenome ERZ1026844 (study PRJEB33269, sample SAMEA4719788) | human gut metagenome | biome: human-associated habitat; feature: organic feature; material: feces | place: Cameroon | collected 2013-10 ... | reverse complement strand
GACTGGACAGAGGAAGAACTGAAAGCCCTTGAAAGAAAGCTAGACAAGCAGTATCGAGAGGCGTGGAAAGACTTGAATGCAAAGGCCAGAGCCTACTTCCTCCGGTATGCGAAGCGGTGGGAAAAGGAATACAAGGCCTATCAGGAAGGCAAGTATACAACCGACGAATTTCGTCTGTGGGAACAGTCCCAGTTGGCGAGAGGCCAGCACTGGGATGATCTCCGCGATAAGATGGCGGAACGTCTTACGAATACGAACGTCATTGCTGCGAGCTACATAGAGGATGCGATTATTAATATATATTGCGAAAACTATAACTACGCTGCCTACACGGTCGAAGGATATGCGCAGAATTATATATCTAATATCCAGATGGGTGCAGACTTTGATTTGATGAATGAGGCGGTTCTGCGCCGTTTGATTCTCAAAAATCCGCGTTTATTGCCGCTTCCTTCTGTTGACATTCCAAAGGATCAGCAATGGAACAAGAAGAAGCTACAAGCCTGCCTGATGCAAAGCATTCTGCAAGGCGAAGGCATCGGGAGCATTGCAGACAGGTTCCAGCAGGTCGCGGCAATGAATCGCGCATCTGCGATAAGGAGTGCAAGGACGGCGACGACAAGTGCACAGAACGGCGGAACATACGAAGCCTATACAGCTGCGGAGAAGAGTGGCATACAGATTCAAGATGAGTGGATAGCAACACACGATTACCGCACCCGTGACAGCCACAGGGCATTGGACGGTACAAGGGTTAAGCACGGGGAACGGTTCGCAAACGGCCTGCGCTTTCCGGGGGATATGCTATTCGGTACAGCAAGAGAACTGTATAACTGCCGATGCACTACACGGGCTATCATATCCGGCATCAATGACTCTGATCCTGTTGACCTGAGCCATTGGAGTGGCGGCGCAAAAGAATATGCAGCATGGAAAAGAGGAAAGAGGCGGTAAGATGTCAGGATTCGAGGTAGTAGACAATGTGGATGCACTCAAGGCCTTGTTTGAGGAAAAGTGCAACAAGGCTTTGGAAGAAATTGGACTGGCTGCGGAAGGGTATGCCAAGAAAAATATACAGAAAAAGATTATAACCGGAGCTACAACGCCCCGAACAGGCCGTCTGATGTCTAGCGTAACACACATCGTTGACGGGAAAGACTGCTATATTGGGACAAATGTTTCGTACGCTATCTATTTCGAAATGGGAAGCGGCACGCAGTCACCGTACGGAAGGCGAAAAACCCCGTGGAAGTATCAAGACTCAAACGGAAACTGGCACATGACACACGGGATGCGTCCAAGGCCGTTTCTCAAACCGGCAGTGACGGAATATTCAAGTAAATACGCAAATATCATTAAAGATATGATGGAAGGATAAGGGATTCGGCATTGTGCCGAGTCCCTTTTTTGCAGTTACGGTAGATAAATACACAGTATATTGTGCCTATAGACTGCGAAGAATAGCGGTCGTTTTGCCCGTTAGCAAAGCGAAGCTACCAAAGAAGTGGAGGGAATAAAAATGGCACTTAAAAGAAGTGAACTGAGAAAAATCGTCAAAGATGCCGACATGACAGATGAAGAAAAGCTGACGGCTGTAATGGACCTGCTGCACAGCGAGGTGGACGACCTCAAAGAAGAACAGGACGACTTAAAAGAACAGCTGAAGAAGGCACAGGATGATCTGAAAGATGCTCAGAAAAACGGCGGTGGCGATGATTCCGAATGGAAAAAGAAATACGAAAGCGAGCGCGACGCTTTCAAAAAATTCAAAGATGAGCAGACTGCTAAGGACAGCAGAGCTGCTAAGGAAGCGGCTTACAAAAAGCTGCTCGAAGAAGCTAAGGTGAGTGCCAAGGTCAGAGACAATGTGCTTAAAGTCACCAATTTTGATGAAATTGAACTGGACGAGAAAGGACAGATCAAAGACGCTGCAGACGTGAAGAAAAAGATTGAAGCAGATTGGTCTGGATTCATCGAGAAGAGTAACACCACGGGCGCAGATGTTAAAAATCCGCCAGCAAATGACGGTGGAACAGGATCATATACAAGCAGAGAAGAGGCAAGAAAGGGCGTCAAATCAACAGCAGAAATGATGAAACGTATCCGCGAGAATCCTCAGCTCTACACAACTAATAGTGTTAATTCAGGAGATTAAAAAATGGCTACTGAAACAAATTTGATTAAAACTACCGATCTGACAGATGCTCAGGTTAGGGAGATTGCTTTCACAGAGCTTTTCACAGAGAATCTTAAGAAGCTCATTGAGGCTCTCGGCGTAACTAGAAAAATCTCTAAACAGGCCGGAAGCGTTTTAAAGACATACAAAGCAACTGGTACGCTTGCGAGCGGAACTGTTGCCGAAGGTGAAGTGATTCCACTTTCAAAATACAAAATGAAAGTTGTTAATTACGGGGAAATCACATTAGAAAAGTGGAGAAAGGCTACAACAGCGGAGGCTATCATTGGATCTGGTTTTGACCAGGCGGTGACGTTGACAACCGACAGAATGATGAAGGACATCCAGAACAACATTCGTACAAAGTTCTTTACATTCTTAGGAACAGGAACAGGAACATCTACAGGCGTAGGCCTTCAGGCGACACTTGCACAGACGTGGGGGCAGCTGCAGACACTGTTCGAAGACAATGCTATCGAAGCAGTATACTTCATCAATCCGCTGGATATCGCTGACTATCTTGCAACAGCAACGATCACTACACAGACAGCGTTCGGCATGACTTATATTGAAAACTTCCTCGGAATGGGCACTGTATTTATGAACAGCTCTGTTCCGAAGGGTAAGGTATACGCAACAGCGAAGGACAACCTTGTTCTCTATTATATCCCAGTGAACGGTGCTGATTTAGGCAATGCGTTCAGCTTTACAGCTGATGAGCTTGGCCTGATCGGTATTCATGAGGATTCTGACTACAAGACGATGACATGTGAAGATGTTATCGTCAGCGGTCTGACATTGTTTGCAGAGATGATTTCCGGCGTTGTTGTAGGCACAATCACAGCTGCAGCCTAAGAATTAAGAGTGAGGATGGTTGATGATGATTTCTGAGGTAATGAGACATATCCGGAATTACTTCCAAACAGAGGAGTATATCGACGGGACCTATACGATTCAGGACGGCACCATTGACCTTCCTTTTCTGATTGAAGGTCAGTATTTTTTGATCGAAGGCTCTGTCCTGAACGACGGTGTTTATCAGTACCCGCCGTTTGAACTGGATGACGAGACATTCACGGGGACTATAGTTCCTCTGAAGCCTCCGAAAGCTTTTCTTAACCTCTGCGAGGATATCGCACAGTATGTAGAGAAGTATGGCGGCAGCAATGTTGGGCCGTACTCTAGCGAGTCATTCGGCGGATACAGCTATACACGTGCGACGAATCAGAATGGCTCTCCGCAGACATGGAAAGATGTGTTTGCGAGCCGCTTAAACGAATGGAGGAAGGTCTAATGAGCTTGATCGAAAACATGATGATTCCTTTTTGCTTCGTCGAAAAGAAACGTACACCAGACGGCGCAGGCGGCTTCCTTTCTGAGTGGACAGACGGCGCAGAATTCAATGCAGCTCTTACTCTTAACACCACCATGGAAGCCCGCAAGGCCGAACATGACGGTATGACGAGCGTATACACAGTGACTACAAGCAGAAACATCCATCTGGAGTACCACGATGTTATCCGTCGTCTCTCTGACGGAAAAACGTTCCGAATTACGTCCGATTCTTCGGATAAGATGTCTCCGACTGCATCGACACTGGACATCGCACAGTCAACGGCGGAGAGATGGGAGCTGACACAATGACAACAGGCGAAGCATTATATAATTTTTTTAACTCTTTTGGAATAACGGCATATCCTACGACATCTGTCCCGGATGATGTCGTTTTTCCGTATATGACATACGATTATTATGACGGCTTTTTCGGAGATGCAGAGCAATCTATAACTGCATCCCTGTGGTTCTATACGACTTCTGAGCTGATTCCGAACAAGAAAGCGGATGAGATTGCAGCAGCTATCGGACGTGGCGGAAAAGTAGTAGCCTGCGATAGCGGAGCAATATGGCTCAAGCGGGGGGAGCCTTGGTGTAATGCCCTGTTAGATGATGGGGATACATCAATTAAGAGACGTCTACTTAACATTACAGCTGAATTTTTGAAGGGGTGATAGAAAATGAAATTCACAAAAATTCCTGAAAATACATTTAAAGAATTGCAGATGAACACAGGCGTTCTGTGTGATACATTCACACCGGCAAGCGGCACTATCGGGAACATCCTTGGTGCTACTACAGGAGGTATCAGCTTCGCGGATGCCCTTACATTTACGGATTTCGGCGAAGATATCGACAATTGCCCGAAAAATACGATGGAACTGAAGCGTCTTGACAGCCATGAAGTTACGCTATCCGGCACGTACGTTACGGCCACAGCGGCAAGTGTCAAAAAACTCATGGCTGTTGCGGACATCGACAGCGTAGACGAGACAAAGATTATACCGCGAAATGATGTGAAGCTGTCGGACTATGGAGATGTCTGGTGGGTCGGCGACTATTCCGATAAAAACGACGATTCAAACGGCGGTTTTATCGCTATCCATCTGATTAACGCCCTTTCTACAGGCGGTTTTCAGCTGACTACAAGCGACAAATCAAAAGGACAGATGGCATTCACATACACAGGACATTACAGCATCGAAGAACCGGACAAAGTGCCTTATGAAGTGTATGTATCCGCCGGTAAATAAGGAAGGAATGAGATAATATGAAGAAACTTTCAGAAATCACAATGGATCAGGGACTTGATATCGTTGCAGATATCCTTGTCCCGATCATGAGCATTGCCGAAGACGATACAGCAAGAGATTTTTTCACGAAGGAAAAGCCCCAGGAAGGCGAAAATGCCATCCAGATGGCATTGCGCCGGATCAAGTCAAGCCTTCCGGTCCTTATCAAAAAGCATAAGGAAGACCTGATCGTCATCATGGCAGCTCTTAACACGCAGACTGTAGACGAATACAAGCAGTCAAAAGGCTTCATGGGCCTTGTAAAAGACGTAGTGTCACTTACGAATGATGAGGACTTACAGTGGCTTTTTACATCAGCAGAGTCAGAGAATATCAGCGAATCGTCTGGCTCTGCGTCGGAGAATACAGAGGGCGCAGCATTAAAGGTTTTATAGGCTTTACAGTAGCCCGTATTCAGAAGGAAATTGAAACGAAGGCGTATAGAATCTATGTAACGGACAGCCTCCTGTGCGGCCTTAACGCCTTCAGGAAAGATCCGATTACACAGAGATATGCTGACATTCTAGGAGGAAAGAAAAAAGAAGAAGACACGCGTTCCGGTGATGAGATTGTCGCTGATCTGATGAGAAGGGCGGGGTTAAAATTTGAATCTTCTTGAGTTATATGCAAAGCTGAGCCTTGACACGGGAGAATACGACAAAGGCTTAGACGATTCTAAAAGCAAAGCAAAATCGGCCGGCAGTTTCATCGCGTCCACTCTCGGGAAAGCGGCTGTCACGACTGCAAAGACAGTAGCGGCAGCATATGGAACAATTCAAGCCGGTATTGCTGTTATTACAAAAAAGTCACTCGATGCATATTCAAGCTATGAACAGCTTACTGGCGGCGTGCAGACGTTGTTTGGTGCCGGAGGTGCATCCTTGGAGGAATATGCGAAGAGTATAGACAGCACCGTTGATGACGCTAAAGATAAGTATAAAAGCCTCATGTCTGCGCAAAACGCAGTGATGAAAGCAGCCGCAGGAGCTTTCAAGACAGCAGGAATGTCGGCAAATACCTACATGGAAACCGTTACAAGTTTTTCTGCATCACTGATTCAGGGCCTTAGTGGAGATACCGAAGCAGCAGCAAAAGAAGCCGACAGAGCCATCACGGACATGAGCGACAACGCCAATAATATGGGTACCAATATTCAGGATATACAGAATGCATATCAGGGCTTTGCGAAGCAAAACTATACAATGCTCGATAACCTTAAGCTTGGTTATGGCGGTACTCAGGCGGAAATGGTCAGGCTGATCAACGATTCCGGCATCCTGAATCATACAATCGAAGACTTAGACGGCATCACATTCGACCAGATTGTCGATGCAATTCACGAAGTCCAGACTAATATGGGAATCACGGGAACAACAGCGGAAGAAGCAGCAACCACTATTGAGGGCTCTGTTAATTCTGCGAAAGCGTCATGGGAAAATCTTGTGACCGGAATCGCCGACCAGAATCAAGACCTTTCAGAGCTGACATCTCAGTTCATCGAGAGTGTAGAAGTAGCAGCAAGCAATGTATTACCGAGAATTCTTCAGATTTTCAAAGGCATCGGAGAGGCGGCACAGGACATTGGCCCTGTCATTGCAGAAAAACTTCCGGGTGTTGTTACAGAAGTTGTTCCGGCGTTCTTCAGTGCTGGTCAGTCGATGATGAAGGCCATCGGGACGGCAATCGTCGACAATGCGCCTGATGTCATTGAATTCGGAATCGAGACTTTGTCAAACCTGTGGGAGTCTGGTGGAAAGGACTTCATTGAAACAGGAAAAGACACAGCTGTCGAACTTCTGAAAAAACTCAGTGAGGGGCTTGTCGACGGTATTCCGACACTCTTAGAGAATGTCTTGCCGATGCTGGAACAGTTCACGGAGTACATTCGAGAGAACGCCGGAACAGTCATAGATGCCGGGCTTGACCTGATTAAGAACCTTGCGCAAGGATTAATCAACAGCCTTCCGCTTCTCATCGAGTATATCCCGCAGATTGTTATCAACATTGCGGAAATCATCAACGAAAATGCTCCAAAAATCCTTATGGCCGGCGTTGATCTGATCGTAATGCTTGTGAACGGCATTATTCAGGCTATTCCAACCTTGGTCGAAAACATTCCAAAGATTATCGAAGCGATTGTCTCTGTATGGACGGCATTTAATTGGTTAAATCTCGGTAAGAATGTCTTAGACGGTGTTATAAACGGCATCAAGTCACTTCCTTCAAAGGCGAAAGGAATCATTAAGAATGCTGTATCTGACATCAAATCAGCTTTCACAGGTGGCGGCATCGAAAGCGTTGTAAGTAGAATCTTTTCGAAGGTTAAGGATTTCATTACGAACCCGATCAAGAACGCTATATCGACTGTTAAGAGCACTGTTGAGACTGTCACAACTCCTTTTACAACAACATTCGAGAAAGCTTTTACGATTGTTAAGGGCGCAATTGACAAGATCAAGGGCGTGTTTAATTTTTCATGGAGTTTGCCACATTTGAAGCTTCCTCATCTGTCGATCACCGGCAAATTTGGCCTGACTCCACCGAGCGTGCCACATTTCAGCATCGAGTGGTATAAAAAGGCCATGGATAACGCAATGATTCTTAGCGATGCAACCATCTTTGGGGCATCCGGAGGGCATCTGCTAGGCGGTGGAGAGGCAGGAAATGAGGTTGTAGCAGGAGAAGCGCATCTGATGGACATGATTAGAGAAGCCTCTGCCGAAGGCTCTAATGACGTTCTTGAAGCCATCCTGTCAGAGTTGATAAAGCTCAATAACGGCCTCTATGACAAGATTGTGAACGCTCTCAGGTCGATGAACATAAAATTTGACGAGCGAGAGCTTGCAAGACTGGTGAAAAAATATGCTTGATAAATTTTTTTACGAAAATAATAACGGTAAACGGGTCGTCTTCGGTGAAGGCGGCCTGTATGCTAATTATAATGACCTACGAGATTATGAGTGGTCGTATTCGGATGATAACAATATCATAGGCGGATTCTATAAGGAACCCGTTAAAAAGAGCCTTCCAGTTGTGATTGTAAAAAACTCCCTTGCTGAAAGAATAGCTGTTCGGAATAGCCTTTTTGAAGTTTTCGAAAGTGATATTTTAGCAGGCAAAAAAGGGCGTATATGTATCGGGAATTGGTACTTAAAATGTTGGATTACTGCAATCGAAAATAGCAGCTATCTGATTCATAGAGACTTCACGAAGGCAGACCTGACCGTGATCACAGATGAACCGTTCTGGATAAAAGAAGAGCTATATTCTTACGGGGCTTTGAACACATCCGCAAGCGGCGGCGTTGATTTTCCTTTCGATCTCCCGGTCGACTTGCGGTCGGTGAATGTTGGACAGAATACCGTTTCAAATTCTCAAATCTTTCCTGCTGCATTCAAGATCACTGTGTACGGTCCATGCTCTAATCCGGTGATGATCAAGATTGGCGGCCATACTTATCAGGTCAATGTAGGTCTTAACTCCGGTGAAAACATCGTTATTGACTCTACGAACAAGACGATCACTAAGGTTCTGCAAGACCGTGCTGAGACATCCGTGATGCGTTACAGGTATAAGAAGGAAAGTGTCTTTGAAGAGATTCAGCCTGGTCAAAACGAACTCATATGGTCCGGAGATTTTGGATTTGACGTACTCTTATATCACAAGCGAAGTGAACCCGATTGGGAATCTTTGACTGGCAATATCGGAAGCAGTGATACACCTACACCGGCACCCGGTGGCAGTGAAACAGAAGATATGAGCGTTTACTTGCTCGATTCAAGCGGAGAGCCGATTCTTGATTCTAATAACAATCGAATTGAATTGTAAGGGGGTACATCATGGATTTTTACATGACCGATAAGGATAGATATGACATGATGTATCTCTCTGATAAGTGCTCGTTTGATTTTGAAGTCGGCAGTGAGAATGATTTTGAAATCGGAATTCCGGTGTCACTGTATGATTCAGAAATCTACGAAAAAGGACACTATATCTACTGCGACGGAACAGAATACGGCGGACGGATAGAAGGAATTAAGTCAGATACATCCGATGGAACTGTGAAAATATACGGCGAGACGTTCCGGGGAATGCTCAAGGACAAGGTTGTTGAGCCTCCGACCGGAGAAGCTTATTTGTATGTTTCAGGAGATTTAACGGAATGTCTTAAGACTTTATTGGGTGGCCAGTATACCGGCATATTCAGGGTATCAGACACCCTCATAGGAGTTTCTGTGAGCAACTATAAAGTTAACAGATATGATTACATTCTCAATGCGATGGAATCTCTGCTTCAACCTAATGGCTATCGACTGGACATCAGCGTGGTCAACGAAGAAACACAATTTTTCGTTGAACTGTCAGCGAAACCGAACGAGGTTGATGACGAGATATCGCAGGACTATGATTTCAATTTCAATATTGACAAAAAAATTCTGAAATACAACTACATGATCGCACTCGGTGGCGGACAGCTCGAAAAAAGAACGGTTCTGTATCTGCATCAAAAAGATGATGGAACGGTTGAACAGGTTTCTGAAATTCCAAACGGTGATGATATCAGGGTGTATAAATACGATTACAGTTCATCAGAATCAACAGGAAGCGAAACAGAGCTGCTTGACGGTGCTGCAAAGAAATTTGACGAGATCAACGAATCAGACAGTCAGGCGATGACTATCTCGGACGGCTCACAGATTGAGTTAGAGCTTGGCAGCATCGTTTCGGGACGCGATTATATCACCGGCATCACGATTCAAGAGCCGGTGACGAAGAAAATCCTAAAAATCAAAAATGGGATAGCATCAGTATCTTTCAAAATAGGAGATGATAAATAATGGCAAAAATAGTTACCGGACACACAGGAAGTGCACACATTACAGCAGATGACTGGGCTTCTTTCAACGCGGGGCTTCTGAGTAGCTCTGACGTTGTGCTTGCATTTGACATGCCTGAAGCAAAAGAGACGACGTCCGGCGTCGTGACATTGCCGAAGCTCGAGATTATCATTCAAGGCGTGCATTGCCGAACGGATGGTACAGAAAAAGTGACTATTGAAACGGGGTCACAGGGCCTTTACAGAAATGATTTGATTGTTGGACGGTATCAAAAAAATGCATCATCCGGCGTTGAATCTTTTGCGGTTGATATCGTAAAAGGGACAGCATCATCTTCACCGTCTGATCCATCTGTAACTCAGAACGATATTAGATCAGGCGGAACGCTTCGAGAGGTCCCGCTTTACAGAATCGTTTTATACGGCTCAACGATTCAGAAAATCGAGCCAGTGATATCGAATATCAAGAATCTATTGAATCTTCAGAAAAATGTTAATGCTGCAAACGATGTTGCAAAGGCAGCGAATTCTCGGGCAAAAGCGAATTCGGACGATATCTCAAAGTTAGACACAAGGGCCACGAACCTTGAAAAGAAGCTTGACTTCAAAGGAACCTTGAGAGCTTTTAGCGATAATGCAAAAGCGGCACTGATGAGCTGGGTGAGTTCTTTCAATTCTTCATCCGGCAACCCTGATGTTCTCGGTGCCGGGATTTCCCTTCAGGATGCTAACGGCAGCGAAAAATCTTCGCTTAGAATTTATTCAAACGGCAAAATGCAGTTCAATTATAAGGATAATAGTTATAATGTACCTATAATCCAGCGCGGATCACAATCCATGACCGTGGAGAAAGCGAATACAGCTGTTAAAAAAGAAATCACATTCCCGAATGCATACAAGTCCATTCCGAATGTTTTTGTCACGATCCATGCAAGCGATCCGCTCAAATACGGCGTTTCCGTTGGAGGGGTAACCGCAAAAGGCTTTACATTGTATTTCAACGCAACTAGTGCCACAACGGCAACGATAGAGTGGTGTTCAATCGGTCGCCTTGACCAGTAAGGAGGAAATCCATGTCAAAAATCAGTGCTTACGAAAAGATACAGGAGTTCAACGGCTCTGAGGTATTCATTGTTGATACATCGGACGGAACAAGGACGGTCACATATCAGCAGCTCGTAGACCTTATCAAGTCAACCGGCGGTAATGTTGTAGCACAGCAGAAGAGTGTGACTCCGGCAGCGAATGAACAGGTTATCGAGCCCGATTCTGGCTATAATGCCCTTTCGAAGGTGACGGTTAATGCTATCCCAATATCGAGAGACGAAAACGCAAACGGGACGACCGTAACGATCGGATAGGAGGACGAAAATGGCAGTAAATAAGGTTATCTACGGTTCTGATGTGCTGATTGATCTGACGGATGACACGGTTAATGAATCGTCCTTGAAGCAGGGATATACAGCACACGATTGTCACGGAAATCTAATCACGGGTGAGCATGTTGAATCCGGTGGCAGTTCCGGAGCCGGACTCCCTGATACAATTGAAGCCGGTGATACACCGATTTGGGGGAAGTATAAAAAGCTAACAACGAGTAGTTCAAGCACAAGTGAAAAAGTGCTGAATATTGGGAGATTTGTCGTTCCTAAAGACGGTACCTATAGATTCACTTTTATTGGCGTGGCTTCTGGTACATCTGGAAATAAACCCATGGTAGAATTGAGTACCAATTCAAATAAAGTTTCTAGTGCAAATATAACAGGAGTTCGAAATAGCGAAGGAACTGCTGGTGCGACATTTGTGTATCTGCCATACTCAAACGCAACAGATACTGAAATTGCGCAATGGATAGAAGCTACATTAACTGCTGGACAAAAAATATGGTTTTTTGGCAAATCAGCGGCTGGTGCTGTTACTGGTGTTGTTGGCAATAAAGGAACGATATACGGAGTAATTGTTAGCATAGCGTGGGATAATGGAACAAACTAATAATAGGAGGATGTGGAATGATACGTGGAAAAGTGACCGGACAGGTTCTTCAGCTTGCGAAAAATACGACCGTAAGCGACAGCAAAAACTATATATCAGCCAGATTCGTCTTTTCACTCGACTGGCTTGGTCTGACTAAAACGGTGCATTTCAAGAATGGCGAGAATCAGGCGGATGTAACCCTTGTGGATGACGGCATCACACAGGACAGAGGAATTGACCTGAGCGCCGGAACATGGGACGTGTGGCTGCATGGGGCAGCTTATAACGAGTCTACAGGAGAGCTTGAAGAGAGAATCACGACTACCAGCGCAAAGCTTGTAGTCCTTCCGTATCAGAACACTTCTGGTGAGCCTTTTAAAGGTAATAATGCCAGCGCCGTAGAAATCGAGGTTGGTAAGGCGGTCGTTGCGGCAACACAGTCAAAAGCCAGCGCAGAAGCAGCCGAGAAATCCAGAATTTCCGCTGAAAAAGCAAAAACGGATGCAGAGACCGCAGCAAAAGAGGCAGCGGATGTAAGTAAGGTTATTACTGTCGATAAAGAATCGGTGGAAAATAATAGGATACTGTCTGAAGCCGCAAGAAAAGAGTCGCAGGCGTGGGCGATCGGCGATGAAGAAATTCCTGAGACGGTCGATAACAATGCTAGATTCTATTCAGAAGCAGCAAAACAGGTTGCTACAAAAAACGGATTTTGCCACATGAGCATTGACGATTCCGGTCATTTGATTCTCAACAGGACAGACAACATCAAAGACGAATTGGACTTCGAATTAACAGACAGCGGGCGTTTGGAGGTTATAATTAATGATTAGAACAGATTTAGGCATCGCCACGGCCTATGCTGAGGCCGTGAGCAAGGGATATACGGGAACAAGAGACGAATTCGGCCAGATGTTCGTCGATTTCGGAAAGACTGCTGAGAAGGTCTCGGAAGACAAAAAGGCAGTCGAACAGATGAAGACATCTGTTGAAGAAACAAAGAATTCTGTTGATACAACAGCGGCTGAATTCGGACAGAACGTCGCAGATAAGACAGAAGAGGCTAAAGCGGCTATCACAGAGCATGCAAATACGGAAAAAGCATCAGCGACAGCAGCTATTGCTGCGGTAAAGGATTCGGCCGCTGCTGAAATCGCAAAAAAAGGGGCTGATACGCTTGCGACGATTCCGGAAGATTACACGGCATTATCCGGACAGGTTAGTTCACTAAAGGAAGATTTAGTAGATTTACAGGCTGTAAATATTATTTATACGAATAATAAATTAGATACATCGGAAAATAACGTAAAAATCGGAGCTGGTGTAAAAAGTAGGGGTGGAAATTGTTTTAATATTGAAACATGTATCGATGCAAATGATACAAGAGTGGTGTTTTTAACTCCGATTGAAATTGAAGATGGCAAAATATATAAATTGTGTAATGACAATTCTAACACAGGTACAATTTATACAGCAGCTCAATATTTTGGTGTATATGACTCAAAAGGTGATTATCTGACAAGAGTTGATGGAAGAATGGGATTTTCCATTAACGGTAAATTATTCAGAAATTACACAAATACTTTTTTTAATAAATATGTGGATTATGAATTATCTGATATAGGAAAATATGTACTAATTTCTTCTACGATTGATAATTATAAAAATATAAAACAATTGAGGGTTGTCGATTTTGAAGATGAGCAAATTAATGATTATATACCATATCAATATTATGCTATTGAAGAAAATACAATGAAAATTAAAGAGTACGCGCAAAAAGTGGATAGAAACACAGAAATTATTAATTCTTTGATTTCTAAGGGATTTCGTGTAATATTGGCTTCGGATTTGCATTTTGACGTTGAACATCCAAATACAAAAATTGCAGGCATTCGTTCAAGAGATAGGATGCAAATGTTTGTTGATGCTGTTAATGCAGAAAATAGAATCAAAAATGTAGATGCACTAATTTTCCTTGGTGATTTTGAACTTGGATATGGCAAAAAATCAGCAACTTATTTTGCCGAACATTATGCACCACAGTTAGAAATGCCATTCTATGCATTTCCGGGAGATCACGACTTTTATACAAACGAGGAATGGAAAAAAATATGGGGGAGGAATAGAGAGGACTCGTTTGACGTAGGAGATATAAGATTTATTTTTGTGGATGTCTACAAAAATACGATTGGTCAAAAAGATTCCGATGGTCACACTGTATTATCTGTTTTAGACGAAGATGTTCAGCAGGCAAGAGTTCAGCAGGCATTAGAAGCTGGGAAAAAAGTGATGTTGATGGCACACTGGGATAATGGCTTGATACGTAATGATATAACAACATCAACATGGAGAAATTTCATGCGCAATAATGTAACGGCTGTATTTTGTGCCCATACACATACACCAAGCGTTTCCAATAATGCCTATGGCGAATTGTATTATTATAATACAGGTAATTTTTCGTATCCACCGGGTGCGGATTGGACAAAAATTGATGATGGAGATGGAACAGCATGGAGAAGATATTCTCTTCGAAATCTTGAAATTGGTGATAATTGCAACACAAAACTTATTTATCCACATCAAAAATTACTTATAGAAGAAGCGGAAAAAGAATGGGATTATACATTTGGAGATGAGTACGTTATTCGCACTATCTAATTAACTAAAGGTGGCCTTGGCTAACTAGATAATATCAAAAAAATCAAAAAGAAAGAAGGTAATACCATGAGAAAAAAATTAATTCTACTGATTTTATCAGCCGTCCTTGTTGTGGCAATGGCGCTGCCGGCACTCGCTTGTACACCGCCACTGAGTCCTCCAAAGATGCCGGACATGGAAAAAGCATATGAGGCTTGCAGGGAAGCAGGCAAGAGAGCTGTAGAAAATGTTGTGATTCCGGATTCTTATTTTAAGACCGAGACAGAATCTGAAACGGAAACAGAAACGGTGATTGAAACCGAGACAGAATCTGAACAGGTCAACGAATATTATTTCCGATGGAAAAAATATATTCCAGAATCTTTACGAATCAGGTGGGCTAGCTTTCTCAGGAGGTGATCCAGTTTATCTCCCTTGTCGGGGTCAAGGCAAATACTCAAAAAAAGAGGTATAGAAACATGACCGAAGCAATGATAACCGGAGTTGTAGCTATAATCGTGTGCATGATTAACAATGCATTTCAACAATATCGTACAAAAGCACAGCATGACGAGACAACGACGATGATAAGTTATAAAATTGATGAGTTGACAAAGCGAGTTGACAAACATAACAGCATCATTGAACGCACATATGCATTAGAGAAGCAGATGGCCACAATGGACGAAAAAGTCCGTGTGGCCAACCACCGAATAGCGGATTTAGAGGAAAAGGAGCGTGTATAGAATGTTTAAAAATTGCGTATTAAAACCCGATGTAAATACAGTCAAGTGGTTCAAGGCGGCTGGCGTGAGAGCCGTCAAGACCATGGCGCAGACCGCTGTGGCACTGATCGGAACAAATGCATTCATCACGGCTGTTGACTGGAAGATGATCGTTTCCGGTGCTGTGATGGCCGGAGTGGTGAGTATCCTGACAAGCATTGCCGGAATTCCGGAAGTAGAAGCAGAATAGAGAGGAGATAGACTGATATGAGTAAGACGTTTAAGCAAAAAGAATGGGGAACGATTCACGGAATTTCTATGTCTGCATCCGGCTGTGGCCCGTGTAGTATCGCTGCAATCGTTGCCAATCTGGTCAAGGACATTACACCGAAAAAGGTGGCGGAATGGCTGTACGCAAACGGCGATTTCTTTTCATCCGGAACAACACGTGCCGGTGTAACTGCCGCCTTTGAGCACTACGGCTTCGATGTGGTCGGCTACTACAAACCGGAGCATTCTGGCGGCACAATCTGGAAAAATGCGATGGCAAAAATGAAGTCCTTAAAAGGCGACTGGTGGGCTGTATTTTTGACGGTCGGAAAGGTCAACGGGGCAAAGGACAACTTTTGGACATCTGGCGGGCACTTCTTAGCCGTCACAGACTACAAGGACGGGAAGCTCTATGTGCGTGATTCCGGTGCTCGCGATAATACCGGATATTTCAGCCCGGAAAAGTTGCGCTATGATACCAACGTCATCTGGATCGTGCAGAAAAAATCCGGTAAGAAGACTTATGCAGGAGAGTTTCCGACTCTTCCGTCAAAAGGCTATATCGGCGAAGGCGACACCGGATCAGAAGTTAAGAAGGTGCAGCTGTTTTTTAAATGGTACGGCACATACAAGGACAGAGTAGATGGAAAATGCCTTGAAAAGACTATAGCAGCCATTAAGGCGTTCCAGATTGCAGAAAAAGAAGTGACAGATTTGAAATTCGGACCATCTTGTTTGAGAAAAGCTAAGACTGTCAGAAAGTAACAAGGAATATGAAAAAAGCAAAGGAAATGCTGCTTGAAGATGCATTATCTTCGGCCATTCAGTCAGAAAAGCACAATATCCAGTTGAAAAAGGCTCTTACTCTTTCAGCCGTTTTTAACATCGTGTGTCTTGTATATTGTGCACTCAAAAAGCATGGATAGAGGCCTGATTAGATACTTTTGGGATTGCGGAGATAGCCAGATCATTGAATTTGCGATGATCCGGGCACGACTGAACAGAAGAGAGAAAGAGGCTGTCAGCCTTCTCCTGGACGAATGCTACACACAGGAAAAGGCTGCAGAAGTGATGGACATTTCTGTACGGAATGTTCAGAAAATCTGGTACAGCGCCGCAGACAAACTCCTGTCGATTCCGTGGGTAGTGGCCTATGCAAAAGAGCTAAAAAATAAATAATGTGCGTAAATATAGCGTATCTGATTCGTTGGATACGCTATATTTTTTTGCTTAAATAGACAGTAGAAAGGGGGATATTGATGTATAAGCGATACAACCCCAATCCGATCGCGGCGAGAGTCGGAGACTGTACGGTTCGAGCTATCAGTAAGGCGACAGATCAGAGTTGGCAATATACATATGTGCAGCTGTGCTTGTACGGTCTGTTAATGTCCGATATGCCGTCAGCCAACAGTGTATGGGGCGCATATCTGTTAGATATAGGCTTTTCAAGGAAGATGGTTCCGGACGTACACGGTAAGATATATACCGTCTCAGATTTTGCCACAGAGCATCAGCAAGGCATCTACATATTAGCCCTGTCCGGGCATGTGGTGGCAGTAGTAGACGGCGACTGGTACGACACGTGGGATTCCGGCTTAGAAATCCCGCTGTACTACTGGCGTAAAAAGGAGGAGATCACATGAATTACCCTTACGGAAATATGAACAACTATCAGCAGTATCCGCAGTTTGGTGTGGGCTATAACCCACCGGTCCCGGATCAGTTAAGCCAGCTCCGGATGCAGAATGCATTCAACCAGATGAACAATCCGGTTCAGCAGCAGCCGACCAATCCAGACGAGCGTATCTGGGTACAGGGAGAGGGAGCAGCACAGGCTTATCTTGTAGCCCCGAACGGATTCGTCCGGTTGTGGGACAGCACCGCTCCGGTGTTCTACGAAAAGAGAGCAGATCAGACTGGCAAGCCGTATATGGAAGTGTTCGAATACACTCGAAAAGGCGCACAGACCCCGAATCCGGAGCCTAAACGAACGGATTCAGAGAATGTTATAGAGAAACAGATCAAGTCATTAGAAGAGCGTGTAGGCGTTCTTGAAAAGAAAGGGGCGATGACGAATGATCCAGCAGATTCCGAATAATCCAATGCAGATGATTCAACAGTTCAATCAATTCAAAAATTCGTTCACAGGAGACCCGAAGCAGGCGGTTATGAACCTTTTGCAGAGTGGTCAGATGAATCAGCAGCAGCTTAACCAGTTGCAGGCAATGGCGAAAGAATTTAAAAATTTTTTAAAGTGATTTTGGATATTTCCAAACATATCCTTTACAAGATTTTATTCTTCCGGCACAACAATTTACAATCGTACAAGGATTGCAGTTGTAGAAACGAGCAGCATCTGAAAAGCACGGCCACTCCCGGATAAATTCTCCATCTTTCGAGAATTGCAAAACAGGCTTACTTGATTTATTTAAGATGCCTTTTAAACCCCGCATATTGCTATCTGCTCTTAGCCCGGTATTAATTGCGTGTCGTGTGTTTTGACTATGTGTTACCCATTCCAAATTTGAAACCGTATTGTTTCCTTTGTTCCCGTCAATATGATTTACACAAGGGTAACCATTAGGGTTTTGAATAAAAGCTTTTGCAACTAGGATATGTACAGATTTATTTTTATTAATTCCATCTTTGCAAAGCATGACTGTCAAATAGCCGCTTCGATGATGTTTTAAAGAAAGCTGTTTGCTTTTTCCTGTATGATTATAATTTAAGCTTTTTACATTACCAAGATTGCTTACTTCATATAAGTTTTCGTAATCAGAAATAGGTTTCCAAATTTCCATAAAATAGTCCTTTCTAGCTTGGTGGATAAATCTATTTCTAAAATAACACATTCCATAATAGCGTACAATATCTGCGCAGATAATTGTAAATAAATTTGAAAAGGAGATTAAAGATGAGTTTGACAACAAGCGAGATGACCCCTGCCGACTTTGCAGCAGTAACTGGCGGTAATGATAGAAATGGTGCATGGGGCGATGGTTCATGGTTCCTTATTATTTTATTCCTCTTCGTTTTCTGCGGATGGGGTGGAAATGGTATCGGCGGATTTGCCGGAAACAGAAACGGCGGTGCTGGCACAGTAGATGGCTATATTCTGACATCCGACTTCGCAAACCTTGAGAGAAAGCTCGACGGCGTCAATAACGGCTTATGCGACGGCTTCTATGCACAGGCTCAGCTTGTGAACGGGGTACAGCAGAACTTGAACAACGGTTTCATGTCTGCGGAAATTTCAAGAGCCAACCAGCAGGCCGGACTGATGCAGCAGCTTAATGCTATGCAGATGCAGCAGGCTAATTGCTGCTGTGAGACAAGAGAGGCTATCCAGGGCGTGAACTACAACCTTGCACAGCAGTCTTGCGAGACAAGACAGACCGTCAATACAGCAGCTCGAGACATTATCGAATCAAACAACCAGAACGCCAGAGCTATTCTCGACGCTATGACAGCGCAGAGAATTGAGGCGAAGGATGCGAAGATTGCAGAGCAGAGCCAGCAGCTTTTTGCAGCACAGCTTGCAGCAAGTCAGGCGGCTCAGAACGATACCCTTAAGGCTTACATGACAGGCCAGTTTGCTTACTACAATCCTCGCCCTGTTCCGGCATTCCCAGTGCCGGCACCTTACCAGTACGGAAACTGTGGAACCGGTTGCGGATGCTAACTGAATAACGATATAAGGCAGCTTGTCGCATGACGACATGGTCAGCACTCCTCCGCTGATACTGCTTAGGTGGCGGGGTGTTGCCCTGCCACTTTTTATTTGAAAAGGAGCGTGAAAAAATGGGAGAATACGTAAATTCTAACACAGTTTTAGTCGCCGCTGGCCAGAACCTTCCTCTGACAGAAACAGCGGTCAAAGGCGGATGCGGCATTGTTCACAGAGAGGGTGCCGGAATTGTTACTTTAAGAGGCACAACAAATCAGTGCAAGGCTCGCTATAGAGTCAGCTTTGGCGGCAATATTGCAATCCCTACAGGCGGCGCAGTTCAGGCTATCTCTGTAGCTCTTGCAATCGCCGGGGAACCGCTTAATTCCGCGACTGCGATAGTGACACCGGCTGCTGTAGATAACTTTTTTAACGTGTTCGTTGCAGCTTATATCGACGTCCCTAGAGGATGCTGCGTGACAGTTGCGGTTGAAAATACATCTACAGAGGCTATTAATATCAGCAATGCCAACATGATTGTTGAACGTGTTGCGTAACGGAGGTGTGAAGAATGAATAAAAATACATTGTATGATTTGAAAGAAATGCTCTGCAAGGAGCTTGATGAGATTGCTAAGAAAGGCGAGATGAGTGCCGGTGACCTTGAGACAGTCCATAAACTGACTGATACCGTCAAGAACATCGAAAAAATCATGTATATTGATGATAACGGCTATTCCATGGACGGCGACTGGCGGGCATCCGGTACATACGGCCATGATGATATGCGTATGGATGACCGTGGCATGAGCTATGCGAACAGAGGCCGTCACTATGTCCGCGGCCATTATTCCAGAGGCGGAAGCCGTGAAATGAATAGGTGCCGTGATTATCTATCCGACCAGATCAGAGACATGATGGACCGTGACGACCTTTCTCAGACCGATCGAGCGTCGCTTAAAAGGGCGTTGGAAGAATTACAGGGATAGGCGGTGAAGGACGTGGATTTGAACGAAATTAATGCTGAAATTGCAAAGCTTGAGGCAGGCGGCACGAACTATGCAGTCTGTGAAAAACTGGCGTGCCTCTATACTGTCCGTGATGGTCTTCAGAACGGAAGAGAACCTGAGCGGGTACGAAAAGTAGAGGAATACAGCTATAGTGCTTCAAATCCGCGCCAGATAGTCGCAGGCGAGCCTCAGAGCGAATTTGAACAAGCGGCTTACAGTGTGCCTGTGGATGTACTCATATCAGTCATGAATGAGCACATGGAAGCCATACGGGCTATCTATCCGAAAGAGTACAGCACCATTGTAGAGCGGTTGAAAAGCGAAAGAAGGACGGGAGATTGATTCCCGTCCTTTTTATTAAGCTCTTACAGCTTCTCTCATGAGCTTCCAGACACCTTGAGTCATTACCTCGACAAGCTCTCCGTTAACCTCTTCAAGATGGTTGTAACCTTCCTCAAATGAGTCTATCAGACCGTCGACGAAGTTCATATCGGAATAGCTAAGATTTTTGTAATCTACAGGTTCCCCGTCGTGGTAAATTTCGATCACTTTCGAAGGGTCGATATAGTATTCTTCGCCTTCGAATTCTTCTCCTTCCCCATAAGTTTCTCTTTTAACAAGTTTGCTGTAATCAATTGATTCTTCTGGCGACAGCTCTTCTGTCATGCTCTTTAATTTTTCAATCATTTTATCATCTGTTTTCATATTTTACCCCCTACGCTTTTTCTATAATTATTTTTCCACCTTCTAGCGTCATCAAAACGCCTCTGTCTTCCTCGGTGATACCGAGTGCCCTTATCATATCTACTGGAATAGAAACACGGTAGTTTTTAGTTCCCTTGCCGGAGGATCCTCCGGCTTTATTTATCATTATGTTTCTGTTTACTTTCATTGTTTTTTCCTTTCTTATCTAAACTTTCTACCATCCCAAATCATACCAATTTGATTTAATTTTTCGATTTGTTCGGATGTTATTTTTCTGCCTGAATCAGGATTGTTGTATGCGATTCGTTGATTATAAATCCAATGGCCTAATTTAGAACCACTTTCTGCTACATAATTGGATTTAATATACAGATGGCCGTTTGCTTTATAAAAGCGACACGCTTCTTCATACCATTCGTCCCAAGATTTGTTATCTCGTAATTTCCATGATACACCTAATTTTTCAAGGGATTCAATTTGTGAAGTTGTTAATGAAGTTGCGTTTCTTTCTTGAACGCCTTTGTCAAAATATCTTCGCCTTTGCCTATATAGCCAGTGTCCGAGGTCATATCCATCGGGTGTTATGTAAGTGCTAGGAACGTTTGCTGTTCCGTATTTTTCTTTATATGCTTTAAGATATCGAAATCCAACATCCCAACATTCAAAACCTCTTTTGTTTTCAATGGATTTTAACACCCCAGACTCTTTTAATAGTTCTCTTCTCCATGGCTTCATTGTTTCAAGATTACTTTTTTGAACGGCAATCCATGTGTATTCTGGAGATTTTACCTTAAGCTCACCATTTTCTATAATTTTCGAAACACGAACAACTTTTTCAACAAAAGCGATATCTCTTTCATTTATCATAACATCGCCTTAAAAGATACCGATAATTTTTACTAATGTTTTAACAGGTTCTTCTTCGCAGAAATCAACGATTTCAAAATCTGCATTGACTGGATCATCGTCCTCGTCGTTTCCAATCCAGCAGCAACCGGATTCAAGAAGCTCGTCTAAGTCTCCATCTTCTGACTGCCACAGGTCTGCAAATCTGATTTCTTCACCAACTGTTAACATCTCACCATTGTACATTTTAAATTCCTCCATCTTTATTTCCTCCTTGAATTTGTTTTGTCTTCCTTAACTGTCTTTATTATAGCATAATGGACACCATTAGTCAATAGGTAAAACGAAAAAATATAAAAATATAAAAATATATACATCATGATTATGCAGATGAATCCGTATACTCATGATGTATATCTGAAAGCGTCAAATTAAAAGCTCTATATCGAGCGCGTATGATGGTTTTTCTTTTCTTCCTAAAAATATATAATCTATCCTCTTCACAGCGTTTTTGAGAAGTATATTTTTCTCTTCCGCTGAAAGCTCATCGTTCCTGAGGCCATCAACCGCGGCTCGTAATCTAATAACTTGATCGGTGTAATTTATACGCTTCGGCCGGTTCTTCTTTAATGTATCTATCTTTTGACTCAGATCATTCATTTCTGCCCTGATAGAGCTGTTACGCTCTAAAAAAACATCTTCCGAATAGATCCCCTTTTCAAGTAGGTCATATTGCTTCTTTTCTTGCTCTGCCATAGACTGCAATTCGTCCTCCATCTTCTGTATCTGCTTTGTGTAAATGCTGTCATCGTCAGAAGCACTGCTGTTTGTTCGCGCTTCTAATTCTATCGAGATCGACTCAAGCGAGTCGGCGACATTTTTCACCGCATCGTCCAGATATGCAGACTTTCCTCCACAACCTTTTGTCCGGCATTCTATACGGTCCTTTTTGTTTTGCTTGTAAGGGTGCCGTGTCATTGATCGGCCACATTCAGAACAGTATACCAGTCCGGCAAGAGGGTTTTTGATAGCATGATCTATGTGTGCACGAGGGTCGTTTCTGAGCATTTCCTGTACACCGTCATATACATATTCTTTTACAAGACCTTTGTGTCTCCCTTTTACCAATACAACGTCTTCGGGGTCGGCCGTGCTTTTCTTTCTTACAAGATGCCCATCTGCGTATGAAAATTCAGTTTTTGTGTGAGCAAAACGGACATAACCTTTGTAATGCGGATTCTGAAGAACGAAGCTCACAGAAGAGCGTTCCCATTTTTTGCCCCGTGGTGGTTTGACGTTTATGCTGTTTAGGTAGAACGCAATTCTTCCCAGACTTTTGTGTTCAAAAAATTTCATATCAAAAATTTTCGTCACAACCCAACCGAACTCACCGACTTCCAGTGTCGGTCCAATTTCGTCCTTTACTTTTTCGTAACCATACGGCGGTATGCTGCCGATAAAATTCCCCTTCTGAGCCGACAGGACCCGTCCGCGCCAAAGGATCTCCTTCGTATATTCAAGATAGTCATTTCCCCGCATTAGTTCCTGTTCAAAAAATTTCCGTTGCATCTTGTTCGACAGGTCGTATTCCATTTGAAGGGTTATAATGCGCGTGTTCGAATACCTGAAAGCGTTTTCGACCTTGCCGCAGTCTTCCAGGTCACCTCTTGTGAGTCGCTGCGGTTCTATTGTCAGTATGGCTTTGACCTTGTCGGATTCGATGATCCGCAGCAGCTCTATCATCTTTGGACGTTCAATGATAGTTTCACCGGATACGACTTCACGAAGAATGTGATCTTCGCGGATACGATAGCCGAGCTTTTTTAGTGCCAGTTCTTGAAGCATTGTTTCGTGTCTGGCCAGCACTTCCTCGACGGATTCAAGAGGACTGTCTGCCCGGCTCTTTCTTAGATATATATAGTATTCATCCATTTTGGTTTTTCCTCATTTTTTTATTGTAATTTTTCGCATTCACAGTATAATGAAAGTACGGAAGATATACATTCATTTTTTCTTTTTGCGTTGTGTAATACCACATGCACACACTTACCAACACACATGCTCTCTAGCGTGTAAATACCCATTTCGTGTACAAGTATCAGATGCTCGATGCATGAAACCTCCTTTCGATAAAGGACCCGACGCCAAACGGGTCCTTTATTTTTTATCAAGCTTGTTCGGAAGTACGACGGTATAACTTCCCTTGCCGTCAATAACCGCCTGACGTCCCCGCCTGATCGCGAGATTCAGCAACTCCATATTTGGCTGTACGTGTGCCGGGTTCTTCAGTATCCCCTTCGCTTCTGAAACTTCATAATTAACCGCGATGCTAGCAGCCACATTTAACCTGTATTCCAGCGGTGTCTGCAAGTAGGCCGTCAGCATTTCTATGATACAGATCGGGGACGATCCGTGGCAGCCTTGCAGGATGTATAGAAGTTTCCGTTTCTGATCCACAGTTAGATTAGATACAAGCGTCAGAAGCGCAAACCCGACATCCTTTTCATTCGCACCGGGTTCGATCCGATCAAATTCGTACGGATAGAGAATCTTCAAATAATACGGCATCGGCTGGACACCGAGAACCATGAACCATTCAAATCCTTTCTGCTGAGAAGGGCAAGACGTCCCGTTTTCCCAGTTCTGGACCGTCTTTTTACTTACTCCCAGAGCCTTGGCCATGTAGTCTTGACTCTTTCCTACAGATTCCCTTGATTCTCTCCACATCTTTGCGAACCTTTCCGAAATGTCATATTTTTTCATCATATAGAAACACTTCCTTAATTTTCCCTATTTCGGTGTAAAAATTTTCCCTCTTTTTAACGAAAAAATGATAATTACGCAAAGTCTACTGATTTGATAGAATATAAGCGTAACTAATGTATAACGTTAAAAAATGATTGGGATGGTGCACATGAACAAGAAGAAGCAGATCAGGGAGATTGAGAAGATGCTCCTTGATGCGGACTGTGACACCGTAACGGCTGTTCACAGTGTATTGTCGAGGCTCAGGAAGCCTCGAGACGAGCGAACGTGTTGGTTCTTTAAGCTTGTCGGCACAATTGGCAAGCGATTCAGAAAGCGGGATAGTATATGAGTAACGACGACCTAAAAATGTACATTAAGAAGCACATTGATGAGATAGAAGACAGCTCGCTACTGCTTTTCATCTACAAGTTAATAATCAACTTGATATAGTTGTATCAACTCAATTCAGTTGATGTATCTAGTTGATATATAAGCAACAAGGCCCCTCACGATATAGTGAGAGGCCTTTTGTCTAGCTGTAATACCTCAATGCTGTCTGTTACTCTTCGATTGTAATAGACTGAGTAGCCTTTGTGCCGTCGAAAGAAATCCAGTCAGATACTTCGATGTCTACATCACTTGTATCCTGCAATTCGAATGGCTCGCAAACGTCGATAGTTCCGCCCGGCTGAATATCCTTCATGTAATTTTCATATTCAGGAATCTCATAATCAACATAAGCCAATTCGTTTTCTACACCGTTCTGGAAGCACTGAACCTGCGCTGAAGCCATAGCGCTTGTGTTTTCGTCGCCGTTATTCGTGAATGTGTAATAATACAGAAGACATGGATTTCCGTCCATATCCTTTCCAATCTCGTGCTTTGAGTATTTGATGACATATTTGTCTGTTTCGAAATTGATAGTGCCGTCATCGGCTGCTTCTGTCTCAGGAGCTTCTGTAGTAGCCTCCTCTGTTGTTGCAGGAGCTTCTGTTGCTGCCTCAGTTGCAGCTGGTGCCTGCGTTTCTTTTGGTGCATCTGATGAGCTGCCGCACGCTATAACAGACATAGACATAGCAGCAACCATCATTGCTACAGTGATTTTCTTTTTCATTCCCTCTACTTCCTTTCTTTTATATATCAGGAATAGCCCCGGATTGTTCCGGGGATTCCCAACTATCACTCTTCTGAGGTTGCCGCTTCGGCCAACCTCTTGACGAATTCAGCGAACGCCATCAGCTGTTCATCGGTCATCTTCTCCATTGATCGGCAAAGCTCCAGAGACATTTTGTATCTCATAGATCCTTTATCTTTATAGAGACGACCGACAAGCTCCGCCAGTTCGTCTTCTGAACCTTTTATATAAGGTTCGCCCTCTCCTGTTCTGAGCCAATGCTCATTGACGGAATATATTCTGCATATATCTCTTATTGTTCTGTCCGCAAGTGAACGCTTTCCGGTTTCCACAAGAGAAATATAGTTTTTTGTGAGCCCTATGCTTTCAGCAAATTCCTCTTGTGATAAGTTCAAAGACTTTCGAAGCGCTCTCACTTGGTCTTTCATTTTATCACCTCTCTTCTGATGCTTCTATTATATACCTTTAATCACACAATGTCAAACAAAAAAATAAAAATATTTGAAAAATGAATTGACAAAGTATGATTAATGGGCTATAATAATCATACAAGGTCAAACAAACCAACCACAAGGAGGAAATAAAATGAAAAAATTCGAAATCGGAAATAGATACTATGAAAGCGGTCTTACATATGAGATCACAGGAAGAACAGCAAAGTTCGTAAAATATGTTGTAATTCAGCACGCCGGAAAGTTCAACGAGAGAAGAAGCGAAGAAAGAAAAGCAAAAGTCCTTGAGTGGACAAATGGCGAAGCTTTCATTGATGGCAGCAGAACAATAGAAGCATAGAACAGAGGGGAGGCCAAGAGCCTCCCGGGAAGGAAGAAAAATGACAAGAAATGAACAAGACACAGCTGAATGCTGGGATGAAGAAAACAAAGAGTTTGACTGGGACAAATACCAGTATTTATGTGATATTGCTGAATATTGGGACAGCGAGGAATAAGAACTAGAAGATGAGTAAATATCCCGGCGCCGGTTAAGCCGTAGCGTCAAAGCAAGCGCCGGATTTAAAAATATAAGAAAGGGGGCCTTTGAATGGCTGAGACAAAAAATATGTCTAAAATGGAAAGACACAGAGCATATGACAGTATTCTTGAATACTGTGACAAAATCCAGAACCCGTTCGATCTCGGCAGAGTAGCCGGGACGGCTGGAACACTCGCAATGATGGCAGAAGCGGCAGAGATTCAGAAGAAAGAAAGAGGTGCATAAAGTTTAAGTTGGCAGTTGAATCACATCAGAACGAAATAATATTGAATCAGAATATTTGCAGTTACAGTACATGAAATACTGTTAATATTCATTTTGAATAATTAATGAAAGGTGGTGGCATGATGAGGATTAGCCGGGAAAAATATGAGCTTGCAATGGCCAGAGCATGCAAGGAAAGAAAAGACCTTATAGCAGCAGGGATTCCGGTCGGTACTTTGACTAGAATTTATAGTAGCGAATTGAAGCCGGTTTCAGTTGGCAGAATTGCGCGGGCAATTGGTTGTGATGTAACAGACATTATTGAAGAGTAGGAGGCATAGAAGAAAAATGACAGATCAGAAGATTCCAACAATGTTGACGATACCGCAGATAGTAGAGCGGTTCCCGGCACTGAATTATAATTTTGTCCGCCGCTTGTGTGTTGAGAACAAAATATGCTATGTGAGAAGTGGCAGAGGCCGGTATTTGATTAACCTTGAAAAGTTCATTGATTGGTTGAATGGTGATGAAAAATGAGCTGTGAAAGATAATGGTGATGAAAAAGGAGCTGTGAAAGATAATGGTGATGAAAAAGGAGCTGTGAAAGATAAAAAAAGCAAGTGGCACATGATGTGTTTATTGACATATACAAATTAAGGACTGAGCTTATGAAAAGAGGCATAACACAGAAACAGCTGGCTGAAATGTGCGGATTATCCCTTGCAACAATTAGCAACACAGTACGCGGATGTTCTTGCGGTGGAAAGGCAGTTTTTAAAATTGCGCAGGCACTTGGGATGAAACTTGAAGATTTAAAATTGGAGGAATAAATAAATGAACGAGATTAAAATTTTCGAAAATCAGGAATTTGGCAAAGTGAGAGCTTTGGAGATTGACGGCAAGCCGTATTTTTTGGGCAAAGATGTAGCTGATGCTTTAGGATACACAAATCCTCAGAAAGCAATCAGAGACCATGTTGACATTGAAGATAAGCTGACTGAACGATTCGTTCTGTCAGGTCAAAACCGTGAGGCAACAGTTATTAATGAATCGGGCCTTTATAGTCTTATCTTATTAAGTAAACTTCCATCAGCGCAGCGATTTAAAAAATGGGTAACTTCCGAAGTTCTCCCATCCATCCGTCAGACAGGTGGTTACCAGATGACAATGCCGCAGGGTAAGGAGTTGTTAGCTCTGGCCGTTCTGGAAGCTCAGAAAACCATCGAGGCACAGAATAAGGATATCGAGAGAATGAAGCCGAAGGAAATCTTTGCCGATGCCGTAAGTGCCAGTCATACAACTATTCTGATCGGAGAGCTGGCAAAGCTGTTGAGACAGAATGGCATTGATATCGGAGCAAAACGATTGTTCGCATGGATGAGAGACAACGGCTATCTTGTCAAGAGACAAGGCACGGACTACAACACACCGACTCAGAAGAGTGTCGACCTTGGTGTCCTGACAACGAAAGAAACGACAGTCCTTCACTCTGATGGTTCGACTAAGATTGTAAAAACGGCCAAGGTGACAGGCAAGGGTCAGCAGTACTTCATCAACAAATTTTTGAAGGCTGCAAGCTAGAAAGGAGCAGATCATGAAGCGGAAAGGAAACGACGACGAGCTGTATCTTGCAAACGTGCTGCATTTCGAAAACTGCACGGTCTATCTTTACAGGCCGATACTGACACCAGAAGAGAGGGAACGCCGGTATGACAATATCCGCCGGGTATTGCAGCAGATTGGCCCGTCACTTATCGCAGCAGAAGAAAGAAGAAAGAAAAAGGAGATGGAGAAAAATGAGCAAGCTTCAAATTCCCGAGTGGGAGAAAAGAGAAAAGACAATCTATGTCGAATGTGAAGAGGTGGACGACCACCCGGAAATCAGCCCGATCAAAGTTACAGCCTGCGAGGTTGCGTGTGGATTGCATATGCTGGCCTTTCTGGCATCGACTTGTATCTTCGTAAACACGAGCTTTAATATTTCGACACTGTTGTTCGCTCTGTATTGTGCTTTTGGGGCGTTCTGGTTCGGATCAGCCGCAAGCAGCTTTGGAGGTCTGGATGCAGAATAAGAGTGGAGGAAATAACATGCCCAAAAATAGAACCAAAGAAATAGGGCTCAGAATAAAAAACATACGTTTAAAACATCATATAACTCAAAAACAGCTAGCCAGTCATATTGGTGTATCTCAAACAGCTATAGCATTATGGGAAAGCGGTCAACGAACTGTTCCATTAGAAACTATTGATCATATTGCTGAATACTTAAATGTATCGGTAGGTTATTTATTACTGGGCGAACCAAACGAATCAACTAAGAGAGACGACGAGTAGGAGGAGACAAAATGATTATCAAAAATGAAAAGGCCAACTGGTCCGCCAACCAGTCAGCCACAAATGAAACACCCATTCATCGTGATTATATCACGGCTTTCCCAGTTTTGAAAGAGACTGTTGAAATCTATGTTGACGATTTCGAAAATCTTGTCAGATCAGACACAAAAATGATGATCCTGACAGAGCTTTTTGAGAACAAAGCAACTGTCACGCAGGATGTTCTTTTCACAATCCTCGGCGTCGGCGGGAAGAAAGGAAAGAGATGATCGTGGTTAAGCTTACGATATTAAAAGACCGTGATGAATGGCTGAAAGCCAGGACAAGGATAGGTGGCTCTGATGCTTCTGCAATCGTTGGAATGAATCCATATAAGAGCAACGTCGATCTATGGCTTGAGAAGACGGGTCAGACTATTGCAGAGGATATTTCTGATAAGCCCTATGTCAAGTACGGAACAGATGCAGAACCCCATCTGCGGGCTTTGTTTGCTCTTGATTATCCTGAGTACAGAGTAGGCTACAAAGAAAACAACATGTTCACCAACGATAAATATCCGTGGGCTCATGCGTCCCTGGACGGTTGGTTATCTGACCAGGACGGGCGCATGGGTGTCCTTGAAATCAAGACCACTGAAATCCTTCAGTCTATGCAAAGAGAAAAGTGGAATCACAGGATCCCGGATAATTATTACATACAGGTATTGCATTACCTGATGGTCACGGAATTTGATTTTGTAATGCTGAAAGCGCAGCTTAAGAGCCGTTTTGGTGATGAAGTTTATCTTCAGACGAAACATTACAAAATTGAACGATGTGATGTCGCAGGAGATATTGAATATCTTCGAGATGCAGAGGAGAAGTTCTGGCAGATGGTCCAGGACGGACGCAAACCCAACACAGTATTACCAGAAATTTAAGGAGGAAAACGATGGAATTAGTTATCTACTCACCGATAGAAGAGCTTTTTAAGAAGCCTATCGAATGGAACCATGAGGATTTGAAGAAGTATGCCACTGAAAAAGCTGAGTATTACAAGAATACGGCCTATACAGACGATCAGGGACGCATGTTGAAATCTGACCGAGCAACAGTCAACAAGCTGGTACAAGCGTTGGAAGCAAAAGACAGAGAGGTCAAAAAGCTGTGCCTTACTCCATATGAGAAATTCCATAAGGAAATCAAAGAGAGTGTTGATATCTTGAGAGAGCCGATTGCCCTCATGGATACGCAGATCAGCAGCATGGAAGAAGAACGACGCAGCAAAAAGATGGAGGAAGTTCAGAAGATTTGGGATGCTGCCAAGAGGCCTGATTGGCTCAGATTAGAGCAGATATTTGACACGAAGTGGCTGAATGCAACTGTAAGCTTAAAAGCTGTATCTGAGGCTGTCAGCCATGCTGTTGAGAGCATTGAAAAGGATTGTATGGTATTGGACAGCCTGCCTGAGTATTCTTTTGAAGCAAATGAAGCCTACAGAAGAACCCTTGACCTGAATTATGCGCTCAAGGAAGGTCATAGACTTGTTGCTCTTCAGAAACAGAAGGCTGAACAAGAAGCAGCTCGCAGGGCACAGGAAGAGGCTCGCAGGGCACAGGAAGAGGCTCGCAGCGTGCAGGAGCAGCCAAAAACGCAGCAGACGGAGGTTACCTCACTTCATGAGGAAAAAGAAAGAACATGGGTTAATTTCAGTGCGTATCTGACAGTAGATGATGCGAAAGCATTAAAGGCGTTCTTCAATTCACGTAACATTCAGTTTAAAGCAGTTTAGAGGAGGATAATAACATGGCAGTAAATAACAGATTAGCAGCAAAGGCAGCAAAAAACAGCAACGCAGTTGAGTATGAAGCAGGAGGCATGAAGGTCAGACTGACACCGGAAATCGTGAGAAATTACCTTGTCAGCGGCAATAAAGAGGCCGTATCCATTCAGGAATTGGCTATGTTCATGAATCTCTGCAAATACAGTCAGCTCAATCCGTGGGCAAAAGAAGCATACTGCATCAAGTACGGTTCTGAACCGGCAGCGATGGTTGTAAGTAAAGAAGCTTTCCAGAAGAGAGCCGAAGCCAATCCGAACTATGATGGATCTGAAGCAGGCATTGTCGTTCTTGATGAATCGGGAGAAATTGTTTACAGAAAGGGCACAATCAAACTTCCGGGTGATGAGATCGTTGGCGGCTATGCGGAAGTTTGGAGAAAGGACCGCACACACAGTACACGAATTGAAGTGAGCTTTGATGAATATGTCGGAAGAAAGAAAGACGGTTCATTAAACAGCCAATGGTCAAAGAAACCGGCCACAATGATTAGAAAGGTCGCTCTAGTGCAAGCTCTCAGAGAAACATTCCCGTCGGCTTTTGGTGGTATGTATGCAGCGGAAGAACAGGGAGCAGAGGAACCAGAAGCATATGCTATGACACCACCAGTAGAAGAGGCAGCCACTGCGCAGGCTCAGGCACAGGCAGAAACTGAAAATGTGGAACAGATTGAACAGAAGCACGAAATCAACGCAGCGGGGGCTGTTGTAGACGCCAAAGAGGCATTATTTAGCTAGATTTACAGCCCGCCAGTGTTCCAGAAGGCTCTACAACAGGCGAGAACGAATAGAAAGGAAGTAAGACATGAAAGGCTATAAAGGATTTAAAAAAGGGCTTATCTGTAAAGATAAGCAGTATGCAGAGAATACTGTATTTGAAGAAGAAAAAATGAAAGTATGTGAAAGCGGGATACATTTCTGCCCTAACCCGTTCAACGTACTTGACTATTACGGATTCGTAGATGAGAACGGATCTATGAACGAATTTGCGGAAGTTGAAGCTCTTGCTGACACTGACACGTATGATAGAAAGAAGTATTGTACAACAAAATTGAAGGTAGGTGCAAAGCTGTCGTTTGCCGGATTTGTTAAGGCATGCATTGATTTCGTGATGAAAAAAACGGCTGTCGAAGTAGAAGACAATCGAGGGTTCTATCCAATAAAGGCAGTAACAGCCGCAGAACTTGACAAAATGGAACTTCCACCGGTTGAATGTGATATGATTTGCTCAGACGAAAAAGGTGCGAAGATTGGGTCATCCGGGTACTATGCGCAGATTGGGTCATCCGGGGACTATGCGAAGATTGGGTCATCCGGGTACTCTACGCAGATTGGGTCATCCGGGGACTCTGCGCAGATTGGGTCATCCGGGGACTCTACGAAGATTGGGTCATCCGGGTACTATGCGAAGATTGGGTCATCCGGGGACTATGCGCAGATTGGGTCATCCGGGTACTATGCGCAGATTGGGTCATCCGGGGACTCTGCGCAGATTGGTTCTTTCGGGGACTATGCGCAGATTGATAGCACAGGAGAAGATTCCGTGATCTGCTGCGCTGGACATGATTCTACTGTTAAGGCAAAAAAAGGCAGTTGGATCACGCTTTCTGAATGGAAATATTTAGAAGAAAAGAACCGAATGGTTCCGTTATGTGTCAAGACGGAATATGTAGACGGAGAGCGAATAAAAGCAGACACGTTCTATCGCCTTGTAAAAGGAGAATTCAAGGAAGTTAACTAATCAATACTGTCAAATGCATAAGACAGTGCATTTTAACATATCACAAATAAACGAGCTGCCGTTTGGCAGCTCAGGAGGTGGTCTAATGGATTTAGAACAAAAAGCGATAGAGAGGATACGAACAGCTTCAGAAATGAGTCTGAATTATTATAAAAAGCCTCTTGTGTGTACGTATTCAGGTGGAAAAGATTCAGATGTGATGCTTGAATTGTTCAGGCGATCTGGTGTTCCTTTCGAGGTGCATCACAGCCATACAACCGTAGATGCGCCGCAAACGGTCTATCATATTCGAGACGTATTTAAAAAGCTGGAATCAGAAGGGATTAAATGTGAAATGTCGATGCCAAAACTTACAATGTGGCAGCTGATTGTGAAAAAGAAAATGCCACCGACAAGATTAGCTCGATATTGCTGCGCGTACCTAAAAGAAAATGACTGCAAAAATAGAATGATTGCAACAGGTGTTCGCTGGGATGAAAGCAAAAACAGGGCTAGTAGGGGGGGTTATGAGGTGTTAATGAAAAATAAAGCCGACAGATTTATTCTTTCCGATGATGACATGTCAGACATGCAAACGGAAAAAGATTTTAAACAATTAACAATTCCGGGAGTGGGTTCTGATTTAATTTTGATGAATGATAATTCTAAAAAAAGAAGATTCATCGAACGGTGCGAAATGAAAGCGAAAACCGTATGCAATCCAATTATTGACTGGAAAAATAAAGACATAAAAGATTACATTGAGTCAGAAAAAATTTGCATGAATCCGCTGTACCGCATGGGTTTTAACAGATGTGGCTGCATTGGATGTCCGATGGCCGGAAAACATAGATATTTTGAATTTTCGATATTTCCGACGTACGAAAGAGCGTACAAAAGAGCATTTAACAAAATGCTTGATGTAATGAAAGCAGACGGCACAGGAAGAACGCCAAAATGGGAAAACGGTGAAGAGGTGTTTTTATGGTGGATGGAAGATAAAAACACACCCGGACAGATGACGCTTGATGATTTTATGAAAAATGTGACAGAACATCGATTGGAGTGAATACAATGATTATACACCTAAAGATCAATGAAGTGTGTGACTGTACCATTGGAGTCACGAAAAAAATGAAAGATGACATGATATCGTGTGAAAATGGGTTTTCTGTCGAAAAATATCCTGATTGTAAAAAGTGTTCATGGGATCATGTCAAGATTGGCAATGAAGACCTTTGCATGGTTCATAGAATCAGAGCTGCCGTTTTGAATAACGAAAGGAATGTTACATACTATGGTGAACAGTAAGCAAAAAGGGGCCAGATTTGAGAGGGAATTGTCCAAAATCTTTCAAAGTTACGGCTATGAAAATGCAAGAAGGACAGCTCAATATTGCGGAAATACCGGAGATGCATCGGATGTCATCGGCCTTCCTGGCATCCATGTCGAGGCAAAGATGCAGGAGAGAATGCGTCTCTATGACTGGATGGCTCAGGCCGAAAACGACGCCTCAAATAACCGCGTGAAGCCTCTCCCGGCTGTCTTCCACAAGCAGAGCAGGAAAGAAATTCTTGTGACTATGCGATTAGATGACTGGATGAAGCTGTACGATGCGTACAGAGAGAAGCTGAGACTGGGTGAAATGCCGCTGTCTCCGATGCTTGAAAGGGGTGATGCTGATGAGTGATGTCAAGTGGATCAAGATTACAACAGACATCTTCGATGACGAGAAGATTCTCCTGATCGAGAGCTTGCCGGATGCTGATGCAATCATTGTGATTTGGTTCAAATTGCTGTGTTTAGCTGGCAAAATGAATAATTCTGGCGTGTTCATGATGAACAACCGGATTGCCTTCACGGACAAGATGTTGGCAACGATATTCCGGCGTAAGGAATCAACTGTTCAGTTAGCTTTGAGTACCTTCGCAGCATACGGAATGATTGAGGTTATTGACGATGTAATCACCATTCCGAACTGGGGAAAACATCAGAATTTAGACAGCATTGAAAGCAAAAATGAGTACATGCGAGAGTATATGAAAGAGTACCGGAAGAAACAAAAGAAACTTACTGGAAACAACAAGCTTTGTGAAAATGGGCTGTCGGTGAATGATTGGAAGGCTGTGCTTGATTATTTCAATCACGAATGTGCATATTGTGGTTCAAAAGAGGATTTGGAACAGGAACACATCGTACCGGTGAGCGACGGTGGCACATATGCCATCGGGAATATTGTTCCAGCTTGCAGAAAATGCAATGCAAGCAAGGGAAATAAAAATCTTGATTACTGGTACAGAAATTCAGGGGTGTTTGATTCTGAAAGGCTCGAAAAACTGTATGAATACCGACGTAAAACTAACGTTAATGGTTTACGTAAAACTAACGTTAATGGTTTACGTAAAACTAACGTTAGCTCCCTAGAAGGAGAAGTAGAAGAAGATAGAGAACTAGAACTAGATACAGAAGGAGAAAAAGAAAAGAATAATATAATTACAACTTGTAAACAAGTTGTTAGTATGTACCACAAAATTTGCATTTCGTACCCTTCTGTCAAGGTCATCAACGAAGATAGAAAGAAAGCTATCAAGGCACGATTGAAGACGTATAGCCTTGAAGACTTCAAAGCTTTGTTCGAAAAAGCAGAGGCATCAGCCTTTTTGAAGGGTGGAAATGACCGGAATTGGTCAGCAGATTTTGATTGGCTTATCAAGGACTCAAGCATGGCGAAGGTGCTTGAAGGCAAGTATGACAAAAGATCTGGGGGCAGGAATCAAGCCCCGAACAAGACAGCACAGCAGCTAGACGATTTTTATGACATGGCTGCCAGATGGGCAGCAGAGGGGGAATGAAGACATGGACAAGAATGAATTTTCGATGTTCTCGATGGCCTTAAAGACATACTATCCGCGGGAGAATCTGTTACCGAACACACAGGCCATGGAGCTGTGGTTTAAGCAATTGCAGGACATCCCGTATACGGTGGCAGAAACGGCACTGAACAAGTGGGTAGCTGTGAACAAGTGGTCGCCGTCGATTGCGGACATCCGGGCAGAGGCAGCAGAGATCAAGAACGGTGAGGCTCCTGACTGGGGCGAAGGCTGGGAGAGTGTGATCGCTGCCATCCGGCGATACGGCTCTTACCGGGTAGATGAGGCGATGGCGAGCTTTGAGCCGGTAACCCGTAAATGCGTAGAACGAATCGGGTTCTTAAACATCTGCCAGTCGGAGAACATCGCTGCGGATCGGGCAAATTTCCGAACGCTGTACGAGCAGCTTGCGGAGAAAGAGCAGAAGCACAGGCAAATGCCGAAGATGTTAGAACAGCTGATCTCAAAAATACAGGCTGGAGAAATTGACGTTGATGCTCTTGAAGCTCGTATGAGACAAATAGAGCGGCGAAATACAAAAGACGGTAAAATTATCGAGCACTAAAATAAAACGCCTTAAAATGGCGAGTAGGAGGAATGAAATGGATTTTAAATTACTTATTACGACAAAAATGCTCATGGATGTGTTATCAGCTGGCAAATCGTCAGCTGAGTTCGTCGGGGAAAAGGCGGAGGCGAAAGTCAGAGTGGGTTCCAGAATTTTCTGGTATCTGCCAAAGATTGAGAAATATCTTAAGGAGAACGCAAGTGATGATGGGAGGTTGAAATAATGCCGGCGGGATACAGTATCACAAACGAGGAGAGAAAAAAGATTGTGCGAATGCATGATGAGGGAATGAGATACACTGATATAGCCTGTGTGCTCGCTCTAAGCAAATCTAGCGTTTATAACATCTGCCGTGACGAAACTTACAGGAGACACAACAGAAACACTGTATTCAGCTATGAGGAGGCAAAAAAGGCAAATCAGGCAATTCACCCGGAGGATATCGACAAGCTGAAAAGAGAAACGTACATCGGCAGGACGGTGGTGATCAAACAAAAATCGTATGAGAGCGACGGCATCCGTGCAACCGGTATGACGGGGATTGATGAGAAAAAGGCGCATGTGTGCAGTATGTATCGAGACTTCTTCAACGTCATCATGGCGAGAGGCGGATACCAGACTTCCATCCGGTGGGCGGATATGCTTTGCCATCATGCGGACTATGACATTGCTTTTGAGGGGTGACGGGGTTATGGCGTGCAAATTGGAATGTATCGGAAATGCAAGTGACAAACATCAATGTTGCATAATTTGCAATTGTAGAGACAAATGCAACATATTGTGCGATTGCATGGATAATTTTGAATATGCAGAAGATTGCGACGAGTGGAAGGATGATGACTGATGCCGTATTACAAAAAGTATTATAAGCCACAGGTGATGGCGTGGATCAAGCATTTCAGAGATGGCAAGCAGCCTAAAACAGTACAGGAAGCTGTACACTACTATGCTGTTAAGTGTGCAATTCATGATACTCTACAAATGGATGATGGCGTCGACAGAATGAGGTTGATTGAAATGTGCTATTTAAAAAAACGAAAAAGCATCATTGGAGCTGCCATGGAAGTCGGGGTATCAGAACGAACGGCATACAACTGGTGCTCTGATTTTGCAAAAATTGTAGAAGAAAAAGCAGGATATGTATGAAGTTTGCAGTTACAGTAGAAAGTGTTTTTGTAGAATGGAGCGTGGATGGATGTCTTTTGACATTTTGTTTTCCTCCTTACGATTATGCTGGGTGCGTAAAATCAGCAGTAGCAGACCGGATTCGCCGGCATGGCTATCGCCTTGAGATAGGTTGCACACTGTTTCATATTATTTCCTTTCTGAAGGGCTGTTCCGCTTTGACGGGCGGCCCTAAAGTTGTCTTACGAGGTGATTTTCTTGGCGAGAGCTCCAAATGAAAAAGTCGATAAAGCAAAAAAGTTATATTTGAAGGGCGAGAAGTTAATTGATATCGCTAATCAGTTTGGACTGTCAGAGGGCACCGTGAGGAGCTGGAAAAGCAGATACAACTGGGACTGCAACGTTGCGAAAGAAAAATGCAACGTTGCAAAAAAGAAAAAGCAGAAAGAAAAACGTTCTGTAAAAGAAGTTCAGCATGTGATGGAAAATGCCGAATTGACCGATAAACAGCGGCTTTTCTGTCTTCATTACATTAAGTGTTTTAATGCAACGAAGGCATATCAGAAAGCGTATGGTTGCAGCTGTGAAACAGCTATGGTTGCTGGCCCTAGGATGTTAGGAAATGTTAGAGTAAGAAATGAAATCACGAACTTAAAGCAGAACCGTTACCAGAGAGAATTTCTTTCCGAAGCAGATATCTTTCAAAAGTACATGGATATCGCATTTGCGGATATCACAGATTTCCTTGATTTTGGAACTGAAGAAGTTTCAGTTATGGCATTGGACGGGCCTGTAAAAATCAAAGACCCTGAGACGGGGGAGGAGAAAACGCTTACAAAGACAGTGAACACGGTATACTTCAAGCCTTCAAGTGAGGTGGATGGTTCTATTCTAGCTGAAGTCAAGCAAGGAAAAGACGGAGCAAGCATCAAGCTAGCAGACAGGATGAAGGCTCTTGAATGGCTATCAAAGCATATGAATATAGCTACAGACGAACAGAAAGCAAGAATCGAACAGATTCACGCTCAGACGGAACTTCTCAAGGCGAAGGCTCAGGCGGACGATATTGAAGAGGCTGCTGACGATGGATTCTTAGAAGCCCTGAAAGACACTGCAGCGAGCGACTGGGAGGACGGATCAAGTGAAGAGGATTAAGCAATTCTTCAAATTCCAGCCATTCTCGAAAAAGCAGCGGATGGTCTTGAACTGGTGGACAGAGGCATCACCTGTCAAAGATCATGAAGGAATCATAGCAGACGGGGCGATCCGTTCCGGCAAGACTGTGTGCATGTCGCTGTCGTTCGTAATGTGGGCAATGTCGAGCTTCAACGGACAGAATTTCGCAATGTGCGGCAAGACGATCGGATCATTCAGGAGAAACGTTTTGTTCTGGCTGAAGCTGATGCTCAAGTCGAGAGGATATAGAGTAACGGATCACAGGGCGGACAATCTTGTCGTAATATCCCGAGGGGATGTGGAGAATAACTTCTACGTCTTCGGCGGTAAGGATGAGAGGTCACAGGATTTGATTCAGGGCATCACATTGGCTGGCGTGTTCTTCGATGAAGTTGCCCTGATGCCGGAATCTTTCGTCAATCAGGCAACCGGTCGATGTTCCGTGGATGGCTCAAAATATTGGTTTAACTGCAATCCGGACGGTCCGAATCATTGGTTCAAAAAAAACTGGATAGACAACAGAAAAGCTAAGAGGCTGCTATATTTGCACTTCACGATGGACGATAACCTGAGCCTTACGGAGAAGATTAAGGCTAGATATCGAGCTATGTATGTAGGCATCTTCTATGCAAGATACATAGAGGGACGCTGGGCGATGGCAGAGGGTGCGATTTACGACATGTTCGATGAGGATACACATGTTATAGACCAGCTTCCGGAGCTTGAAGGGCCTTGGTACATATCGTGTGATTTTGGTATCCAGAATGCAACTGTATTCCTTTTATGGCGAAGAAAGAAGGGCACGAACACATGGGTATGCACGAATCAATACCGATACAGTGGACGAGAAAAGAAAGTACAGAAGTCGGTCAAACAGCTTATAGACGGCATGGATGAAACGTTCGGGCTGAGTTCGGACGAATACGACACAGAAAAGATATGCCCTAGAAACATTATCGTAGACCCTTCTGCAAGCGCGCTGATCGTAGAGCTTAGACAGAGGGGATACAGTGTCAGGAAGGCGAAAAATGATGTCCTGAATGGTATCGCAGACGTACAGGTGATGCTTAAGGACGGACGCTTGCTATTCCTTAAGAAATACTGCAAAGAGACTATCGAAGAGATACAGGGGTACAGATGGGACGAAAAGAAAGCCGAGCGAGGAGAGGATGCCCCGGTCAAAGAGGCGGATCATTCGTGTGATGCAATTCGATATTTCGTGAAAACGATGAAGCTTGTTAATCGCGATGACACGGAGGAGGTAGACGAAGAGTATGAGTACTACTTGTGAAAATGCACCGGAATCACGCGAGCTCGAAATCATTAGAGGATTAGGGGTGAAAAAATGAGAACATATCAGAATTTGCTTGATGTCGGAATGAACGACATAGACAGAGGAGAGTTTTGCAGATCAGCTATCACGGACTTTATGCAGTCGCAAGAGTATAAAGACGCAAAGGCCGGTGATGCGTATTATAGAAAACACAACTTAACGATCGAGAAATTTCAGAAATTTTTATACAGTATTTCTGGCAGAAAGATAGAGGATTTATTCAGTGCAAATTATAAGATAAAGACGCTTTTTTTCAGGCGTTTAGTCATACAGCAGGTGCAGTATGTTCTGGGAAAAGGTGTGATATTGCTGAAAGAGGACAATAAAAAAAAATTAGGCGCCGATTTTGATTATAAGTTGCAAAGTGTCGCAAAAAAAGCAATGGCTTTCGGACGCGCCTTCGGATTTTGGAATTATGATCACCTTGAGGTCTTCGGATATGCTGACACGCCTTCTTCTCCGGGTTTCTGTCCTTTGTATGATGAGGACACGGGAGAGTTAAGAGCCGGGATCAGATACTGGTTCAGAAATGTCGGAAACAATAGCGTATTCAGGGCTACACTCTACGAAGAAGACGGATACACTGAATTTATCAAAACAAGCGATAAAAACGCGAGTGTTTTGCAGGCGAAAAAAGGGTATAAAACGATAACAAAATCAACACAGGAAACAGGAATAGACGATGTGTGCGAGGAAAACTACACATCGCTTCCGATCGTCTGCTTATATGCGAGCGATACACTGGAAAGTGAGCTTGTCGGACACAGAGAAAGCATAGATTGCTATGACTTTATTAAATCAGGGCTTGCGAATGATATCGATGACACATCAGGATTTTACTGGATCTTGAAGAACGAGGGTGGTATGAAAGATCCAGACCTCGCTAAATTTATTCAGCGCATGAAGACGGTAAGAGCTGCTGTTCTTGAGGGTGACGACACGGCTGCGGAAGCACACACGCTTGATATCCCGTACGAAGCAAGAAAAGCAATGCTTGAATTGCTAAGAAAAGATATTTATGAGGACTTTCAGGCGCTCGACGTCAACACGCTTTCGGCTGCGCAAAAGACAACGCAGGAGATAGATGCTGCCTATCAATCACAGGATAACAAGTGCGCAGACTTCGAATACAATGTTATCAACTTCATTCAGAAGATTTTGAAGTTAGCAGGCATCGACGATGAGCCAACTTGCGTCCGGAATAAGGTCACGAACAAGAACGAAACACTGGATATGGTCCTGAAAGCTGCACCTTACCTGTCCGATGAATGCATCATCAAACATATCCCTTTCTTGACTCCTGAGGAAGCCGACGAAGAGATTGAAAAGAGGAAGAAAGAACAGCTGAATAGCTTCAATCTTGGTGGAGATAACCAGAACGGAGAAGGAGAAGAGGGAGACGGTGAAACCGGCGAAGGTGATGATCAAGGCGGACGGGGAGACAATGGGGATGATGAATAATGTCGTATATAGAGGACTGGACAGAGGAAGAACTGAAAGCCCTTGAAAGAAAGCTAGACAAGCAGTATC
>ERZ1026844.267-NODE-267-length-41425-cov-7.523955_pt1 | contig 41425 bp, 42 predicted proteins | sample MGYA00380152_ERZ1026844 | MGnify/ENA primary metagenome ERZ1026844 (study PRJEB33269, sample SAMEA4719788) | human gut metagenome | biome: human-associated habitat; feature: organic feature; material: feces | place: Cameroon | collected 2013-10 ... | reverse complement strand
TCTGTTTGTAATCAACTTTCCCCCTCACACGGGAATTTCAAAAAACTATTGAGGGGAAGTGAGGGGAAATGATGGAGGTGGCGAGGAAGGATGGCTCATATTTTATCAAATGACAAACGTGTCATATTTTGAGCGATAAAAAGATTAGTTCTGGATTCTAAAAAGGGCTGTACTGTCAAAAATTCCCTTGTCCTGATTGATTCCTTTGGCAAATTTCTGCACCAGGACACCCTGTTCTTTGTTGAAAGGAGTCTCGGTGCGTTTCTTTTGCTCCTGCTCCATGGTATCCGCATAAAAGTCTATTTCCTGGGACTGCTTTTTTTCTTTCATGGATTGTCTCCTGTAAAAACTGCTTGACGATACTTCTCTTTTATTCTACACTTTTTTTAAATAAAAATGAAGTACAATGAGGTTGATTTTATGGAAAAGAAGAAATTTTCAGACAATATTTCTGCAGGAGAAGTTTTGCTTTTGGTGGTTCTTTTCTTAGGTTACGTTGGAACCATTGCCTTTTTTCTCCTGAATCTTCGTACCTATTTCTTTCTGTTTTTTCTGTTCTATAGTTGTATTTCCGTGGTTTTCCTGCTGGTAAGCCATGCCAAAATGACTGGGGCTTCCCTGAGACAGGCCGAGCAGGATGTCCCCCGTCTTGAGGAGGAAATCCAAATGATTTCCAAGTACACCCAGGAGCTTTCTTCTCTGAAGCAGGAGCAGGAAAAATGGCTGGAGGAAAAGGAACGGCTCCGGGCAGACTGTGCCAGCCTGAAAGAAAAAAACACAGAGCTTTCCTCTTCCCTGGAGCTTTTCCAGTCCCAAAGCCCTGATGTCCAGGCAGAAAATCTGAACGACCTGTTACCACCGGAGGAAAAACCCACTGAATTAAATATTATTTCCACCGTCAGCGCCGTCATCGAGGAAATGCTCCCCTACAGCCGCAAAGCCGGAATCCAGCTTCTGCTTTCCAGCGCAAGCGACACCCTGATGGTGCGGGCAGATGCCTCCTATCTCCGCATTTTATTCCGAAACATTATTGATAATTCCATCAAGTACATGAGACGCAATGGCAATCTGGTCATTACCATTTCCAACATCGGGGATGACCTTTTTATCGTTCTCAAGGATAACGGCGAGGGACTTCCCTCCAGTGAAACCGCCCATATTTTTGAGTTAAATTACCAGGGTTCCAACCGTGTCAGCGGCAATGGTCTGGGACTGACCCAGGCGAAGGCTATTGTGGAATATTACGGTGGAACGATTTATGCAAAAAGCACCAGTGGCAACGGCATGGGCATCTATATCCAGTTGCCCGAAAACAGCCATTAACAGGAGGCAGTCATGAGTCGGAAAAATGCTTATATCCTTTTGCTCCTTTTATTTCTGGCAGTTGGCGGAGCCAGTTGCTTTGTCTTTTTTTTGGAGCCGGAACTTTTGTCTGTCACCGCCTTTGCAACCTCGTCACCGGAAACTGCCACTCTCACCGCCCCTGTCCGTGACCGTGCAGAGTCAGAGGAACGTATGGAAGCTGCCCTGCCCACACTCCCGGAACTTCCTACTGTGAGTTCTGTGGAAACGGAAGAATCGTTAGAAATGGTAGAGACTATGGAAACTGCGGAGCTGGAAGAAACCGCAGAAGCAAAAAGCGTACCCGAAGAAACGGTAGATGCGTCCCAGCCACAATATACTTATACTGCCATTCAAAGCTCCAAACGGCTTTTTATCCGTACTGGTCCCTCCCTGGAGGCTGATATCATCAGTTTTCTGAAACCCGGCGACACCGGGGAAGTCATCGAGATTGGCGAGGAATGGGTTTTATTAAGACATGGCGATGTGGAAGGGTATTCCTTTAAAAAGTATTTGAGTCTGGAGGAACAATAACGCCTTTTCTCTTCCTTTATGTTTTCCAGCCTCTGGCATTTCCTATTATTTTATTGCAGAAGCTCTTACGACAACTGCGGAAATGGAATAACCGGAGGCTGGTTTTCTTTATGCTCCCCAATAAACTTTTCCATCCAGACCATATTGTACCAACGGTTAAATTTGTAACCGCACTGGTAAAACTCTCCCACCATGCGGTAGTCTTTTTTCTCATGGAACGCAACACTGTCTTTGGTAAGATATTCATCGGGTGTCTCCGGGTAGGCGATACACGCCTCCATGTTCAAAATCCCCTGTCGGTTCAGTGTCTCCTCCAGCGCCTCGTAAAGCTTATGACCGATTCCCATCCGCCTACAGTCCATGCGCACATAGATGGAAGTCTCCACTGCCCAGTCATAAGCGGGGCGGGCGTGGAAGGGACTCACATAGGCATATCCTACAATTTTCCCCTCAGAAAGTGCCACCAGATAGGGATAACGCTCCAAGGTTCGGACAATCCGTCCGGCAAATTCCTCCAGTGAAGGTACCTCATATTCAAAGGTGATGGCCGTCTGTTTCACATATGGCGCATAGACAGCAAGAATTTCAGCGGCATCTGCCGGTGTGGCTGTGCGAATGGCAACAGGTGTATTTAAATTAACGGAATTCATCATGTGCGTCTCCTTTTAGGTTTCTAAAGGTTATTTTCCCGAAAATCATAGCACAATTTGCTTTTTTTGACCATAGACACCAATTTTTGCATTGCTCATATAATAGGATAAAGTGAAAAGAAAGTATGCGAGGATCATGATGAGACCATATATGGAAAAAGACTGGGTAGCAGAATTTCCGGCAGCCATGGCTTATGTGCCGTGGCAGTATCTGACACAAACCTTTGAAAACCTGGATGAGGCTTTTAACGAGGGAACTATCTTTCCCGAATTGTGGAAACCCTTTGAGGGAAGGAGGGATATGTGATGATGCAGAATTCAGACCAGGCAAGAATGCTACACAGAATTGATGTCATCAGTTTTATCTGTATTGAGATGCAGCTTTATCTGGACACCCACCCTTATGAGGAAGATGCCATCGCCTATTTCAACCGGAATATGCAGATGCTCAACCAGTTAAAACGGGAATATTCCAGAATGTACACACCTCTGACACTGGCGTATGCAGACACAGACAGCCAAAAATGGAAATGGGTATTAGACCCTATGCCGTGGGAAGGGGGATGCTAGGTTATGTGGAATTATGAAAAACGCTTACAGTTTCCGGTAAATATCAAGGAACCCAATCCCAAAATTGCCCAGATTATCATCAGCCAGTATGGTGGGCCCGATGGGGAAATGGGCGCCAGCATGCGCTATCTGTCCCAGCGTTACGCCACCCCTTACCGCGAGGTAGCCGGAACCATGACGGACATCGGCACCGAGGAACTGGGGCATTTGGAAATGGTGGCAACCATTGTCCATCAGCTCACCCGGAACATGACCATGGAACAGTTAAAGGAAAGCGGTTTTGACAAATATTATGTAGACCACACTCTGGGCATCTGGCCCCAGGCAGCTGGTGGTGTTCCTTTCAACGCCTGTGAGTTCCAGAGCAAGGGCGATATTATTACCGATTTGGTGGAAGACATGGCGGCGGAACAGAAAGCCCGCAGCACCTACGACAATATCCTGCGTCTGGTCAAAGACCCGGATGTGTGTGAACCTATTAAATTCCTACGAGCCAGAGAAATTGTACATTTTCAGCGTTTTGGTGAGGCTCTCCGCATCACCCAGGATAAGCTGGATTCCAAAAACTTCTACGCATGTAACCCAGGCTTTGACACTAACTGTCCCGCGGGATGCGGATGCAATAGTAAATAAGGCATTCAATGACACTGCAAATCCCCTGTCGCAAACTTACGACAGGGGATTTTGGTTGCCGCCGTGCATATGGTTCGGCACACGATGTTTCTCCATTAATCTGCATTTACAGGCTGTATTTGTTTACGATAAATATCGATTTGAGCGGTAAGCACTTCCAAGAGTTTATTTACGGTTTCTTCCTCTACTTTTTGATTCTGCAACTGGAATCCCGTTACCTCTCTCGCAATTTTTGACAAAACTTCCACACGTTCGTTGGCAGTCAAATCAATATTCAATATTTTCAGCCACACTTCGTATTTCTCATCCGCAAATTCTTCAATCCCCTGCGCTTTCAAATCCCTGAGATACATTCCAATATTCTCTTGGTTTCTTTCCTCCACAGGAATTGACGTATCCCGTTCAAACCAATCTTTCACAGAACTCAGAATCACATCCCTCCGTTCTGTCTGGTTGGAGGATTCTTTTTTGTCCTTTCCATCCTTTTGTTCCGTTCTCATCTTCCGAACCATAAATTCAGCCATTTCCGGTGACTTTACCCGAATAACACGGTTTTTCGCATCTACAAGATATACTCCGGGTGGCATATCGTTTAAGGAACTCTGGCTATACGCCGTTGCCGTCTCCATATCTACATAAACCTGGGCATGTCCTGCATTTTTCGGTTGATCTCCACTTTTATCATCCCATTTTCCCTTGCGCATGCTCATATTGCTGTCAATATGCTGAAGTCCCACATCATGAATGTCCAAGGTAATGAATATTCTTTTCGCTCCCAACACTTTCTGGGGAGTAAAAAAAAGATTATGATTGGACAATGGTGTGTAAATAACCGATGTCTCTGCCGAATCTCCCAGTCCGAGGAATTCATCTTTGCCTTCCTTCACAATCTCCTCTCCTGCCAGATCTATTCTCTCATTAATACCATGGGCAGAACCAGTTCCTGGTACGGGATCAAACTGAACCAAATCAAATTTTACATAATCCAGATATTGGGGATACTGTTCCCTTATCCATGCCCGAATCATCATGGCTCCCTCTGCGGCTCCCACACCACCTCGGCTATGACCTTTTAACCGAATCAACACTGGTCGAAAGCTCTCATTATGTTCCAGTTTTGACTTCCATTGTTCAAATTTAGGTGTCAAGTATGCAGATGCCAATTCCAACACATATTTTCTGTTATTTTCAATAGAATGGACTCCACTATTGCTCATGCCCTTCTTCAGACCAGCAACCGGACCTGAGATTGAATACTTCACACGACTCTGGGAGATGGTTTTTTTTCGTACTTCCTCAATATTTCCAAAATTTTCGACGTACGTATTTTTCTTCCCCGAAACTCTCTCGATTTCATCCGAGTATTCTGTCTTGTATCGATCTTTAATACTTTCCAGAAGCTCCGCGTCTTCCTCTTTCATTTTTTGTGTATTTTTATAATACTGAGAGGATTTCAACGCAAAAAAATTGCAGAATTTTCTCCATGTCCCCACTTTTTTCTTTGCATTGTATTCTTTTTCAACTTTTTTGCGAATTGATTTTTCCGTTATTTTCCCATGTCCTACTTCATTTTTTCCTCTGTGTTCTCTCCGAAATTGGTCAAACCCGGAACCAGCCAAGGAAAAATCAAGGATATCATTCTCCTGTTCCATCCTTGTGCCACGGCTACACCTTAACTCCAGTACTTTTGCATCCTGGATATCGGGATTTGGTTTATAATCTTCCTTTTTCAATACCTTTTGCTGAAAATCTGTATACACGTTCGGCATATATTTGCTAATCTGCTGACAAACTGCACTCAAATTATTCTTTTTAATGAGTTTGGAAAGCTTTGATTCGTTGCCAACCATATCAATATCTTTGCGGTTTCCCTCTACTTCCGCATAATCTGTTTTGGTAACGATATATAAATTTTCATGCTGTTGTTTTTGTTCCATTAAATCATTTGGCATATTCTACACCTCCTCTTCCTGATTTTCGGCATTGAGATCCAATACTCCCCGCCTTACCAGAAGTGGTTCTCTTTCCGGGAAAAAGTAGGAAAGAATTTTTGCTACCGGGGTTCTGGAACATACGATATTAAGATAAGCATCTGGAGAATATCTCTTTTCTGCCTGCTGTTTTGCATAAAACATCATCTTTGCCAACTCTGTTTGATGTTCCCCCTGTATCTCAAGGCTGCAAATCTCCACATAATCGTCAGACACCTTTTTCACCAGAAGTGCCCCCATGATTTTACCGTTTTCTATATAACAGCAACTTACTTTTCCATCATAAACCTTACTATTCTCGCTCAGGTGTTTATCCACTTCCGACCGCTCTGACAATCGTTGTATATATTCGCGAAAAGCGGATGCGTGAATCTCACAAAGTGGTACAATCTGGGCGGTACTCATTTCGGGAAGCTTTATGTTGTTTAGAAAATCTTTCATCTGAATAATCAGTTCATAGTCATCCGTGATACCGAATTCAAAATCCCAGGTTTGCAGATAACTGCAAAGCTGGTCATACTCTGCTGCCAATGGGAGATCACACATCACATATTGCTGGCCGGAATTTTTTATCACAGAAAGGTATTCTTTCATCAGCATATCCGCGGCGCCCTGCTCTCTATACTCTTCTCCTATATAAAACCAGCGAATCAGAGAGGTCATCAAATCTTCATCCTCCTCATTGGTTCCATCCAACATATCAAATACCACTGCACCAACCGCCTGTGCCGTGTTTTCTTTTTCGTTCACATCCAAAAGGCCAATGCCAAAACGATTATCTTCCTTAAGCCCTTCCAGAAGGTATCTGGGAATTAAATCTTGAAACAACACTTTATTTTCTTCCACAATTGAGGTAACAAGCATTGATGTTCTCCTTTACATTCACACATTTCATTGGATAATTGAATGGCATTAGTATACCACATATTTCTTGTAAAATAATTGTTTTCGACAAAATTCACAAAAAAAATAAATCCTCGCCACTATCCGGCAAGGACTTATTTTTTTACAATGATATCCGTTTCATTCTAAAATGGAATTATTTTTCAATCAGTAAGGATTTGCCAGTCATTTCCTTGGGTTGCTCTTTGCCCATTACCTGGATTAAGGTAGGCACGATATCTGCCAGGCATCCGCCCTCACGCAGTCCGTAGCCCTCCTCATAATTTACCAGGATGAAAGGAACCTGGTTCGTGGTATGTGCGGTGAAAGGAGCGCCGGTCTCATAATCGATCATCTGCTCTGCATTACCGTGGTCTGCACAGATAAACAGCACGCCGCCCATCTCTTTGACTGCATCCACAGCCTTACCTACACACTCGTCCACTACTTCTACTGCTTTGATGGCAGCAGGGATAACGCCGGTATGACCTACCATATCCGGGTTTGCAAAGTTGATGATAATCACATCGTATTTATCGGATTTGATCGCATTGACCAGCTTATCGCATACCTCGTAGGCGCTCATCTGAGGCTTCAGATCATAGGTTGCTACATCCTTCGGGGAATTCACCAGAATACGATCCTCGCCGGGATTGGGTTCCTCCACACCTCCGTTAAAGAAGAAGGTTACATGGGCATATTTCTCAGTCTCAGCGATACGAGCCTGTTTCATGCCGTTTGCTGCCAGCCACTCACCGAAGGTGTTGGTTACGGAAATCTTGTGGAATGCCACTTCTTTATTGGGAATCAAAGGATCATACTCTGTAAAGCATACGAAGGTCAGATCCAGTCTGTTTCCTCTCTCAAATGCAGTGAAATCGTCATCGCAGAAGCAATGGGTAATCTCACGGGCACGGTCGGGACGGAAGTTAAAGAATACAACGGAATCCTTATCTTTAATGATTGCCACCGGTGCGCCATTCTTTTCTACCACGAAAGGAACTACGAACTCGTCGGTCTTGCCATTGTCATAGGATGCCTGTACGCCTTCTGCTGCAGACGTTGCCTTGCCGCCCTCGCCCTTGGTCATGGCATCGTAAGCAAATTTCACACGGTCATAGTTTTTATCTCTGTCCATTGCATAGTAACGGCCACTGACTGTTGCAATCTCACCGACACCGATTTTCTTCATCTCAGCTTCCAGCTCTTCTACATAGCCTTTACCGCTGGAAGGAGGCGTATCACGACCGTCCAGGAAGCAATGTACATAAACCTTCTCCAGACCGTTTCTCTTTGCCATCTCCAGCAGACCATACAGATGGGTGTTATGGCTGTGTACGCCGCCATCGGAAAGCAGTCCGAAGGTATGCAGTGCGCTGTTATTTTTCTTGCAGTTTTCCATTGCCTTTAAGAGCGCCTCGTTCTTAAAGAAATCTCCATCCTGGATCTCTTTGGTAATACGGGTCAGTTCCTGGTATACAATACGCCCTGCGCCCATATTCAGGTGGCCTACCTCAGAGTTACCCATCTGTCCCTCCGGAAGTCCTACTGCCATTCCGCTGGCATTGCCTCTTACGAAGGGATACTTGCTCATCAGCTCATCCATGACAGGAGTTTTTGCCAGTGCAACGGCATTGCCTTCTGTCTTATCATTTAATCCATATCCATCAAGGATCATCAATACTACCGGTTTCTTACTCATAGATCATTCTCCTCTTTCTTGTTTCTATGCTATAATCTAAATCTTTCAACTCTCGATTATACATGAAAAAATTTTTATTGACAAGACCACTCCACCATAATCAGAAGCTCCCCATCTTCCACTCTCACCAGTGCTTCTTCGCTTTTGATAAATTCATTGCTGATTCCAATGGGGAAGTCGTTTGTCACCGTAGCTTCTGCCAAGGGATACTTCATCCCCCGGATGGTCACTTTTTCCGCTTTTTCTCCCATGGAAAACAGGGACATCCGTCCTTCCACACCAGTATGAAAAGTAATTTCTTCATTGCGGATTACCGTAACCAGCTGCCGTTCCGTAAGAATATACCCAACTGCCCCTTGTTTCTTCAGGAAAAGCAGTGTCTGGATATTGGCAATAGAATGATCCAGTCTTCCACCCAGTGCCCCATAAAAATAAAATTTCCGGTATCCCCGTTCCAGTCCTTCCCGCACTGCCGCCAGCGTATCTGTATCATCCTTTTCCGGTTTCAACCGATGGATTCGCGATGGGTCATCTGTCTCAATTTCTTTCATTACCATTCTTTCTTCTTCGGAAGCCGAATCCATATCCCCTAAAATCAAATCCGGCAAAATTCCTAACATCTGACAATACCGGAAACCCCCGTCCACAGCGATGACATAATCACCCTCTTCCACCGGTATTTCAATGGGGACAAATTCTCCCGCACACACCAGTATACATTTTCCCATCGTGCAAATTTTCCTTTCCTGTGTTACACTCTGTATATGAAAGAATATACCTGTGGGGATGTGAAAATCCCCTGCGAAATCATCAAAAGCAGTCGGAAATCCGTGTCCTTTTCCTTCACGGACCAGGCGATGCTGTTAATCAAAGCACCCCGTTTCATGTCAGACCGGCAGATTACTGCCCTCCTTTGGAGCAGACAGGACTGGCTGCTGGAAAATTACCGCAAATTCAGTGCTATCGCTGAACAGAACAGTCGTTACACCGACATCCAGAAAACTTTTCTGGAGAAAAAATACCGGCAGATCGCGAAACGCTATCTTCCAGAGCGAGTGGCATATTTTCAGCAATTTACCGGAGGCTCCTACCATACCATCGCCATCCGGGAGCAAAAGACCCGCTGGGGAAGTTGTTCCTCCAACGGTACCCTTTCCTTTCACTGGCGGCTGATGATGGCTCCGCCCCATGTGCTAGACTATGTAGTTGTCCACGAATTGTGCCACCTCACCCACATGAATCATTCCAAAGCCTTCTGGGGACTGGTGGAACAGGTGATGCCGGATTATAAACAGTACCAGAATTGGCTGAAGGAACATGGCAGTGAACTTGCTGCTGCCTATGCTCCTATTCCATGGGATGGTAATGGTTCCTGTTCCTTATAACTCGTGTTTCTGGGAATACTCGGTAAAGGACATCTTGCCCTTCACCGGGTTTCCTTTTCTCAGTTTGCCGGAGGAATGCGGTTTCTTCGGCATTCCGTTTCGATCCACATCTTTCACCCGGCGCACATCCCGGTCATCCGTCCTTCTTCTGGAAGGCTTCTCTCCACGCTCTCCCGGTTTCCGGTCACGCTTAAAGCCCCGTCCTTCCGTATCTCTGCGACCTTTTCCATCATCACGGAAGCTTCTGCGTCCCCGACCGTTATCTTCCCGGCTGTCGTTTCTGCGGCGTCTGCCATCCTGCTCTCTGCCGCCCCGTCTGCCCGGACGCTCCACTACGATTTCTTCCAGTTCCTCACCCATCTGCTGTTTCAGAAAAGCGGCAGCTACATCCAGCTCACCGTAACCGCTCTCTGCCAGGTGGTGCGCCAGGATTTTTTTCATCTGGGTTAAATCCTCAGAGACAATCACTCTGTCCACTTCCCGCAGCACCTTCTCTGCTTTCCGACGGGTCACATCCTGGGCTGAAGGAATGGTTCTCTCCTGAATCTGGGTCTTGCAAATCCGCTCAATATCACGGATTTTGTACACCTCTCTTCCCACCACCAGGGTAAAACTCCTTCCGGACTTGCCGGCGCGCCCCGTTCTTCCAATTCGATGAACATAATACTCAATATCATCAGGCACATCGTAATTAAAGACTGCCTCCACGTTGTCCACATCAATTCCCCGGGCTGCTACATCCGTGGCAATGAGAATAGCAGTGTGCCCACTGCGAAACAAATTCATGACAGTGTCGCGCTGCCCCTGGGTCAGATCCCCGTGGAGTCCATCTGCGGAATACCCCCTGGCTTTCAGATTCTGCGCCAGTTCGTCCACCATCCGTTTCGTGTTACAGAAAATCAGGGAACGTTTGGGCTGATAATAGTCCATGAGACGACACAGTACTTCCTCTTTCTGATCCCGCTTGATATAGTAATAACACTGTTTGACCAGATTAATCGTCACTTCATCCTTCGTCAGTTTAATGTATTCCGCATCCGGTTTCTGATAGGTGGAAGTGATATCCAAAATAGGTTTCGGCATCGTTGCAGAAAAAAGTGCGGTCTGTCTGGTTTCCGGTACCTGCTGTAAAATTGTTTCAATGTCCTCACGAAAGCCCATGTTCAGCATTTCATCCGCTTCATCCAGAACCAGCATTTTCAAATGATCCGTTCGCAGAGTCTTTCTTCGGAGATGATCCATCACCCGTCCCGGTGTGCCCACCACGATCTGTACACCGCCTTTTAACGACTTAATCTGGTAAAAAATCTCTTGTCCTCCATATACCGGCAAAATCCGTACGCCATGCAAATATTTGGCAAAACGGCGCAATTCCTCCGCTGCCTGCATGGCAAGTTCCCTTGTGGGACACAAAACCAAAGCCTGCAGGGAACGATCCTCCGGATCTGCCATCTGAATCATGGGAATACCGAAGGCTGCGGTTTTTCCTGTTCCCGTCTGTGCCTGACCGATAATGTCCTTTCCCTCCAACAATTTGGGAATCGCCTGCTCCTGGATGGGTGTCATATTTTCAAACCCAATCTCCGTTAACGCTCTTAAAATCCTTTCATCAATCTGTGCATCTGCATAACGCATTGTTGTTTTTTCTTCCATTCTAACCTCTCGTTTTCTATATATTCTGCCTATTACTCGCAAAGCCATTCTTTCAGGATTTTCTGCCCACTGCGCATCCGCTTGTTTTTCTTCCTGGTTCATTAAAAAGAGGACAACCGCTCCCTTCCAGGCGTCGTCCTCCTGATCATCTTTTTATTTTGTAACAGCCCTCATCAATCTTCTCTCTTGATCAGGTACTTCACTTTTGTATCCAGTCCAACAGCTTCCATTGCCTGAAAGGCCGGTTCCATCTGCTGGCTGTTAATATGGAAGATGCATTTTTCCTTGCGGTCATTGCTGAAAAAGCCCGGTTTCTTCCAACGGATATAATAGGAAACTCTCGCTTTTAACAAAGCCTTCTCCACATGTTCCTTTTCATCCATAGTTTTTACTTCACAGAATTCAATTTCATTGTTGACTTTTACTTTTGTATATACCGGCTGCTCCATAATGTTCCCTCTGTAATCTTTATCTTTGCTTCTCATTTTCTTTTAGTAGTTTAGCGCGAATCTTCTGATGTTTCAACTGTTTTTTCCGTGTTTTGTCACCTAATTTCTGGCAGATCTTATTTGAAAGCTATAAGAAACCCAATAATTTCCCCACAAACCGGATCAAATAAATACCCTGTAAGCGTCTGCTTTCCCTGCGATTCACATTATGAAGAAGAACAATCAAAAGAGCATGTATCAGGATTCCGGCACCTGCCCCAATCAACAAAATTGCCAGGTCACCAACGACCTTTCCCAATGCCTTATCCGCAGCAAGGATCAAAATTCCTGACAAAGCTGCAGCCGCCAATGGGTATAAAAAACTGCGAATATATTCCTCTTCCATTCCAAATCTGCGATGGAGCAAAAAACCGCTTGTCAACAGCAAAATGAGAAAGCATAGCAACATCGATGCGGGAAAAGCCAGCAGTCCCAGCATTTTTCCGCTTTCCGATACTCCGAAGCCAATCATTCCGGCCACAAATCCCACAAGGCAGATCAGATTACACTCCAACAGCATTCCCGCCTCCCTGCAGACCTGAACCTGATAGATGGCAAGAGCTCCCAAATATACTACAATACCTGCCATCTTCCAGAGTTTCAATAAGTCCTGGGTCTGCTCTGCAAAAAGCACCCGTGAAAAAGGCTCTGCCAAAACACATAGCAATACAGACAGAGGTAACGCCGTCAGTGCCAGACTGTGACGGCTGTCAAGAATTGATTGATTGAATCTCACATAATCTTCTCTTTTCACCATGGCAGGTGTTTCGGAAACCGAACGAACCACTGTCATTTCAAAAAGAAGAAGGAAAAACAGGAAGGGCACGACATATTCTACCAGCAAAGCTCCGGACAAATAAATCATTCCTTCCACCTGTTTCTGCCCCGTAAGCCAAATCAGATACTGTACCGGAAAAATACACCCAACCAAAGCCTGTGACGGAAGGTATGTCAGCAGACTTCTTGTATAGATTTTACTGGACACCGGCAGGGACTCACGCATTCTGGAAACATCCCTTCTGGCCAGATCCGCCAACTGCCTGCGCACAGCCAAATAGATTCCCCCCTGAAACAAAAAGGTAAACAGCGCAGACAAGGTAAATGCCAGTGAAAGTCCCATTGCTCCGTAAACTTCCGTATATGCATCACTTCGTAACAGTGCTGCCACCCTGGTTCCGTAAGGAATCAGAACTCCATGAAAAATCTCCGAAAAAATAAGGAAAAAAACAAGTTGGAGCAGGCGGCCAAAGGGAAAGTTTACACCTGTTCCAGCAAAATATCCCTCCAGACAGTTATTTAACAGAACAAAAAGCAAGCTGGGGACAATGAACAGAAACGGATAAAAAAACATTGGCTGCTTCACAATATAAACGCAGATAATCTCTGCCATTGCCATAAGAATCCCCACAACAAGCAGTCCTATCAGCAGTGTAGAATAAAATCCACTGCGCATAATGGTTTCCGCATTTCTGTATTGTTCCTTGCGTATACGGCTCCCCATCAGTTTCTGCAGCGTCATAAACGTGGCAGGGGCTAACAATTCCCCCAGCAAGGCCACCAAAGCCAGCCCCAGTGACAAATAGCCGAAACTCTCCATACCAAACTGTTGCAATAAAAGCAGTACCGCTACCAGCCATAACGCTGCTGAACCGCTTCGGATCACAGTGATCCTGGCATTTCCCTTTAATCCTCTTTTGTTCATGGTTTACTCCATTAATCTCTTGTAATATGTAAAGCCTCCAAGACTTCTTTCTGCTTTTGCTCCATCGCAGAAGCCTCTTCCGGTGTCTCATGATCATAACCACACAAATGCAGCATGCTGTGTGCTACCAGAAAAGCAAATTCCCGTTTTTCGCTATGTCCGTATTCTTTCGCCTGCTCTCGGATCCTGTCCAGGGAAAGAATAATATCTCCCAGAATCAATTCCCCGCTGTCCGGTTCAAAGCAATCCGCAGCTTCCTCTTCCACTCTGGAGAAGTCTGACGGACTCTCGTATTCCACATTTGGAAAAGATAAGACATCCGTAGGCTGGTCAATGTTTCGATACTCCCGGTTAAACTCATGAATTCCTTCATTATCCGTAAGCAGAACATTAACCTGGACTTCGTAGGGACATCCCTCTGTTTCCAACACTCGTTCTGCCACTTGTCTGATCGTATCTTCGCAGTCGAAGTCAAAGGGATTCTCCTGTTCTGTTTCATTTTCAAAGTAAAAAGTCATAGTAAAGATTTTCCTCCAAAAAGATTTGTTTTAATTCCAGGAACTCCCGGATACTGATATCACATTGATTTAAAAAACCTGCTTCTACTTTTCTGTCAAAGAGTACGGAAATCAATTTCTGATAATCCGGTTTCTTGTCCGGCATTTTGCGCTGTGCCGTCAGGATCACCCGGATTACGCTGTCTGAAAGCAACACAATGGCCGCTTCCTTATGGAGTACTGCCTCTCTGTGAGTCAGACATTCCTTCAACAGTTCAACCGCTTCCTGAGGAAAATGATTTTCCGAAATGACGGCCTTCACATTCTCCCAGTTATTTTCCCCCCGCAGCATACCGATCTGATAATAATAGGCTGCTGTTTTCACCTTGTCCACATTGCATCCGATCTTATCTGCAATCCGCTCCGCAAAGTGAACCGTATGGATTGCCTCCATATAAGTGTCTCTGGACTTCTGTTTCAATTCGATCAGCAGAGGGTGCTGTTGGTCATTGATCTCCAGATATCTCCCACGATAGGGATTCACCACTTGTGTATTAAAAGTTTTTAAGACAAGAAGCAACAGAAAGAAACAGACCAATATATTGATAACCGGTACAATAAAAAGCTCTCCGGACAAAGAACGGTTTTCAAACAGTACGATATCTGCCATTAAAAGTACACCAAAAAACAGCATCGTAATGAAAATCGGTACTTCCACCTTGAAATCAGAGTCGATTCCGTTGAATAAAATTACCCCGATCAATCCGGACAGAAAATAAAGGAAAAATACATGAAATCCTATTTCCGGAGTCAAAAGCACCGAAAGCATCAAAAGCATCGTACCGCTGACAAAGCCGGAAACCAGATTGCCATACATAGACAAAAGAATAAACACGATCAGATAAGGCCACCCCGCTACCGGAAGGAAAGGAAACATGAGAGCTGCCACCAACCCTCCCAGAAGAATCATATAAAACCGTTTCCAATGTAATTCATTATCATAGCCATACCGGTGATCCAGCATCATGTGAAACTGGAGATATACTACAACCGCACCGGCAATCCCTGCCATAATCGTGTCACTGATCAGTTCCTCTTTGGAAAAACTCCTCAGATACAGCATCCCAAAGGTCAGTGACGGAAATAACAGCAGCAGCCCGATCTGTGCTGCCACAAAAAATTTATGACTTTTTGCCTGCTCTTGCATTTCTCTGATTCCTGGTCTTTCTCATAGTTTCTTTGGATTCATAATCCTCATAAGCCTTCACAATTCTCTGTACCAGCGGATGGCGCACCACATCCTTGCTGGTCAGGCTGCAGAAGGAAATTCCCTCCACACCCTTTAACACTTTCTGTGCAATGTCCAGGCCGGACTGCATGTCCGCAGACAGATCCTTCTGTGTCGCATCCCCGGTGATGACCACCTTGGAACCAAAACCGATACGGGTAAGAAACATCTTCATCTGAGCCGGTGTCGTATTCTGTGCCTCATCCAGGATAATATACGCATCATCCAGCGTTCTTCCGCGCATATAAGCAAGAGGAGCCACCTCAATCAGCCCTTTTTCCATATTTTTCATAAAGCTTTCCGCCCCCATGATCTGATACAGCGCATCATATAAAGGACGCAGATAGGGATCAACCTTACTCTGTAAATCACCGGGCAGAAATCCCAGTTTTTCTCCCGCTTCAATCGCCGGCCGGGTAAGGATGATACGGCTGACCTCATTATTTTTAAAAGCAGTAATCGCCATCGCCATTGCCAGATAGGTTTTTCCCGTACCAGCCGGTCCTAATCCGAATACAATGGTATGATTCCGGATGGCATCCACGTATTTTTTCTGTCCCATGGTTTTCGGCTTCACCGGTTTGCCATTGACCGTATGGCAGATACAATCTTTATCAATTTCCACTAAAACTTCCGCTTCGTCTTCCATTCCCATCGCAATTGCGTAATCCACATTCTGTTCCTGGATCACATTCCCTCTCTTGGATAATTCAATCAGCTGTAACATGACCTGCCAGGCTCTGCCCAGTTCCGGTTCCTCTCCCAGAATTTTCAGCTGTCCGTCACGATTCACAATCTCCACATGAAAATCGTGTTCGATTCTTTGAATATGTCCATCGTACAAACCAAACAGGTTCTGCAGATGCTCCATGGAAACCTCAATGGTTCTTTCCATCTATTGCTCATTCTCCATTATCTTCCAAACTCACTGTTCCTATGCTTTCTTCATCCGCGGCCGGTATAATTGCCTGCAAAGTGTCTGCCTTTTTCTGTACCGCAAGCTCCGCCTCTAAAATTCCCACAGTCTCAGTCTTTTTTATTTTAACATCTTTTGCAATAATTTGTACCCCTTTTTCCTGTAATGTTTCCATAAATTTATCAAAGGAACCGGAAAGTTTTTCCTTCATCTGTGCATCCGTATAACGGCTTTCCGTGGGAACATATTCAAAATACTGGGAATGCCCGTAATAGATGGGAAAAGTCACCCCTTTCATCAAGGTAATCCGTTTCTTTTCCGTAATGATATCTTCACACAGGTAGGGATTGCCCGGTAATCCCAGAAGAATTTCCCTTGTTCCGATCTGTAAAAATCTTTTTCTGGTATTCCTTCCGGAAAATACCTTTTCTGTATATTCATAAGGCTGACTGATTTGAAAAGGAACCACTCCCTGCAAAATAACATCCGCATCCGCCTTGTAATACCTGACTCCTTTTACTGTCTCATCGTCCCCCAGAATAGTCACCTGTCCGCCCACAAGGATCTGTCCCTTTTCCACCACATCTCCAGCCTTTACCTGAGGTGTACCTGTTCTGGTAATAATGGATACCACGGTGGCATCCATATCTGCCACCAGATCTGCACCATGGGGAAATTCCGTCACTTCTTCCTCCGGCTGTTGTTCCTGCCCATAGTATTGGTTTTCTTTCACATACACCGTTAACCGCGTGCCATCCAGCTGGAGAGAAGTCCAAATAATCTGCGGAAACTCTTCCCGGATATTTTTCTCCAGTTCTGCAATATGCAGCTGCTTTTTGGGCATGGAAATATAGACTCCCTGTTTCTTTAAGTAATCCTCCACCACATCATCCGTCAGCATCAGATTTCCTTCCACATGGACAGACCACACAAAAAAAGAGGCAATCATCCAAAAGATAAAGGTCAACAAAAATCCCGCAACAAACAGCCATCTTCTGCGGATTCCGGGAAAAAGAAAGGGTAATCCGTATCGGTGCAATACGCGCACTCTGGTTCCCGTTTTTTTCACAATAGGCTTTAGGGCAAAAAAAGCCTTTTTGTGCAGGCAGAGGATATAACCCTCCTCCTGTTTTTCTATATCCCATAAAAAAATTCCCCGGTTGGCACACAAATTTAAAAACCGTTCCGGTGAATAGCCATATACCCAGATCCGGACATAGCCTTTGAGGAAATGCATGAGAAACTCCATGGATATTCCCTCCTAACATTCATATCCGATCTGACAAATGCAGCCGGTAATCTTCATGTCCTCATTGGTATAATACTGAATATGCAGATTTTCTCCTGTGATACAAATACTGCAGTGTTTTGCCTGCAGACAAATCCTGTGATCTGTGTATTCCAGAATTCCTTTATAATTTTCCACCCAGATTTCCTGATTTCCTGTCACCGTTAAAATGCTGGCACCATAGAGGATATCCTTGGGCAGACTCATAGAATTGACAAGAAGCTCTTTCCTTTCCGGAAAGAGCTTCACTAATCGTTTCCGCATTGCTGACCGGCTCCTTCGAGAGGTTCCCTTCAGTATATGCTCTTATTTACCTGATAATGCCTTTGATCAAAGATGTCTTTACCCACTCTTTGATGTTCTCATCAATATGATAGGCTCCCAGAAATCTCGTTTTTGCTTCCTCCAGCTTTTCCCTGGAATTGGCATGAAGTACTGCTAATGGTTCCCCCTTTTTAACATGATCCCCGCATTTCTTATACAAAAGCAGACCTACACTGAGATCCACCGTACTTTCCTTGGTCTCTCTCCCTCCGCCGAGAACCAGAGAAACCATACCGATCTCATCACAGCGAATATGGGTGACCACTCCATCACAGGGGGACAGAACCTCCTCCTGTATGGATGCCTGAGGCAGATGCTCCGGATGGTATACATCCTCTGCATGTCCTCCCTGGGCTTCAATAAACTCTGCAAATTTCTTCAAGGCTCTTCCGCTGGTCACCGCATTCTGCAGCATGGTTCTGGCTGCTTTCTCATCGTCAGCCACCCCACCTGCCAGAAGCATCTGGGTTCCCAAGGTCATACAAAGCTCCGTAAAGTCCTCCGGTCCCCGTCCCTGTAATGTGTCCAGTGCCTCTTTGACCTCAAGAGCATTTCCCACGGCATTTCCCAGAGGCTGATCCATGTCGGATATGACGGCAATCGTTCTTTTCCCGGCGCCGTTGCCAATACGCACCATCTCCCGGGCCAGTGCAAAGGAATCCTCTTCCTTCTTCATAAATGCGCCACTTCCCGTCTTCACATCCAATACAATGGCATCCGCACCTGCAGCCAGCTTTTTGCTCATAATAGAACTGGCAATCAGGGACATCTGGTCTACTGTGGCTGTCACATCACGCAGGGCATACAATTTTTTATCTGCCGGTGCCAGATCTTTCGTCTGACCCATAATAGCAATACCGTGCCGATTTACATTTTCCATAAAAAGTTCCACGGGAATTTCTGTGGAAAATCCCGGAAAGCTTTCCAGTTTATCAATCGTTCCACCGGTATGACCCAGGCCTCTTCCACTCATCTTGGCCACCTTAATGCCGCATGCTGCGACCATGGGTGTCAGAGCTAACGAGGTTTTATCTCCCACACCGCCGGTACTGTGCTTGTCCACCTTGACTCCCTTAATTCCGGACAGGTCCAATAGTTCTCCACTATGTGCCATGGACATGGTAAGATTTAAAGTTTCGCTCTCATTCATTCCACGAAAATATACCGCCATCATCATGGCGGACATCTGATAGTCCGGTATGCTGCCGGCGGTATACTCGTCGATCATAAAAGCGATCTCCTCCTTACTCAGTACTCCGCCATCACGTTTTTTTACGATCAGATCATACATTCGCATAAAGAATTCCTCCTTTTATGTTCGTAACTATTTACTTGTGATAAGGTTCACCGGCATTGATCCGGCATCCGCGATAAATCTGTTCCAGTAAAATCACCCGCATCAGCTGATGAGGAAAGGTCATCCTGGAAAAACTAAGTGCCAGGTTGGAACGGGCACATACCTCCGGTGCAAGTCCCAGGGAACCTCCAATGATAAACTGAATATGACTGACTCCGCGGACTCCGCTCTGGTCGATCCACTGGGCAAATTCCACAGAATCCATCATCTTTCCGCCAATCTCCAGAGTGACCACACAGACTCCGTCTTTGAGGTTTTTCAGAATCCGTTCTCCTTCTTTCGCCCGGATCTGTTCCTCCAGGGCCGGGGAAACTCCCTCCGGCGTCTTCTCGTCGGCAACCTCAATGATTTCCAGTTTCACATATTTCTGCAAACGCTTGGAATACTCTTCAATGGCATCCCGCAGATAGCGTTCCTTGATCTTACCTACTGTGATCAACGTGATTTTCATGCTTCAAAGATCTCCGGATAAATTTCCTCAATAAAATGCTCCAGAAATCCTTCCTCCAGATTCATATACTGGTTTTCCAGACATTGACGGCATTTCTCCGCACGCTTGAAATACAGCAATTCCTCAGGAAGTTCTAAATCTTCCGGGGCAAGCATGGCATCGATCTTCTCCTTTGTCAGATGCTCTTTTGTCCATTTCTGCATTTCTCCCGACAACTCTTCCTCAAAAGCTGCTTTTCTGGCAAACTTCGCTGCATTGCGAAAGGAAACAATTCCCATAATAACGAAAATTCCAAACAGAGCTCCCATCACCACATAGGTTAAAACCTTGGTGGTGGAATTGGAGAAAAAGGGAATCACACCCATGATCATCAGAACCACAAGCACCAGTCCAATACTTCCGATAATGAGCAGTGTGTAGGCAGATGATTTATTATCTTCCGCCCGGGCTGCACTGCTCACATACAGAGAAGTACGTTCTCTGGATGCCGGTGCTTCTGCTTCCTCCGCAGCATCCCCTGTCACCTCTTCGTGATTTTCAAACATTTCTTCCGGTGCCTCTGTTTCTTCTGTCTGCACCTCAGTTTCCTGTACTGCTTCCACTTCTTCAAGAGAATCTACTAGTTCAATCTTACAGTCTGCACAAACCGCAATTCCCTCTCTGTATTGCGCTTTACATTTCGGACAAAACGGCATAGTCTGTTACCCCCGATCCTTCGTATCCTTATTTGGAAAGATATTCGTCAATACCCTTGGCAGCTGCTTTTCCCGCCCCCATTGCAAGAATAACAGTTGCAGCTCCGGTCACGGCATCACCACCGGCATAAACACCCTCTTTGGTAGTCTGGCCGTTTTCTTCCTCGGCAACGATACATTTCCATTTATTGATTTCCAATCCTTTGGTTGTGGAAGAAATCAATGGGTTCGGTGAAGTTCCCAGTGACATGATCACCGCATCCACTTCCATGTCAAATTCAGAACCGGGTACCTCTACAGGTCTGCGTCTTCCGGATGCGTCCGGCTCTCCCAGTTCCATACGGATGCAGCGGATACCGGTTACATTACTGTTTTCATCCGTGAGAATCTCTACGGGATTGGTGAGCAGATCAAAAATGATACCCTCTTCCTTTGCGTGATGTACTTCCTCCACACGGGCGGGTAATTCTTCTTCACTTCTGCGGTATACAATATGAACCTCTGCCCCCAGACGAAGAGCGGTTCTTGCCGCATCCATTGCCACATTTCCACCACCGACTACGGCTACCTTCTTCGCACGCATAATAGGTGTCTGGGAATCCTCTTTAAAAGCTTTCATCAGATTGCTTCTGGTCAGGTACTCATTGGCAGAGAAAACTCCGTTGGCCTGCTCCCCTGGAATACCCATGAATTTGGGAAGTCCTGCCCCGGAACCGATAAATACAGCACTGAACCCTTCCTCTGTCAACAGTTCATCAATGGTGGTGGATTTCCCGATGACCACATCGGTTTCAATCTTCACACCTAATGCTTTTACGTTTTCAATTTCTTTCTTTACAACAGCTTCCTTCGGAAGACGGAATTCGGGAATACCGTATACCAGCACACCGCCTGCTTCATGCAAAGCCTCGAAGATCGTTACATCGTACCCCATCTTTGCCAGGTCTCCGGCACAGGTCAGACCAGAAGGACCGGAGCCGATCACTGCTACTTTTTTGCCTTTTTTCTCTGCAGTTACAACGGGCTTCATCTCATTCCGGGTTGCCCAGTCTGCAACGAAACGCTCCAGTTTACCGATGGAAACCGGCTCGCCTTTAATTCCACGGATACATTTACCCTCACACTGACTTTCCTGAGGACATACACGACCACAGATTGCGGGAAGTGCAGAGGATTCGCTGATAGTGTGATACGCATCCTCGATCTCTCCGTTTTTTACCTCCTCAATAAATTTCGGAATATTAATCGCTACCGGACACCCTTTGATGCACTGTGCATTTTTGCAGTTGATGCAGCGGGAAGCCTCTTCCATTGCTTCCTCTTTGTTATATCCTAAGCACACCTCGTCAAAATTGGTTGCACGAACGCTGGCTTCCTGTTCTCTGACGGGAGTTTTCTTTAATACATCCATTTCGATACCATGCCTTTCCTTTTCTATTACTGGCAGTTGCCACAGCCACCGTGATGAGTTGCGCCTTCTTTTTCTTTCAGGAAAGCTCGTCCCTCTTCCGTCTTGTAAATCTGCTGACGTTTCATCGCCTGGTCAAAATCAACCAGATGTCCGTCAAATTCAGGACCGTCTACACATGCAAATTTTACTTTGCCATCTACGGTTACACGGCAGGCACCACACATACCGGTTCCATCTACCATGATGGGATTTAAGGAAACCACTGTGGGAATCTTCAGTTCTTTGGTCAGTTTGCAGACAAACTTCATCATAATCATGGGACCGATGGCAACACAGACATCATAGTGCTTGCCCTCGTCCACAAGGCTCTGTAGAGTTGCCGTAACCATACCACTTCTGCCGTAAGACCCGTCATCGGTGGTCACATAGAGATTTCCGGCCACAGCCTCCATCTCTTTTTCCAGAATTAACAGGTCTTTCGTCTTGGCACCAACAATGACATCCGCATCCACACCCTGCTCATGCAGCCATTTTACCTGGGGATAAACCGGAGCGGTGCCCACACCACCGGCTATGAACAGAATTTTTTTGTTACACAGTTCTTCCACAGACTCTTCTGTCAGATCGGATGGTCTTCCCAACGGTCCTACGAAATCCTGAAAACAATCTCCGGCCTTCAGTGAAGTCATGCGCAGTGTGCTGGCTCCCACAACCTGAAATACAATGGTAATTGTTCCTTTTTCCCTGTTGTAATCACAGATGGTAAGGGGAATCCGCTCTCCCTCTTCGTCCATACGAACGATGACAAACTGTCCGGGCATACAGGATTTGGCCACTCTTTTTGCTTCTACTTCCATCAGGTAGATATTGGTAGTCAGCTCCCGTGCTTCTAAAATTTTGTACATAGCTCTTACTCCTCTATACTTAACATTATAGTAATGATATAAAAATTCTCAAAAAAGTGCAACCCCGGATTCTTTTTCCATGGAATTCCACAAAGGCTACGGTGTATTCTCCTGGTCTGCCTGGGCTGCAAGCTGGGCATTCATCTGCAGCTGATAATACAGATCGCTTTGAATCTCATAGGTCGCGGTATCCCGTTGTACACAGGTAAACAGCTGCCCCGAATAAATATTTGCCGCATAGACTGCCCCGGTCTTGGTCTGGATTCCGGTGGCATCTTCATATAATTCCGGCAAAATATAAAAATCTGTGTTAAAGGTTTCGTCATGCACCACACCGGTAAGCTGATACAGATATCTTCCGTTCATTCCCGGTGCGTGTCCCTGCAGGTCTGTAATCTTCCCATACTGTACAAAAGCTTCCAACAGAGCATTGACGCACTGGGCTGCTGGAATGGAATTCTCAATATTAAGGTTATAGGAACGGGCTGTGATCTCCGATGCTATGCCCATTTCATTATAGGCAACAAACTTGAAATTGGATCTTCCCAAAGGCATCAGCAGTGGTCCGTTGTATACCTGGCTGTCTCTGTTGGGATCCTTTAAATCCGTGGTATAGTAAACCGTTGTTCCCTCCTGCATTTCAATCCGGATAATCTGTGGTGCGGTAAAATCACCACTGTACAGATTAACTTCCGGTGCCGCCGGTGTGGGCACATCAATATCGTAGGTACAGCTCACCACCTCACTGAGTACACCGTGAGGATTCACATATACCGCTTTCACCGTGGTAATACCGGGATTTAAAAAAATAGGAGCGGTATACACAGCAGACTCGATTCCGGGTTCTGTACCGTCCAGTGTATAATAAATCGTGCCGGAACCGGCTGCCATCAGTTTGACCGGTATCACTTCCTCATAATTTCCCGCCTGCAAACTGAATTCAGGTTCACTGGCAAGATAGTCCCGATAGGCCGCACGGATCTTTGTATCTGTGCATTGCTCCAACAGTTCACTCAGTTTTCCATAATCTCCGTTCGCTTCATAGATATCTACAATCTTACGGTATGCATGTTGTATATCGTTTTGAGATGCATATTGGGAAAATGCTACATCGCATAGTGTCAATACTCCATCATTGACATTTCCGGTCAGATAATAATAATCTGCAATTTCAAACAATAAGGAGACATCACCTGGATCCAGTTCATAGGCCTTCTGCAGCTTCTCAATGGCAAGTGCATAATTATTTTTGTTCACTGCTGCATTGGCAAGCTTCACCTGATAGTCCGGAGATGTCATCCGGTAATGATGAATCCCAATCATAATTCCCAATCCCGCCATCAGGACTCCGATCACGGGAATCACCCATAGAAGAAGGGTAAATCTCCGTTCCCGGACAGACTGCTCCGGAATTTCTTCCATTTCCTCTTCCAGGATTTCCTGCTCTGTCTCCAGTTCATCAAGAAAACCGGTGAGATTCTCAGAAATTCTGGTTTCCCATTCCGGATCAAAATCGGGTACAATATGAATTTCTTCACCGCATTTTTCGCAGTAGAGCATTCCCTCAGGAATCTCAAAACCACAATGAGGGCAAATCATCTAATTCAATACCTTTCTGAATTTCTGCCGCTTGAGCAGGAATTCCTAGAATAATCCGGTGATCACACCATCTTTATTGACATCTACGTTAAATGCTGCCGGCTGTTTCGGCAGTCCCGGCATGGTCATCACCGTTCCTGTCAATACTACGATAAAACCGGCTCCCGCAGATACATACACATCACGGATATTCATGGTGAAACCGGTAGGTCTTCCCAACAGATTGGGGTCATCGGACAGGGAATACTGATTTTTGGCCATACAGATGGGAAGATTTCCAAATCCCAGTTCTTCCAGCCTCTGGATTTGTTTGTTTACTGCCGCTGTATAGCTTACGCTGCCGGCGCCATAGATTTCTTTGGAAATGGTTTCAATCTTAGCTTTGACAGGCTGATTTTCCTCATACAGAACATGGAAATCAGACGTTTTCTCTTCCAGAGTTTTTAAAACCTTTTCTGCCAGGGCAATACCACCCTCTCCGCCTTTTTCCCATACTTCAGATAAAGCGAATTCACACTTGTGCTCCTCACAGAAATTCTGGACAAAAGCTTTTTCCGCATCGGTGTCTGTTGCAAAGGCGTTGAGCGTAACCACTACAGGCACTCCGTATTTGTGCAGATTCTCAATGTGTTTCTCCAGATTGACAATTCCCTTCTGCAGTGCCTCCAGATTTTCCCTGGAGAGTTCTGCCTTAGGTACACCGCCATTGTATTTTAATGCACGGATGGTAGCAACCAGAACAACTGCATCCGGTTTTAGACCCGCCATACGGCATTTAATATCAAAGAACTTTTCTGCTCCCAAATCTGCCCCAAAGCCTGCCTCGGTGATACAGTAATCAGCCATTTTCAGTGCTGTCCTGGTGGCGATGACTGAGTTACAGCCATGGGCAATATTTGCGAAAGGACCACCGTGTACCAAGGCCGGTGTGTGTTCCAGGGTCTGGATCAGATTCGGTTTCAGTGCATCCTTCAACAGTGCTGCCATAGCTCCCACTGCCTTTAAGTCCTTCGCAGTCACAGGCTGCCCTGCAAAATTGTAAGCCACAACCATGCGTCCCAGGCGTTCCTTCAGGTCATCCATGTCCTGAGCCAGGCATAACACAGCCATAATTTCAGAGGCTACTGTGATGACGAAGTGGTCTTCTCTTACCACACCGTCCATCTTATTGCCAAGACCCACCACCACATTGCGAAGTACACGGTCATTCATATCCAGGCAGCGTTTCCAAACCACCTGTCTGGTATCAATTCCCAGTTCATTTCCCTGCTGGATATGGTTGTCCAGTAAAGCTGCCAGCAGATTGTTGGCAGAGGTGATGGCATGAAAATCCCCGGTAAAATGAAGATTTAAATCCTCCATGGGAACAACCTGTGCATAACCGCCGCCGGCTGCTCCACCCTTGATTCCAAAACAAGGTCCAAGAGAAGGCTCACGCAATGCCAATACTGCTTTTTTTCCAAGTCTTCCAAAGGCCTCTCCCAGCCCTACACTGGTAGTCGTTTTTCCCTCTCCTGCAGGCGTGGGATTGATTGCGGTCACCAGAATCAGTTTCCCGTCGGGATTACCTTCTATGCTCTTTATGTACTCATTGGAAAGCTTTGCCTTATACTTTCCGTACAATTCCAGATCATCCTCTGCAATGCCAAGCTGGCCTGCCACCTTGGTAATCGGTTCCAGTGCGCTCTCCTGTGCGATTTCAATGTCTGTCTTCATAGTGTCTCCTCCACATATTGATCAAACTGTTCCGGACTCATCAGTATTTTCCTCGGCTTTGTTCCTTCTTCTTCACCGACCACACCGGCATCTGCCAGCTGATCCATAATTCTCGCCGCACGGTTGAATCCTATTTTAAATACACGCTGCAACATGCCAATGGATGCTTTATCTTTTTCGATAATAAATCTTCCCGCATCCACAAACAATTCATCAGTGGAAGTTCCACCGCTTCCGGCACCGCTTCCTGTTCCGGAGCCGGAGCCAAGATTTTTGATCTGTGCTTCCACATCTTCACTGTATACATTGCCGATTGCCTGGTTTTTCAAAAAATCCACCACATCCGACACTTCTTTGTCGGATACAAATGCTCCCTGAATTCTGGCAGGTTTCGGATACCCCTGGGGATAAAACAGCATATCTCCCTTTCCCAGAAGCTTCTCTGCTCCGTTCATGTCCAGAATGGTCCGGGAATCCACTCCGCTGGAAACCGCAAAAGCCACCCGGCTTGGCATGTTCGCTTTAATCAGACCCGTGATCACATCCACGGAAGGACGCTGCGTTGCAATAATCAGATGGATTCCCGCCGCACGGGCTAGCTGAGCCAGCCTGCAGATAGATTCCTCCACCTCTCCCGGCGCTACCATCATCAGATCCGCTAACTCGTCCACAATGATGACAATCTGGGGAAGCTTGGCCGGAGCCTGAGGATCTCCCTTCGCCTGCATTTCCTCCACTTTTTTATTATATCCCTTCAAATCACGGACATTGAAATCCGCGAACTTCTGATAACGATCCGTCATCTCTGCCACACCCCAGTGCAAAGCTCCTGATGCCTTTTTCGGATCCGTTACCACCGGAATCAATAAATGAGGAATTCCGTTATAGACGGAAAGTTCCACTACTTTCGGATCAATGAGAATCATTTTCACATCATCGGGATGTGCCTTGTACAAGATACTCATAATAATCGTATTGATACATACGGATTTACCGGAACCTGTAGATCCTGCTATGAGCATATGAGGCATCTTTCCGATGTCTGCCACCACGGTTTTGCCTCCGATATCCTTTCCCACGGCAAAGCAGATATTGCTCTGAAAATCCTTAAATTCCTTTGACTCCAACAGATCCCTTAGAGGAACCGCCATATTTTCTTTGTTGGGGACTTCGATTCCCACGGCAGCCTTTCCCGGAATCGGAGCCTCGATACGGATGTCCGTGGCTGCCAGATTCAGCTTGATATCATCGGAGAGTCCCACAATCCTGCTGACCTTCACACCCTGTTCCGGCTGGATTTCATAGCGGGTGACAGAAGGTCCCTGGCTGATATCCGTCACCGTTACCTTCACCCCAAAGGTTGCCAGCGTTTTCTCTAACTGCGCAGCGGTATCTGCCAGTTTCTGCCTGGAATCCCCCTTTCCGGTTCCACTGGGTTTTGCCAGCAGTGAAATGGGGGGAAACAAATATTTCTTTGGTTTCTCCGGTTTCGGCTGGGCAGTTGCAGCCGGCTGTACTGCACCGGTTGCCGGAGCGGCCGTCCGCATTCCCTGTGTTGTAGAAGACTGTGATTTTGAAGGAACCGGATCACTGAAGGTCACCCCTCCCGATCCTGTCCGTTCCCCGCCGATTTTAGGGCGGTCTGCCTTCTTAAAAATAGAACTGTCGTCCTTCGCCATATTGGACAAAGGATCTTCTTTTAAATATTCGTCATGAATTTCGCTTAATTTTGTCTTGGGTGTCTCTAAGTCGGGCACAACCTCTGTCACATTCTCCTGAAACTCCGCGTCATCCGGGTATTCCCCATGAAACTGAATTCCGTGCATATCGGAAAGTTCCGTCCGTTCTTCCGGGACCGGCATCACCTCCCGTGATGCTCTGACCGTCTCCATAGGTACCCATTCCGTCTCTTCTTCCTGATCCAATTCTGCTTTCAGGCTGTCCAGATCCAGCATAATTTCGTGAATATCATCCCTGCGTTTTGTATCAGGGGACTTGGGCTTATGTAACTGTGTATCGGTCATTACACCGGAAACCTTTTTGTCCATGCGCAGGAGTTTCTCATCTTCCTTAGCCTGCTCTGCCAGCCGTTCTTCTTCCTCCAGCCTGAGACGTTCCTGCTCTCTGCGTGTCTCCCGTTCCTTGCGTTCCCGTGCCTGTTCCTCTCTCTGGATGCGAAGTTCTTCCCTTCGTCTGGCACTGGCTTCCCGTCTCTGGTCAGAACGTTCTCTTCTTCGCTCCGCACCATCCTCGGAATACTCCTGAAAAAGTGCTCCGCCCCGTTTCAGATCTTCAATCAGGGATCTCTCCGTTAAGACAATAAGGCAGATTACACCAATCACAAGAAGCACCAGGGCAGTGCCCACCACATCCAACAGATGAAACAGCATATAGGCCAGAGATCCGGCTATGATTCCGCCCCCCACATGATTTTCACTGCAATTGAGATAAATTGCTTGAAAGTCGTAGGTATCCAGTGTCGTCACTACACCGCCAAAGAGTTCACACAGCATGGCAGCCAGAATAAATAATACCTGCGCCGCCACCAGTTTGCGCACCGCCACCGGATTATCCCGGTTTGTGATCCAGAACGCCAGTCCCAGAAAATAAAATACCGGGGCAATGTAAGCCGGCCATCCGAAAATTCCAAACTCAATGTTACTTAACACATTTCCCACTGTACCAACAATGCCAAAATTACATAAAAACAGTACAATACATATTGCTAGGATGAGTACAAGCTTAATCTCATCAGACAGTTCTACCCCACTCGGCTGATTCTTCTGATTATGTCCACGAGTATTCTTATTGCGATTATTCGTTTTTGATCTGCTATTTGTCGATTTCGTATTCCGGCTGCCTGATCTTGCTGCCAAATCAATCTCCTCCAAACTCAAGTGCCTATACGCACAGTCATACCTATATAGTATAGCATCGAAATAGATGCTTGTCATTTAGATTTTTTCGAGATACGTTTTTCGCATAGGGAAAGGTTGACAAATTTTATAGAGTGTGGATAATGACAACTGAATCAGTTTGTCATATATTGTGGAGGAATTTCCGATGGAAAAAAAAATCTTTTCTTACAAATCCCATAAACAAATGTCCGAAGCATTCATCACTGCAGCCTTTCTGTCCGTTTCCGGAGGTCTGCAGGATGCCTATACTTATATATGCCGGGGTAAAGTCTTTGCCAATGCCCAGACCGGAAACATCGTTCTTTTAAGCCAGAACATCTGTGACCGGAATTTCGGTGCGGTAGTCCACTATCTTGTCCCCCTCTTGTTTTTCGCCTTCGGTGTTGCGGTTGCAGAGCTGATTCGGCAGAAATATCAGAAAACCAGAAAAATTCACTGGCGCCAACTGATTTTGATCATTGAGATTCTTCTTTTGTTTCTGGTAGGCTTTTTGCCTGACCAGTGGAACCTCCTGGCGAATGCCATGGTTTCCTTCTCCTGCGCCATGCAGGTACAGGCATTCCGCAAGGTCAACAGCTACGCTTTTGCCAGCACCATGTGTATCGGTAACCTGCGCAGCGGCATGGAGTCCTTGTGTGCCTACCGGCTGACCCACAACCCCCAGACCATCTATAAAGCCATGCACTATTTTGGCGTTATCTTTCTGTTTGGATTGGGTGCCGGTCTGGGAAGCCGTTTCATCCCCATGATGGGCATGTACACCATCTGGCTTTCCTGTCTTTTACTTTTCATCAGCTTTTTATTAATGTTTATCAAAGAGGAAATTGAAGAACACCTTCCTGGCAACAAATCAAACAATCCTTCAAGATAATTATTTCTATACAGAGGAAGCATTTCCCATCAGCTCATACAATTTTTTCATGGCCTGGGAGATGCCTCCCACCTCGTCAATGATTCCTTCCTGCACTGCCTGCTCTCCCACCAGGATCGTTCCTACATCCTTGGTGAGCATCTCAGTCTCCATGAGAAGTTCTTCAAAGCGTTCCGGTTTAATTTTACAATGACGGTAAACGAAACCGGAAATTCGATCCTGAATCTGACGGAAATAGTCGAAGGTTTGTGGCACACCGATCACTGTCCCGTTTAAACGTACCGGATGGATGACCATGGTTCCGGTGGGAACGATAAAAGAGTAATCTGTACTTACGGCAATGGGTACACCAATGGAATGACTCCCTCCCAGTACCAAAGACACCGTAGGTTTGCTTAGGGAACTGATCATTTCCGCAATGGCAAGTCCTGCTTCCACATCGCCACCCATGGTATTGAGAAGGAATAAAACTCCGCCGATTTCTTTGCTGTCCTCGATAGATGCCAGTTCCGGCAAAATATGTTCATACTTGGTGGACTTCGAGGATTGTCCCAGAATGTCATGACCCTCGATTTCTCCGATGATGGTCATAAGATGAATTTTTTGGTGGGGATCCTTGCCATTTAAAGTGACCTGACCGGTCTCTTTGATGAGTTCCTGTTTCTTTTCTTCTTTTTCTATCTTTTCCATAAACATGCTCCCGTTCAAAATAAAAAAGAACCCCCTCTGTTTCTAAAGAAAGGGTTCTCTCTTAGTATGCATAAATCCGGATATTTTATGTTTTATTTCAGATCAAAATCATCATTGGATGGAACTTCTACATCGAAATACATTTGTTCCTCCGGAATCGCCTTCGTGAAGTCTATGGTCTTCCGCTTTATATGCTTCTTCGGCTCAGGCAGAATATTAGGAATCTGTTTAACTGTAGGGGAAGCTGTCTCCTCCGTCTGCTGAACAGATTTTTCCTCGGTTTCGGATATTCTCTCCGGCTCCTTTTCTGGTCTTCGTGCCCTTAACTTATGGCACCGTCTCCAAACTTCTGTAAGCACAAGCACCGCCAGCCAGAGCAGCACTGTTATTATGAGAGCAGCCAGCACCATTGCACTGAGCTGATATACCTCCTCCGGACGCAGCCAGGCCGTCACTACACAGCCTGCCAGTGCAATCGTGGCAATCCAGCCGCCTGTCAGCAACCGCCGTATCGTCAGGTAACCAAACAACACCACGAACATCCAGAGTATATTCTGAAATTGCCTGGCAGCCGCCATAGAGTTTCCGAAAACAAAAAGAACACCATGGAGAATCTGTACATAACAGCGATTTAAAAGATCGACAATGAAATCTGGATGGTAATCCAGCCTTACACTTGCCATCTCCAACAGCCATTCACTGTGTTCAATCCTTGCAGCCGTTGTCTTTGTGATGGCAAATTCTACCGGAGTCACAACAAATGCCACCAGTAGTACAATCGCCAGAAACCACTGAATCAAGGATTTTATCTTTGGTTTTTGCATGCTATACCAACTCCAATGCCTGTTCCAAATCAGCAATAATATCTTTTACATTCTCGATACCTACAGAAAAACGAATCAGATCCGGCGCTACGCCTGCTTCAATAAGCTGTTCATCCGTCATCTGACGATGGGTATGACTGGCCGGATGCAGGACACAGGTTCTGGCATCTGCCACATGGGTGACAATCGCTGCCAGTTTCAGTCCATCCATCATGTTGGAAGCCGCTGCTCTTCCGCCTTTTAAGCCAAAGGAAATCACACCGCAGGTGCCATTGGGCATATATTTCTGTGCAAGGGCATGATATTTATTGGAAGGAAGACCGGGATAATTTACCCATGCCACCTTTTCATGCTTCTCCAGAAATTCTGCCACTGCCTGTGCATTGGAACAATGACGCTCCATACGGAGAGGCAGTGTCTCCAATCCTACATTTAATAAAAAGGCGTTCTGAGGTGCCTGAATCGATCCAAGATCACGCATCAGCTGGGAAGTCGCCTTGGTGATATAAGCCAGTCTGCCAAATTTCTCTGTATAAGTGATCCCGTGATAAGACTCATCCGGAGTGCAGAGTCCGGGAAACTTCTCCGGGTACTTTGTCCAGTCAAAATTGCCGGAATCCACAATACATCCACCTACGGACATCGCATGTCCATCCATGTATTTGGTGGTGGAATGGGTTACAATATCTGCACCCCACTTAAAAGGATTACAGTTAATCGGTGTTGCAAAGGTATTGTCCACAATAAGGGGTACGCCATGGGCATGCGCCACATTTGCAAATTTTTCGATATCCAGAACCACCAGAGCGGGATTCGCAATGGTCTCTGCAAACACGCACTTGGTGTTGGGTCTGAATGCTTTTTCCAGTTCCTCTTCCGGTAAATCCGGATCAACTACGGTACATTCAATTCCCATCTTTTTCATGGTGCAGGTCAGAAGGTTAAAGGTTCCGCCGTACACAGTGGCTGACATGATGCAGTGGTCTCCTGCCTCACAGATATTAAATACAGAATAGTAAGTAGCTGCCTGACCGGAAGATGTCAGCATGGCTGCCACACCGCCCTCCAGTTCACAGATTTTGGCTGCTACACAGTCATTGGTAGGATTCTGTAAACGGGTATAGAAATATCCGCTCTCTTCCAAATCAAATAATTTCCCCATCTGCTCTGAGGTTTCATACTTAAAAGTAGTGCTCTGATAAATGGGAAGCACGCGAGGTTCCCCGTTCTTCGGTTTCCATCCGGCCTGTACGCAGATCGTTTCCTTTTCCATCTGTTATTTTCTCCTATTCATCCCAGTTATGGTAAACTGCCTGTACATCATCATCCTCATCCAGTAAATCCAGAGTACGCTGTAAATTCTTGATGGCAGTCTCATCGGTAAGGGTCACATAATTCTGGGGAATCATGGTAATCTCTGCGGAAACCATAGGGATTTTTGCCTCCTCCAGTGCTTTGCATACCCCTTCAAAAGCATCGGGATCAGTAAGGATTTCAAAGCTGTCATCCTCTTCGTTGAAATCATCTGCACCGGCATCCAGAGCAACCATCATCAGGTCATCTGCATCCATGTCGCACTCTTCTTTATCAATGATGATCTGTCCCTTTTTATCAAACATATAGGATACACATCCCTGGGTTCCAATACTTCCTTGTCCTTTGGTAAATGCGCTGCGCACATTTGCGGCGGTACGGTTGGAGTTATCGGTCAGGGTATCTACGATAATCGCGATTCCATTAGGTCCATATCCTTCATAGGTAGCATATTTGTATACCACGTTGCCGTTATCTCCGGCAGCCTTTTTGATACCGCGCTCGATGGTATCGTTTGGCATATTGTTGGCTTTTGCCTTGGTAATCACCTGTGCCAGTTTAAAGTTGTTGGCGGGATCAGGGCCTCCCTCTTTTACGGCAACGGCAATTTCACGTCCGATAATGGTAAAAATTTTACCTTTTGCAGCGTCGTTTTTCTCCTTCTTATGTTTAATGTTTGCAAATTTTGAATGTCCTGACATTTGCTTATTCTCCTTTATTCTCTGTTTCTTTTTCTTTTTGTTTTGTAACCAGAACAGACCGTATCATTTTGTTGGCAACGGAGAGGATTTTAAAATTATATCCGTCCACTGTGATATCAAACTGTTCGCCCTCGTCGGGAATCTTGTCCATTTTTGAGATTAGAAATCCGTTCAGCGTCTCAAACTCTTCCTCATTAAAATGAATGCCAAATCGTTCTTCTAACTCCTCCAACGGGATCAGACCATCGATCACATACTCATTGTTTCCCTTCTCCTTAATATAGGACTCTTCTTTGTCGTACTCATCCTGAATATTACCTACGATCTCCTCCAGAATATCCTCCATGGTAAGAAGCCCGGTGGTCTGTCCATATTCATCCAGGGCAATTGCCATCCACACCTTTTCCGACTGCATGCTGCGGAACAGATCTCCCACCTTTCTTGTCTCAGGAATAAAGAAAGGCTCCCGCAGCAGTCCTTTTACCTTACGGATGGGCAAATCCAGTAACTCATTCTGGTCATGAATCCGCATGGCATCCTTCAGATGCAGAATACCGATGATATGATCCAGGGATTCCTCATACACCGGGAAACGGCTGTTGTTGGCGGTCAGCAGATAATCAATCGCATCGCGGAAGTGCATATCGCCGTCCAGTGCAGCAATCTGGCCGCGGTGAATCATAATATCCTGGGCTTCCTTGTCGCCAAACTCAATGATATTGGTAATCATCTCTGCCTCACTGGCTTCGATAACCCCCTGCTCATGTCCTTCATTGACCATATCCAGGATCTCTTCTTCCGTCAAATCATCGGTCTGTGGATTTTCTTTAATATGGAGCACCCATAACAGAAACTTTCCTACATAAATTACCAACAGATAAAAGGGAGCTGTGATTCTCCAAAGTATGTATACCGGATTGATCAGACGATATGCCCATCGTTCCGGATTCCGCAACGCCAGACTACTGGGAATGTAAAAGCTGATTGCCGCAAGAATCAGCACCCCTGCAATCAGCAGCAGGTAATATCCCTCTCTGGCAAACACAATTGCCCAGGCACAATCACCTATGCTTAGAAGCAATCGAATTGCCACAATCAATTCCACCGGTTTCTCCAGAATCTTGTGAAGTCTGTGGGTTTTTCGGTCTTTCCCCTTTTCCTCTTCCATCCGCTTCTCAATGTCCTGTAAAGACAATCCCTGCAGGGCAGCCTCAAAACCGATCAATAAAAAGTTTATAATCAGAAGAATGATAAATACAAGTATTGCGATACTGACAGTGGGCCCACCATCATCCATAGTTTTCCATCTCCTTTTTACCTTTAAGCCATAAAATAACAAATTAAACTATAACATTTATTGAATCGGTCGTCAAGATTTCCTCTGTTATGTAGAAAGCTCCAGACTGATCTTTAACGCATGATTTACCCTGTTCATAATCTGCGGATCTAAATGGCACACTTTATCCTTTAAGCGTTTCTTGTCTATGGTACGCAGCTGTTCCAGCAAAATTACAGAATCCTTCACAATCTCGCACTCATTGGTATCCAGTAAAATATGGGTGGGCAGATTAGCCTTATTTAATCGTGAGGTAATTGCCGCGCAGATTACCGTAGGGCTGTGACGATTTCCCACATCATTCTGAATAATCAGCACCGGCCGGATTCCTCCCTGTTCCGATCCGATCACAGGCCGCAGGTCGGCATAATAAATATCTCCTCTTCGCATAAAAACCTTCCTTTCCAGAGAATCTTTATGTCAAGTATTCCCATGGAAAGAAAGGTTCATACGTTTTCCCACTTATCTAATTTTAAAACCAGTCTCTGGTTTCCACAATTTCACCTTTTTCCAGATAAACCCTTGGAATCCGTTTGCCGATGTCACAGGCAAGCTCATAATTAAACCGCCCGGACAAGTCACCCAATTTCTCCATGGTAATCTGTTCTTCCCCGTCTTTTCCAATCAGGGTAACCAGCGCACCTTCCTTTGCCTCCGGGATCTGCGTCACATCCACCATAAACTGATCCATGCAGACCCGTCCCAGAATTGGTGCTTTTTTTCCGTTGATCAGCACATAGCCTTTATTGGAAAGCCCCCTGGGATATCCGTCTCCATAGCCCACCGGTATGGTGGCAATCCGCATGGGTTTCTCCACCGTATAGGTGCCGCCGTAACTGATTGCATTCCCGGGCTCTGCTTCCTTTATATAAGAAATATGCGTATACCAGGAAAGAGCCGGCGCCAGCTTCACAATATCCTGCCGCACCTCATCCGATGGCCATAAACCATACAGAGTAATTCCAGCACGCACCATATCCATATTGGCATCTCTCATTTCCACAATGCCTGCAGAATTGGAGCAATGCTGGATGGGAATCCGAACCCCCAGTTTCTCCTGAATCTCCCTACAGAAACTCTTAAATTTTACCAACTGCTGTTTTGCTGATGTTTTGTCTGTTTCATCTGCTCTGGCAAAGTGGGTAAAAATACCCTCTACAGTAATCCCAGGTGTCTCCAATGCCTTTTGTACAAAAGCAAGACCCGTCTCATCCGGCCGGATACCGATTCGGTTCATACCGGTATCTACTTTAATATGTATGGGAAGCGTCCTCCCCATACTCGCTGCAGTCTCTCCCAGGGCACTCAGAGCATCATAGCGAAACACGGCAGGACGGATCTGCTCCTCCACCAGTTTCTCATAACAATAGGGGAAAGTGTATCCCAGAATGAGAATCGGTTTCTTGATTCCGGCTCTTCGCAAAAGTCCTGCCTCCTCCGGTGTTGCCACAGCATATCCAAACACGAAGTCCAGATTTTCCAGCTGTCTGGCTATAGGTATCGCTCCATGTCCGTAACCATCCGTTTTGATAACTCCCATCATCTTAGTCTGTTCTGCAAGATTGGCCTTCATATGACGCATATTGGACACGATTGCATCCAGATTTACGGTCACATAGCCCCGGGCATACCTCTCCAGTTCCTGCGATTCTGTATCCATAGAAGCCTCCGTCTACTCTTCGCTTTTCCACAAATCTGTTGCGAAGTATACTAATGCTGCCCATGTATAAACAGAATAAAAGATTCCGTTTTGATCGCAGCCATTCTTCAATAATTCTTTTGCCTGATTTTTATTGATGAACGCAAAGCCGTCAAACCGCTCTGCACCCACGGCTCCCTCCTGGGTCAATCCCTTTAAATCATGCAGCACCACACACACCAGAGCATTGCTCTCGTCTGTCATTCCCGGTGTGCTGAACAGCAGATGATTTACTGATTTCACTGTGTCCTTCTCTGTAGGCTTTAATCCGGTTTCCTCTTCCAGTTCCCGGACTGCTGCCGTAAGAACCGGGTCACCTTCCCCGCAATCCTCCGGATCAATGAGTCCCGCGGGAGGGCTTAACAAATACTGTCCCACCGGATAACGGTATTCGTAGGACATGAGAAGTTTTGCGTCCTCTCCCGGTTTATCCAGTATCACAATACAGGTCACAGCATCCGGAAGCATCGCCTTAAATTCTTCTTTGGATTTTGCTGCCACCACATGTTCCAAATCCCGGCGGGTGGCATTATAATAGTGGGTTCCCGCTTCCTTCTGCAGATCAAACACCCGCAGATATTTGGAATCAAAAACCTGTTCCATATCTTCTCGTTTCATTTTCACACTATCCTAATTTAATGTAGCGGGGACGCTCCATCTTTTCACTGGGTTTTCTGTTCTGTTTTTTGGAATAACGCCTCACGCAGTCTGCCACAAGGGGAATGTAGGCCGCCAACAGCAAAACCACACCGCCGGCTGCCACTTTCTTTTTATGCTCCCTGGGCACCGTCAGTCCCGCCAACAATCCCAGAACACCCAGGCACAGTTTCACTAACGCCATCATTCTGGAATCACAGTTTTTAATATAATCGTTGATAAATGCAATGAAATTTCTCATACAAAGAACCCTTCCTTTCCGTGATCAACTATCACTTAACTATATTATACATGATGTGTCCCTCCTTGAAAAGGATAAAGGCAGTTCCAATCCATAGGCCTGCATCCGTTCCTCATCTAAGAGCACCTGATCCGGTGTTCCGTCTGCCACAAGTTTCCCGTCGGATAGTACCAGAATTCTGTCACAGGTATCATATAAGAAATCCAGATCATGGGATGCAATTACCTGTGCCACCGGCAATTCTTTAAGAATATGAATGAGATTTCTGCGATTCTGAGGATCCAGGGCAACCGAGGGTTCATCCATCAATAACACTTCCGGCTCCATAGAAAGCACGGTTGCGATAGCCGCAAGCTTTTTTTCTCCACCGGAAAGACGGTAAATCTGGCACTCCTTTTTTTCTTCCATATGGACTGCCCGCAAGGCATCCATTGTCCGCTTCTCCACTTCTTCCGGAGATCGTCCATAATTACGGGGAGCAAAGGCCACATCCTCATACACCGTATTCATAAAAAGCTGGCTGTCGGAATCTTGAAATACATAAGCTGCCTTTTCCCGAACCTGGGGATAATTCCGGTGCTCCACCAGGATTCCATCCACGGTAATCCGTCCTTCATAATGATCCAGAAGTCCCACAATCAGCTTAAGTAATGTGGATTTTCCCACACCATTGGCTCCTGCCAGACCGATCTTCTCTCCTTCCCGTATCCGGAAAGAAATTCCTTTCAAAACATCTCTGGAATACTTCGTCTTCACTTTATCATAACAATAACTAACATTTTCAAAGGAAATCATTTCATACCTGTCTATCTGCTGAATAAATGAATAAACACCTGCACGTTTCCAAAGCGCAGACACCAAAACAACAAGACCCAAATGACCACAAAGCATACCGAGGATGCCCTCCCATAGTTCTTTCTCTGTAAGGTAAAAGTGGCCTGAAATCCCCGGAGTTTCATACTCTCATATACGTTTTCCGCCCGATCCATGCTGCGCAGCAGTAGTTGTCCCACCATAGATCCCCATACTTTATAATGAACACCTTTTTGTCTGGGTGACCGAAGAGAATAAGCCTGGCTCATTCGTTCCACTTCCTTCATAAACACAATCATATATCTGTCAATCAACAGTAAAACCGTAATCAGTTCCTTGGGAAGATGTAACACCTGCAATGCATAACAGATTTCTTCCATGGAGGTGGAAAGAATTAAAATTGTAGAAGCACACAAGGCATAACTTCCTTTTAGTAGCAGCGTCACAAAGGATACCACTCCTCCGGTCACCGTAATCCGTCCCATGGTAAAAAGCGGTGTGGTATCCAGAAAAGGGTTTATCGCCCCCACAAGGCCTACCATCAGGAAAAGAGAGCCTGCTTTCTTCCACATCCTATGAAAATTCAAACCATGGAGACTCATCACTATGATGAGATAAACTGCCATGGGCAGAAGCCCTGCCAGGTCGTATTTATTAAAAGATACAACAGTCAAAATAAAAATAACGGTTACCAGCACCTTCGCAAGAGGGTGCAGCCTGGAAAGCCAGCCTTCCCGTCCCGCCAGCATATCCACGCGGTGCAGCTCGCGGATCTTATTGTTGATCTCACTCATGAGACTGCTCCTGTTCAGGGCTCTGGCAGGCCAGCCTGTTGATCTGTGTCGCCAGATACCCTGCTCCGTAGCCATTATCTATATTGACCACCGCAATTCCGTTTGCACAGGAATTAATCATGGTCAGCAGGGCAGAGAGCCCATGCATGCTGGCACCGTATCCTACGGAGGTAGGAACTGCAATCACCGGTTTATCCACCAGACCACCAATCACACTGGCAAGTGCCCCCTCCATTCCGGCCACCGCCACCACGCAGTTGGCACTCTGAATTGTTTCCAATCTGGCCAGCAGACGATGCAGACCACTCACACCCACATCATAAATCCGTTCCACATGGGTGCCAAAATATTCCGCGGTCTGAGCCGCTTCCTCTGCCACACCGATGTCGGCAGTGCCCGCGGTACACACCACGATTTTTCCCATGTGTTCCTTTTCCTTCTCGATCTTCAAAATGTGGGAATTGGGATCATAGACTACCCGGGGAAACCGTTTCCGGATCAGTTCATACTGAGCCTGACTTGCCCGGGTGCCAAATACTTCTCCGTCTGATTCATATAAATGTTCATAAATGGCCAGTAAATGTTCATCTGCCTTACCGCTGCAGAATACCACCTCCGCAAACCCACTGCGTAGTTTTCTATGTATATCCAGCTTTGCAAAGCCCATCTCCTCAAAAGGTGCCCGGCGGAAATAACCCTCCGCCTCCTCCACCGTCATGGTTCCGCTTTTTACCTGTTCTAAAACATCCCTTGTGTCCATTTCTTCTGTCCTCTTAATAGGTCACAGTATGTGTGATTAAATAAAAATCACCTTGTAAAGCTTCAATATTCACACGCATATCCCAGGAAGATGCCCCTAGCTGTGCCAATGCCCGCTTGCCGTAACCCTCCTCATAACTGTGATTTACATAGGAATTATAAATATCCTCCATCAGCTGGTAGTCACTGACCACAATCTGGAAAGTAAAACTGCGTCCCTGGGAGGTGGTTGCCTTGTCATAGCAGGCGTCGTAATAGTCCTTTAAACTGGTCTTAACCTCCAACTCTGGGATTCCGGTGTCTGCCAGCGTCCGCAGGGTATGATTGTCCCCGTAGCCATAATAGCTGTTGGGGTCAAATTGCAGCTGGTTCAGACTCTGGGTGGGAACTTCACTGCCTCCGCCCGTTTCCTGTTCCGGTGTCTTTGATTCATAGTGGTAGGTCTCCCCATTGCAGGGCGGCAAATAAACAGACAAATCCCTTCTGATATGATCCGCAGAAAAATCTGCATCAGTCTTGTTGAAATAAGCATGGGTATCCGATGCCTCATCATCCCAGGTAGCATCCACATTGTAATACCCATCCTCTAGTCCCACAATATTCCACGCATGGTTCTGTCCGGCATAACCGGTACAATAATAACAGGGGATATCGCATTTCTGGCATAAATACTGATAGGCTCTGGCATATCCGGCGCACACAGTCACTCCGTTTACCAATGCACTGTAGGCGCTCTGGTTTAATTCTGCACTGGTATCATAGCTTACCTGAGAAATCAATGCATCATGAATGGCCACCTCTGCATCAGCATCCGCCATTCCCCCATTTTCAGGATTTCCTGCAAGATCCAGAATGTTCTGCGCTCCCTCCTCAAAATCTCTCTTAGAAATCTCCAGCTGATCCGCTGTCCGATTAAAATCCAGTGTAATCTCTGCCACAGTTCCCGATGGAACATACCGGCATTGATAGGAGGTATTCAGCCAGAATAATTCCGGATGATCTCCCACTACTGCCTGAAATACATTTTTTAATTCATTCTGGCTCACCCGGACGATGGGCGCAAAACGGTTATTCAACGCCTGGGTATTCGCGTAAACCTGTCGATATAAAGCCTGGGTATTGTCATCCAGCATATGGTAATACGGATAAAATTGTTCTGAAAAGGTCAGTCCTTCCCCTGTTTCCCCATATCCTACATACTGAACTACCTCGTCCAGTTGGTCTTCGTTGACCTGATGACCACTGCCCTGAACCGGTTCCCATCCATTATACCCCTGTACTTCTCCCGGAATCCGTATCTGATCCTCATCCGGTGCCTGATAAGGATCCGGATAATCCTTTACATACAAACCATCTTCCAGTTCCTTTTTGGCAATGCTCGTTGTCGGCTGCTGATCCATACCGGTATTCTGTTCATTTCCTGACAAAGTCGCAGAAGAATCCTGGGGATTTCCATCCTGCGGCTGTGATTCTGCCGTCTGCGTTTCACCGTTTTCCGAAGTTGGCATCTCCTGTCCATTCCCGCGATTTGCTGTCAGACTGCTTATTTTACTGCCCACAGTCTGAGAAATGTTCGGATTCACTGCGCAGACCAGCACTCCTGCCAATATGAGAAATACTAACACAGCTATTACTGTCATTACTTTTTGTAATATTTTCATTGTTTTTATTTAAATCCCGCTGTTTTATTTTGATATTTTGTTACCAGATTTCTTTTTTACTATACCACATAATGGACATTTCTGCATCTCTATATAAAAAATAGGCTTCGCCTATTTTTTACGCAATGCTTTTCGCACGGCTCTGCTCAATGAAATGGAATCCAAAATC
>ERZ1026844.266-NODE-266-length-41454-cov-11.926375_pt1 | contig 41454 bp, 52 predicted proteins | sample MGYA00380152_ERZ1026844 | MGnify/ENA primary metagenome ERZ1026844 (study PRJEB33269, sample SAMEA4719788) | human gut metagenome | biome: human-associated habitat; feature: organic feature; material: feces | place: Cameroon | collected 2013-10 ... | reverse complement strand
TAGAAAATGTCATGCCCCTGTTGACATGACATATAAGCGACTGCCTGTCGCACAAAACAGGTGGACATATGCCGTTAAAAACGCATAATCTCCACCTGTTTTCTATTCTGTATATAGAAATCTAGATGAGTATACCTTTGAGATGATCACATTCATGCTGAATGATCTGTGCTGTAAAACCACTATATGTTTTAATCTTTTTCTTAAATAATTCATCAAAGTAAGACACCTTGATTGTTTCATAACGTTTTACTATCTTTTGTCCTACATGAGATAGACATCCCTCTTCACATTCATGATAGTTTCCACTTGTTTTAATGATTTCAGGATTATACATCACATGCATCTTTTCATCTTCTAAAAAGATAATAACTGCTTTATTATAGCCAATCATATTTCCTGCCATACCAACACATTCATGAAGATGTGCTTGAAGTGTATCTTTTAAATCTGTTCCTATATATAAGTCTTCTTTAGTGGCTTTTTCTGCCACCTGTGATAAGAAGAAGTTATCCTTTACTATTTCTCTAATCATTACTTCGTCCTCCTGAAACGTATTATACCATAAGAAAACAGGCTCATAAGAGCCTGTTCAACATATTATAATCCTTTTTCAGTTAATTCTCTTGCAACATCATCTTTGATAGTTACGCCTTCTGCTTCAAGTCTTGCGATAGTATCTGCAAACTGAGGAAGGTATTTCTTATGGGCGATTAATAATTCATCCATAATACGTTTAGCTTTTGTACCAGCTACAATCTGTGGGTTGATTGTGAAAGCCTGTAATAGAGTTCCATAATCACCTGTTACAGCAGCTTCTTCAACACATAATTCCATGTTCTTCATGCACTGTACCCAGCCTCTTTCTGCTGGTTCTAATGGACCAAAAGCAATTGGACGTGCACCAGTATTTCCAATATAAGATGATACTTCTACTGCACAATCAACTGGAAGATCAGGTACTGCACCATTGTTTCTAGTTGTGACAACGATATGACTTAACTTATTTGCATAAATAGATGCAATTGTTTCACAAGCTGCATCACTATAGTGTGCTCCACCACGTTTAGCAAGCTGTTCTGGCTTATGATCTAGGTTAGGATCCTTATATAATTCAAATAATTCATGTTCAGTCTGCTGTACCTGCTGACCTCTTGTACCAACATTAGGATCGTTATATTCCTTTAAGCCATGTGCCAACATTTCTTCTTCACGATAGTAATATCTATGATATCCACAAGGAATCATATTCATACGTAATAACTGTTCTTTAAAGAATGGGATATCATGAATATTAGCTGGGATACCCATATCTTTACCTTCATACATCGCATTGATGATGTCTTTAGTCACTTCATGACCATGTTCATCATATACTTTATGCCAATGGAAATGGTTTAAACCTGCAAACTTATAAGTTAACTGATCCAATGTTTTTCCAATTGTTTTTGGTTCATCCATCATAGCACCTACTGGTACGTTACATAAACCAATAACCTTATCCCATTTACCATATTTCATAACTGATTCAGTCACCATTCCACTTGGGTTAGTGAAGTTGATCAACCATGCATCAGGACATAATTCCTTCATATCTTCTACGATACTTAAGATAACTGGAATAGTACGTAATGCCTTAAACATACCTCCCGCACCATTAGTTTCCTGACCTAACATTCCATAAGAGAATGGAATTCTTTCATCCTTGATACGTGCATTTAATAACCCTACTCTGAACTGTGTAGTAACGAAGTCAGCATCTGGTAATGCTTCTCTACGATCTAATGTCAAATGTACTTTTACATCATAAGGAGAGGCATCCCACATTCTCTGTGCCATCTTTCCTACGATTTCAAGTTTTTCTTTACCATCTTCGATATCACATAACCAGATTTCTCTGATTGGTAATTCATCATATCTCTTGATGAAACCTTCCATTAATTCTGGTGTATAGCTGCTGCCTCCACCAATAGTAACGATTTTTACGCCTTCTTTATTCATTTATGCGTCCTCCTTAGCCAACACTATTATACGTAAAAAGAATAAGGAAAACACAAAAATGTAAGCGAAAACAACAATGTTCCCTTTTTGTTCCTTATTTCTAAGGAATTTAGGGAACACTGTTCTATTTAATGATAGGATTGTCTGTTTTTCTACCATGATCTGTAAAGATGTTTTCACATTCCATAGATGTCACTGTCTTGTTTTCTAGATGCTCATCATAGTTCGTATTAAAGTAACCTGCATAAAGAACATCTAGTAAATAAAGCAAGGAAAGATTAAAAGAGAATGTACCGAGATTATCAACTAATTTTTCTCTTGTAGATACATATAAACAACAATCTGACTGACTAGATAAAGAGTTAGTCCCATAGGTTGTAATAGTGATAAAGGATAACTTTCTCTCCACTAACTTATTGCATATAAAGAGACATTTTGAGGTTTCACCTGAATAACTGATCAAAATAAATAATGTCTTTTGATTACTGTAACAGGCTTCATAAAAGGCTTCATCCGTACTATCAAATACTTCTACTTTCTTACCAATCTTCATCATCTTTTCTTTAAAGGTATACGCAATGCCTTTCTGTGCACCTGATACCACAATCGCAATGGATTCTTTCTTTTCAATGCGATTGATGGCTTCCTGAAGCGAGTCATGATTGAGCAAAGAAATAGTATCCTGTAATGTCTCGTCATAAAGTAATCCTACTTTATTCGCAATGACGATATTCTTATCATTTTGTAAGAACGGTCTGTTACTATCTATTTCCTGAAAGTGTGTGGACAAGTATCGTATTTCTTCTAAATATTGTTTTTTAAAGTCATTAAATCCCTTAAATCCTAGTTTCTGTACAAAACGAACAACAGAAGAAGGGGCAAGAAATACTTCTTTTGCGACAGTTCTTACTGTCGCATTTTCAAGTAGTATTCCCTGATCTATCAGATACTGCCCTAATCGTTTTTCATTTGGATTATTGGGGATTTTTTCTAATGATTCTTTGATTAACATAGTTCTTTAAAAGGGATGAATGGTGCAGTTGTTTTCTCTAATCTCTTTTCTAGATAAACAACATCCAGCCACCCATCAAACTTATAGCCACATTCATGGAAATGTGCTGCTTCTTTAAAACCATATTTTTCATGAAAGGCGATACTTGCATCATTTGGATAAGTGATGCATCCATAAAGATTTGTAATATTCATTCTTTTAAGATAGTCAATCAAAGCGTTATAAAGAAGGTGTCCAATTCCTTTATGACGCTTTGAGTCATCGATATAAATAGATAATTCTGCAGAATGATCATAGGCACGACGATCATACAATGTCCCTGCATAAGCATATCCTACAACTTCTCCCTCTTCTACTGCGACAAGGTAAGGATATTTTTCTAAAGTATGACGGATACGATTTGCCATCTCTTTAACTGTCGGTGGTTCTAATTCAAATGTGATAGTTGTATTAAGGACATAAGGTGCATAAATCTTTTGGATAGACGCTGCATCCTCTATTGTTGCGATTCTAATAGTAATCATCATTGATCCTCCTTATTATTTATCAATTCTATAATATTTTCAAAAAATTATAAAGTCTAAAACAGTCTATTTAAGAGTTTTTGTGAAAGCGATTTTCTGTCTGATAATCAGTATTTTTCTTCAATTAATTACTGATTTTTAAAAATGAATTTATGGTAAAGATAAAGTTAAGATTAAATTTTTATATTGACATTCAAACAAAGTATGCTTTATAGTTAGTACTGCAAGTGAACGAATCAGTTCTTATGCAAAATATATGCCTCTGATTAAAAACCTACGGACAGGCAGGGGCAGTTGCCGAAGGTGGTTAGGAGCCACATTATTGATTGCGTTAAAAGCGCAAATTTTATGAGTTGATTACTTTACAATCGTCGCTTAGAAATAAGCACATCATCTTATAGAACGGTCAATATAGTACGTGACATATATTTATGCATAGGAAGAGCGAGTCTCTGCTGGTTTGCGCATAGAAAAAAGTACCATGTATATCATTTTTACACGTTTGACAGATGATGAATAATCATCTGTCTTTTTTGTGTTAAGACACGATGAGGAAAGGGAGATTATGGACTTAAAGAGACAAGCGAGTGCACCGCTTTATGAAGCAATTGAGACATTTAGAAAGAAAAGAATCGTACCTTTTGATGTTCCTGGACACAAGAGAGGAAGAGGAAATCCTGAACTTGTGGATTTACTAGGAGAGAGATGTGTGAGTATTGATGTGAATTCAATGAAACCACTTGATAACCTCTGTCATCCTGTTTCAGTGATTAAAGAGGCACAGGAATTAACTGCAGAAGCATTTGGTGCTGAGCATGCATTTTTTATGGTGGGAGGCACAACACAGGCTGTACAGAATATGGTTTTATCTGTCTGTAAGGCAGGTGATGAAATTATTGTACCTAGAAATGTGCATAAGAGCGTGATCAATGCACTCATCTTATGTGGTGCGACTCCTGTTTATCTCAATACAGAGATCAATGCGAAACTAGGCATTGTGTTAGGAGTGACTGTAGAACAGGTAGAAAAAGCGATACAAGAACATCCAAAGGCCGTTGCAGTATTGGTGAATAATCCTACCTACTATGGCATATGTTCAGATATCAAGGGAATCTGTGATGTGACACATCGTTATGGTTTAAAGGTTCTTGCAGATGAAGCACATGGAACACATCTTTATTTTGGTGACAATCTTCCTATGAATGCGATGAAAGCTGGTGCAGACTTAGCTGCCATATCCATGCATAAGTCAGGTGGATCATTAACGCAGAGTTCTATTCTTCTTACAAATAATGGCATGAATGCAGAACATGTACAGTCAATCATCAATATCACTCAGACTACAAGTGCATCCTATCTGCTTATGACAAGTCTTGACTTGTCTAGAAGAAATCTTGCCTTACGTGGAAGACAATCATTCGCAAAGGTAAGTGAATGGGCACAATATGCAAGAGATGAAATTAATTCTATTGGTGGGTATTATGCGTATGGTAAAGAGTTGATCAATGGAAGTACAGTTTATGATTTTGATGTCACAAAGCTATGTGTCTATACAAGAGATATCGGTTTGGATGGTATTGAAGTGTATGACATCTTAAGAGATGAGTATGATATCCAGATAGAGTTTGGGGATATTGGGAATATTATGGCCTATATCTCTATTGGCGATAGAATTCAGGATATTGAAAGACTTGTAGGTGCCCTAGCTGAAATCAGCCGTTTGTATTCAAAGGAAGAAAAACGTTTTGAGGTAGATAGTCAGATGCTTCTTCCTCATGTTGCGGTTTCACCACAGAAAGCTTTTTATGCAGATAAGGTCAATGTACCAATCCGTGAGGCTGCAGGACATATATCAGGAGAATTTGTCATGGCGTATCCACCAGGTATTCCTATCCTTTCACCAGGAGAAGAAATCACTGATGAAATTATTGATTATATCGAATATTCAGTAGAAAAAGGATGTTCAATGCAGGGGATGGAAGATCCTACATTAGAAACATTGAATGTATTAAAAATTTAAAAGGGAGAAAAGTTAAGATGGAATTTTGGTTTTCGGAGCTTCACTCACCTCATGTGAAGTTTGATATCCGTGTTGAAAAACAGTTATTCTCAGGTGAGAGTGATTATCAGAGAATTGATGTATTTCAATCACCAGAGTTTGGAAAGTTCCTAACACTTAATGGTAGTGTTATATTTTCAGAACAGGATTGTTTTATCTATAACGAAATGGTTGTTCATGTACCTATGTCCGTTCATCCCGATGTAAGAAATGTGCTTATTGTCGGTGGTGGTGATGGTGGTGTTTCCATGGAATTACTTCAGTATGAGAATATTGAACGTATTGACATAGTGGAACAGGATGACATGTTTGTGGATGTATGTAAAGAATACTTTCCAGAAACAGCTGCTGGATTAGATGATGAGAGAGTACATATTTATAATTCAGATGCGTTACGATTCTTACGTTCCAAGAAGGATATGTATGACCTGATTATTAATGATGCGACTGATCCTTTTGGGGCAAGTGAAGGATTATTCACAAGAGAGTTTTATGGAAACTGCTTCAAGGCACTAAAAGAAGATGGTATTCTTGTTTATCAGCATGGAAGTCCCTTCTATGATAAGGATGAAGAAGCCTGCAGAGCGATGCATAAGAAAGTATTCCATACATTCCCAATAAGTAGAGTATATCAGGCACATATTCCAACAAGTCCATCAGGATATTGGCTATTTGGGTTTGCGTCAAAGAAATACCATCCACTCACTGATTTTAAACCACTTGAGTGGAAGAAGAGAAAAATACATACAGAATATTACACTACGAATCTTCATACAGGTGCATTTATGTTACCTAAGTATGTAGAAGAATTATTAGAACAGGAGGAAGAAAGATGAGTAGAGTTTTAATTATTGGATGTGGAGGGGTTGCATCAGTTGCCATCCACAAATGTTGTCAAAATAGTGAAGTGTTTGATGAAATCATGATTGCAAGCAGAACAGTGAGTAAATGTGAAAAGCTTGCTGAAGAATTAAAGGATAAAACAAGCACAAAGATTACAACTGCACAGGTGGATGCAGATAACACTGATGAAGTGATTGCACTTATTAAAGAATATCAGCCAGATGCTGTATTAAATCTTGCTTTACCTTATCAGGATCTTACAATCATGGATGCATGTCTTGCATGTAAGGTACCATATATCGATACTGCCAACTATGAAGCAGAAGATACAAATGATCCTGAGTGGCGTGCTATTTATGAAAAGAGATGTGAAGAATTAGGATTCTCTGCTTATTTTGATTATTCTTGGCAGTGGGCTTATATGGACCGTTTTAAGGAAGCAGGTATTACAGGTTTGTTAGGTACTGGTTTTGATCCAGGTGTAACAAGTGTATTTGCGGCTTATGCAAAGAAACATTATTTTGATGAAATTCATACAATTGATATTCTAGATTGTAATGGTGGTGATCATGGTTATCCATTCGCAACGAACTTCAACCCTGAAGTTAACTTAAGAGAAGTATCTGCACCAGGTTCATATTGGGAAGATGGAAAATGGGTAGAAATTCCAGCTATGTCAATTAAGAGAGAATATAACTTTGATGAAGTAGGAGAAAAAGATATGTATCTTCTTCATCATGAAGAAATTGAAGCATTAGGTAAGAATATGCCTGAAGTAAAGAGAATTCGTTTCTTTATGACATTTGGTGAAAGCTATTTAACACATATGAAATGTTTAGAAAACGTTGGTATGCTTTCTACTACACCTGTTGAATTCAATGGACAGCAGATTGTACCTATTCAGTTCCTAAAGGAATTATTACCAGATCCATCTACTTTAGGTCCTCGTACTGTTGGTAAGACTAATATCGGTTGTATCTTTACTGGTATCAAGGATGGTAAGGAAAGAAGTATTTATATCTACAATGTATGTGATCATCAGGAATGTTTTAAGGAAGTTGGTTCTCAGGCTGTCTCTTATACAACTGGTGTACCTGCAATGATTGGTACTATGCTTGTATTACAGGGATTATGGAATAAGCCAGGTGTTTATACAACTGATGAATTTGATCCAGATCCATATATGGATGCTTTAAATAAATGGGGACTTCCTTGGAAGGTAGTAGAAAATCCTACTTTAGTGGATTAGTTCGATGAAGATCAATGAACTACCTACGCCTTGTTTTGTGATTGATGAAACAAAGCTTATACATAATTTAGAAATATTAAAAGAAGTAGAAGAACGTACTGGTGCTAAAATATTATTGGCTCAGAAATGTTTTTCATGCTTTGAAGAATATCCACTTATTGGACAATATATAAGTGGTACAACTGCAAGTGGTCTTTATGAAGCAAGACTTGGGAAAGAAGAAATGGGTCTGGAGAATCATGTATATTCTCCTGCCTATCGTTCTCAAGATATAGAAGAACTTGCAGAGATTTGTGACCATATTGTATTTAACTCTAAAGCTCAGCTTAAAAGATATGCAGATAAAGTAAAGAATGTATCTATAGGCGTACGTATTAATCCTGAATGTTCCACTCAGGAGGGACATGCGATTTATGATCCTTGTGCTCCAGGAAGTAGAATGGGTATTCGTGCCTGTGATTTTGATGATGAGATTGCAGGAATGGTAGATGGACTTCATTTCCATACTCTATGTGAACAGAACTCTGATGATTTAGAAACTACATTAAAGTCTGTGGAAGAGAAGTTCTCTAAATGGCTTCCTCAGATGAAATGGTTAAATATGGGTGGAGGACATCATATTACAAGAGATGGTTATGATGTTGAACGTTTAATCAAATGTATTAATCATATGCAAGAGACTTATGATCTACAGGTTTATTTAGAGCCTGGTGAAGCTGTTGCTTTAAATGCAGGATACAATGTGACTGAAGTATTGGATATTGTAGAGAATAATGGGAAGATCTTGATTCTTGATACATCTGCTGCATGTCATATGCCCGATGTATTAGAGATGCCCTATCGTCCTCCACTAAAGAATAGTGGTTTACCTAATGAACTCGCCTTTACATATCGCCTATCTTGTAATACATGTCTAGCTGGTGATGTGATTGGTGAATATTCATTTGATCATGAAATAAAGATCGGGGATAAGCTTTATTTTGAGGATATGGCTATTTATTCCATGGTCAAGACTAATACATTCAATGGGATTCCCCTCCCTTCTATTGCGGTGATGGATCAAGATGGGGAGTGTCGCATCATAAAGGAGTTTGGTTATGAAGATTTTAAAAACAGATTGTCTTAGTGATGGATTTCGTATGCCTGGGGAATTTGAAAAACAGGATGGTTGTTTGATGATTTATCCATGGCGTCCTGGTTCTTGGAATTATAATGCGAAGTATGCAAGAGATGTATTTGTAGAGATTGCACATATTCTTGCAGCCTATGAAGACGTATATATGATCGTACGTCCTGAAGATATGAAGGAAGCTGTCACAAGACTTGATTATCCTCATATTCATATCATAGAAGCGCGTAGTGATGATGCATGGGCAAGAGATACTGGACCTTCTTTTGTGGTGAATGATAAAGGTGAGAGAAGAGGTATTAACTGGGAATTTAATGCCTGGGGTGGAAGTTATGATGGTTTATATTCCCATTGGGAAAATGATCAGGTTATTCCTAGTCTCATCTGTGAATCTCTTGGCGATGATTTATATGAAGCACGTCCTTTTGTCTTAGAAGGTGGTTCTATTCATGTAGATGGTGAAGGCACACTTATTACGACAGAAGAATGTTTATTAAGTCCTGGACGCAATCCTACAATGACGCGTGATGAGATAGAAGGGAAACTGAAGCAGTATTTAAGTGTAGAAAAGATCATCTGGCTTCCTTATGGAATTTATAATGATGAAACAAATGGACATGTAGATAACTTCTGTTGTTTTGTAAGACCCGGTGTTGTACTTCTTGCATGGACTGATGATGAAGAAGATCCACAATTTGTCCGCAGTCATATGGCTTATGAAATCTTATCTAGTCAAAAAGATGCAAAAGGAAGACCATTAAAGATTCATAAGCTCCCAATTCCACGTATTCCTGTATGTATTACTGAAGAAGATTTAAAGGGATACGAGTTTGAAGAGGGAGAAGATACAAGAGAGGTAGGAGAACGTCTCGCTGCAAGCTATATTAATTTCTATATTGGAAATCATTGTGTCTTATTACCTCAATTTGGTGATGAACATGATAGTGTTGCGGTAGAGATATTAAAACAATGTTTTCCTGAGCGTGACATTATTCCTATTGATGCACGTGTTATTTTAACAGGTGGAGGTAATATCCACTGTATTACACAGCAGATTCCTGCAAAGTAGGAGGTTTATATGAGACAAGTCAAAGTCGCTGCATTACAGTTTTCATGCAGTAAAGATGTACAAGAAAATATCAATAAAGCAGAAAAGATGGTTAGAGAGGCAGCAGACAATGGTGCAAATATTATTCTGCTTCCTGAATTATTTGAACGTCAGTATTTCTGTCAGGAGAAACGTTATGACTATTATGATTATGCATTACCTCTTGAAAAGAATCCTGCCGTGAATCGTTTTAAAGAAGTTGCCAAGGAATTAGGTGTAGTCATTCCTGTGAGCTTCTATGAAAGAGATATAGACCGTCTCTTTAATACTGTCGCAATGATTGATGCCGATGGAAGTGTATTAGGTATTTATCGTAAGACTCATATTCCTGATGATCATTTTTATCAGGAGAAGTTCTATTTCACGCCTGGTGATACAGGTTTTAAAGTATTTGATACACGTTTCGGTTGTATTGGCGTAGGCATCTGCTGGGATCAGTGGTTCCCTGAAACAGCTAGATGTATGGCCGTACAGGGGGCAGAAATGTTACTCTACCCTACTGCGATTGGCAGTGAACCTATTCTAAATGTAGATAGCAGTGGTCATTGGAGACGTGTGATGCAGGGTCATGCAGCAGCTAATTTAATGCCTGTAGTGGCTGCAAATCGTATTGGAGTAGAAACAGTTGAACCTTGTAAAGAGAATGCCGAACAATCTTCTTCTCTCGATTTCTATGGTTGTTCTTTTATTGCAGATGCCACAGGAGATATTATTGCCTCAGCAAAGCAGGAAGAAACAATTCTTTATGGAGAGTTTGATTTAGATGCATTGAAAGAGGATCGTTTATCTTGGGGATTATTTAGAGATAGACGTCCTGAGACATATGTTGTGATGACAAAGAAATAGGCTGTTTGAGAAGGATGCAAATCCTTCTTTTTTTATTACCTCGCAACACCTCGCATTTACCTCGCAATAACATCAATTCAACTATTTCATACACTATTAATGGAAATAAAAAATGAGAGGCGCGCAGATCCTCTCAGAACGTAAACATACAATACCTTATTCTTCTTTTAAAGTAAAGAATGCTCAATAAGAAAACATGTATTTAGGAATGAATCTATTATTGGGTTCAGTCCTTTTAATTCTATATCCCTGATACTACCTTAATCATTAATAATACTAATACAATTGGAATTACTGGCTTAATAACCTTAGATCCATTATTCACAACCATTCCAGCACCAACATAATGTCCTGCAATACTAAAACATGATGCAGCTAATCCTAATCCCCATAGAATCTTTCCAGCTAAGATAAATGTGACTAATGCAGAAATGTTAGAAGATAGATTCACTACCTTTACATTTCCTGTTGCTTTATCTATTGGCATCTTTGCGAACTTAGTGAATACAAGTAATAAGAAAGTCCCTGTGCCTGGACCATAGAATCCATCATAACAGCCAATCACAAATGAGCATAGTATTGCAATCAAATACTGTTTACTCTTTGTCATTCCTACTGGAACTTCTACATCCATATTCTTATCTTTTAATACACAGATTGCGACAACTGGTAAAAGTACGACTAATACCATCTTTAGAATATGATCACTCATAATGAGTGCAAGATTTGCGCCTGCGACAGAACCAATGAGTGCGCCAATGACTGTACCTGGTACAAATCCCCAATCTACTTTCTTATTCTTAATAAGTCTAGCCGTCGATACAACTGTGCCTGTTGAAGATGACAGCTTATTTGTCGCAATTGCGGCATGTACTGGTATTCCTGCAAACATATAGGCTGGAAGTGAAATAAGACCTCCACCTCCCGCAATTGCATCTACAAAGCCTGCTAGAAAGACTAACGGACATACAATGAAATAAATCCCCATTTTCCCTTTTCCTTTACATAAGATATAAGAGGTGAATACCTCGATTTCCTATTGTAGCGATTTAGAAGGGAGATGTAAACTACCAAAACGATTTAACAAATCACCTTCATAGAAGAACCAAATTAAATATCTCATAATACAAAAGCATTTAAACTTTATTAAGTCTAAATGCTTTTCATATTTCATATAGCCATTTATTTCAATTTTTTAGGACTCATATAAACATGTATATGTATAATTACCACTATTCAATTCATAGCTTTCTTTATCAGGCATTACCAAGTTACATTTTGTTGATACTGGAATATGCAGATTAATTGTAAATTGATTGTCTTTTAGTTTCCATTTCACTTTAATCCACCCATAAGGCGTATTAACTTTTCCTTCGGCCCAATCAATATTTCCACCTAAAATAGGCTCAACTTTAAATGTTTTATATCCACCTTCAATTGTTTCAATTCCCAAACATCTTCTATATAACCAATCACCAACAGCGCCATTTGCGTAATGATTGAAAGAAACCATACCCCCACTTGATTCATCTCCTTCTTTCTCATTACCACTTAATTCTGTAATATTTACAGTTCCGTCTGGTCTTAACGCATCCCATCTTTCCCAGATGGTTGTTCCACCTGCTTTTACTTCATATAACCAAGAAGGACATGTTTCTTGAAGTAATAATTCATACGCAACATCTGCTTTACCATTATCAGATAACGCAAAAAGAATATATGGTGTTCCAGGGAAACCTGTTGAAAGATGATTGTCTGCCTTTCTAATTAATTTCACTAAATTATCTGTCATATTATTGATTTCATCTTTAGTCAATGATGACATCTCAAAATAGAGAGGTAAAACATAAGCTGTCTGGAACTCTTCTTTCAATGTTCCTTTCCCATCTGTGAATTTTTTTCTATATGCAGTTGCAATTTTTCTGCTTAGATTTTCATAATATTCTTTATCTTCTTTTTCACCTAAAATATCAGCAATTTGGGATACAATATGACTTGAATTATAAAAATATGCTGTAGCTACCCATCTAGCATGTTTAATCCAATCTGGCGCACTTCCTTCAGGAGCACACCAATCACCCCATTGAAATGGTCTTTTCCAGATATATCTTTCTGTTTTGGAAATAGATCCAAATCCAGCCCACCATTTTGCTGCTTTAATAAATTTTTTCATTGCTGAATAATGATTTTGAAGGACTCTTATATCTCCTCTTGCTAAATATTCAGCCCATGGAACTAAGATACAGCTATCTCCCCAGCAGGCTGTTGCCATGACAGGCCATGCATCTCCAGCTCTAGGAATCACCATAGGTAATCCTCCACCTTTTCCTTGTTCTGAGCGCATATCCATAAGCCACTTGCCTAAAAATCTGCTCATATCAAAATTATAGCAAGCTGTACGTGCAAACACTGAAATATCACCTGTCCATCCCAATCTTTCATCTCTCTGTGGACAATCTGTTGGAATATCTACAAAATTCGATTTACCACCCCATTGAATATTACTTTGTAGTTGATTAATTAATGGATTAGAACATTTAAACTCTCCATTATTATTTAAATTAGAATGTAACACATATGCTGATAATTCTAATCGACTTTTATCGATACCTTTGACTCCCACATAACGGAATCCCATATAAGTTAATTTAGGTGAATATTGTTGTTCACCATCTATACAAGTATACTCTGCAGTTGCCTTTGCTGTTCTTAATGATTTTACAAATAATTCTCCATCAACTAACACTTCTGCATGACGGAATGTAATAGTTTGTCCTTCTTTACCTACTATTTTTGCGTTAATAACTCCAGCAAAATTCTGACCAAAATCATAAATCAATTCTCCTGAAGGTGTTGTATGCATATATGTCGGAAATAATTCTGTTTCTCTCTGTACTGAACAACCATATTGTGCTAACAACTTTGAATCATGTCGAAGTTTTGTAATATCAGCATTTTTCCATTCAACATCATTCCAATTAACAGTAGCATCATAGATTTCACCATCATACCAGTCGCCAAACTTATATGGACCATCCATTGATACTTTCCATGAAGAATCACTTCCAATTGTTTCTGTTGTTCCATCTTCATATTCAATATGTATTTCACATAGAAATGCCTGTCTATCTGCACTTATCTTACTCTTCCTATTGTAGTTGAATGTACCAGCAGCCCATCCACCTCCTACAATAGCTAAGATTTCATTTTTCTTCTTTAATTCTTCAGTAATATCATACGTTTGATATTGTATCTGATAATCATACGAAGTAAAACCAGGTGCAAAATAATCATTTCCAACTTTCTCTCCGTTTAACTGAAGTTCATAAATTCCTAGTGCACTTGAATTAATCCAGGCTCTCTTTATTTTTTTATCTTCTATATCAAATTGATATTTAAAATTCATTGGTACTGGTGATTCTTTTGTAGAATATTCATAGGCCATATTTGTAATCCACTTGGCTTCCCATGGTTTATTTAATCTACCTGTACAAAAGTATGTTTCAGCTTCTGCCTGCTGCCCACTTTCTCCTTCGACTAATACATTTACTTTGTATTGTGTAAATGGAGTCATTTCACCTTCATATACATTGTTTATCTGATTTGTGGTAATTTTTTTCCATTTTCCAACTGTAATGACAGCCTGTTTCATTGCTTCATTTTGTATCTCTGATTCCAAAGCAAATGAAATATTAGGTCTTTTATCAGTAACACATCCTTTATTTAAACCTTCTATTTTCAAATCAACTATTTTCAACATTCTTATAACTCCTTTCACGTTTAATAAAATGCAGTCAGATAGATCTGCTGCATTTTATTAGACTACTTATTTGAAAACATTAATAATTGGATTTGCTCTTGCAATTTTATCTTCTGAATCATATGTAAAGAAAGACATAGGTTCCCAATCACCTAAAACATCTGGTCCCCATGGTCTAATACCACTCACACCATTCTGTTTACACCAATCTAGAAAATCCTTTGTAAATCTAGCCTGATCTACAGCACTTAATTCATATCCATTTACTGGTACATCCCAAGTTGATAGTTCTCCAGTCATATTTTTTGTAGGATAAGAATATTCTGCAATAAAAACAGGTAAATGACATTGATCAACAATTGCTTTAATTACTTTTTTCATATCCCCCATATAATCTGATGAATAATTTGCTGCTTCATTAGTAGGATAAATACTTATTCCAGCTTGATCCAAATACATTCCATTTTCTTTCATTGTGTTGTAATAAGTTGTGTTAAAATATGTATCATTTTGGCATGCTACATGAGTACCAAATTTTGCATCAGGTTGTACTTTTTTTATACCTTTTGCTAAAGCAGACATTAACTTAGCATTATAATTCCAAACATTTTCTTTTAAATAGTCAGCTCCTATATGCTCCAAAGCATACATATCATATAAAGATTTTGATTCTAATTCAGGGTTCACTCTAGTTTTTAAACCAACAGTTACACCTGCAAATCCAAAATTAGCTTCATTCCCAAGATTCCAATAATTGACAGTGCATCCTGTATCAAGAACCTCTCTAGCAACAATCTCACCATATTGTTCAAGTGTATTACACATTTCATCTAGAGTGTATTCTGACCATGGTTTATCTGGCTTGTTTATTTCTGGATAATCTTTGAAATCAGGTGCTTGTGGAGTAAATCCATCCATATAAGTATAAGCACACATTATTTCCGGATTGATTGGGACATCTAATTTAGCTGCCAATTTACACGTATCTAAACATACTTGTAAATTATGAATATTTGCATGATATGCATCTACTGACGCATCACCATCGTTATATCTTTTTGTTGCAATACGTACATACATTTCAGTTGCTCCAGCATTAATGTATGCTTTCTCTAATTCTTCTTTCGAATCTATAATAGTGTTTCCGATCTTATACTTCACACCCTGAGATAAATAATAATCAATGTCTTGTCCTAAAGAAAGAGCTATTCTAAATTCATTATTTTCTTTAGCATAAACTGTGTTTTTAGGATTCCAATAATCACTTCCAATTAATGTGACAGCTAATACAAGTGATAGTGCTATAATAATTATCTTTTTTAGTTTCATATAATTAAATCCCTTAATTCTTTCTTTCTTCAATTTCTTTTACTAATCTAGGATAAATCTTTTCTAGATCAAACTGTTTTACTAGAATAAACATAATCACATAAATAGCTAATGGAATATAAATACAAATAGCTAGAATTGCTGTAATTGCACTACTTGGCTGAGTTGTTAAAGCTCCATTATAAGCACCTAATGCAAGGATCCATCCCAAAATAGCTGAGCCTAAACCACTTGCTACTTTATCACCAAAACTTAAGACACTATTTGTCATACCTACCATTTTATTACCGTACTTCCATTCATTGTAAGTTGTAATGTTATTTGTTAATACTCCACTAAAACACATCATAGGAATAGTTCCCAAAGTCACAACTGACCCTGCAATTAATGTTGCTGTGAAACTATAAGGCATAAAACATCTCACAATGCTTCCTACAATACTAAGTGCATAACCACCCATAATTGTATTAATCATGCCAATCTTCTTACTAATAGGAACAACAACTAGATATCCTAGTAATGTAGGAATCATAGTAATTGCACCAAGAATTGCTACTAAATTATCATTTCCTAAAATCCATTTACAATAATATACTGAAGACGCTTGGCTTAACGCGTATGTAACTGCACTAACGACTTTTAGTACCATCATTAATACCCAATACTTATTTTTAACAAGTAGTTTCATTGCCTCTATAAAAGATATGTTGTCTTCTTCCTTTTCTTCAGCAGAATTATCCAATGCATTTTTTGATGTTTTGTATGTAAGTAAGAAAGATATTAAAACAATCACTGCTGATCCAAAAGAGAGTTTTACCCATGCCATCTGATTTCCACCTAATGCATTAGTCACTGGAATCAACCCAATTGTAAGAACCATCGCAACAATCATACCTACTAAACATCTAATAACTGACATCTTACTTCTTTCTTCTACGCTGTTAGTACGTAAAGCGAGTAATGAGTTATAAGGAATTAATACTGCAGTTGCTACAATAGATGTATGTATGATATTAGTAATTAATAGATATAGAAACTGACCTGTTCCTGATAAACCTTTAGGAACAGTAAATAAACTAATGAGTACGACAAATGCTGGAATTGCCATTCGTAAGAACCATGGCGCACATTTCCCGTTTGATGATTTTGTATTATCAAAAATTTTTCCCATAACAATATCGGAAAATGCATCTACAATTTTTACAATCAATAATACAGAAGCTACTGTTCCTGCTGCGACTCCTACTTTATCTGTATAAAAATAAGTTAATTGACCTGCAAGGAATGTAAATATCCCCATTCCTATCTGCCCACTCGCATCCAATATATAATCACTTGTATGCATTTGTTTTTGGATGCCCATGTTATCTAAACCTAATTGTTTTTTCTTTCTCATTCTTGATACTCCTCTCTACTCTATCGAAAGCACTTTCACAATTCATATTTTAAAAGATATGAAAGGGCTTTTCTTGTGATTTCTTGCTTTTTATTGTAATATTTTGTCATAGCAAACAATTTATTCTCAAGGAGTTATTAAATGATGCAAGATAAGATTAGATTTTTTAAAAGTTTTTTTAAATGCACTCACTTCCCCATTCATTATTTTAAAAATAATCGTTATGTCTTAACGCTACCAGAAACAAATATAGAATGGAGTCTAATTGAAAAACCAGTTCAATTACTACTTAATACTCAACAGGAAATAACATATATCATGTCTCAAAATTTTTTATATTATGGTATAGTACGCAGTTTCGATACCAAAGAGTATATTATTCTTGGTCCAATCACAAATATCCGTCTTGACCATAAGACAATAGTTCAGATTATGTCTGAAAATTATATTCCATTAAAATATAAAAATGAAGTAATTAACTTTTTTCAAATGATTCCTTCTTTTTCCTATGATCAATTCATACATGCTCTTGCTATATTATTAAAAGAATTAACTGGTAAATCTTTAGATCCAGACTTATTTTTTAAAGATCAAAACATTCAGAATTGTAAAGATATTTCAGTCAAGCAAACAATGCAGATGTATAATTCAAAAGAAGAAGAAAATTTCCATAATACATATTTTTATGAGCAAAAATTATATCAATCCATAACAAATGGAAGCCTCGCAGAATTAACAAAAATCCTAAAAAAAACTTCTGCATTATCAACTGGTAAGATTGGAGCAAATTCATTACAGCAATCAAAAAACTTATTTATTGTTTCTATCACATTGGCTACAAGAGCAGCCATTGCAGGTGGACTAGATATTGAAACTGCATATCAACTCAGTGATGCTTATATCCAAGAATCTGAACGAGGATCAACACCTGATAATATCTCAAGACTTAATATGACTGCACTTTATGATTTTACTAATCGTGTAGCTACAGCTAGAATACCAGAAGGAATGTCTAAAGATATTTATTCTTGTATTCAATATATCTCTTCCCACACGAATCAACCTCTTTCACTCACAATACTTTCTGATGTGATTGGAAAAAGTCCATCATATATTTCTCGTAAATTCAAGAGTGAAATTGGATGTAACTTAACTGAGTTTATTATGGAAAAAAGACTGGAAGAAAGTAAAAATCTATTAGAATTCACAAGTAAACCAATCAGTGAAATAAGTGAATATCTTTGTTTTTCTTCACAGTCTTACTTTCAAAATGTATTTAAAAAGAAATATCATATAACACCCCACGATTATAGAAAAAAAAGTAAAAAGTAAATCAATTCACGACAAACTCACGACAACAAACACCATTCAAACAATCTATATCTTTAATAACTATTATATAACCATATAATTGAAAAAGAGCCCATTAAAAGGCTCTTTTTCAGGTAAAACAAAAACTCCCAAAAGGGAGTTCTTGAATGTCTCTTGTAATAAGTGATAAATAATATTATCTCTTTGAGAACTGTGGAGCACGTCTTGCTTTTTTAAGACCGTATTTCTTACGTTCTTTAACTCTTGAATCACGAGTTAATAAGCCAGCTGCCTTTAATGTTGGTCTGTAATCAGAACCAGCTTCAAGTAAAGCTCTAGCGATACCATGACGGATAGCACCAGCCTGACCTGAGATACCTCCACCATTAACGTTAACTTTTACATCGAACTTATCCTTTGTACCAGTTAATTCTAATGGCTGGTCAACGATCATTAATAATACGTCTGAAGGAAGGTATTCCTTAGCAGCCTTACCGTTGATTTCGCATTTACCAGTACCTGGTGTTAAGATAACACGAGCTACTGAAGATTTTCTACGACCTGTTCCTCTGTACTGTACGTTTGCCATTTATTCTTCCTCCTACTTTAACTTTAATTCTACTGGTTTCTGAGCAGCATGTGGATGTTCACTACCAGCATAAACAAATAATTTCTTAGCCTGCTGTCTGCCAAGAGTGTTGTGTGGAAGCATACCTTTGATGGCAGTTTCTACGAATCCAGTTGGATTCTGTTCCTGGAACTGTCTAGCAGTTTTAACTTTTAAACCACCTAAGAATCCAGAATGGTGATAGTACTTCACCTTGTCTAACTTCTTACCTGTCATTACTACTTTTTCTGCATTGATGATAACTACATAGTCACCAGTGTCTACATGTGGAGTATAAGTAGGCTTGTTCTTACCTCTTAATACTGTAGCAACCTGAGATGCTAAACGACCTAATGTAAGACCAGTTGCATCTACAACATACCATTTTCTTTCAATTGTGGCTTCTTTAGCCATTGTTGTTTGTCTCATTCTTTTTTCTCCTTTTAAAATAACCTTACCGGGGTCTTTTTAAAATGATTTTATCCAGGGAAACGTGTAGTCTGTTGATAAGGGTCAGACTGTTTCCTGAACAAACAAACTCATGCATTCTTGTATCAAGGTGTAATACCCCTTGAACAGAACAATCTTATTATAGCAACACTCGTACTTTTGTCAATGATTAAAAGAAAAATTCTCTTGAATTTTTCTATTGTTTTCCTTTCTTGAATTCAATGTGATCAAGAACGTGAAGATGGTATTCTTCTGCTAGTTTTTCTAAGTAATGATACATCTCATAACTGAGCTGATCTGGAGAATGTGCATCTAATCCAAGAATAATATCGTTGCCTATCATTGAGGCAATCTGGAAGAAATATGCATTCGCATAAGGATATACCTCTTTACCATTCATCTTCACTTTACCCTTACGTACACCGCCTGCATTAAGTTCTAGAGGTGTGTTAGTGGCTTTTGCCTTCTTACATATACGTAATATGACTTCTTTGCTGGTAGCGTCTATTTTCCCATATCCCATTAAAAAGAGATCAGGATGGGCTACATAGGAGAAGAGTCCTGTATCCATTGCCTTTTCTAACTCTTCTGCATAATGCAGCAGGTCCTTCTTCTTAAGGTTCTTTCTACCATAGTAACAGTCATGAATACTGTGTTTATGGAAATGATGTCCTAGAATCAAATAATCGACTTCTCCGGTGTCTAATAGACTCTGGTAGTAATCTAGGTAGTCTTCAAAGTATTCTGCCTCAAATCCCTTATATATCTTGATATAGTGGTAATGCTTCTGACAGTAATCTAGTGCATCTAGATAATCATCTTTTTCATCATAGGGCATACGCATCTTAGGGCCATTTCTTAAGAAAGCACCTATACATGATTTTAAGCCTTGAATAGAGCGGATAGAAGTCAGTGAATGAAGAAGATGAGAACGGTAATGAGGTAATGCGATATGACAGCTCATTCCTAATTCTTGATAGCCAGCATGTAGTGCTGCTTCTACCATTTCATATTCATTACCTATTGCATGTCCACAGCGATATGTATGGGTATGATAGTTAATCATTTTCTTCATAATAGACTTCCTGTAAATAAAGGCCTTCTGGCTTTGCCTTAAATAAACATTTCTTCTTTCCCTTTGACTTAAGCAGGTCTTCTACAAATTCTTTTGTACGCCAGTGGGACCCTACTTGTATTAGTGCACCTGATATAAGACGCACCATGTAACGACGGAATCCATTTCCTACAAATCTCATCGTTACAATACCGTCTTTTTCTTGTATATCTATTGTTTCTATAACACGGATTGTATCTCCTAAACCATTAAAGACACAAAAAGAGGCAAAGTCATGTTCTCCTAGAAAGATCTTTGCACACTCCCTCATAGCTTCTATATCTAAAGGGCGATTGTGCTGATAGACATAGAGTCTTTCTATTGGGTTATAAGGTTTTGTAGAAACAAGATAACAATATTCTTTCTTTTTTGCACTATAGCGTGCATGAAAGGATTCATCGACTATGAATGAATCCTTGATATAGATATCATCAGGCAAGAAGTTGTTTAAAGCACGAATCCATTGTTTTTCTGGTATTTCCTTATTGATATCAAAATGGAATACCTGTCCTACTGCATGGACACCAGCATCTGTTCTTCCTGATGAGTGAATTGTGACTTCTTCATGAGTGATCTTATAAATGGCTTTTTGTATTTCTTCCTGTACTGTACGTTTATCTGGCTGAATCTGCCAGCCATAGAAATGTGTACCATCATAAGTCACTATACATTTTATTCTCATAGAATGAAGCTCAAAGCTATAACACTAGAAATAACAACAAGTGAGACAACAAGAGAGAGTGTATCCCCTAAATTCCACTTCACCTGATGGTAACGTGTTCTTGTTGCTTCAGGGTTATAGTTTCTACTTTCCATAGCGTTGGCGAGATCATCTGCACGCATAAAGGCAGAGATGAATAATGGAATGATTAAAGAGACAATGGCTGATACCTTCTCTTTAAATGTACCTTCCTGGAAATCAACACCTCTAGAAGCCTGTGCTTTCATGATTCTCTGTGTTTCTTCTAATAGTGTAGGAATGAAACGTAAAGCAATAGAAATCATCATTGCGATTTCATGAGTTGGAAAACCAACCTTCTTAAGTGGACCAAAGAGTTTTTCTAGACCAAGTGTTAAATCCAATGGCTTTGTACAGGCTGTAAGAAGAGTTGTCATAGAGATAATCAAGACAAGACGAATAAGAATATAGGCAGTCTGTTTTAAGGCTCCAGAATAGATTTTAACGGGTCCTAGAGTACATACGACAGAGCCTGTATTTAAGAATAAGAGATTGAATAAGGCAAGAAATAACATCATGACAATCATTGGTTTCATTGCCTTCATAACATCCTTGAATGAAATCTTAGAAAGAAGCAGACAGAGAATGACATAAGCAGCTAAAATGCCGTAGCCAATAAATCCTGCATCAAAGAAGACAGCTATTAGGAATAATAAAAGAAGACCTATTTTTAAGCGTGGATCTCTTTTATGTATAAAAGAGTTAAGAGGAAGATAACGTCCAATAATCATACTATCCATTGTATTCTCCTCCTATCGCATTAACTAATTCATCTATATCTTTAATAGATGGGGTGATATGGAAACCACCCATATTGAGTTCCTGGATGAAATCGGTAATAACAGGTAAATCAATACTCATTGATTCAAGATAGTCTCTTTCACTAAAGAGTTCATCAACATCACAATAGCGTTCTACTTCACCATGATTCATAACAACAACATGATCACAATATTTTAAGACATGGTTCATATCATGAGAAACCATGATCACTGTCTTACCGCTTTCCTGGAACTTCTTGAATAGTTCCAGCATTTCTTTTGCGCCTTGTGGATCTAAGCCAGCTGTAGGTTCATCTAGTACAAGAATATCTGGTTCCATCGCAAGTATACCTGCAATAGCAACTCTTCTTTTTTGTCCACCAGATAACTCAAATGGTGATCTTTCTAAATAGCTTTCATCTAAGCCAACAAGCTTTAATACCTTGCCTGCACGTTCTTTGGCTTCTTCTTCAGACATACCGAAGTTTGTTGGACCAAAGATAATATCCTTCTCGATTGTTTCTTCAAATAACTGATATTCTGGAAACTGGAAAACTAAACCTGCTTTCTTTCTAAGTGGTTTAAGTACTTCTGGTTTTTCTCCTGCACGGATCACAAATTCATCAATATCTACTTCACCACTAGTTGGTAAAAGTAAGGCATTGATATGCTGGATGAGTGTTGATTTCCCACTTCCTGTATGACCAATCAGGGCTGTAAAAGAACCCTGAGGAATCTTTAAAGAAACATCTTTTAAGGCGATATATGAAAATGGAGTGTTTTCTCCATAAATATAATTTACTTTTTTAAATTCAATTGACATAATTCTTTCACCAGCTTTTCTTTGTTTATGATAGGTTTGATTGGATAGCCTGAATCATGAAGCTTTTTAGAGATCTTATACGCAAATGGTACATCAAGACCAATACGTTCTAACTCTTCTTTTTGAGTGAGTACTTTATCAGGTGTACCTTCATCAATGATATGACCATTGTCTAATAGAATCACATGATCAGAAAGCGATGCTTCTTCAATATCATGTGTAATAGAGAGAATTGTCATATTCTGTGTTTTATTGAGTTCATGAACAAGGTTATTGATTTCAATCTTACCACGAGGCTCAAGCATGCTTGTTGCTTCATCTAAAATGATAATAGATGGATGCATTGCTAGTATTCCAGCAATCGCTACACGCTGTTTCTGTCCTCCTGAAAGCTTTGTAGGTTCATGATCTAAAAATTCAGTCATGTTGACCTTTTTCGCATAAGTCTGAATAATGTCTTCCATTTCTTCTGTAGGAACACATAGGTTCTCTAATCCAAAGGCAATATCATCTCTGACTGTTGATCCAATAAACTGGTTATCAGGATTCTGGAATACAATACCTACCTTTTCTCTGACATCATAAAGATGTTCTTCATCTAAGTGAATTCCATCGACTGTGATGTCTCCTGTTTTTGGTTCAAGTAAACCAATAATTAATTTCGCAATCGTACTCTTACCAGAACCATTATGACCTAATACAACTGTATAGCTGCCTTTAGGGACTGAAAAAGAAATATCATCTATTGTTTTGGCACCTTCTTCGTACTCAAAACTCAAATTATTTATATCTACCGCATTTGCCATAGTTAGCCTCCTAAATATTAAAACACGCGTTCTAAGTGTATCATTTTATTTTTGTTTCATCAATATATTCATATTCTGAATACTGGTCATCTATTTCCCCGGCAATGCTTAATTTATAGTTGAGATTCTCTTTATAGTTGAGTGAGAAATAACAGCTATAGAGGATATCTAATATACAGGTAATAGACTCTGTAGATGCAAAGTCTCCAATCTTTGTATTCAGCATTTCTCTTGATGAGATTCTTAAACTGACATCGGATAAGTTAACAAGTGTACTTTTGGAGATACTTGTAATCGCAATGATTGGTGTATGTTTATTTTTAAGTTTTTTCGCTAGATGTAGTATATGAGATGTTTCACCAGAATAAGAGATAATAATAGCACAATGGTCAGGACCACTCATAGAGGCCTGCATGAGGTCGTTTCCTGAAATCATAACAGTGTCTACTCGTTTTTGTATAGAAAACATCTTCTGAGCAAATGATTGAGCTAAATGCTGCTTATTAGGTCGTGTATAGATATCAATATATTTCGCATCTCTTAGTAGTTTTAAAGCATTCATTAAATCATCATGCTTCATTAAATGTTTTGTATCTTCTATTGTTTCTTCATGTAATTTAAAAATATTATTGGATATGATAGTCATATCATCACTGATTAAAAATGGAATAGAAGCATCTATATCCTGAGATGCATACATATATTCTAGTTCTTCTAGAAAAGCTTTTTTAAATTGATTCCAGCCTACATAACCCATTTTCTTTGCAATACGTATGAGTAGTGAAGGGCTGGTAAAAGTGGCTTCTGCAATCTCCTTAGTGGTCATATTCTTAATATTCATGCCCTTATTTAAAATAAATTGAATAATGAGTGCTTCAGAATCGCTGAAATGTGTTTGTTCAATCTGATGAATGATCATGATATTTCACCTCTCTCGCTCATTATAGTGAAAAGAGGTCTAAAACGCAAAGAAAACAGCTTTTACGCTGTTTTCTTTAGAGATTCTAACTTTTGTTTATAAGCTTTAAGTCTACTCTGTTCTTCTTCATAATCAGAATAGAGATGATTGATTTCATCCATGTAGTATTGATTCTTCTCTTTAGAGAAGTAATGCCCCATGCTGTTTTTAGCACGTTCTGTTAGTTCATTTTTAATTGCTTCGAGATTTTCCATATGACCCATTAACTGTTTCTTCTTTTTGTCATATGTATCTTCTAATTCTTCAATATTTATAACAACATCGTTGTTTTTATCAATATCTTTTAAATGTTCCTGATCATTGAAATAACGATTGAATGAATCTTTAGCTCTACTAATAGCATTCTTATAAAGCTCATCCTTATCATCACACTTTAACTGTGTGGATAATATATGCAGAGATATATTATAGTGATCGGAAGCGGGAGCAAGATTTACTGAAGGTTTAGGACGCTTTTTGCTGACTTGTCGAGGGTCAGTGGAATTTGTATAAGAAGCTTGCTGAAGGCTTTTTATGTTTGATTTCATACTATTGACTCCCTCCTTTCCGATTACAGTTGTATAATAATCAAGAATTTTATTGAATACAACACTATGTTTTCAATTGTAAATAACATATACAAATGAATTCCCTTTCAACGTGAAATTGTGTGAATGCAATTTGAAGACAAAAAATACCAGAATCATTTCTGGTATTATTTCTTAAGTGCAGCTAACTTTTTCTTTAAATCAGCAATTCTGTTATTTTCTTCTTCATAATCAGCTAACATCTGATTTACAGAAGTTTTAGCATATTCTACAGCATCTTCGCTAAATGTCTTGTTTAGTTTATCAGTTGCTGTATCTTCGATTTCTTTCTTTAATGCATTAAGGTTTTCTACATGACCATCAAGCTGCGCTTTCTTTTTATCAATGATCTTATCCATTTCTTCTACATTGTAGAGAACATCCTGTTCATGTTTATCTGGTAAAACAGGGGCATCCTTGAAATAACGTTCATAAGATTCTTTAGCTTTTTCAATAATTTTATTTGTATTCATAATTGGTTCCTCCATTATTTCTTGATTTCACTGATCTTCTTTTCTAGATCATCAATTCTTTTTCTTTCTTCCTCATAATCCTTTAACATCTGATTAACAGCTGTTTTAGTATATTCTTTTTTATCTTTAGTGAATGTACCATCTAATACCATTGTAGCTTCACCTTCAAGTTCTTTCTTAAGAGTATTTAAGTTTGCTACATGTCCATCTAACTGTGCAGTTTTACTCTTGATGATTTCTAACATCTTATCTTTATCAATAATAACATCCTGTCCATGGTTATCTGGTAATACAGGTGCATCCTTGAAATAACGATCGTATGATTCCTTTGCTTGATCTAAAATTTTCTTAACATCTATATTCATAATTGCTTCCTCCTCTTTTCTTTACGAGTCCATCATAGTCTTATCGTTCTTTTTAAACAATGATTTAAAGAGTAATTTAAACTCGATTAACAAACAGAAGCACTTACATTTTTAGATTTTGTGAATATCATTTACAAAATAGTGGAAAATAAAAACCCCTATGAAATCATAGGGGCTTCGTGATTAGAATAATCCGATGATTGCCATTGGGGCATTGTCACCTTTACGGTTATAAGTTTTGATAACTCTAGTATAACCACCGTTCTTACCTTTGAACTTAGGTGCAACATCATCAAATAGAACCTGTACAGCAGTCTTTCCAGTTGCTGGATCTACTACATTCTGAAGAATAGCAGCAGCCTGTCTTCTTGCATGAAGATCTCCTCTAATACCAAGAGTGATTAATTTATCAACTACTTTACGAACTTCTTTAGCACGAGTAGCAGTTGTTTCAATCTTACCATGCATGATTACATCAGTAGCTAAGTTACGTAACATAGCTTTTCTATGACTAGATACACGGCCTAATTTTCTATTGTTTGCCATTAGTGTACTCCTTCCACAAACTTAGTCCATTGGTTTAAAACCAAGACCTAATTCATTTAATTTTTCTTTAACTTCTTTTAAAGACTTCTTACCAAGGTTACGAACCTTAATCATATCGTCTTCAGTCTTAGAAGCTAATTCTTGAACAGTCTGAATTCCTGCTCTCTTTAAGCAGTTGTATGAACGTACAGAAAGGTCAAGTTCTTCAATAGTCATATCAAGAACCTTGTTACCTGTGTCTTGCTGTACTTCACTCATAACGTCCATATTCATTGCCTGATCAGTTAATTCAACGAACATGTTTAAATGTTCAACTAATACTTTTGCAGCAATTGCAAGAACTTCATGAGGTTTGATTGAACCATCAGTTGTAATCTCCATAGTTAACTGATCATATTTTGCAGACTGACCAACACGAGTTGGTTCAACTAAATATGCTACATTAACAACAGGAGAGAAGATAGAATCAGTAGGAATTACGCCAATAGTATTAACGTACTTCTTATTCTGATCTGCACTCATGTAACCTCTGTCTTTATGAGCATACATTTCCATATAGAAATGCTGACCTTCAGCGACATGAGCAATAACTAAATCATTAGAAATCATCTTTACTTCAGAAGGACATTGAATGTCTGCACCAGTTACTGTAGCTGGACCAGTTACATCAATAACCATTGTTACATCTTCATCTGAATCTAATTCAAATACTAATTTCTTAATATTTAAGATGATAGCTGTAACGTCTTCTAAGACACCATCAACTGCTGAGAATTCATGAATAGCACCATTAATCTTTACTGCAAATACTGCAGCACCTGGCATAGATGATAGTAATACTCTTCTTAAAGAGTTACCTAAAGTAGTACCAAAACCTCTTTCTAAAGGTTCGATGACAAACTTACCATAATTTTCATCTTCATTGTATGTCTCAACATTGAAATTTGCTTTTTCAAACTTTTGCATTGTTTCCCTCCTCTTTGAGATATTTATTTTATATAAAAGTAATATAAATCAAATTATCCACGAGGACGTTTTGGTGGACGACATCCGTTATGTGGGATTGGAGTAACGTCAGTGATTGCAGTTACTTCTAAACCAGCAGCTGAAAGAGCTCTAACAGCAGCTTCACGTCCTGGACCAGGACCTTTTACACATACTTCAACAGATTTCATACCATGATCCATAGATGCCTTTGCAGCAGCTTCAGCAGCCATCTGAGCAGCATATGGAGTAGATTTTCTTGAACCCTTGAATCCAAGAGCACCAGCGCTTGACCAGCTAATAACGTTACCGTGTTCATCAGCAACTGTTACGATTGTATTGTTGAATGTTGAATGAACATGAGCAATACCTTTTGCTATATTCTTCTTTACACGTTTTTTACCACGTACAACTTGTTTTGCCATTTGTTCTGCCTCCTACTACTTCTTCTTTCCAGCAATTGGAGTAGCTTTACCTTTACGCGTTCTAGCGTTAGTCTTAGTTCTCTGTCCACGTACTGGAAGTCCTCTACGATGGCGAAGCCCTCTGTAGCAACCAATTTCCATTAATCTCTTAATGTTTAACTGAGTTTCTCTACGAAGGTCACCTTCAGTTTTAATATGTTCAACTTCTTTACGAATTTTTGTTTCTTCTTCTTCTGTAAGATCCTTTACTCTAACATCTTCAGAAACGCCAGCAGCTGCTAAGATTTTCTTAGCTGTTGTTGGACCAATACCATAGATATAAGTTAAAGAAACTACCACACGCTTATCGCGTGGGATATCAATACCAGCTATACGAGCCATTGTCTATTGTTCCTCCTAAAAATAATTAACCTTGTCTCTGTTTATGCTTTGGGTTTTCACAGATTACCATTACTCTACCCTTACGCTTGATAACTCTGCACTTATCGCAGATTGGTTTTACAGATGGTCTTACTTTCATCTTGTGTCTGCCTCCTTTGGGAAGATCTATTTGTGTCTAAATGTGATTCGCCCACGTGTTAAATCATATGGAGAAATTTCTACTGTTACTTTGTCCCCTGGTAAAATGCGAATGTAATTCATACGGATTTTACCAGAAACGTGAGCTAAAATAACTACTCCATTATCCAGCTGGACTTTAAACATTGCGTTTGGTAATGTTTCTACGACCGTTGCCTGGACTTCAATTACGTCATCTTTCTTCTTTGCCAAAATCGATCAACTCCTTATGTACCTTTGTCATGATTTCATAGCCATCTTCTGTGATAGCTACAGTATGTTCGTAATGTGCAGCTAATGAATGGTCTGCAGTTTTCACTGTCCAATCATCATTCATTACTTTAACCTCAGCTTTGCCTAAGTGCGCCATAGGTTCTACTGCAATACACATACCTTTTCTTAATTTTGGTCCTCTGCCTGGTTCACCCCAGTTAGGAATACTAGGATCTTCATGAACCTCTGTGCCAATGCCATGTCCTGTATAGTCTCTAGGCGTTGAGCAGCCATGACTTTCAAGGTAAGTCTGAACAGCATGTGAAATGTCAGAAACTCTGTTACCTGGTTTAACTTGTTCTAAACCAGCATAAAGCGACTGTTCACATACTTCCATAAGATGTTTAGCCTGAGGAGACACATTGCCAATCGCAAATGTCCACGCAGAGTCCCCATGATATCCTTTCCAGCATGCACCTACATCCACAGAGATAATATCTCCATCTTTAAGTACATAACCGTTAGGAATGCCATGAACGACAACATCGTTTACAGACGTGCAAACAGCACCAGGAAAATTATAAAGATTTAAGAAAGATGGTGTACAACCATTCTTTCTTATAATCTTCTCACAGAAATCAGATACCTGTTCTGTTGTTAAACCCGGTTTAAGCCATTTAGCGAGTTCCTGATGAACTAAACCTACAACATGACCAGCATGTCTCATTAGGTCAATTTCACGTTCATCCTTAATTGTAATCATTATTTGGCCTCCAGATTTTTCTTGATATCCTCATAAACTGCATCCATAGACTGGTCGCCATTAACGTTAGTTAATTCGCCCTTCATTGTATAATAGTCAATAAGTGGTCTAGTCTGCTTTTCATAAGTATCAAGTCTAACCTGTACAGCTTCTTCGCTCTCATCAGGACGCTGATAGAGTTCTCCACCACACTTGTCGCATACGCCTTCAGTTTTTGGTGGATTGAAAACGACATGATAAGTGGTTCCACAATCCTTACAAGTTCTACGACCTGAAAGTCTCTTGATTAATTTTTCTGATGGTACATCAATATTGATGACAGCATCAATATCAAAACCAAATTCTTTCGCGATACTTTCTAGTTCTCTAGCCTGAATGATAGTTCTTGGGAAACCATCAAGAATAAAACCGTTCTTAAAAGAATCAATATTTTCCTTTAAGAATTCCCTTACCATTTCAACTGTATATTCATCTGGAACAAGATGCCCAAATTGAATAAAATAACTAGCAATTACCCCGAACTTTGTTCTTTCCTTTAAAGCTTTTCTAAAAAGGTCACCAGTTGAGATCTGGTACAAGCCGTACTCCTCCACTAATTTTTTAGCCTGAGTTCCTTTGCCTGCCCCAGGAGGGCCCATAAGAATAATATTCAAATTCTATTCCTCCTTCTAATTGCTACTTTCTTATATAACCATGATATTCTCTTCTTGTCAACATACTTTTTATTGCTCTTACAGTTTCTAACGCAACTCCTGTTACGATAATCAATCCTGTACCGCCTAGTGACAATGCATTATTTGATGTCATCTTCCAGATTTCTGGAGCGATGATTGGAATAGATGCAATGATTGCTAGGAATAGAGAACCTACCACAGTTACACGATTTAAGACAGTTCCGATGTATTTCTTTGTATCATCACCAGTACGAACACCAGGAATTGCGCCACCACTCTTCTTTAAATCTTCACTGATCTTCTTAGCGTCGATCTGTAAGTTTGAATAGAAGAATGTGAATAGAATAATCATAACGATATATAGGACAAATCCTACAGGTTTCTGATAATTCAAGATATTGTCAATCATCTGAGTTGTAGAAGTAGACTTCATGAAACTGATGATTGTTCTTGGTGCTGCTAAAACTGATGCAGCAAAGATAACTGGAATAACTGAAGAACTATTAATCTTAATTGGAAGATTAGTAGATTCTTTAGTATGCATGACTGTCTGTGTATTTGTTGCATAGATAATAGGAATTTTTCTTATTGCTCCTTCTTCAAATACAACAAACACTACAATGGCTAAATAGACAAGTACGAATAAGATGTACCAAGCTAAGCTTGTTGCAGTCTTATAAGTGCTACCAAATGTAACCATTGACTTAAATGACGAAATAAAACTATTTGGAAGGTTAGCGACGATACCAGTGAAGATTAATAGTGAAGTACCATTACCAACACCTTTAATAGTAATCTGGTCACCTAACCACATTGTGAACATAGAACCTGCAGCCATAACTGTGACTACGTACACATATGTCCAGATAGAACTACTCGCTAGAATACTATAACCCTTATCGAATGCATATGTCAATGACCCACCTTGAATTATTGCTAACGCAAGCGTTAACACACGAGTTACTTTATCCTTTTTCTTTTTACCTGTATTACCTTCTTTATTCCACTGAGTTAAAGCTGGGACAAGGTCCATAGATAATAACTCAATAATAATAGAAGATGTAATATAAGGAGAAACCCCCAAAGAAAATAATGAGAATTTCTCCAATGTTCCTCCACCAAGCATATTCATAATTCCGAAGATTCCTGAAGAAGTAGCAGCGCTTGTGATTGCACTTGTATCAATATAAGGAATCACAATGCCTGCTCCTAATCGGAATACGAATAGTATGCCGAGTGTAAAGACGACCTTACGACGCAATTCACCTTTTTTAAATACTTCTTTAAAAAAGTTAAGCATCTTAGATCACCTCAGTTTTTCCACCTGCAGCTTCAATTGCCTTTACAGCTGATTTTGAGAATTTGCTAGCCTTTACTGTTAAAGCAACATTTAATTCGCCTCTGCCTAAGACTTTTAAACCGTCTAATGCTTTTTTAACTAGCTTAGCTTCCATAACTGCTTCTAGGTCAACAACAGCACCGTTTTCGAACTTGTTTAAGTCTTCAACGTTGATAATTGCATATTCCTTAGCATTATGATTAGTGAAGCCACGCTTTGGTAAGCGCATGAATAATGGAGTCTGTCCACCTTCAAATCCTGGTTTCTTACCTCCACCAGATCTAGCGCCCTGACCTTTCTGACCTCTACCAGAAGTCTTACCATTACCAGAGCTTGTACCACGACCTACACGATTTCTGTTACGACGTGCGCCGTCATTGTATTTGAGTTCATGTAATTTCATTGTTTACACCTCCTACTTGTATTCTACTTTTACTAGGTGTCTTACTGCGTTGATCATGCCTTTGATTGTTTCTGTTTCATATTTTTCAACAGAAGCATGCATTTTATTTAATCCTAACGCTTTAAGAGTAGCCTTCTGGTTTTCTTTACCACCAATAGGGCTTTTTACAAGCGTAATCACAACTTTTTTATTTTCTGCCATTTTTACGCTCCTCCTATCCATAAATCTTTTCGACTGTGATGTCTCTTAATTCTGCTACCTGTTCAGCAGTCTTTAATGATGCTAAACCTTCGATTGTTGCTCTTACCATGTTGATTGGAGTTCTTGATCCAAGACACTTAGATAAGATATCAGAGTAACCTGCTAATTCAACTACTGCACGGACAGGTCCACCAGCGATGATACCAGTACCTTTAGTAGCTGGTCTTAAGAATACTGAACCAGACTTAAAGTTACCAGTGATTTCATGAGGGATTGTACCGTTGATATTTGGAACTGTGATAAGGTTTCTCTTAGCAGCTTCTTCAGCTTTTCTGATTGCATCAGGTACTTCGTTAGCCTTACCTGTACCGAAACCAACACGACCTTTTCTATCACCAATTACTACTAAAGCAGCGAAACGCATTTTACGTCCACCCTTAACAACTTTAGTAACACGGTTGATAGTAACAACTCTTGTTTCGAATTCCTTAGGAGCTCTCTGTCTTCTGTTGTTTTTTCTGTTTCTTCTAGGGTTATTGCCTCTTCTAGAGTTTTCTCTAGAATTTTCTCTAGGTTTACGTTCTTCCATTATTTGACCTCCCTCTTAGAATTTTAATCCAGCTTCTCTTGCAGCTTCTGCAAGTGCTTTTACTCTACCATGATAGATATAACCACCACGGTCGAATACTACTACATCAATATTTTTAGCAATTGCTCTCTTAGCGATTTCAGCACCAACAGCAGCAGCTGCTTCAATGTTTGAACCATTTTCTAACTTCATGTCTACAGAAGATGCTGATACAAGAGTTACACCCTTAGTGTCATCGATGATCTGTGCATGAATATGAGAGTTTGAACGGAACACATTAAGACGTGGTCTTTCTGGAGTTCCAGAAATCTTATTACGAACTCTAGCATGACGTCTTAAACGGATAACGTTGCGTGATTCATTCTTAGCCATGATTCGATTTTCCTCCTTAGTTTATAACTACTTCTTACCAGCAGTTTTACCTTCTTTTCTGATGATATGTTCATCAGTGTATTTAATACCTTTACCCTTATATGGTTCAGGCTTCTTCCAAGCTCTGATTACTGAAGCGACATGTCCAACTCTTTCTTTTGAGATACCAGATACTGTGATTTCAGTAGCTGATGGACATTCAACTTTCACACCTTCTTCGATTTCAACTTCTACTGGGTGTGAATAACCAATATTCATTACTAATTTATTACCCTGCATCTGAGCTCTATAACCGATACCAACGATTTCAAGTTTCTTAGTGAAACCATCTTTAACGCCTTCGATCATGTTTGCAAGTAAAGCTCTAGTTGTACCATGTAACTGCTTGTTTACTTTATCTTCACTGTGTCTCTTACATTCGATTTCATTACCATTTACTTCGATAGTAATTAAATCAGAGAACTGTCTTGTAAGAGTTCCCTTAGGACCTGTAACAGTGACAGTGTTATCAGCAGCAACGTCTACGTTTACACCTTCAGGTACGATAATAATCTTTTTACCAATACGAGACATTGTTTGACCTCCTAAATAATTTTATTACCAGATATAAGCTAATACTTCTCCACCGATATTCTTAGCTCTTGCTTCTTTATCAGTCATAAGTCCTTGAGAAGTAGATAATACTACGATACCTAAACCATTTAATACTTTAGGAATTTCGTTTACTTTAGCATACTGACGTAAACCTGGTTTAGAAACTCTCTTTAAACCAGTGATAACTCTTTCGTTACCTTTATATTTTAATGTAATAACAATATTCTTGTGATTTCCTTCTTCATTTACTACGAAGTCAGTAACAAAACCTTCATTCTTTAAGATGTTTGCTAAATCATTCTTTAGGTTTGAGTAAGGGATAGAAACAGTTTCATGTTTCTGCTGATTCGCATTACGAATTCTAGTTAACATATCTGCAATTGGATCTGTTGTAACCATTTATATGTCCTCCTTCCGTATGTGACTTATAAATTACCAGCTTGCCTTCTTAACACCAGGAATTTCACCTTTGTAAGCTAATTCTCTGAAGCAAATACGGCATAACTTGAATTTTCTAATAACTGAATGTGGGCGTCCACAACGTTCGCATCTAGTATATTCACGAACTTTGTATTTCTGAGGACGTTGCTGTTTAACTTTCATTGATGTTTTTGCCATAATTCTGTCCTCCTAATTATTTAGCAAAAGGCATGCCAAGTTCTGTTAATAAAGCGCGACCTTCTTCGTCAGTCTTTGCAGTAGTAACAAATACGATATCCATACCTCTTAACTTTGCAACCTTATCGAAATCAATTTCAGGGAAGATTAACTGTTCTTTAACACCTAAAGTGTAGTTACCTCTTCCATCAAATGAATTCTTAGGTACTCCTCTGAAGTCTCTTACACGAGGAAGTGAAATACTTACTAACTTATCTAAGAATTCATACATTCTTTCACCACGTAAAGTGACTTTACATCCGATAGCCTGACCTTCACGTACCTTGAAACCAGCGATTGATTTCTTAGCAGTAGTAACGATTGGCTTCTGACCTGAGATTAATGTCAATTCTTCTACAGCTTCTTCTAAGAATTTAGAATTGTTGACTGCATCACCAACACCGATATTAATAACGATCTTTTCCATTTTAGGAATCTGCATTGTAGATTCATAACCGAACTTCTTCATTAAGTTCTTTGTGATTTCGTTTGTATAACGTTCCTGTAAACGGTTCATGTATTATCCTCCTTCCCCTTATTTCTTCTTATTTTCGATTACAGCACCTGTTTTCTTATTAACACGTACTTTTTTACCATCTTCAAATTTATAGCCAAGTTTTACGATTTCCTTAGCTTTTGTATCATAGTAAGCAACATTAGAAGCATCGATTGGAGCTTCTACAGTAATGATTCCGCCTTCAGGATCTGCCTGAGAAGGTTTAACATGCTTTGTTACCTTCTTGACACCTTCAACGACAACTCTATTACCTTTAATTGCAAGAATTTCGCCAGTCTTGCCTTTTTCGCTGCCTGCAATGACCTGTACTGTATCACCTACACGTAATTTCATATCTTTCGTTCCTCCTATAATACTTCAGGAGCTAATGATACGATTTTCATGAAATCAGCATCTCTTAACTCTCTAGCGACTGGGCCAAAGATACGTGTACCCTTAGGTGTATTGTCATCTTTAATGATTACGCATGCGTTATCATCGAAACGGATTACTGAACCGTTTTCACGCTGAACACCGTATCTTGTTCTAACGATAACAGCTTTAACGACTTCACCCTTCTTTACAGTTCCGCCTGGAGCCGCTTGCTTTACAGTAGCAACAACGATATCACCGATGCTACTTGTCTTTCTATTTGAACCACCAAGGTTTCTGATAACTAAAACTTCTTTAGCGCCTGTATTGTCAGCAACTTTTAATCTACTTTCGTTCTGGATCATAGTAGTGACCTCCTTTCAGACTGTATTAGATAATTTCTGCTTTCTTTACGATTTCTACTAAACGGAAACGCTTTGTTGCAGATAATGGTCTTGTTGCCATAATCTTTACTGTATCTCCAACACGTGCTTCATTGTTTTCATCATGTGCATGGAATTTCTTAGATGAATTCATACGTTTACCGTATAATTTATGTTTTACATGTGTTTCAACAAGTACAGTTATAGTTTTGTCCATCTTAGTAGAGATGACTGTGCCAGTATAGACTTTTCTGTTATTTCTTTCCATAATCTCTCTCCTACTTTTCAAGTTCTCTTTCTCTAATAACTGTTTTGATCTTTGCGATTGATTTTCTTACTTCTTTGATACGAGCAGTATTTTCAAGCTGACCAGTTGCCTGCTGAAATCTTAAACTAAATAACTCTTTTTTGAATTCTTCTACTTTTACAAGTAGATCTTTTGTTTCAATACTTCTAATATCTTGTACTTTCATGAGTTACTCACCTCTTCCAATAATCTTGCATCTGACAGGTAACTTATGAGAAGCAAGTCTTAATGCTTCACGAGCAGTTGCTTCATCAATCTGACCAACTTCGAACATAACGCGGCCTTTCTTAACTACAGCTACCCACTGTTCTGGAGCACCTTTACCTGAACCCATACGTACTTCCAAAGGCTTCTTAGTCTTTGCTAAGTGTGGGAAGATTCTAATCCAAACCTTACCACCACGGTTCATATGACGGTTGATTGCGATACGGGCTGCTTCAATCTGTCTTGAAGTAATCCAAGCACCATCAAGAGCTACTAAACCGAAGTCACCGAAAGCAACTGTCTTACCGCCCTTAGCCTTACCTTCATATTTAACTCTATGAGGTCTTCTATATTTTGTTCTCTTAGGCATCAACATGATTATTTATCCCCTTTCTTCTTTGCAGGAAGAATTTCTCCCTTACAAATCCAGACTTTAACTCCTAGCTTACCATAAGTAGTAGCAGCTTCTGCAGTGGCATAATCAATGTCAGCTCTGATTGTATGTAGTGGAACTACACCTTCAGAATAACCTTCGCTTCTAGCGATATCAGCACCGCCTAAACGACCTGAAACTGAAGTCTTAATACCTTTAGCACCGTTTCTCATTGCATTCTGAATAGCTCTCTTCTGAACTGTTCTGAATGAAGCACGGTTTTCAAGCTGTTCTGCGATTCTATCAGCTACTAACTGTGCGTTAGTATCAGCATTCTTAATTTCTACTACGTTGATAAATACTTTCTTATCACTGATAAGACCCATTAATTCTTTTCTTAAAGCATCAATGGCTTCTCCGTCTTTACCAATCACTACACCAGGTCTTGATGTGTGAACAAAGATATTGACGCGTTTCTTTGATCTTTCAATATCGATCTTTGCTACGTATGCTTTCTTTAACTTAGCCATTAAGAATTCACGAATCTTAACGTCTTCTAATAAGTAATTAGCAAAGTCTTTCTTATCAGCATACCATCTTGAACTCCAATCACGGTTAACACCAACACGGAATCCAACTGGACTTACTTTCTGACCCATTGTTCGTCCTCCTATCTTTCTTCAACCACACAAGTGATGTGGCATGTTCTCTTTAAAATTTGAGTTCCAGAACCTTTTGCTCTTGCGCGGAATCTCTTTAATGTTGGACCTTCGTCAACATAAATCTTTTTGATATATAACTTATCTTCGTCTGCACCTTCATTATTAACAGCGTTAGCCTTAGCAGAGTTAACAACCTTGATAATAGCAGGAGTAGCACTCTTGTTTGTGAATTCAAGAATTCCGAGTGCTTCCTTAACTGACTTACCACGGACTAAGTCAACGACTAATCTAGCTTTCTGAGGTGATACACGAATAGTTTTTGCTGTTGCTCTTGCTTCCATGTTCAAATCCTCCTATTTATTAAGCAGCCTTATCATTGGCTGTGTGGCCTTTGAATGTTCTAGTTGGAGCAAATTCTCCTAACTTATGACCAACCATATCTTCTGTTACATAAACTGGAATATGTTCTTTACCATTGTATACTGCGAAAGTATGCTCAATAAACTGAGGGAAAATAGTAGAACGTCTTGACCAAGTTTTGATAACTTCTTTTTTACCAGCAGCATTTAATGCTTCAACCTTTTTCATCAAATGTTCATCGACGAAAGGTCCCTTTTTTAAACTTCTTGCCATGATTACTTATCCTCCTTCTTATTTAGCATTACGACGACGTACGATCAATCTGTTAGAATGTTTCTTGCTGTTTCTAGTTTTAACACCAAGAGCTTTCTTACCCCAAGGAGTAAGTGGAGCTTTACGACCGATTGAAGTTTTACCTTCACCACCACCATGAGGATGGTCATTAGGGTTCATAACAGAACCACGAACAGTAGGTCTAACACCTTTCCATCTCATACGTCCAGCTTTACCGTAATTAACAAGACCATGGTCTTCGTTACCTACAGCACCAACTGTAGCACGGCACTTCTTTAAGAATTTTCTTACTTCACCAGACTGAAGTCTAACAATTACATATTTTTCTTCAGAACCAAGGATCTGAGCTGAAACACCAGCAGAACGAGCTAACTGTCCGCCCTTACCAGGATGCATTTCAATATTGTGGATAGTAGTACCTTCAGGCATGTTACCCATTTCCATACAGTTACCAACTTTAACGTCAGTAGTTTCACCAGAAACAATTACAGTTCCTACTTCTAGTCCCTTAGGAGCTAGGATATATCTCTTTTCACCATCAGCGTAATTGATTAAAGCGATGTTTGCAGATCTATTTGGATCGTATTCGATAGTAGCAACCTTACCAGGTACTCCATCCTTGTTACGCTTGAAATCAATAACTCTGTATTTTCTCTTATGTCCACCACCATGATGTCTAGTAGTGATCTGACCCATGTTGTTACGGCCACCTTTTTTCTTATAAGGAGCAAGTAATGACTTCTCTGGAGTAGAAGTAGTGATTTCTTCTTTAGTCAAAGCAGTCATGTTTCTACGACCGTTACTTGTAGGCTTATATGCTTTAATTGGCATTTTTAATCCTCCTATTTAAATATCTGAAATGGAGTGCATTTCAATAGTTTATAATTAGTTAATTATTCTTCTTCACCAAATAAATTGATGCTGTTGCCTTCTGCTAAAGTTACGATTGCTTTCTTTCTTCTAGCAGTCTTACCAACATAACGACCAACTCTCTTAGTCTTAGCTCTAACGTTGATTGTGTTAACGCTAGTAACCTTAACATTGAACATAGCTTCTACAGCCTGTTTAATTTCAGTCTTGTTTGATGATAAAGCAACATCGAAAGTATATTTGTTTTCTTCCTGCATTAACTTCATAGTCTTTTCAGTTAAAACAGGTTTTCTTAGTACGTCAGTAATGTGAGCCATTATTTTAGTACCTCCTCAACTGCCTTGATAGCTTTTTCAGTCATCATTAACTTTGTGCAATCCATAACGTCATAAACGTTTACGTTGCTAGCTTCGATAACTTTAACACCAGGAACGTTTCTAGCAGATAATACTAAGTTTTCTTCTAACTTATCAACAACGATTAATGTCTTTCTTGGGTTTTCGAAGTTACCTAAGAAATTAACAACATTCTTAGTCTTGATAGTATCGAAAGCGATAGCATCTAATGCAACTAATTCCTGATCGATTACTTTCTGTGATAATACAGATCTTAATGCAAGATTCTTAACTTTCTTGTTAATCTTGAAGTCATAGCTTCTTGGAGTAGGACCAAAGACAATTCCTCCACCGCGCCACTGTGGTGCACGGATAGAACCCTGTCTAGCACGTCCTGTACCCTTCTGTCTCCAAGGTTTCTTTCCACCGCCTGAAACTTCGTGACGATTCTTCACCTTGTGAGTACCCTGTCTTAATGAAGCTCTCTGTAGTAAGACTACATCAAAGATTGCCTGGTTATTTGGTTCGATTCCGAATACGTTTTCGTTAAGTTCTAAATCGTTTAATTTTTCACCATTCTGATTAAATAATGCAATATTCAACATTAGTTTTTCCTCCTTCCACTTCATTATTCTGCAACTGCTTCAGTAGCATAATTTACTAATTCAGCAGCTTCGTTTGTTTTTCCGTTTGCCTTGATACCAGACTTAACGACTACTAAGCCTTTCTTAGGACCAGGTACTGATCCGCTAACTAGTAATACGTTCTTTTCTGCATCAACTGCAACAATTTCAAGATTCTGAACTGTTCTTGTGTTTCCACCCATCTGACCTGGAAGTTTCTTACCAGGAGCAATTCTGTTTGGAGCGATTGGACCCATAGAACCTACGATTCTGTGAGCTCCAGAACCATGTCCCTTTGGACCGATGTGCTGTCCGTGTCTCTTGATAACACCCTGATAGCCTTTACCTTTACTTGTACCTGTTACGTCAACTACTTCACCAGCTACAAAGCTATCAACAGAAACTGTCTGTCCAACTTCATAACTCATCATTTCGTCATAACGAAATTCTTTAATGAAGCGCTTAGGAGCTGTGTTTGCTTTAGCAACCACACCTTTTTCTGGCTTGTTTGCAAGCTTTTCTCTCTTGTCTTCGAAACCAACCTGGACTGCGTTGTATCCATCAGTTTCAACAGTCTTTTTCTGAAGAACTACGTTTGGAGTTGCTTCGATAACTGTAACTGGGATTAACTTACCATCAGTTGTGAAAACTTGAGTCATTCCGATCTTACGACCTAAGATTCCTTTCATGAGTTACACCTTTTACCTTTCTTATAACTTAATTTCAATATCTACACCACTTGGTACTTCTAATCTAGTTAAAACATCAACTGTTTCTGGTGTAGGGTTCACTACGTCGATTAAACGTTTGTGAGTTCTGATTTCGAACTGTTCACGAGAATCCTTATATTTGTGAACTGCTCTTAAGATCGTATAAATTTCTTTTTCTGTAGGTAATGGTACAGGACCAACTACCTGAGCACCAGACTTCTTAGCTGCAGCTACGATCTTTTCTGCAGAAGCATCTAGGATCTTGTGATCAAAAGACTTAAGTCTGATTCTGATTTTGTTGTTTGCCATGATTATTCCTCCTTGTCTATTCGTTAGACAACGCTCAATGCGAATTCCCTGAGCACTCTTCCGTTCATGACAACGGCTGTCAGCGTTTCAGCAACCTCGCACATCTTCGCGTTTCACAACGGTCATATAATACCGTAATAAAACAGATAAATCAAGCCCTTTTTAAACTTTTTTTGGGTTTTTTTAATAAATTTTTTATTGAATAATTCAACACTTTTTCAATAGTGAATGTATGCGCTATCATTTTAAGATTAACATGACATTACCTCATTTTTTTGTATTTTATCAGCATTTTATGGTAAATCAGCAGTTTGAATCATTCCACTCTATCATCACTTACTTATTATTAGAGATAATGTATTATTTACTGCTGATCCATTTACTTAGTTCTGATGATCTTCTTACAAAGCAAGACTCATAATAGAAGCTATATATATAAGATGAAAATAAAAAACATATCTCTTGATGTTTTCTAAGTAAAATATCCAAATTATATATAGTAGACATAATTCGAAATAAAAAAAGCCCTCCTATAGGAAGGCATAAAAAAAGGACCTGGCAGCTTGCTATTGTCGCGTCTTCACACTA
>ERZ1026844.264-NODE-264-length-41546-cov-4.688053_pt1 | contig 41546 bp, 47 predicted proteins | sample MGYA00380152_ERZ1026844 | MGnify/ENA primary metagenome ERZ1026844 (study PRJEB33269, sample SAMEA4719788) | human gut metagenome | biome: human-associated habitat; feature: organic feature; material: feces | place: Cameroon | collected 2013-10 ... | reverse complement strand
CCCTTCGCCGTGCCGTACAGATCCGGCATCGGCAGCGTCTGGTCTCCCACGCCGAGCAGGCCGGAGACGTTGCGCACATACGGCACATCATTGCTGATGTTATACAAGGTGTCCTCTGCCGCCGCCGCGAGGTTGAACTTGTCGTTCCCCGCGTCCTCGTCCGTGCCGAAGAGCCGCTCGCCGGTCATCTTCTGCCACACGTTGTCGAACCACACGCCCAGCTGCTCGTTCGTCGTCAGTCCGTTGCCGGAGGCGAGGAAGCCCGCCAGCAGTCCCAGCACATCGAACTGCGCCGGCGTGCCGCCGTACAACTCTTCGTCCACTCGGTTGAGCAGGAACGCGCCGAGCAGCGTGCCGACGATGATCCCCGCCAGCCGCCGCGAGGCTTCCTTCTTCCCGAGCTTTGCTTCCATCTCGCGCAGCCCCGGCCCGAAAATGTCCTGCGAAACGTGTTCCCAGCTATTCAGCGCCTCGACCTGGAACAGGTTGACCATCTGCGAAATGAGGTTTTTCGACTGGAACGTCAGCGGCGCCGTGCCCTTCGAGCGCGATCCCATCACGTCGCGGCCCCATCGGTCCGCCGCGCGCAGGGCTTCCTTCTCGCTCTTGCCCTCGGCCAGCTCCTTGCGGTATCTGCCGCGCACGGCGATGGTGCTCATCAGGTAGTCCATGCGCTCGAGCGGCCAGAAGAGCGCCGTCGTGAACTTGTCGCCCTTCGTGTTTGTCAGATAGCGGATACCGCGCTTTTCCGTCAGGAAGTCGCTCCTGTCGGCGAAGTCGCCCTTCGCCTTTCCGCTTGCGATGTCTCCGATCGCCTCGGCGACGTACTTCGGCCCCAGCTCGCCCGCGATGAGCGGCAGCTGCGCCGTCTGGTTCAGCGAGGATGAGAGATTGCCCGCAACGTTCGCACGGGCGAATGTGCTCACGAGCTTGCGCCCCACGTTCAGCGACGTGCGCCCGACCTCGCGCTCCATGCTGCGGTCGTTGAAGAGCTGCTTTCCGGCGAGCTTGTTCCCGTAGTCGTCCAGCCATGTGACGAGATCGCCGTATTTCGTCGTCTGCGTCACGTCGTTGAAGAGCCCTTCGGTGTACTGTTCCATCGCCCGGTTCATCGCCTGATAGCTGAGCTTGACGTCATCGTCGACGATGCCGTTCGTTTTCAGGAACAGCTCCTTTTCCTCCGGCGTTGCGAATTTCAGATCTTCCGCCTGCTCGATCAGCGCGCTGATGTCGTCCGGCGCGTACTTCCTGCGGAAATACTTCGCCGCCGCGCGCACGCGCATCACGTCGTCCGTATGATACAGAACGTCGCTGAGATAGTCGATGTACTTCTCAAAGCCCTTCTGAATATCGTAGTCCGTGCTCGTTCCCTTTCGGTGCTGGAAGAACGGATTGTACCGCTTGTTCGGCTTGAACTCCTTCGTCAATCCAGCGATGCTCGCGGGCAGCTTGCCGACCTCCGCGCCCAGATCGACGCCGATCGCCTTGAGTGCGCTTTCGAGCTTGCCGCTCTCCGCTTCCGGCTGGAAGTGCGGGGCGTAGCCCTTGATAAAGCCGATCGGCTCGTAGCCGTGCGCCACAAGGAAGTCGTTGATCGCGGCATAGAATTCATCATAGAGCCCGCTGTACTTTTTCGCCGCGTTCTCCACTCTCGCCTTGTCCACGCTTCCGCTGTCCAGCTCTCTCTTTGTTTCGAGCCAGTCTGCGTAGCGCTGCGCAAGCTCGCGCTCCTCCTTGCCGTGCAGGCCGAATTCCCTCGCTGCGTCCGTCATCTCCGCGCCGTCGAGCAGGTTCTCCGCCGCGTGAATGATCTGCTGCTTGATCTCGCTCTTGCCGACCATTTCCTCCACGGCCTTGCCCTCAATCATGAGCTGTGCCAGCGCGCGTTCACGCTGCGTCAGCGCCGCGTCCTCGCCGTCCGCACCCTTGAAGGTGCGCACCTCGTCGTGCATGCGATCGACGAAGCGCTTTCTCTCCTGCTCGTTGACGTAGACCGGTTCAAAAATCGCCTCGTTGATCTGCTGCCCTCTGTCCCAGCCGAAGATCGCGCGCATGCTGCGCTGCGGCGTGCGGTGATACAGGGCGAGGCCGCTCTCCGGCGCGATACCCTTCCCGCGCTTTCCCGCGGTGAATTCTCCTTCAAAGTGCTCGTCGAAGAGGTCTTCCATCTTTTCTTGCAGCCTTTCACTGATCTCTCGTCTGCGCTCTTTGATGAGGTCTGTCGACATGGACTTCTCTGCGCTGTAGTAGTCCGCGAGCTGCATCACCTTGCCGCGGTTCATCGTCGTAGGAATGTCCTCCTCGTCGTACAGGCCGGATGCGATGTTCCGCGCGAAGTTCTGCTCCTTCGGCGTCGCGCCAAGGCGCTTGATCGCCTTGCGCGTCTCGCGCTGAATGGTCTTCGCTGCCTGGTCGTTGGCGATGAGCTGGTCAACGACGCTGTAATCGCCCGCGCTGTTCTCGATCTTCACGCCCAGCTTTTCGAGCGCCTTTGTGCCGCCGAATTCGTCCTTGCCCCTGTTCCGCAGCCGCTCGGCCTTTTTCTCCGCCAGCCGCGCGCCCTTGTCGGAAAGATAGGCGTCCAGATTCGGGAACTCTCTCATGCTGCTGCCGCGCGATCCCTTCACACGCCGCACGGCCTCCTGCACGCTCCCCGGCATGCGTTCAAGCTCCCTGTTCCACTCGTCGCCCTCGTCCTCCGCCGAGAACTTCGTCTTCCCCGGATCCTCGCCCGCCAGCTGCCGCGCCACTTCCTCGTTGAATGCGCTGTACTTGACATGTTTGCCGTCTTTGGGTATACTATTCTCAAATGCAGCACTTGTGGTGTCGGCAAGAGAGCCGGAAACGGTCACTCCCCGGGACAGTTCTTGTGCTGCATTGCTTTTTCCTTCTTCAGAAAATCTGAATGCGGTACCGTCCGGCAGCACAATGCGATGCGCATAGTAGTGGTTGCCGTTTTTGTTGACGACGACAGCCATGTTCCCGCGTGTTCCGTTCAATTCGACCGGTGCAGCAAACGTGATGGTTTGTTTTGTCCTCCCTTTGTGGTTTGCATGCCCGCCTATCTCAATACCTCTTTTCAGCACTTGTGGCAAGACCGCAAGTGCTGCTTTTTCTTCTGCGGTATCTGCGTATCGGAGGCCTTTATCCATATCTTTCTTGCTGAAATAAATGTCTCCATAACCCTGGCGGTCCACTTTATATCCGCTGCTTTTCAGTCGCTCCGCTGCCCACTGGGCGGCAGCGTCCTTGCTCTTTAGGTCTGTTGGGACAGAGGCGCGCGCCACCAATCCCATGGCGTTTAACTTCTCTCTGCTGTTTTCGATCTGCTCTTTAATGGAAGACGTTTCGCTGTCCTGTTCTGAATAGCTGCTCCAACCGCTCCCATCCGCGAACACCGTGTTCTCGTCGCCGGTGTCCGGCTTGCGCCCTCTGCGTTCCTCCGCCGTCAGGCCGCGCCGCGCCGCAGCGTCCCGCGCCTCGATCTCGCCCGCCGTGTCGCGGTAGAGAGCTCCCGGCAGTCTGCTGTCCCTCGCATTTCTGTCAATGCTGTCGCGCAGGCTGAAATAATCCCACACGCGGTCGCCGTATTTTTCTTCCAGCTGGTCGCGCCTTTCGTCGAAGCGCACCCATTCCGGCGGATCCGGCTCGACCTGCTCCCATGTGTCCATGTCGACTTTCCCGCGCGGCACCGTCGGCGCCATGGCGTTCAGTTCTTCCATGCTGCGCATAAACTCGGGATCGTTTGCCCCCATCTGCTCATACTGCTTGCGCAGCCGCGCGCCTTCGCGCCTGGTTTCGGCGTCCCTGCCGTCATATCCCTCTTCGAGTTTTCTGTTCCAGTATTTCAGATTTGCCCCGGGTGTGAAGCCCTCTCTTTGCTGAATGGCGTGCTGTACCTCGTGAATGAGGGAATTCAACAGTGCCTCCGGTCTGTTTTTCAGGTCGCGGCTCAGTTCAATGCTGTCGAACCTGCGGTTATACCCGCCGAACTGCCCGCGCTCCAAATTGTGAAACGTTACGTCCATGTCTTTCATGTCCGGATAGGTGGCGAACAGCGCCGGCGCGTCCACCAGCTCGCCCAGCGTGGTGTAGTTGGAGATGTCTGCTGCGTCTGTGCGCAGCTTCATACCGCTATCGTCGATCTCCCATCTCCACTTTCCGTCCGCGCCGCGGAACCACCCCGTCTTCTGCCGGATCGTCTCAGCGTCCACGTTCTGCATCTCGTAACGCTCGGCCTCGTGCAGCGCCTCAAGGTCTGCGTTCCTGGCATCGCGCCCTGCGTAGGAAAATCTCTCCGGCGGCCCTCTGCCCTTCGGCTCGTCCACCGCGCGCAGCCGCACGTTCTCCGGCTCGCTGACCGCCTGCACCGGCGCTTCCGGCGCGCGGTCGAGAAGTTCGACCGCCTGATCGTGGTAGCGGCTCGCCCTCTGGCCGTAGCTGTCAAGCCCCGTGTAGGCGTCCTCCATGATCTCTTCCCAGACGTACAGCTCGCGCTCTGCTGCCGTCATGCCGACGTATCCGCCCGTCAGCGGCTCGTAGCAGCGTTCATAGACCTCGTAGATCCCGCGCCAGTTCCCGCCGCGCTTCACTTCTTCCATGAACGCGCGCACGTCCGCTTCCTCCGTGATGAGGTGCCCGATCTCGTGCTTGCCGATCTCCGAAGCGGAAGCTCTTCCGTCCGGATCCACGCGCAGCACCATTTCGCCGCTGTCGCGGTTGATGATTCCGCGAACGCCCACAGCTCCGTGTTCGGTGTTCACCTGCAAAAGGCCCGTCACCATCGTCACGCGCTGTACGCCGCGCTCGCGCGCCCAGGCAGCGAACTCTCGCAGCTCGTCGTCCCATGCTTCCTCCGGCAGCACGTGCAGCGTCTGATTCTCCGTGCCGCCCGGCACGCCCAGCTCCTGCGCGCTCATGACCGGTTCGAGCACCGCTATCTTCCGCCGCTGCTCTACTACCTTTCGGTATTCTTCTCCTTTTGCGCCTTTGCGTAGTTGGCCAGCTCCTCCGGCCCCAGGCTCAGCAGTTCCCCGTCGTCCGTCTCCACGGTATAGATTACCTTCCGCTGCCACGGCATCGGCACGCTGCCCGCCGGCTTCGGCAAACTCAGCCCCTCCGGCATGGTTCTGTTCTTTTGTCTGTCCATAGACCCATCCGTCCTTTCCTTCCGTCATGTCCCACAGCGGCAGTTCTTCGCGCGTCCGCGCGCTCGTGTCCGCGCCGGGAATGGCTCTTTTTTCTTCAATGTATTGTTCATTCGGCGCGACGTATCGCCCGTGAATGTCAGTGTAGCCGTTTGTCAGCATCTCATCAAGCAGCAGCTCCACGCGCTTTGCCGCGGCGAAGTTCTCCTGCCCGTGGTTGTGAATGATGGCCTCGATCGAGCGGTCAATGTCGTCGTAGCGCACGCCCTCGTCGTCGAGCAGCCGCGCGATCCGCTCGCTCACGCCGCGCTTGGTGCGAATGTACTCGTCGTCGCCTGCCCCATGGCTCGTCCTGCGGACAAGCTCGCCGCCGCGCTGGGCAAAGCTCATTTCCTCTGAAAGATCCGCCGCCGCTTCCGCAAAGTACTGGTGCAGCTCCGGGTGGTCGAACTGGAAGGCATTCACGCTCCGCTCGCCGACGCTTGCGCTGTCTCTCCAGTCGATGTGCTCGCCCGCGTCCACGCGGTAGATCTTGTTGTGCGAATCCACCGCCAGCGTTCCGTCGTTGATCTCCTGCGAGACCTGCTGCGCGTTCTCCGGCGTCGCGTACTGATCGAGCGGCACGCGCCCGCCCGCGTCCAGCGCGTCCGCTTTCGCCTCCTGCGCGCCCTGTGCGGCGTTCTGCGGCACGGGTGTCAAATTACCCTCGCCCATGCCCTGCGCGCTCTCATGCGTCACCGCAGGCTGTGCGGGCATGGTATTCTGCTGCGCCGCTGCTGCGCCCGCCGCTCTCGGCGTGATTGGGGCGGGCGGTACTGCCTCCTGCATTGGATTTGCGCCCTCGCCCGGCCGCACGGTCATGATCCCGCCGCCCGGCGTCACCGGCGCGATTCCGGCTGTACCTGCCCCCGCGCTGCCTGCGCCCGTGTATGGCATCATCTCGCCGTAGATGCTCAGCAGGAATTCCCGCATCGCGTCCACTTCCTTCTGCGCGCCCACCACCTGAAGCTCGTCGAGCGCGCCGCGCATCTTGTCCGCAGCGTTCATGACAGACTCTGCGCCCGCCGCCTTCTGGCCAGCCGTTGCGCGCGGATCTTCGATGATGCGCTTTGCGTAGTCGTAGCGCTCCTTCACCGCGTCGTTCAGCTCGTTCATGTAGCGCTTGTTGCGCCCTGTCATGGCCGCGGCATTGATGGCGCTCGTGATCGCGCCGAAGGCAAAGGCCGTCATGGCCGTCTGACCGATGGCGTTCCAGTCCGGCGTGTATTCCTCTTCGGTCATCGCCTTGGAGAGTTCACTCGCGCCGGTCTCACCTGCCGCGTAGCCTACGGCGTTTGCGCCGCCGAGCAGCACGTTCGGCAGGATATGGTTCTGCTTTCCCGCCGCGCGCAGCAGCTTGAGACCCGCCGCGTTCACGCCCTTGGAGAGCGCACCGCCTGCCGCCACACCGAGCGCCGATACCGTCGCGCGTAGCGCGGCCTTTTCCTTGTCGTACTGCTCTCCCGCCTTGTGGCGGTAGTCTGCCGCATTCGCTCCCGCCGCAGACAGAGCACGTCCCGCAACATCGAACCCCGGCGCGATCGCGCGCTCGGCCACCTGCAAGCCGATCTGCGTTGCCGCCGGAACGATCTTGAGCGCGCCCTTCTCAATACCCTTCGTTCCCGCTGTGCTTTCCTCTCCCCACTTTTCTGCAAGGGAATATCCCTTGTCGGCTGTGTCGTAGAGGCCGAGCGCGGTCTTTTCTCCGCTTTCGATGACCTTCCCGTACTTCTCACGCTCGCTGCGCGCGATGGCGAGCGCCTCGTTCGTTTCCCGAATGTCCTGCGCGGTCATCGTCGGGTCTTTCAGCGTCTTTTCGAGCGCCGCGATCTGCTTGTCAAGCGTTTCCGCTTGCCTGCGGTAAACGGCGCTCATTTCCGTGCCGCCGCGCCGATCTGCCGCCACGCCGCCGAGGTTGGCGAGGTTCGCACCCTCGGCAACGAGACCGCTTCCCGCCGCCTTGGCCAGCCGTTCGCCGAAGCTCCGGTTCTGCCCCTGCCGGCTCGCGCTCCTGGTCGTCCTCTTGTCCAGTTCGTCTGCCCGTTCCGTTTCGTGGGACGGTAGCTTCACCGTATTGCCCGCAGGGGACGTGCGCTGCACGTCCCCTGTTCTGACAAGATGACCATGTGCGCCGGTCGCTACGACCGCCGCCTGACTGTTCTTTTCCTCCGTTGCCGGATTGATTCTCACAAGTCGTCCCATTTAGCCCTCCTCGTAGGAATAACCATACTGCTTGAGCAATTTCTGCATTTCTGCTTTCTGCTCGCTCGTCATTATCGACCAGCTCTTGTCGAGCGTCGAAAGGATTCGCTCGCCCTCGCCGTTCTTGAGCGACGTGTTGAAGCCAGACAGCAGCGCAATGAACGGCCCCGGTGCCATCGTCTTACTGCTGTTCGACACGCCGCCGTTTTCCAGCCACGTCTCATAGTCCGAATACAGCCCACTCGACGAGGTGAAGCCGAATTTCTGATAGTTTGCCTTCTGCGCGAGCCAGCTCTTGGGATTGCCGCTCTTTTTCGCCGCCTCGAAAAGGCCCTGATAGTCGAGCCCGCTTTCGTTGCCGTCGGTCGTATTTCTGCCGCTCGTCCCGCCGGACCGCCTCGTGGTCCCGCCGCTTCCGCTCGTCTTCGCGCTCGCCTTCGGCGCCGACTGCTGCTTGTAGTAGTTCTCGAGCGCCTGAATGTACTCGTTTTCGTAGCCGCTCTTGCCGATGAGCCCCGCGCTCGGCGAAACGCCTACTTGCAGCATCGCGTCGATCTGGGCGCGGCTCAGCTCCTGCGCGGCCTGCTGCTTCTCCCGCTCGCGGTCGAGCACGTCGAGATAGCGGTTGTATGTCGTCTGATCCTGCCCCTGCAAACCGCCGAGGTAGTCCTGCAAGCGGCCGTACTCGCCGAGGTAGTTGTTGTAGTCGAAGGTTCTGTCGGTGTTGAACTGGTTCAGCCGGTCGAGATACTTCGCGTAGTCCAGCTGCTCCTGCTGGTTCACCGCGTTCAGGTCGCTCAGCTTCATCTGGTAGTCCTTGAGATACCGCTCGTATGCCTGCTGATAGAGCGTCGGGATCACGTCAGAGAGCTTCGTCGCGTAGTAGTCGCCCGCCTGCGTCGCCGCGTTCACAGCGAACGAGCTCGGCCGCCCGCCGCTCGCGGCGCTTGCTTTCGCCAGCGCGTCCGCCGTTGCCCGCTCGCCCTCGCGCAGGTACGTCTTTTTGTAGCTGCTGTACTGCGGATCCGTCTCCTTACTCCACGAGAACGGATCTCGATTGAGCGCCGCGTCCAAAAGCTCCTGCTGCTTCTGCTGGAAGCGGTTTTCGTAGCTCGGCGCGCTGCCGTACTCAAACTGCTTGAACGAGCCGATCTTGTCGAGCGTCTCGTCGATCTTCGGCGCGTACTTGCCGGTGCTGATGTAGCTGCTGCCGTCCGCGCCGCCGGAGTAGTAGCCGTAATTCTTGCGCAGCTCGTTTGCCTGCGCGTTGATGAGCGCGCGCTGCTCCGGCGTCTGCGCGGTCGCGTACTGCTTTTTGAGATCCAGCACGCTCATGCCGAATTCCGGGTGCTGCTTTGCAAGGTCAAGGTCGTACTGCGAAAAGTATACGTCGCTGCCCGCTCTCGCCTTTTCAAAGTCGTCGTAGGTGTAAGCCATTGCTTTCTCCTTCCTCCTTTTTTACTGCGGGCCCCTTGTCGATTTGAGCTCGCTGCCCGCGTAGTATTCGCGCGTCATCGAATAGACGCGGCACTCGCCCCTGCCCTCGATGCGAATGCGGTAGTGATCCGCGCGCCGCGGAATGATGGGCAGGTAGTAGCTGCGCTTCTTCTCCGCGCGCAGCGTCTGCCCGGCCTGCACCCACTTCCCGTCCGAGTCGAATTGCAGCAGCACTTTCGCTTCCGCTCCCGCCGCCACCTCGATGCGGATCTCGATCTTGGCAATGCCCTTCTTCACGCTGTCGTAGCTCGTCGCGCGGCTCGTCCCCTTCTCCGTGAAGTCGCCGGTCTCTGCGTACCAGGTGAAGTCGTCCTCGTTTTCGCTCCCCTCCGGCGCGTCCAGAATGTTGCCCGTCATCTCGATCTCGCCCTCGGCCGTCAGGAAATAGGTGTTCCCGCCGTGGCGGCAGAAGTGCGTCGCGTGCGTCTCGTCCTCGATGTGCCACATGCCCTTTCGCGTGTCGTAGACGTAGAGCTTCCACTCTCCGCTCTCGTCCTGCGCGCTCAGGTAGTATTTGAGGCCGTCGCTGCCCGCGCGCCCGTTCTTGAGCCGCGTCTGCCCGAAGGCGTCGTGCAGGCTTTGCGGAATGCCGCCGGAGTAGATCATCACGCCCGAGGACGAGAGATACAGCAGCCGCTCGCCCGCGATGGCGAGGCTCCCGCCGCTGCCCTTCTGCACGCCGAGCGTCGCGCTGCCCATCACCTCAAAGTTCGACGGCAGGCTGCCGTACACCTTGTAGATGTGATCCTCCTTGAAGAACACCGGATACCCGAGGAAGCTCACGCAGCCCGTGAAATCCCCCGCGCTGCCCGTGTCCACGGCGTAGCTGTCGGTGTCCAGCCCCTCGAATACGTTCCAGTTGAAGGGATCTCCGAGCTTGCTCGCGTAGATCGTCCGGCCGTCGCAGCCCCACAGCCGGTTTTCGTTCTCGCATAGATAGTTTAGATCCGGCACCGTGCGTCGAACCGTCAAGTTTCCGCTCTCGGTGTATTCCGTCGTCCCCTCGCTGCCGTCCAGCTTGAAGACGTTTTCATAGAAGTACAGCTTGTCCCCGTCAATCTCTCGAATGACGGGCGTCTTGTTGTTCTCCGTATGCTTCGTGCAGCCTGAGATCGTCACCGCGTCGCCGGGCTTGAAGTAGTCCGCCCATCTGACATTCGCGCAGCGGATCGTGTTCGCCTCCGCCGCCTCTTCGAAGAGCTTCCCGTTCGTAAAGGTCAGGCTCCACCCGCTCCATGTGCTCTCTAAGCTGCCGAACGCGCCGGAAACGGTGTTGTAGTATTTCTTGTCCGGCAGAATGATGATGTAGGCGCCGATGGCGGCAAAGCGTTTCTCTCCCGCCGTCACGTCGCCTTTTTTCGCGCCGCCGTAGTAGAAGCCCGTCCCGTCTACCCATGCGAGCGCGTCCCAGGCGAAGAGCCCGCCGCCGCTCGTGAGCTTGCGTGTCTTCTTCCGCTTTGGCCGCGTCGCCAGCAGCGGGTAGTAGTCGCTCGTCAGGTTGCGCATGTCCCACAGCCCGCCGTCCGCCGCGCCGAGATTGTGGTCAAGACCGTAGAATTGCAGCTGCCCGCGCTTGCCGATGCCGTCGGCATACGGTGTTTCAGGCAGTCTCATTTTTGGCCGCTCCTTTCGCTTCCGCCGGCGGCGCCGTCGCGTCGCAGACGGCCATGATGTTGCGCAGCGCCTGCCGCGCCGCCGCCACCACGTCCACCGCCTCGCCGCTGACGTTCAGCATGCTGATGAGTGCCATTGCCTGCGTTGCTTCCCGCTTGATCTTCTCATTCATGTCGTTCCCTCCAATCGTTTTAGCCTCTTCTCCTGCTCGCGTACCTTCGCCCACAGGATCGGAATGAATTCGCTGTACCGCAGGAAATAGGTTTCGCTGCCGTCCTCGCATTTGGCTCTCGCCCAGCCCGCGAATTCCTGCGAGTCAATGCCGCACGCGCGCATGGCGTCCTCTACCTCCTGCGCGATGAATCCGGTGTGAAAGCGCCCGCTCGTGCCGCTGTTGAGCTTGTAGCGCTTCGGCTCGATGCGCTCAAACATGCTCACGTACTTCTCCGGCAGCGCCTCGATGCTGTTCTTGATGTTCCTGTCCGAGCCGTTCAGCGTGTCCGTGCTGCAATAGATCGCGTCCCACACGAAATTCCGGCTGCCGAGATCATAGGTCGCGTTCGCATTTGGAATGACATCGCCCTTGATCTGCACCTCCTGCGAGTTTCCGTCCACCTCGATAGAGGCGGAGTACGCCCGGTTGCTTCGATCCCAGCGCGAGCCGATGAACACGCTGCCCTCGTCGCCGCCGATCTCGATGGCGTCCGAGTCCAGCTCAATCTTCGTTTCCGCCGAGCTTGCGTAGGTTGAATAGATGTAACCGCATCTGTTCCCCTCATCGTCCAGAATTCTGATTGAACTTCCTTGCAGGCGTTCCGCCGTCAGTGTACCGTACACATTCACCGCGTCCACATAGAGGTCGACCGAGCCCGTGCTTGCCAGCACCGCGCCGTCGTACATGAGCTTGAAGATCGTCCCGTCCGTATCGCTGGACGCCGAGAGCGTGATCCCGTTAAGGCTCTGGTCGATGAGCGTCTGCGCCTCCGATGTTCCGATCTTCCCGCTCACCTGCGTGCGTATGCCGTTTACGTCCGCCGTCAGATTCGTGATGCTGCCCTCGTTGCTGCTGATGCGCGCGCTCAGCCCATTCGCCGTCGCGCCCAGCTGCGTAATGTTCCCCTCGGCACTGCTGATCCGCGCGGCAAGGCCGTCCGCCGTCGCGCCCAGCTGCGTGATGTTCCCCTCGGCACTGCTGATCCGCGCGGCAAGGCCGTCCGCCGTCGCGCCGAGCTGTGTGATGCTGCCCTCGGCGTTTTTGATCTCCGCATAGATCGGCTGCGTGATCGTCTTGACGAAGCCCTCGGCCGCCGCCTTGTTCATGTTCTTCAGGTCGAGATTCCGCAGCGTGTAGCGCAGCTGCTCAACGAGCATGAAGAGATAGTCCTGCATCGTCTCGATCTTCTCGCCGTCGCTCTCTTTCTGCGTGAACGACGGGAAATTCGTGTCGATGTATAGCCAGTTGGAAGGCATGCCCTCCTTCCCTCCTTTCTTCCCGGGCGGGAGAGCGTTCGCGCCCTCCCGCCCCGTGCTTCACTTCATCGTCGCGAGCTTTCGGACGAGGTCGTCGCCGTACTGATACGCCGAGAGATAGTCCATCGTTCGCTCTTCGAGTCCCGCGCGCTTTTGCAGCTGCGCGCGGTAATCGGGCGCCGTCAGCTTGCCGTGGAATTCCTTTTTCCACTTGCCCGCGTTCTCCTTGCCCGACCAGTAGGCGGGGCACAGCTTGCCCGTCACGTCGAAGTGGCGGATCACGTTGCTATTCGGAATGTTGTACTTCTTCATCAGCTCGCGCGTCAGCGCAAGCGCCCGCTCCACGGTGCGCGCGTCCGGCGCGTATGCGCCGTCCTTCTTCGCGTCGCACAGCTCGATGCTGATGCTGTTTGCGTTCAGGCAGCGGCCGTGCAGCGTCCCGCCGCCCGTCTGCGCGCAGCTTGGATACTTCTTTCCGCCCACCGCCCACGCGATGCGCAGGTCGTCCACGCTCTGGATGACTTCCTTCGCGTCAACGAAGTAGTGCGCGCTCGTCTTCACCACGTTCGATGCGTAGTATTTGGCGTTGTTCAGCGCCGTGTCGCCGTCGTTGCCCGTATAATGAATGACGATGTAGCGGATGCCGCTCGCCGTGCGCTTGCCGCCGACGTTCCCCGCGTTCGCGGGATATTTGCGAATGTCCATTTCCTTACGCCCCCTTGTCAATGGCGTCCTGTGCCTTCTGGCTCTGCGTGCCGAAGTAAAATGCGATGATCGAGCTGTAGATCAGCATGAGCTGCTCTCCTGTGATCTTGCCGACGACAAAGCCGTAGATCACCGCGCCGGTCGCCGCGATCGTCACGATGCTCTTCACGCTGCATAGGTTCGCCAGTCTCTTTTTCAGTAAATCGTTATTCATAGTGTTGTATCGTCCTTTCTGAAAATCTTAATGCCCGCTACCACAACAAGCTCCGTCGTCCATGCCTTGAACCACCGTTCCGTCAGCACGTCGGGCGGCGGCGCGCCGAGCGCCGTCATGGTGAGCGAGGCGACGGTGTACCACGTTAGGCTGAAAATGGCGATGGATATGTACTTGTCCCGCTTTTTCATCTTGTCCCAGCGGGCTTTCAGCGCTTTCATGCCGCCACCCCGTTATCGAGGATGGAGTGAATTCCCCGCTCGGCCAAAAATTCTTTTTGCTTGTGCTTCACTTCGGCGGCGTAGTCCAGTGCGGCGTGCATGTCCCCGTTACAGTGCGCGTCCGGAATACGCTGCATCGCCTTCGCCGTCGCCTCGCCCAGCGCAATGGCAGCCCAGCTGCCCTCAATGAGCTTGAGCATCAGCTGCTCCTGCATCTTCTGTTGCTCGGCGGCTTTCTCGCGCTCCTTCTTGTCGCGCCGACGGTCGCGGGCGGCGATGGCCTCGATGAGCGCCACCACCACCGCCGCTGCGGCGGAAATCAACGCCGCCGTCATGCGCTCACCGCCTTGAAATAGTTGCCGATGAGCTCATGCGGCAGATATTGCAGCGTGATCTTGCCGCCTGCCTGCTCGCCCGTGCGCTCGCAGAGGTATGTCTTGCCGTCCTCGCCATCGAGGTAATACTTGCCGTATTCGTACTCCATGCCGCGCGCTGCAGGAATGGGGTCTGCCTGCGTGCCCGCGTGCTCGGCGTCGATGACCGCCCAGAGCGCGGGCGTCTTGTCCGGCGTCCGGTCGGCCTGCGAGGTATGACCCTGACGGCACTTGTACACCTTGCCGCCGTAGCGTCTGCGGTCGCCCTCGGCGTAAGCAACGGGGTACGCCCATGCCGTGATGAGTTCGGGCACGCTTGCCGCCTCGCCGTCGCTCAGGCTGACCGCCGCCTGCTCGATAATGGGGCGAAGCTCCACCGCGCGGGCGTATGTGACCGGCTCGCCCGCAAGGGCGGTGACGGTCGCTTTGGCACTTTCCGTTTCCGTGGGCTTGCCCATCTTGATACTGACAGTTCCGTCGCGGTGGTCAGTGATGTCGCCGCTGAGGCTGTACTCGCTCATGTCGCGCTCGTGGTCGACGGTCTGCCCTGTGGGCATGCCGCTCTCGTTTAGCGCGTCCTCGCGCTCAATGAGCGACCACGGCGCATTGTTCGGCAGCAAGGCGGCGATCTCCGCCGCGCTTGCCTTGATCGTCACCGTGCAGGTGGGGCGTCCCCACGCGCTGTCGCGGTAGTGTTCCGCCGCCTCGCACGGCATTTCGGTGTTGTTTGCTTTCAAAATAGTGCTCATACTCTCCTCCTATTGGTAAGTAATTGTCACATCGGCGCAGGGCATCACGAAATCAGATTGTCTGCCTAAGCCTTTAATGGTGACCCACTCCTCGGTGTCTGGATCTTGGAATGCCATTTTAGGGGTTCTGGAGCCAATGCTCGAAGTCGCTTGAAATACGCGCCCCGGCTTTAATTTTGTTGCGCTCGTGGTGATGCCGTTTCCCGCCGTGATCGTGTACTCCTTGGCGCTCCCTCCGGTTCTCACGGGGTTGAAGATCATGCCGTCACCCCCTTAGGGGTCAGGCGTAGACTTGATAGATCCCTTGACCGAAATCTTTGCAATTCGATGCCGAATTGCTCTGGTCGCTTAGTATCACGAGCATACTTCCCGCGTCCGCACGAATCGTTTTTGTGTTGCTCAGGCGTATAACATTCACTGTTCCTTCGAGCATGTAAGCTACGGTGAATACATTGTCGTTTGAGTAAACCCTTACGTCTTTTTGCTTCGGCTTCCCTCCTCCGCCTCTCACGGGATTGAAGATCATACTCCCACCCCGCTTTCGCAAGGTTCAGCCGATATATATATATATATCTGAGGGCGTTTCTAAGGTTCATGTGTGCTCCTTTCTCATAGCGGCGTGGCGTTCGCTTGAAGAAACGCCAGCAATTCTCCGGTGGGTTCTTCGTCGAAAATGATTGTTCGGTGTTCTTCATTCTCGAAACCTTTGATTATTGTGTAAACAGACACTCGCGCCAAATAGGGGTTACTGCTATTGAGGAGATACCACATTTGAGTCACCCCGTCTCTTTTAGTTGCACTTACTTGGATCCCCGTCCATGCTCTCCCTGCGGATTCAAAGTTCGCGCTAAATTTTTGGGATTCCTTATAACTACTCATGTTGTTATAAAATTGCCACGTCAGCTGTCTCGGCTTCTTCTTCCTTCGTCTCATGTTATAGATCATGTCCTTGCCCCCTCACCCGAGATAGTTGATGGGGTAGATCGTCACGTAGACCCCAATGATCACCGTCGGCACGGTGTCGGCGTAGAATGTCACGCTGTTCGCGCCCTGCGCGACCATCTGAATGCTCGCCTCGTCGTAGGGATTGCCCGCCGCCGTGTTCACGGGCGTGGGAATCAGCAGCTGCTTTGTCGCGTCCGAGAGCACGCCGCTGCACGTCACTGTCTGCTGCTTGGTGCTGCTGTTCCAGCCCGAGGCGGTCAGCGTCACCTTGCGCGTGGTCGGTCGCAGCGCATAGTCCGTGCCCGCCGTCGCCGCTGCCAGTCCTCCCGAGCCGTCGCCCTTGATGAGAGAGGTGGTGGCGGGGACGTTGACGGGGCCTGCGGGGCCGGTGTCGCCTTTGTCGCCCTTCGGGCCCTGTGGGCCAATCGGTCCTTGCAGTCCGGTGTCGCCCTTCGGGCCCTGCAGGCCCTGCGCGCCTGTGTCTCCCTTGTCTCCCTTGGCTCCGTCCTTGCCGGGAGCGCCGTCCGCGCCCTTCTCGCCGGGGGCACCCTTCTCACCGGGGTCACCTTTCGGGCCCGTGTCGCCCTTCGGCCCCTGCAAGCCCTGCGGCCCCTGATCGCCGGTGTCTCCCTTGTCTCCCTTGGCTCCGTCCTTGCCGGGCGCGCCGTCCGCGCCGTCCTTGCCGGGCAGGCCGTCCGCACCCTTTGCGCCGTCCTTTCCGGGGTCTCCCTTCGGGCCTTGCAAGCCCTGCGGGCCTTGCGGGCCTGTGTCGCCTTTCGCGCCCTGCAAGGGGCCATTGTTGACGAACTCGCCGGTGTTGCCGTCGAAGATGCAAATGTCGTAGGGCTCCGCCGTGCCCACGCCGTAAGCGTCGCCCGCCTTTGCCGTCGCCTTCTTCGCCGCGTCCAGCGCGGCCTTGCTCGCGTAGTAGCTCAGCACCGTGAGGCCCTTGCCGGTCTCACCTCTCGGGCCCTGCTCGCCGCGAACGCCCTGCTCGCCGCGCGGGCCTTGCGGGCCGATGGGGCCGGTCTCGCCGGTGTCGCCCTTCTCGCCGCGTGCGCCGGTTGCACCCGTTGCGCCGGTCTCTCCCTTGGGGCCGACGGGGCCTTGTTCGCCGCGCAATCCTTCAAGCTGCGCCGCCGTGAAGTCCGAATAGGTGAAGGGATCTCCCTTCTCGCCTTTTTCGCCCTGCTCTCCTCGGGGGCCAACTGCACCGGTCTCGCCCTTTGGGCCGGTCTCGCCCTTTGGGCCGGTCTCGCCGCGTGCGCCGGTCGCACCGGTTGCGCCGACGGGGCCGCGCTCACCCTGCATGCCCTTGTCCCCCTTCGGGCCGGTGTCGCCCTTCGGGCCGGTCGCGGCAACGCCTGTGTCGGCAAAAGCGCCCACCGTGGCGTCCCACTTGAACCAGTTGCCCGTGGTCTCGTCCACGTAGGGCATCTTGGAGACCGCCGTCTCCGCGCTCGCCCCGGCCTTGAGCACCTCGTCCACCCAGTTTTTGTACGCCGGCGGCGGCTCGGTCGTTCCCGCCGCGCTCAGCGACGGCTCCGTCACCGTCCGCCACGTTCTGCTCTTGGCGATCACACCGTCCACTGTGTACGTGAGCTCGGCCAGTCCCTCGCCCGCTTGCGCGGTGTCGGCGCTGCCGAGCACCCAGATGACGTCGCCGTTCTCGCTCGTGATGCTCGCGGGGTACGGCATCGCGTCGCCCTGCCGCTTCACCATCAGTGCGAAGACGCCCGCGCCGTACAGCCGCGCCCACGAATCCGCGATCCCCGGCCAGACGATCCTCTGCGCTTTGTTCTCGCCCTGCCTGCCCAGCGGCAGATAGGCGAGCTCCTTCACCTCGATCGTTCTCATCGGATCACGTACCCCCTTTCATAGCCCTGCGCCGGTTCGTATGTCCTGCCCCAATAGCGCACGAAGTTGCCGTAGGCCTCGTTGTAGAGCTGGCTTGAATCCGCGTAGCGGTTGTATTCGCCGTTCTCCTTGTCGATGTATGCTTTCAGATACAGCGTGTAGAGCTCGTCGTGCGGCGCTTTCACGAGCAGCTCCTCGTCCATGCCGTCCGCGAACGTCCTGCCCATGATGGCCGCCAGCTCCTCCGGCGTCGCCAGCAGCACGTCCGCCGCGATCCTGCCCTCAAGCGCCATCAGCCACTCGAACTTTGCTTCCTCGGGGAAGGCGTTCGGCTTCGCCTCGTCCACGCGCTGGATCACCTTTCTCGGTGTCACGTTCCTCTCTCCCTTCTTTTGAGAATGGATAAGGGCGGGCGCGGGTCATTTCCCACGCCCGCCCTTGGGGTATGCTCCTTAGAGTGCGTTGCCCGTCGCCACGCCGCCGATGGCGGCAAAGCGCCAGTCGTTGAAGGCGGCATTGAAGCGGCTGCGGCCGCGCCACACGTTCGCGTCGGTGTTCTCGTCGATGGTCGAACGCACCTCAAGCTGCACGCGGTCGTTCCATACCGCGCCGCCGTAGGTCTCGTTGTACTTGCTGTCCAGCAGCACCCACGGGCTCGTGCCCTTCGTCACGAACTGGTTGAGATACGGCCAGACGATGACGTTCCAGCGGCCATACTGGTAGTTGAAGGCGTTGTTCGCGCTCACGGGATCCTTGTCCGCGCCGATGGCGGCAAAGACGTCCTTCTTGAGCGTCGCGATCTCCGGAATGAGGATCGTGTCCGGCGCCACGTCGAGAATTTCGTCGTTGTCGCCGCGGAAGAGGTGCATCGCGGTCTCGAGCTTGCCGAGCGCGTCCACGCTGAATGCGTCCTTGAAGCAGTTGCACTGCTTGTCGCCGCTCACCTTCGGCGTGTGCTCCTTTGCGAAGAGCGCGCTGCCGTCCGCGCCCGTCAGGTCGAACTTGACGCCCTTGAAGGTCACGCTGCCCGCGCCGTTCATCGCCGCGCCGTACAGGGCTGCGCCGAAAAGCTCGCGCGTGCGGTTGTAGCTCGTCATGAAGGCGGCGGGCTGCTTGCGCATGTCCATCAGCTTGCCGTCCTCCATCATCTCCTTCGAGACGCTGAACGAGTCCTTCCACGTCTGGTACTTGAGCAGCTTCTGGTAGCCCTCCTGCATGCCGTCCAGAGGGTACGCGCCGTTCTCGCCCACCGGCTCAAAGCCGCTCATGGCGGTCATCGTGGTCATCATGTCGGCGTAGTTGCCGCTCTTGCCCATGAGGAACAGGTTCTTGAGCACGCTGTTCTGCTCAAATTCCTCGCCTCTTTTCTCAAGGAACATGCGGATCGGTGCCTGACACTTGCCATAGATGCTGTCGTTCAGGCCGCTGCTTTCCGAAAAAATGATGTTCATTCTGTTGTTTCTCCTTTCTCCCTTTTTCTCTTACACAAAGCGGCCGCGCACTTTGCTGCCTGCCGCCGTACCGTCGAGGCTCACGACCTCGAACGTGCCGGGCACCGCTGCGTCCGACGTGCCCGTGACGTACTTCGCCTTGAGGCCACCGCTCGCTACCTGGATCTTGGTGCCGATCGTCACGGCCGTCGCGGCCGTCGCAAGCTCGGTCTCGAAGATGTACTTCTCGCCCACACGCGCCACCGCGAGCTGTTCGCCCGCTGCCACCGTGCCGCTCTGCATGCACACGTAGGGCGGCGTGGTCGCCTGATCGGCAGCGATGGCGGCGAGCTTGCCGCCCGTCACGTTCAGCAGCTGGCCGACCTGATACGTGCCGGCAGCCGCCTCCATGTACTCAAACGGGGTCATTGCCCCGTCGTTCGTTTTGATGGGAATAAACATGTTGTTCCTCCTTCGTTTTTTATTGGTGCTTTTCGATCCATGCGCGGATCTCCGCCTCTGTCGCGGTCGGGTTGAAGATGCGGAACTGCGCGATCTCGTCGCTCGATACCGCTCTTCCGCCCGCGCCTCTCGATGCTGCCGAACCCGTCAGGTGATCCTTGCCGCGGGCATTGCTCGCTGCCTGCACCTTCGCGGCCTCGGCCAGCGCCCTTTCCCGCCGCTCTCGCGTTGCGAGAAGGTAGGCGTCCAGGAACGACGCGCCGCCCTTTACGCGCGCATAGAAGTCTTCGCTCTCCGGGATCTTCAAGAGATCCTCCACGCCGTTGATCTCCGGCTCGAGTGCGTGGATCTTCGCGATCTGGCTGTCGATCTCACGCTGCATGCGTTCCTCCTCGGCCGCCGCCTGCTCGCGCTCGCGCGCCGCCACGATCTCCGCCGCCTGCTTGACGAGCGGGTTCTCGCTGATGGCTGCGTTCAGCGATTCCTGCGTCAGCTTCCCGGCGGCAAGGTCGCTCTCGAGCTTTCGCTGCGCGTATTCCTTCTGCCACTCGTCGAAGCCTTCCTTGCTCGTGATCGGCTCGCCGGTCATCGTGTTCTTGAGCCCCGCCTTCTCGAAAAAGGCTTTCCACTCCGCGCTCGTTTTTTCGCTCTGCTTTTTCAGCGCCTCGTCCACTGCCGCCTGCTGCTCGGCTCTTCGCCTTGCCGCCGCGTGGGCGCGGCGCTCGTCCGGCGTCTGCTCGTGCTTGCCGCCCGGCTCGCCCGCCGCAGCGCTTTCTTCTGCGCCTTCCGTGCCGCCCAGTTCGGCGTTCGGTTCCTGCGCGCCATTTCCTTCGGGGTTCGCCCCCGCTGCGTTCGCGCCGCCCGTGCCGCCGTCTGTGCCGCCTTCCGGCGTGCCGTGGGTCTCTTCCGCGGCCGGTTCGGCGGTGCCCGGCTCGTTTCCGCCTGTGGGCTCCTCTTCCGGCGCGCTCATGCCCATCGCTTCATAGACCTGCTGTTCGGTGAATTCCATTTCATTCTTCCTTTCCGGCATTTTCCCGCTCTTGCCCTGCGAATTGCAGCTTCATATCGCTGCGCTGTAAAGCGTTTCCGCTTTGCTTACTTCTTGCCCGTTCTCAGATCAGAACCTTTGTGAACGGTGCCCTTCTTCGCGTCGGTCTGCTGGTTCGGCGCCTTCACGACCTGCGCGCCGCCGTTCTTGATTTTGCCGACGTAACCGCTCTTCTCGCTCATGCCCGCGTCCTCCTTTCCCGTGGATTCGGCATTTTCCCGCTCTTGCCCTGCGATTATGTGCTACGCGCGTTCTCTCTCGCGCCTTTAGCCTTTCTTACTGCGGCGTGTAAGGCCCTTCCGCCTGTCCGCTCGCGGCGCGCATCGCGTCCTGCTGCGCCTGCGCTTCCACCGCCGCCAGCACCTCCGGCGGCAGATCTTCTTCCGCCGCCGCGCCGCCTTCCGGCATTTCCTGCGGCGTTCCCTGCGCCTGCTGCTGCATGCGCTGCATTTCCTGCTGTATACGCTGCATTTCCTGCTGCATGCGCTGCATTTCTTCCGCGCGCTGCGCCTTCTCTTCAAGGTGCTTTTTTGTCTGCCCCGCGCCGGGGTAGTGCAGCTCCTCCATCTTCGCCCAGAAGAGAATGAGCGTCTCGATGTCCGTCGGGTCGCCGAATGCGCCCGTCTGCAAGTTCTGCCGCGTCTCCTGCCACATGGCTTCGCGGTTGCTCGCCAGCGGCGCGCTCGTGTCGCACGAGAAGAGGAACTGGTCGTTCCAGTGCCACTCCCCGTCCTCGCCGGTCTCGAGGAAGTCGTAGCGGTTGAATTCTTCGTATACGGTCTCGCCCGTGCTGTCCTTATACGTCACAGGCCGCGGCTCGTCCGAGTAGGCGAGCCAGAACTTGAACATGACCTCGAACAGCTCCGCGTAGGCCGCGTTCTTCATCACGCGCTTGCTCTCGAGTCGTCCCGCCGCCTGCGCGGCCGAGAATTCCTTTGCCTTGCCGCTCGTCGCCGTCGCGTCGCGCCTGCCCTGAAAGCTGTCCGTGATGCCGATGATCTGCCGCGCCTCTTCGTATACCTGTGAGAGGTAGGTGAGCTCATACTGCAAGTTGCCCGAGAAGTCATAGACGTCGATGAGCTGCTTGTCGCTTGGCTTGCCGATGTACCACCGTTCGCCGTCCTCCGGATCCGTCCGCAGGTCTACGCGATCCGGCAGCGTGATGCGCGTTCCCGCCTTCATCAGCCGGTCGATGATCTTCTGCTCGATGCGGTTGCTCGTGTTCTGCTGGTCGCGGATCATGTCAACGTCAGAATTTCCGAGCAGCTGCCCGTAGACGCTCACGCTGCGCTGCAATACGATGGGGTAGCAGTCCGGGCGGTAGAACGGGATCTTCGTCGGCTCTCCCGCCGCCTCCGCGGCGCCAAGGAACGTGCCGTCGCTGCGATGCACCGGCACGCGCAGCTCTTCAAAGTCCTGCACGCGCTCGTCCCACTTCTTCCCGCCGCACCACGGGCACGCGCCGCCCGCGTAGATGCTGCCGTTCACCTCCTGTCCCGCAAGGGGCTTGACCTTCCCGCAGCGCTCGCACACCGGCTGCCGCCGCGCCTGGTAGTCCTCAAGGCTCTCAAGCTCGGTGTCGTTCACCCATGTGTAGCGGTCAATGCCGCCGTGGTCGTTCAGCGCATAGCCCATGTAGAGCGTCAGGTTCTCTTCGCTCGTCGAGCCGTCGCCGCCGCGAATGTCCGGCTCGCTCTCGCCCTCGGTCTCAAGTACCACGCCGTAGCGCCGTTCGATGCAGCCCTTCGTCGTCGGCACCTTCACGATGAAGTAGTCCATGTCCGCGATCGACGTGTATACGTCCGGCTGCGGCGCGAACTGCTTGGGGTGGATGAGCGTCACATTCACCTCGCCCACGGTCGTGCTCGTGCGCTTCGTGTTGTCCCACTCCACAAGGAAGCCCACGCCGCCCTGAATGGGCACCGTGCGCTCGGCGAGGTCGTTGATCGCCTCGAACGGCAGCCGATCGAGCTCGTTGCGCAGAAAGTGCTCGATGACGTTTGCAAGGTGCTCGTCCTTCTTGCGCCGCGGCGTCACCTTCGGCTGCGGGATCGCGCTCGATACCTGGCTTTCGATGTTCTCGAACGTGATGTTGCGCACGTGGCTCGTTTTCTTCTTCGTGCCGTCCCTGTGCGTGTCCCCGGGCACGAGCGGCGTCATCGTGCGCAAGCCGTTGTAGATGCTCTCGCGCTCATCCATCTTTGCAACTTCCGCCGACCACCCTTTGTCGCTCTGCGAAAGCCTCTCCTGCCACTCTCTCAGCTTCTCGCTGACGGTGTGGCCCGTCGTTTCCTTTGCCATGTTCTCCTCCTTTTATCGCGGCTCGCCCCAGAGCTTCAGCATTTCCGCCCGCTCGCTCTCGGTCGCGCCGTTGTAGTCCTCCCACATGTCCGCTGTCCAGCGCGTTTTCTTCGCGCTGCCAGCGGTCTTAATTTCCATCGTCTGCTGCGGCCGCGCATAGTGCGCGATCGCGAGCGCCATCACGCAGTCGTCGTGCGCGCCGCTCTCGGCCTCGCCCTGTAGGTCCTTCGCCCGCCGAACGAACGTCAGCATTTCAAGCAGCGTGTCGCGGTCGTTCACCGTGCTCATGCTCTCGCGCAGAATGCGGATGAGCTCGGAGAGGATCACCGGCCGCGTCAGCCGGTTCGTCTGGAAGCCGAAGGCGTGCTTTGTCTTTCCTGTGAAGTCGTCCTCCACCTCGCGCACGTAGAGATTCCGGTAGTCCATCAGGTCGAGCAGCTTCACCGGGTACGTTGAAAAGTTCGTCTCGATGGCGAGCAGCGCGTCGTTGTAGTACTTTCCGAGGCAGTACATCTGCCGCGCGTAGGTGTCCTCGTCGTACTGGTGGCGCAGCACGCACACCTGCTTGCCCGTGATGTTGTCCAGCACCTGCCCGACGAAGTAGTCGCTGCCGTCGCCCGCCGTATCGCCGCCGATGACGTAGGGCCGCCCCGGCACCGGCTCTTCGTAGATCGTCACCGCGCCGTCCGGATCGTCCACCCACGCCCAGCTTTCGAGATGCACGCCGTCTGCCTTGACGATGTTCTCGAAGCACCCGCGCTTTGGCTTCTTCCCCCGCTCCACCGCGAGCAGCCGCTCGCTCACCTTCTTCGCGTCGAATACCGTCTTGCCCGTCACACCCCACTGGCCGAGGCAGTAGACCTGGTAGTAGTACTCGTCCGTCTCTCGGAAGGCCTCGAGCGTCCGAATGGCCTCCGCCGACAGAAAGCGGTTGTCGAGATACGTGCTCTCGTGCACCGTCGCGCGCGGGTCGTGGTGGTCGAAGAATCGCTTCTTGAGCCAGTGCGTGATGCTGATCGGGTTAAAGGTCAGGATCATTTGCAGGTAGTAGGGGAAGTTCGTTCTCAGTCGAATGTCCAGCTGATCGAAGTCCTTCTTCTCCAGCTCGCTTGCTTCCTCGATCCAGATGCCCGTGATGTCGTAAATGGACTTGAGCTTTTCCGGGTCGTCGAGTCCGGCGAAGAGGATCTTGCTGCCATTCGCGAACGTAATGCTCATGTCACTCTTGTTGACCTTCGCCCCGCTCCCGGGGTAGTAGTCCGAGATCTGGCCGCGCAGCTGCTCAAAGCAACTCTCGCGCAGCGTCCGCGCCACCTTGCGGCATACGAGCCAGCGGTGCCCCGGCTCGCTCGTCACGCGCTCTAAGACCTTGCGCCCGGCGAAGATCGACTTGCCCGAGCCGCCGCCGCCCTTGAGCACGAGATAGCGGTGCCGGTCGAATAGCAGCGGCAGGAATGCGCGGTTGTTCGTCGCGCGAAAGTCCCGCCACCACAGCGCCACCTCAAGCTCTCGCTCAAGGGTCGCTTCCGTCTTCCCGCTCATCGCGCTCAAACTCCTGCATCAGCTCGCGCAGCATCTCCTGCCGGTCCTCGAGCGGAATGCTCGCCGCCGTCACCGTCTTCGTCGCCCGCTCGCCGAGCTCCACTTCCTTCTTCTCGCTGTATCCGTAGTTGTTCGTCAGGTTGAAGAGAATGCCCTTGAGGTTCTTCCCCTCGCGCGTCAGCATCTCGTGCTCGTTCCATGCCTTCATGCGCTCGTAGACCGCCGCGCCCACGCGCGCATAGTCCTCGCTCTCGGCCATGTATCTGCTCCACGTCGACTTGTCGATGCCGAGGAAGAGGTGCAGCTCGTGCATGCTCGGCGGCAGCAGATACTCGGTCGTGTATAGCTCTTCGCCCAGACTGTTTTCCACAGGCTCAGGCCGCATGATGACGTGTCCCTTGTCGTCCCGCTCGCCGGAGTCGACCAGCTCCGTCACCTTCACCCGCCGCGTGATCGACGCGAAATAGCGTTCGCACGCCTTTTCAAGTGCCTTCGCCGTGCCGTATTTCTTCTGCCGCGCCATTCGCGCCTCACCTCTTTTCACTCCTGTTAGGAAAAAGTGTAGCAAATGCAACACGTCACGAACCGTCAACTTTCGGGCATGAAAAAAGAGCCGCAATCCCTTGCGGCTCTAAGGCTGTCGGCGTTTCCTCGCGCGCACGCGCGCGAAGCGCGGCCGAATTGTTCGGAATTTCCGAACGGTTGGCCTGGTTTCCTCGCGTGCACGCGCACAGCGCGCCCGGGCTCCCCCGCGCGCGTCGTCGTGTTGCGTTTGCTCTCTCGCTATTCCGTTCTCTTCTCGTTCTCCCGCTCTCGCCGGATCTTGCCCACCTCGGGCAGGATATAGCGTATGTACTGCGGCATGCCCGGCGTCCAGCCCGCGCGATGCAGCAGCTGCCCGCCGCGCGGCACGCTCAGCTCCGCGCCGGAGCGCGCGATCACGTCCTTCGGCTGCGGCTGCTTGAGATTCCGGCTTGGGCAGTATTTCTTTTCGTCCGGCACATAGCGCACCTGCGCGAGCAGATAGTGTGCCAGCGCCAGATAGTCGACCTCGTTGTACAGGTGTTCGCAGTGTGTCCCGCCCGCCGTCCACTTTTCGCGCGCGATCTCCGCCGCCTCCGCATTCACGACCACGTGATGATGCACGCGCACGTATTCGCCCGTCTTGCCGTCTAAATCCGCCGTCACCGGCACATAGCGAAACGGCACCCCTGCCGCTTTGCAGGCGCGCCTTGTTCTTCTCAGCCAGAGCTTGAGCTGCCGGTTCGCATTCTTCCACAGCGTTTCCGGTTCTTCTTCCTCTCCGCCCAGGGCAGCAAAGGCTTCCTCGGCATAGCTCAGGCGCAGCAGGTGGTCGGCGTGGCTGAAATTCTCGTTCAGCGTGCGCGCCAGCTTCTTCTCCGCGTTCGCCTCGTTCCGCTGCTGCTGCTTGATGTCGCTCTTGATCTTCCTCTGTGAGCGTGTCGGTCTCTCTCCCGGCACCCAGTATTTTATTTTTTCGCCCACGGCGCCCGCCGTGTACGTTCGGATCACCCAGTAGCCCTCCGCCATGTCTTCGCCCTCCTGTCCCTTTCTCCCCGATCGGGGAAGATGGTTCTAAACCCAGCGCTCAAGGAACCCCGATAACGCGCACGCGCGCGTTATCTATAAAGTATCTGTTCGGCCTTCTGTGCGCCGCCGCGCCCTTTTGCGGCAGCGCACACAGGGCCGAAGCCCTGTTATAGTCGTGGTGGGAATCGTTCGTAGTACCTGCGCACGATCCGCTCAAGCGTCGAGCGGGAGAGGGAATACTTCATGCAGATGTACGTCGCGTTCGCGTCCGTCGTCACAAACTCGAAGAGCGCCCGGTAGTAGTCTCCGCCGCCGCACTCCATGCACAGGTTCAGGATCTTCTGCTGCGCCCGCTCCGGCATCTCGCGGTAGAGGAGCGACGAGAAATAGATGTATCCCTGCCGCTCATAGCTCACCGGCACGCTCTTCTTGTATCGAAACATGTGCCCTTCTCCCTCCCCGCTCACAGCGTCAGAATCGGAAATGCTCTTTCATGCAGCGCCACAGGTTGCGCCACGGGTGCGCCATGCACCACTTGAGGCTCTTGTGATAGTCTTCCGAGATGTCTTTCTGTGCTTCAAGCCGCTTGAGCAGGCCTTCGATAGTCGCGTGCATCTTCATAAAGGCCTTTTCTGCCTCCACGCGCTGCTTTGCAAGCTCGCTCTCGCACTCCTGCTTTACCTTCGCAAGCTCGATCTCGCGCTCGCCGAGCTGCTTTGCCAGCTCGCGGCTTTCGTTCTTTGCCTTCTCGAGCGCCTTCATGTCCTCGCCGTGCGCCTCGAGCGCCTGGTCGCGCAGCGCCTTCTCTTCATCGATGCGCGAGCGCAGGATCGCCGCCGAATGGTTCGCACTCTTGTACAGCGCCGTCATCTCGTCCAGCGCTTTCTCGTTCGCCTCGAGCTTTTCCGTCAGCGCGCCGATCTCTCCGCGCAGCTTTTCATTTTCCTCGGCCAGTTTTACGCCGTCCTTAAAATGTGCCGCCGCCTTGGCTTCCGCCGCTTCCTGCTTGTCCTGCGCCTCTTCGAGCATCTTGAGTATCTGCTCCTTCGTGTACTTCTTAATGTTGATTTTCTGCATCTCTCAGCCCTCCACGATCTGCCAGTCGTCGGCCAGCATGTCCGCCTGAGAGGCGAGCCAGCCGAGCTGCACGCCGCTCGTTCCGACAAAGGCAAGTGCTTTGTTACCGATAGCTTTGTGATACGGATTAGTCACGTTGCCCTGCGGGTCTTTATAACCGATGCAGGTTGCAAGCTCAACGTACTGGTTCTTTCCGTTCCAGCCCACGCGGGCGATCTTCATGCCCTTCTTCGCCGCCTCGATGGCGAGGCCGAAGCTCAGGCCGTCAGTCGGGCGATATGCCTCTTCAAATACCTGCTTCGGACTGAAAGATTCGTACCCGTCCGCATAGCGAACCTTGTAGCCGTGCTCGACCTCGTTGCCGCACGGCACCCTGTTCTCTGCAAGCGTAACGACCTTGCCGTCCACGCGGTAGGCCGGCTCTGCTTCTACGATCTTCGTTCCGATGTACTGTTTCATGGTTCTGTTTCCTTTCTTTTTTCGCCCGCAGGCGTGATTCAAAGATGTAATTGCTCGTGCTCGCGCGGCCTTTCGACGAGGATCTTCACGACGCGCACGTCGCCGTAGCGCTCAAGATCCATCGCCGCGCGCTCCTTGAGCCCCTGCACGGCGCTCTCCGGCACGTCGGCCTGTAAGATGACCGTGACCTTCATGTCGCTTCACGCTCTTCTTTCCTGAGCGTTTCGATCGCCTTTGCGATCCCGCGCCAGACCGCCATGTCCGCCACCAAGCCGTCCGTGACGATCGCGCGCACGACCTCGCTGTTGACCTTTCCGCCCGTCGCCTTGCCGATGCGCACGGCCCAGCCCGCGCCCGTCCGCTCCTTGTATCGCAGCAGCTCGTCGAAGATGACCTTCTTCTCCGCCGCGCCGCGTCCTTTGATGTTCGGCACCGGTTTCTTTTCCTCCGCCGCTGTGCCCCGCGCTTTCTTCGCCGTCCAGCCGATGCGCTCGCTCTCCGGCGTTTCCTTCTCGCCGCTCGTTTCCTTCTCGCGCAGCTTCCCGGCTGTCAGGTCGAATTCCAGCTTGTCCATCGCGCGCTCGCCCGCCTGCTCGTCTTCGTGCCGCTCGGTCAGCGCCTTTCGCAGCAGCTTGTTCACTGCCCAGTCCGCGCAGAATGCGCAGAAGTCGAGCTTGATGATCTCGTTTCCGTTCTCGTCCGCCGCGCGCACCGTCGCGCCGCCGAGCTTGCTCGCGCCCGCGATCACCCGCCCGCACCGGTCGCAGAATGTCCGCACCATCCGTCAGCCCTCCTTCGGCTTGCCGTAACTGCAAAAATCGAGGTTTTCCCGCACGGGCGTGAAAATGCCGCCGTTTCCGTAATGGAGGATCGCGCGCGGGCAGTGGCAATATATTCCCTTTTTGCCGTCCATCCGGTCGTAAGCCTCCCCGTACTCGCAGTTCTTGCAGTACGGTACCGTCACCGTGCGTCCTTCTTTGTCGGCGTCAACCAGCTCGCGCAGGTGGTCGGGCGTGGTGCCCAACGCCGCCGAGGCCACCTTGACGAACATCGGGAGCGAGGCCGTCGCCGTAATCTCCTCCGCCGTTATGCCCGTGTCCTCATAGGCGGCAAGCGCGCTGTATAACTGCCGAATGATCTGCCGCAGCACGTCCTTCGATACACCGTTCAGCACCGGACCGTTCAGAATCAGGTCCAGCAGCTTCGGCTTCATGCCTTCAAGGTCGGCGAGCGGGCCGAGATACCGGTCCACGCTCTCGTCCACTCTGACCTCTTCGCTCGTCAGTCGTTTCATGTCACATATCCTCCGTCGTTCTGCGGAAACGCGACGTAAACCGTCGCGCGCAGCTCGCTGCCGCCGAATTTTCCCGCCACCGGTCTTTCCTCGATGCGGATTGCCCCGCTTTCCAGCATCTTTTTCGCCAGCATGTCCACCAGCCGCTCGCTGCTGTATTTCTTGTACCTCTGCAAAAGCTCCTCTGCGCGCGGCCCGTTGTCAAACGGCATCGCCCGCACCTCGATCTTCCTGACGCGGTAGCGCTCTTCCTTGATGAGCGCCCTGTCCTGCGGTTCCGGCGGCGGAACCTGCTCGACGTACCCGCCGAGCGCCCTGATCGCGCCCCGCCGCAGCTTTTCAAGTAAACCATTCATTTCGCTTTGCCCACACTTCGCCGCCGAGCTTGCACGGCAGCGTGATCGCGCGCCCGTCCGCGCCGGCCTCGACCAGCTCGTGCAGGCGTTCGCAGCCGATCTCGTGTAGCTTCTTGCTCATCAGCCGCCCGATCAGGATCATACCGTCGCTGCTGAGCTTTTCTTCCTTGAGGATTTCGACCCCGCGCGGCATCAGCCCTGTCGCCTCATAGGCGCGCAGGTCTTCCCGGTCCCTCAAATAATCCCGAATAAGCTGTTGCACAACGAACCGCTGCGCCATCGGCCACGCCGCGATTTGCTCTTGCAGCTTTTTCAGCGCCTCATCCGAAACCATCACGTCTCCTCCTTCTTTCTCCTCTCTATGATGCTGAGACAGTCCGGTTTCAGGTCCTGCCATACCGGCGATTCCGGGTCTCCCACGGCCATCATCATGCTCACCTTGAAGATCTCCGCCACCGCTTTGTCTCTGCGCGCGAGCATGCTGTAGACCGCCGTGAGCAGATAGGCCGATTCGGCGAGCAGGTCTTTCATCGACCCTTGGGCCGCCAGTTCCTTCACGTTTCCGTTCTCATTCTTGTAGCTAATCATGTCTATACCCTCCTTAAAATTTGAAGCTCTCGTGGATGACCACGCCGCCGACGTTCGCCTCCGCCCCGTTCCCGCCCATGATCTGGCTCGCCTGAATGCTATTCACCACGTACCTCCTGCAAAAAGGCTCCTCTGCGAGGCATATTCCTCAAAGCGCTTTTCCTGCACCTCGAAGTAGTACTTGTCGATTTCATACCCCACAAAGTCGAGCCCAAGCTCCAACGCGGCGATACGGCTGCTGCCACTGCCGAGGTGTGTGTCGAGTATGCTGTCCCCCGGCTTTGCGTACTTTTGAAACAGCCACGTGTAAAGTGCTACAGGCTTTTGCGTGGGATGAATGCGCTGCTCGTTCAGCGCCTTATTCCCTTGCTGAACAAAGCCTTCCGAAATGCTCTTGCCCTGCATCATGCCATTCCACATGTAGCGGAAAAGCCGCACGCTGTCATGGCAGTTTGTGGCTGCGATCTCGCAATCGCTAAAAGGGCTGCCCTCGTTGCACTTGTCCCAAACAATGCGCCCCGGCGCAAAGTGATAGTCGAAATAGTTGCAGCCCCAAACGATATAGCGCTTTGCGACACGTTCCAGCTCATCGAAATATTCACGTGTCGGAATATCCCACTTCGGCGATATGGGGTAGTCACTGTGCACACCGATTTTGCTGACCTTGCGGCCGTAATACCCACGCCGCTCCGGCCCGCTGAAATACGGCGGATCGACCACGGCGAGGTTGAAAGCCTTGTCCGGCAGCTTCTTCATTGCCTCCATACAGTCAACATTTTCAGCAATGTTCATCGTGCACCTCCTCCACATAGCACCAGCTCTGAGGCGAGCGCTTAAGCTGCAAGCTCTCGTTTCCGCAGGTTCCGTTGTTTTCTCGGTACATGGCGCAGCTTTCGCAATACCAGCTGTTTGGGCACGCTCGGCGAAACTCGCTCAGCTCTCGCGGCGCGTCGTAGATGCGCAGATTGGAGATGTGCCAGCCGTAACCGTCGCCCCACGCGAGGTAATCATTCAGCATTTTAGGCGTCAAGCAGGCGGCATTGAGCAGCCCGCCGACGGGCGATGTGCGCATGGTGGCGGCGTCGCAAATGCGAGTCTCCACTAAATTCGGAATGCCCGTGTACCCGATGTGCGTGATCCAGTCGATTCGGTCGCAGGTAAACTCCCCGACGACCTTGCCGCCGCCGTAAAACTGTGGCCTTGGATAGTTCGTCGCAACGAAGTCCTCGTGCGGATATTTTGGCAGCGTGCAGTAGATATAGCACTTAAACGGCGTGTTCATCTTCGGGCGCGTCTTGCGCACCTCAATCGTTTTATCGCCATTGATGATCTTTTCACACCACTTCGGGCGGACGCTGATTAAAACCGCTTTACTCATACATTTACCTCCGTGAAGGCCCTCGCCAGATCGTCAATGATCTGGTGCATGAGCCGGTCGCTCACACTGTCCTCGTTCTGGCACCAGAATGTCAATTTCAGGTGCAGCAGCTCGTGCACCAGCGTCTTTTCAAAGTTGAACGGCACAATGCGTTCTCCGTAGTGGGCGGGATCGATGATCTCAATGCGAGCGGTCTTGATGGCTTCCGACCATTCAGTGCAGCCCGCCACGCCACCCGTCGACATTTCCTCGGGCCGAAGGTGGGTTTCAAGGCTTATTCGCCACTCTTGCAGGCAAAGCCTGCGCTTCCACTTTTTCAGCATGGCGCGCTCTCCAGCGGTCGGCCTCATGCTTCTACCTCCTGCACCTTCGCCAGCGGGCAGTACATCAGGCAGTTCTTCTTTGCCGTGTCGCGCAAAATTGCCGTATGGATCGCCTTGCCGCTCTTGTCGAAGCGCATCTCATAGCCCTCGGGGTAATATTCGATCCCGCCGTACAGCACCTTCGGCTTGCGGTAGCTGAGCATCGCCGCGCTCACGCAGAGTTTCAGATAGTCGCTGCGCTTCACGCGCCCTCACCTGCCTTTTCGGCGATCATGTCCCGCAGCGCGCCCAGCGCGCGGTAGATCTTCGGGCGGCTCTCCTCATCCAGCTCGCCGACGATCTCCGTCATGCGGTTCACCGTCTCCTGTGCCTGCCGGAACAGGACGGCAAACTCCGCGAGCGCCTTGTTGTCCATGGCCGCCGCGCTCTTCTTCGTCTTTTCCAGTGTCTCGCGCAGGGCCGTGCGCTCGTCCTCGGCCTTTTTCAGCGCCTCCGCCGCGGCCGCCATCTCGGCCTTCGCCTTTTTCAGCTCGTCCTTCGCTTTTTTCAGCTCCTCGGCCTTCTTGCCGAGCGCTTCCGTCTTCTCCGCTTCCGCGTCCTTCTTCGCTTCCGCCACCGCGAGCGCGATCTGTTCCTCGCTCGCGTCCACGGTCTGCACCGCCACGTCCACAGGCTTCTCGCGCAGCGCTTTCAATTCCCGTTCCAGCTCCGCCGCGCGCTCCTGCGCGGCCAGCGCCGTGCCCTGTGCGTTTTCCACCTCGGCGCGGGCGGCGTCCGCCGCGTCCTGCGCCGCCTGCACCTTCGCGTTCGCTTCTTCCGTTTCCTTGCGCTGCGCTTCGAGTGCGCGCCGCGCCTCGTTGCGTTCCGCCTCGGCGATCTTCTGCTGCCGCACGGCCTCTTCAAGCTCGCGCTTGCTCATCTCCGCAACGCTCTTTTCCTCCCCGTTGACAAGGTGTTTTTCGCTCGCGAAATTCTCTCGCTCAGATGCCGGCAAAGCCAGTAATGCCAAGGCTTTCGAGACTCCCAAATCCCCAACCAGTTGGGTATTTCCATACTCCCTTGCGACGCGCATGAAGTTCTGCGCGCTCGTCTCTGAAAACTCCACTTTTTCGCTCAGCCACGGCAGCCATTCCCCGTGTTTGAGCTGTGCTTTTGCCTCGATCAGCCGCTTGCCAATCTCGATGACGGCCTGTCCGCCGACATTTTTGTAAAAAATGATCTCGTCCGTGATGGCGGTGATGCTGCGCACCTCACCGGCCACGGCCATTTCCATTGTTTCGCTCATGCGCCTTTCCTCGCTTTCTTGTCTGCTTTGTTCGTTTCAGCGAACTTTTTGCGTTGTTCCTCCATAAACCACGGCGTCAGCACCTCGCGCTCCCATCTGTCGCAGAAGTCGCGCACCTTTTTCGGGATGCTGTGCTCATACTGCTTGCGCTCGCCGTGGCATTCGTTGCCGTAGCCGTGCAGCTGGATCTCCTTCGGCATCGCCCGCGTCAGGTCGATGTTCAGCGTGTAATAACTGCGCTCTGGCCTGCGGTAGTGCCGCACAAAGAAGATCGGCTTGCCGCTGCAATGTGTCCTGCCGTAGGTGCCCACGCAGTGGCGCAGGGTTTTTCCCTCGTCGATCAGCTCCCGCTCCTCCTGCGGGATGCGGATGCAGAGTTCGCCGTCCGTCCATTCCAGCGCCTTGAGCCGGATATAGACCGGCGTAAAATCCGCCGAGTAGTACTTCACGCCCTCGTGCGCCGCGTACATCTCCATTACGCGGTCGTGCGCCGCTTGCAGATCGCGCGGCCACAGCGTTTCGTTCTGGTCCGCCAGCCACAGCGCCCGCAGCACGTGCCGGTAATCGAGCAGCAGTTGCACGCCGCCTTTCAGCCGCTTTTGCTTTTCGAGGTATTTCACCACATGCGTCGGGTGCAGATCGGTCTCGACGGCCCGATAGGCGCCCAGCAATTTTTCCATGTCGTTCAGGCCGAGCTTGCCGACCTCCTGCGCGAATTGCAGCGCGTCCGCGTTCTTTACAAGCATTCGGTAGCTCGCCCAGCACCGCGCGGTGCCTTCGCTCCAATGCTTCCCGCGCACCTCGCGGAAGGCTTCCTTGCTCATGCCGAGCATTCGGTGCGGCTTCGTCTCGCTCCAATCGACCCACGGGATATTTGGTGCGTCGCGCAGCATGGAATAGTTGCCGCACATGTTCAGATAGTTGTCAATGGTTTGCGTCACCGCATCGCCGAACCCCTGCCGCATCAGGTTTTCCACCTGCGGGTGCTTGTGCCAGACGTGCAGATACGCCCCCGGCCAGGCTCCGCCCGCGCCGATGTATTTGTCCAGTGCCGTCTTCTCGCCCGTCGTTCCGCCGAGCTCTGGACCGTAGGTGCATGTCCAGCCGCCGACCTGTCGTCCGTTCACGGCGCCGTGGCAATAATAGGGCTGCTGCATCGGGTCGCGGCTCTGCTTGCAGGGTGTCCACGTTACGTCACGCGCCTCGTTACTGTGGCGCACCGCGCGGAAGCGCCGCAGCGCACCGCAGCGGTCCACGATCAGTGCCGCATGCGGCGAGAACGTCGCGACGTCTGTTCCCGTGTTGTCCTGATACCGCGCCACAATCCAATAGAGCACCGCGAGATATCCGTCAATGTTCAGCGTTTCGGCCTGCAATGCTTGAAGCGTGCGCCCCTGCCGCAGCTCGCTCCGCCGCGTCACGACCACGCTCTGGTAGCAGTGCGGGCAAACGATCGTCTCGTCGTCAAAGAAGATTTGCGCATCGTCGTCGCCCTTGTCGACGTAGCCGCCATAAATCTGTCCGTCCTCGCCCTGCCTCAAGACAATGCCGCTCGTACCGCTGTCGCTGACATAGCCCGCAAAAAACTCTTCTCCGCAGGCTGAGCAGGTGCAGCGCGCGCCCCAGCGGCGCTTCCGAGACTTCTCCCAGCGGTCCCAGTCTTCCGCGTCCATGATCTGCGCAATAGGATTTGCGGTCTCCACGCTCTCGCGGTTGTAAAGCATCAACCCGGTCCCGAGCATGTCGTTGTCATAGATATCTTCCAGCACGTCGTTTTGCAGGTCTCCGCACGGCTGCATCGGCAGCTTCCCGGCAAGCTCGCGCCAGTGCGCGTCCACGCGCCTGCTCATAGGAAGTCCGCAAGATCCACGACCTTGCGCTCATCTTTCCGGCGCGGATTCTCTTCCTCGCGTCCCGGCAGGCCGAAGAACTCGCGCAGAATGTCCTCCGCCTCCTCCGGCGTCACGCACCCGCAGTTGCCGACCTTGTTCTTCCTCGCCCGCTCGGCGATCTTCTTCTCCGCCGCCGCGAGCGTCATTTCCTTGTTCTCGCGCAGATCCGTCAGCAGGATCTCCGCCGCACTCTCGTTGCCTCGGATCATGTCCTTTAGCTGCTCACCTGCCGCCCAGACCGCCGAGCGCTCTTTCGGCTGCTGCGCTTCAATGGCGAATATCGCTTCCTGTATCTTGCTCATTTTCTCTTGCCTTTCCTCGCGCCCGCGTGGTATAATGGACGCAAGGAAAACTCCTTTCCAGTCGTTTTCCTCTGGCGGTTGACCGGCTCCATCGGTCAGCCGCCCTTTTTATTTTCCTTCATACCCTTACCCTCGCGCGCACCGCCCAGTCCGGCATGGCGCTTTTGGCCCTCGTCCGCGTGTCCGGCTCGTAGAGCGGGCAGCGCAGCACGCGGTAGCTTTCCATGGCGTAGTAGTAGGTCGAATATCCCTCGAGCTTGTGTCCCTGCCTTCGGCTGCTCGTCCCGCGCACCACTGTCTTTTCCGCCTCCCACCCTTCCACGGGCTCGAAGCGCACCTCATGTGTCTTGGGGTCTCTCGCCGTCCATGAGCACCCGCCGCACGCCCGCCGGCATGACCAGCAGAGCGTCGGCCGGTGGTTCTTGTTGCAGAACTTGTCCTCCTTCATCGTCTCTCCCGCTTGCCTCTCTTTCTTGGCTCGTCCAGTTTCAGCACCAGCGTCATGCCCCGATAGGTGAGCCATGCCGCGCCGATCACGGCCAGCCACGTCACGTCCGGCTCTTCCGCCGCCGCTGCCATCGCCTCCGCCTCAGCTGCCAGGCAGTCCGGCGACAGCAGGCACAGCAGCAGCACCGCGATCCACAGCAGTACCGCCAGCCGCAGCAGCGTCTGCGCGCGCCGCAGCGCCCGCTCCTCTCTCGTGCGTCGGTCTCTCTTTTGCATTTCTTCCCTCTCTTTCTGCAAAGGTGTTTCCCTTGCCTCTTATTGTTTCACATGGAATTTTGCTTTTCCGCGGCACAGCTCGTTCAGGTAGGTCACGCGCAGCCATGTGCCCAGCTTCTCGCGCTGCTCGTCGCTGAGCGTGTCCACATCCACCTCTCCGCCGTCCGCCGTCTTGACGTAGGCCTTTACGATGATCGGCTCCTGTTTCCGCTTCCCCATGCCCGCACGCTCCTTTCTTTCAGAATCTATGCCGCCCCGCTCGTCCCCTTGCCGCAGCCTTTCGGCTCGTCGAATATGTGTTGCAAAAAAGACAAATTTGTGCTATTCTTGAAGTGCCCCTATTAGGGCGGAAAGGGGCTGTTCTTTTTGGGACAGTTTTTGCATCCGCCCCTGTGCCATAACGTTTGATTTGATTTGCTCCGCGCTCTAAACCTCTCTTCACCATAGAGGGGTGGACGCCGGTACGCGGGAAAAACCATGAGCGCGAAGTAAGTTAGTCATGTCGTTGCGCGAGCGACGGGGCGGCCCGTCAGGGAATCGGCAGATCGCATACTGCCTAAGTCGCGCAGCCAGTTATAGAAGCGGCATCGTCATGTGCCGCCCATTTATGGTGCGTCTGGCTATGGTAAAGAAATTTGCGGCAGAACAGTCGGTGATGACGCACCGGCTGTTTTGCTTTTCCGCCCTGATGGCGGCACTTCAAAAATCGCTTCCACTCTCTTCACCGTTTTTTAAATTGAAAGTGTCTTTTAGGACACTGCTTGCGCAAAAAAAATCCCGATCGGCGAAGACAGGTTCAGCACCTCACAAATTTTCTGGATCTCGCCCAGCGTAAATTCGGATTTACCTCTTGTCTTTCTGTAAAATGCGCTTCTGCTCATGTTCAAAAGCTCGCACATTTTCCCGACCTGGATTCCCTTTGCCTTCATAGCGTCGTACAATGCCTTCGAGTTCACAATGTTCACCTCCTTTGCAAGTGTCCTTTACGACACTATCTTAACATATCATTTTCTATTGTCAAGCATAATTTTGTCTTTTACGAAACTTTGATGTTGCATAAATGACACTTGTATGATATTATCAACGCACAGTGAGGTGATTCCCTATGGAAATGAAAGATAAAATCAAGCAGCGCCGGGAAGAGCTCGGTCTGACCTTAGAGGAAGTCGGCAACATTGTCGGCGTTGGCAAAAGCACCGTCCGCAAATGGGAGACCGGCGATATTGCCAATATGCGCAGAGATAAAATCGCAAAGCTCGCCGTTGCGCTGCACACTACCCCTGCATATCTGCTCGGGTATGAAGAAGTAGAAAAAACCGCCGACCCGAAGGTCGACGGCCTTTCCCCATTGGAAGCGCGCTTGATGGAATTGGTTCGCCGGCTTACCGACGATCAGAAGAAGATGCTTCTGGCTCAGATAGAGCTGTTGCTAAGTAAACAAGAATAGCTTCCTGATTCTCAGGGTTCAGTCTACGGAACTTTTCAAGGATCTCTTGATCGAGTCGGTTTGGCATGGTTTGCCTCTCTTTCCTCTCAGAATCTTCCGATGATAAAATTTCGGCGCCGCGCATCAGTATATACCATTCTGTCCCGCCCCGCCACCGGTAAAAATCCCCCCCGCAAAGGAGTGACCTCTTATGACCCCGCCGAAAGGCTTTACTTCTTCCACCCCCGCGCTGCTGCCTGATCTTCGCATCGCCGCGGCCTATATCCGCGTCTCCACCGATGACCAGGTGGAGCTCTCCCCCGCCTCGCAGCTCGTCGAGATCCGCAAATGGGCCGCGCGTAATGGCTATATCGTGCCGGATGAATTCGTCTTCATGGACGAGGGCATTTCCGGCCGCGGCGTGAAAAAGCGCGACGAATTCCGCCGCATGATCGGCGTCGCCAAGTCGAAGCCCAAGCCCTTTGACGCGATCCTGCTTTGGAAGTTTTCACGCTTCGCCCGCAACCGTGACGATGCGGTCATGTATAAGTCTATCCTGCGCAAGCAGCTCGGCATTGATGTCATCTCGATCTCCGAGCCGGTGGCCGAGGGCGGCATGGGCCTCATCACCGAGGCGCTCATCGAGGCGATGGACGAATACTACAGCATCAACCTCGCCCAGGAAGTCAAGCGCGGTATGGAAGAGAAGCACCGTCGCGGCGAGGTGCAGTGCGCTCCGCCGTATGGCTACGGTCTCAAGGATCATGTGTACGTGCCGAAGCCGCCCGAGGACGACTATGTGCGGGAGATCTTCCGCCGCTATCTCGCGGGCGAAGGTTTCTTCCCCCTTGCCCGTTGGCTGAACAGCTGCGGGCAGCGCACGCACCGCGGCGGCAAGTTTGAGAACCGTACCGTTGAGTATATCCTGCGCAACCCCGTCTACATCGGCAAACTCCGCTGGAACCCGACCGGTCGCACCCGCCGCGACTACAAGAACGAAAACGTTGTCCTCTCCGACGGCAAGCATGAGCCGCTGATCGACGAAGAGACCTTCGCCGCCGTCCAGCGCCGTATCGACGAGCAGAAGCTGCTCTACCCGAAGTATTCCCGCCAGTCCGGGACACAGAAACATTGGGTCTCCGGCCTCGTCCATTGTGCTGCCTGCGGCGCTTCCCTCGTTGTGAATACGCCCGAGTACATGGTTTGCAATAATTATATTCACGGCTCCTGCCTTGTTCGGCAGACGATCCGGCGCGACGTGCTGGAGGACGCGCTGCTCTCCCGTTTCCGTCAGGACGCAGCGCGCGGCTCTTCTCCCGAGTTCGAGGTGGTTCGCTCCGGCGACAATGGCGTGTCTGCCATGGCCGCGCTGGAAGCGTCCCGCGATTCCGCCGCCCGTATGCTCGACCGCCTGCGCGACGCCTATCTCACCGGCGCCGATACCGTGGAAGAGTACAAGGCGAGCAAGGCCGCCGTGCAGCAGCGCATCGCCGATCTCGGCGCGCAGATCGCCGCCATGCAGAAAGAGGATAAGGCCGCCGCCGATCCGAAGCTGCTGCGCTCGGCTCTCCGCGCCGTCGTCAAAACGCTGCAATCGCCCGACGCCACCGTCGCCGAAAAGAACGCCGCCGTCCGCAGCGTTTCCGAAAATATCACATGGAACAAAGCCGCCAACACCCTGACCGTCCACTACCGCCTCGTCCTTTAGCCTGCCATTTTTATGGTTAATTGGTATCCGGTGGCCCAGACGGCGAGCTCGGTGCATCGCTGCGCTATCTTTCCCAGCGCTACTCCATGCCCTACCCCGAACTCAAGGGACTGCTGACCGACATCGGTACAGAGGAAGCGTCATGGCCCCCAATTTTGGCACGGTATTTTTCCAGTCCGTCCAGCACATAGACCCATTTGGCGGGCAGCAGATTGAGCGCCACCTCTACCCTGCCGTCCCGGTACACGATCATTTGCTGGAGGAGATGCCCGTAAAAGTCGTCGTCCGCCGTGCGCCCGCTGACGATTCCCGTGATGGCGGCGCGAATGTCCGGTTTTAGGGTCTGCGTGTCGGTGTTCAATGCCTGCCGCTGTTTGATAGCGGTGATTTTCTCCTGCACCCGGTTCATTTCACTTTCACAGCGGGCTTTGGCGCGCTGATAGTCAGCCTTGGTGATGCTCTCATCGAAAAAGCAGTCATGGATGGTGTCATTGCGGGCTTGCAGCTTTTCAAGCTCCAGCTCCAGCCGCCGCAGCTCCTGCTCGCCGCTGTCCTCACCGGACGTCAGAACGCTTTCCACAATGCGGGCGAGATTCGATATGATCGCTTTCTTATCCAACGTCACGTCGTTCACCGAGCGCCGCAGAAGGTCCATGGCGATGTCATCCCGGATCTGCCGCCCGACGCTGCATCCGATGGTATTTCCCGCGCCGTCTGTGCGCCGCAGGCCCTCGTTGGTGGCGGTGAAGCAGCACCAGCGGTAATAGGAGCTGCCGTCCTGCCGCTTTTTGGTACGGTGAGAGAAGCTCTTGCCGCACTCGCCGCAGCAAATTTTGCCGGAGAGCGGATAGCGGTTGCCATGTCCGCCGCAGCCCGTTGCGCGGTTGCGGCGGGATAGCTCCCGCTGCACCGCCTGCCACGTTTCGCGGTCGATGATGGGCTCGTGGTGATCTTTTAGTTCTACCAGCGGTTCCTTGCCGTGGTTGTACTTCTTTTCGTGCGTCAGATAGTCCGGCGTGTAGGTCTTTTTCTGGATCAGGTCACCGCAGTATTTTTCATTCTTTAGGATCTTAGTCACGGTGGCAGACGACCAAAGGCAGTTGCCCTTGCTGCTGAGGATACCGGCCTCCCGCAGTTCCCGTGCGATGATGCTGCACCCTTTGCGCTCTTGCAGGTACTTATGGAAGATGAGCCGCACAACTTCCGCGCCCTCCGGGTTGACGATCATTTTGCCGCCAATCACGTCGTAACCCAGCAGCGAGCCGCCAAAAACGACGCCCTTCTCCATGCTGCGCATCTGTCCCCATTTGGAGCGTTCAGAGGTCCTTCGGCTTTCGTCCTGTGCGAAGGAACTCATGATCGTCAGCCGCAGCTCCCCATCGTTGGTTCGGGTATCCAGGCTGTCATTGAGAAACAGCACGCCGACGCCGCGCCGCCGCAGCTCGCGGGTGATTTGCAGCGCGTCTACTGTGTTGCGGGTGAAACGGCTGACCTCCTTGGTCACGATCAGGTCGATCTGTCCCAGCTCCGCCGCATGGAGCATTTTGTTGAACTCCACGCGCTTGTTGGTCGATGTGCCGGAAAATCCTTCGTCAGCATAGATGCCTTGCAACTCCCAATCCGGCTGGCGCTGGATGTACTCGCGGAAATACCGCTGCTGCGCTTCAAACGAGTTCGCCTGATCTTCCTTATCCGTGGATACACGGCAATACGCTGCTACTTGTAACATAAAAACTCCTCCTTTTCGTGGTATCATACGATACAGAATGTGTCTTTGCAATTGTGTGAATACTGAAAGGCACTATTCCTTTACAGATTTTGATTTTCCTGTATTTCTTATCTGTTCTTCTAATTTTTGTACGCAGTTCCTACACTGCATTTCGTTAAGAACCCCTTGACGCTGCAAGGCGAGCAGGACGGCTCGCTGGTATGCGAGAAGAAAGTCCTGCCCGATCTCGTCTGCCGCCTGATTATGCAGCAGCTCCGGTTTGCTTGCCATCCTGCTCCCCCCTTTCCTTGAAACTATGCGGAGAGACCGGTGAACTTGTTGCCGTTTTCCCGGAAGCGGTTTCCTGCCTGACGGAAACTCGATTTCTGCTCCTTGGCACGCTCGCGTCATTGACGGTCATGGCCTGCTTCCCCGAAAGAGAAACGCTCCGGCGGTCATTCAATTTTGTGGAAGATCGTTTGTGCTGAATTTCAACTTCCACAAAAATGATAGCAAGCGTTGACGGAGATTTCAATATGTGGTAAACTAATTGCGTTACAAATGATATACCACACGCATTGCACAGCTGTGTCCACGAATGGAGGAAAAGCCTTGAGAGCCTTGTATTGCTTGAGTTTTGGCCCCAAAAAGGAATATGTAGAAACGGATTTCAAGCCCGTGGAATATCGTCTTGGGACAACCCTTATTGCCTTTTTGTCCACAGATTTCGCTTCTTTACGGGCGAAATTACTGGTGCGAACAACGCCCATGATGGAAAATCAAGCCATTACCGAGATCAAAAATGCGCTGAGCGCGATCCACCCTTTCGGGGAACGCTTTGTGCAGTCCCTCTTTTTTGAAGAAAAGCTGGCAGACGTGCTTGATGAACGCATGGAAGGTTTTGAGAAACTGCAAAAGGAACTTTCCGCCTTTGCAGATGCCGTGCTCGTGCCGGACAGATCTAAGTTGAGCGCCAAGCAGCGTTTGGCGCTCTATATGAGCCGCGATTTTCAAGCTGCCACAGCGATCGCCGGTTTGGACCTCAAGATGCGCGCGGAACGAAAGTTGTATGTAGATGAGCAGAATTTTGATCCGGTGTTGGTGGCAGACCGCATTTCGACGCCCCCAAAGTCCGTCCGGTTTGCCCGCATCGAGGGCTCGGACGATTTGGGTGCGACGCTGCTGACAGAGCTGCTGGAGATGGTCGAGCAAGGAATTGAATTGAAAAAGTGTGAATATTGTCATCGTTACTTTATCCCGTTCTCTTCCAAAGCTCTTTATTGTGATCGGTCAGTCGGTGATACCGGAAAAAGCTGCAAAGAACTCGCAGTCAAAGAGAAGCATGAAAAGAAAATCGCTGCCGATGATGGCTTAAAGCTCATCCGGCAGCGGATCAAAACCTATGATATGCGTGTTCGCCGTACTCCGGCCATTTACACAGATGCCGCATTTCAGGCGTGGAAAGCACAAGCGGAGGATGCACGAAACCGCTATGTGAACGGCGAATTGACCTATGAAGAATTAGATGCGCTTACGCAGCTCCCAAAAAAGAAAGGCGAATAATAGACGAAGAAAATGCGAAATATTTGCGTATTTTTCTTGTCCTTTGCGTATACTGTGATATAATAAAGGCGAGGTGATGAGCGTGACCTTAAAAGA
>ERZ1026844.263-NODE-263-length-41591-cov-22.011484_pt1 | contig 41591 bp, 69 predicted proteins | sample MGYA00380152_ERZ1026844 | MGnify/ENA primary metagenome ERZ1026844 (study PRJEB33269, sample SAMEA4719788) | human gut metagenome | biome: human-associated habitat; feature: organic feature; material: feces | place: Cameroon | collected 2013-10 ... | reverse complement strand
GACGGCCGCGGCCGTCCACCTGACCCACCAAAGCGCCGTTTTAATCCATGGCGTCCGTCTCTTACACCTTCTCATTTCCGGTTCTCCTTGCCTTCCGCTCCTTCTCGGCGCGGGCTGATGTCTTGACCTTTAACGCCATACCGCGGGTCCTGGGCTTGCCGGGCGCATACCCACGGCATCGCTCGCCGGGCTGCAAGCCCTCATTAAGCAGCATCTGCGATATGCCGGTATCTCCTATGTGGTTACAGCCGAGCATTGCGCCCATGTTGCCCCAGCCGAGATACATGCTGTGGATGCATGTCCGACATAGCTCTTTATCCATTCTCCATCCCTCCGGTCTATAGTTTCCACTTCTCTGTGCCGATCTGCTCATGCGGCATGACGGCCTTGCACCACGGACACCACATATGCTTGATATGTCCGGGCGGCGTCATGTGCCGCAGCTTGGCGGCATACTGCACCGCACCGCAGCCCGTGCATCTGAAAATCCGCATATTGACTATTCGCGGCCGCTTCATTCTGTTCTTGTCACGCCCGTCATATTGGGCATCCTCGCCTTGCCGTAGTTGATCCGGCTCCGCAGTACCTGGACCTGTATTCGCATTGCGGCGATCTCGCGCTCGGCGGCATCGAGCCTATGACGTGCGTCGATAAGCAGCCATGCCGTACATGTCAACCACAGCGTCAGCGCCGTACACCATCCGTATATCATCGGCACATATCCTCCTCTATCCCTAATATCTCATTTATGGCCTGCACAAAGCGGGGGTTATGTATCTCTCCCATCCGCAGACGGTACAGATACGATCCGTCAAAATACAGGCCGGTCTTATCCTTGACCTGCTCTATGAGCCACCCCTGCGTTTTCTCGAGATCTATTAGCCTCTTGGCTATCTCTTTGCCATACGCAGTCGCGCCCATATCACTGTCCCTCCATCCACCGGATAAAGGCCAGCCGGGGAAAGCGCACCTGGTGGCCGTAGACCATGTAGGGGAAGGGAAGCAGCTCCGGCCGCTCCCGCGCCATCAGCCGCAGCGCGTGCGGGTCGATCTCCACGATCTGTGACACGACGTCGGCGGTCAGCATCTCCCTGTCCATCGCGCGGACGTCATCAAGACTGAGTTTCTTTTTCATTTTTCCGCATCCTCCTTATCTATTTTTTCCAGCAGAGCTTTTAAGGGCACTAAATTGCACTCCACAAGGGCGACTGTCGCCGCTTGCTGGTACCTCTGCCATTTGAGCAGTTTCCACATCTCGATGGTCATCAGCACCATCCAGATTGTGGCCGCGCACCTCCATATGTATGTCCACATCATGTGTCCTCTCCTTTTATCCTTTCTTTTCGAGTATCTTTGCAATACGGTCGATATCGTATCCCATCCACCTTGCCTTGTCGCTGAGACTTTCAAGGCTTTCGACAGTCTTTTCCTCAAAGCCTTTGCCCCAGCGGACAAAGACGATTATGGCGGCGCTTTCCAGTGCAACGATTATTGCAAGCAGGATCAGGATAATCATTTTGCCGCTTCCTCCTTTTTGGCATTGTAGATTACAAGCATCGACGGAAAGGGGGCCCCGTCGGCGCGATTCCCTTTTTCGCCCTCAAAATGTATTCGCCCACGTAAAAAACGGATGTCTGCTTTGCCATAAATATAATCGTGGAAATATGCCGTATCGGTTCGGGCCGGGATTAACAAAACGATAGGAAAGCCCCCCCTCGCCTCATCAAAGGCCTTTTTTACCCATTTTCCAATTTCGCGGCCATACGGGGGATTGCAAAACACGGCGCCGCCCCTATCCCAGCTTTGAGCTAAACCGTCCGTTTCCGGGGTGTAGAACAAAGGACATTTTGCCGTCGCTTCTGTTGCCGCCGGGTCAAGGACGAAATTAAACTCGGCATTGAGCTTGTCAAAAAAGTCCTGCGGCGTACACCAACACATATTTTTAGAGGATAACAGCGTCTTGTTCATTTTCCGCTCCTTCCTCCGAGAGTGTCCGCACGATTGCCGCGACCTGTTCAAGGTCCAAATAGATGGGCTTGTTTTCTGAGATCCCCTTGATGTCATATCCGACGACATTCCCGAGGCCGTTCCGATCAAGCGTGAATTTCGTGCATTTGACATCAAATACGACGCCGCTTTTGAGGATTATCCTTATCGTCATTTTCGGCATGCTTCTCACTCCTTTCTCTCCTTTCCGCCCGCTTCAGCGGGCTATTTCGCGTTGTTTAGATTCCGCCAGCAAAATGTCTTTGAGTGATATGTCTAATACCTGAGACAACTTTTCCGCAAGAGATAAGTCCATATCTCTTTGGCGCACTCCCTTTTCTATTGCGCAGTAATAGCTTTCGGAAATGCAAAGTTTGTTGGCCAGTTGCTTCATGGTTAGTGCCTTATTAAGGCGGGCTCTCTTTAACCATTCGCGCACTGTTTCCACCTCCTAACTTGTCGTTTTGTGAAGTCTGTTATTATAATATTCTCTTTTTGCACTGTTGTCAAGACATTTCTATTCATTTCGTGAAGTTTATTTACTTTGCGTATCGTGAAGTGTATAATCCTCTCGAAGAGGTGATCCTATGTTGAGATTAAGAGAAGTTCGAAAAAAAGCGCATTTGACAATGAAAGAACTGGGCAAAGTCATCGGTGTTGCTGAAAGCACAATTTCCCAGTACGAAACGGGAAAGCGACAACCAGATTATGAAACTCTGCTTAAATTAGGTGAGTTTTTCGGGGTTTCCACCGATTATCTACTTGGGATTTGTGATTCTCCAGTCTCTGCACGGGATACATTGTTAAAAATGGTAGATGAGACGGACGATTTGGATGAATTGCTTGCAATTCTTGATTTAGTCAACAAAAAACTACAAGAGAGGAAATAGGAGGATCTATTATGAGCACACTCAATCTTGATTTCTCGCAGAAAGGGGCGGCGACGACCGAACCCGTGTATATGGCTCGCCGCCCGATAAAAAATCTTGTAAAGCCTTTGGTGTATGTTGGCATATTTTTCATGGTCGGCCTATTTTATGCTGGTTCCGATTCTGCATCGGACACAGTAAAAACTTTATGGCTCATTGGCTTTCTGCTCTGGATTAATTTCTCCATTGTCTTTTCGTTTTGTTGCTTTGCCGGACGGCGATATACAAACAAAAATGCTATAAAACTGCCTATACTTGTACAAAAGATGGATAAAGCTCAAAGTATGGACACATTTTTTGAAAGCCGCGATGAGTTGGTAAGATATCTGTCCAAGATGTCCCGATGGGAAAACTACAAAACGATTTTAAAATCGAGGCCCTCCGGTCTTTTGGCCGAGTTATATCTCCAGAAAACAGACAGCACCAATGACGCCCTTCGGCGCACCGCCGCGAAATATCAGGAACTCACACGGGAATCTAATGTATCTTTTGTTGATGCTTATAAGGATGACGTTGACAAATACAAAAGACGCCTGAACTCCGAAAACATCGCCGTATACGATTCCTGCTGTCACGACCTCGAAGTTTTGGCGCAGGTTGCCGGGACGATAAACGAGGTCGATATCATGTCCGGCAATGACTTTGAGCATTGGTGCGCCGATCTGCTGGCTCACAACGGATTTATCAACGTCATTGTCACTCAGGCCAGCGGCGACCAGGGTGTTGACGTCACAGCCACAAAAGGCGGCGTCAAATATGCTGTACAGTGCAAATGTTACTCTTCAGACCTCGGCAATACTCCGGTGCAGGAGGTCTATGCCGGCAAAGCAATGTATGAGTGTCAGGTAGGTATTGTTATGACCAACCGGTACTTTACGGCGGGTGCAAAGACTCTTGCCGCCAAAACCGGTGTGCTCCTTTGGGACAGGGACAAATTGATCGAGCTTATGGCAAACAAGATATAACAAAAGAGCGCCCCGCATGGGGCGCTCTTTTGAGGAAGGTTTTAGGTTTTCTGTTTGCTTATTCTTGATTTATTTAGTTTTGTGAGGTTTTACTTATGGAGAAAAAAGCATATAAACTTTTAAAAAAATTATATCGAAAGTCAATTTTGTCGCACGAAGAAATTAATCGTCTGACCGGCCTTGCCGAAGATACCGACCGCAACCCATATACTACCTATTTAATGGTTGGGCGCTACATTGAGACTGTCAGAGGCAAGGCATATGTCGGCAATAACGACACCTGGGAAACAGAAACTCTCTGGCGCATAACTCTGCAAGGACGAGATTTTATCGAGAGTAAGCGTAGGGAACTCTTGTTGTTTTGGTTGCCTTATAGCATAACTACAGCTCTTGCGATCGCAGCATTGCTTCGATAAGGTTTGCGACTTCGGGGGATTGCGCTAATGCCGGGCTATAGCTATCGCAATCGTTATCTTTATTGCACCCCAGCAGCGTCAAACTGCCAAAAGCACCTTTGTAGTAGGCGCAATGCACACATGAGGCACAGGCCATACTTTTGCAGGGCGGCAGAGCCTTAGTCTTTACCTTTTCGAGCGCGGCCCTCGCCGTGTCTAACTGTTTTTTGAGCTGATGATTTTCCGCTTCCAGCTCTCGGATTCTTTCTTTCCCAAACATTTTTATCTCCCTTGATCCTGTCCACTATATCGACGCATTCCGCTTCGGTAAGCGTGCGTATTTTTGCTATTAATTCTGCCCGGTATTGTTCCAGCGCCGCCGAAGCTGTTTTATTAGCCATGACGGCACTCTTTCTCCAGCGCCGGGATGACCGCGGCCGCGAAGGTCTCAAGCGACGCCGCGTCGATCTTGTCGATATCCCGTGTCCCGTATAGCATCTCAAGTGCCGCTTCCAGCTCCGGTCGTCGAGGGCTGCTGCGTATCCGTTTCGCGATCTTTGATTTGTCCATTTTTACACATCCCGTTTTTTCTTCCATTGTAGGCCTTTGTGTCTTGGAAAACAATGGTAATGCTGGACAAATAAAAGGAAATATTTTCTACCTGCTAAAATCCCGCAAAAAGCCGTTTTTTAGGCGTTTTATATGTTATGATGGGGGTGTGTTCTTTATTTTTTGACACACAGCTAAAATAAAAGGCCCGCCGATATGCGCGGCGGGCCTCACAGGATGTGGACAAAGCAATTAGCCCACGGATGGGACTATTAAAGTATACCACTTTTTGGGTGCTTTGTCTACCTCTAAATACATAAGGAGGTAAAAAATTATGCAATGTAAGAGCTGTAAGGGCCAAATCCCCGAGGGCGGGCGCTTTTGTCCGTTTTGTGGCCGAAAAGTGGCCGGAACAAAAAAGCCGAAGCAGCGAGGCAACGGGCAGGGGACTGTATACCAACTGCCCAATAAGACATGGATCGCGGCCCGGGTGCAGTATGATGTCGACCGCAACGGCAAAATGCGCAAACGGTCGATATCCAAATCCGGCTTTAAGACCAAAAAAGAGGCCCTCGAGCATCTGCCGTCGCTGTCGCTGGCCGCGGCCGATTTGTCCGGTAAACCGGCGTGCAGGAATACGGCCGTTACCTTTGGGCAGTTGTACGATCTGTGGCTGCCGACCCACAAGGCGTCAAAATCGACGCTCGACTGCTATCGTGCCGCTTCCCGATACTTTGCCGCCGTGTGGGATATGCTGATCGCAGACATAACGGTCGACGATCTGCAAGGCTGTCTGGACGACTGCCCCAAAGGCAAGCGCACCATGCAAAATATGAGGGCGCTGTGCGGGCTTATGTATAAGTACGCCATCCCACGCAATCTCAACCCGACCGGGCTTAATATGGCCGAGTATCTGACCATCAATGCCGACAATACATTTGACCCAAAGGATGCGCTGCCGCTTGACGCCCTGGCTAAGATAGAGCGTGCCGTCGGCGTCGTGCCGGGCGCGGACTATGTTGTCTGTCAATGTTATCTCGGCTTTCGACCGTCGGAGCTGCTGGCCCTCGACGCCATCAATTATAACCGCAAAGAGCAAGCCCTTGTCGGCGGCGCAAAGACCGACGCCGGGCGCGACCGCGTCGTCACCATATCCCCAAAGATCCAGCCGATAATATCTCGGCTGACAAAAGACCGGGTGTCCGGGCCTATATTCTGCACACCTTCAGGCGGCCGGATGGGGACAAAGGCTTACCGTGCGCTGTTTTATTCGGTCCTGGACGCCTGCGGCATAGACAATCCCGTCATAGCGGCTAACGGCGTAGAGCGTCGCCGGTACACGCCGCACAGCTGCCGACACACCTTTGCAACCCTGATTAAAAATATCAATGCGGCCGACAAGGACAAGCTGGAGCTTATGGGACATACCAGCGACGCGATGCTCCGACATTATCAGGATGTATCATTCGCCGACCTGCGCAAGATAACCGACGCAATTTAGCCGCTTCCAGCATTTAGGCGCTGTGGGCATGGGCAATAGATTGGTAATAGCAGACACCATTTCGCAATTATTCACCACTTTTATTTTTATGCGCATGCAAAAAGCCCTGTATTTTTGTCATAATCGACTAAAATACAGGGCTTTTCCAACACTTTTTGTTGGTTATATGGTCCGAGTGACAGGAGTCGAACCTGCGGCCTCTTGAACCCCATTCAAGGCCTGAAAACCCGCAAACCCGCTCTACGAGCGGGTTTGCGGGTTTTTGAATGGGTTATACATTGGTAATAGCAGACACCATTTCGCGCTTGTCGTCCACTTTTCTCATCATCTATCTTTAGCAATTTTTAGCAATCAGCATCTCTATATACCCAGAAAGAGATACCCCATTTTTCGCAGCGTTGCGGCGGGCCTTCTCCGCGGCCGCACGACTAACAGAAAGTGAAAGTGTAGTCCGGATATTATCCTGTGCAATTTCGCCGAAAAGCTCTTTATGCTCGTTTTCTTCGAGGTTTTCATCTGCCCATCGTCGAGCTGCTGCCACAGTAAGCGGTACGATTTTCTCGGCGGGAACGCGCGTCCCATCCTGTTGGGTCTTGTTGTACGGGGATGTTGCGTTGCCTTTCCCGTACAAAAAAAACTCCCCTGTCCGTTTTCGGTATAGCGCTTCCTCGTACCAGTGCCCCTCATCTGGGGCGCCGTGGCTACAGATACCGCAATTTCTTGCGGTATCTGTGCAGTACAGCTTGTTGTTAATTATCTTTTTCATTTTTTCGATTTACTCTGTGATCTTTGCGAGTTCCGATTCGATTTCTTCCAGGCGCACAAGCAGTTTTGCTTTTTCCTCGAGCAGCTTTTCCTTTTCGGTTTTTGAGGGATTTGTATCAGACAGCAAGCTGACCCCCTCACGGTCTTTTACCTTGTTGTACAAATTACGGGACACATTGTACACCTCAAATACCAGCGCATCCGGATCTTCAGGAGCAATGTGCGGGTTTTTACTTGATCCACCGGATGCTTTAAACTTACCAGCAATGCAAGTTACCTCGTTGCCAAAGTATACAGCTGCATCGCGCGTCCTGCGAGCCGCTATCAAGCGATTGCCCAGGCGCATTTCGTTTACGGCCTCTGCGTTATCCCATGCACATCCAGTTAGTTTAAGGTCGACCATATCCTCGTCCTCGCTGGATGTAACTGCGCCATCTTCGCCATATACATCGCGCAGGATTTCTTTGACCCTTTCTTCCTGGCGGATATCCACTACCCAATAAGGAGCGTTCCATTTCCCTCCGAGACGCTTAATCTCGGAGATGAAAGTCTTATCATACGGGGATTTGACCATGATGCTGTTGCCCTCAATTTTGACATTCACTGTTGCCATTTTTATTTCTTCTCCTTGTTATTTTAATTTTCTTTCCCTTACCATGGCTTTATTATATACCAAACTTTATATAAAGTCAATATGCGATATGCTTTTATATAAAATAATCTTGTGCTAATGCCCTCCTTTTTTCTGCGCATACTGCCAAGTCCAAGAAATCCATGCAAAGCAAAAGGCCTTGAGCTGACATCTCTCAAGGCCTTTGCAAGCTATATCTGATTATATTTTGCGGATTTTTTCGAGGGTCGCGTCATACACTTTGCGGTTAGCAAGCATCATCATGTCCATAAGCTCATCCATGACCGCCCACGCCTTGACGCTGTCCTTACCGCTAACAGCAAGGAGAAAATCACTGTCCCCCAGCTCGGCCACGGGCTGGGCCTCATAGACCTCGCTGTTGGCCGTGAGCCTCCTATATATTAACGCCGTGTATAACGGGGCGAGTGTTTCCAGCGCTGCAAAGGACGTGTCGCGCTCCGATTCCATCTTGATAACGGTTTTCTCAACGTCGGTGTAGTCGATCATGGCGGCCTCCTATCACATGTCCCTATACAGGGATTGATAATGCTTTACTTCCTTCGCGTTCTCGATCTGCCGCTCATGCAGATAGTCATAGACGGCCTGCATGGCTTCGGGCGGTTCTCCCTTTGCCTTGCGGTATTTCTCGATCTCTCCGACGACCTCATCATGCAAGAGGCTCATATGCCTCATCTCATCGGTCGAGAGGTCAAAAAATGTTTTGGCAAGGGTAGGGTCATCGTCCTTGTACTTGAGCGCGCATTTGGCGTATTTTTCGGCGTCCTCGATCTCATCGTCGATCATGGACGACAACTTTTTTATAAGCTCCATAATGCGCTCCTTACAGTTTTTCGACCGTGACGGCGAGATTGTTGACCGTCGCGGCGACGCCATCGAGGGCGAGGGACAGGATCGAGTTACCGCAGCCGCAGATATTGCGGACTATGGCACTGATCGACAGATTTATTGTCGTTGCTGTGGCGGCGACCGTTTCCGACGCTGTGGCGCCGATGATCGCCACTCCGTCCTTTTGTGCGGACAGGACGACCGTGCCGGCGGCTGAAGGTGTGACCGTGGCCGAGATATTAATCAGGTAATAGCCCTGGCCGCAGAGTGTGATCGTGTTGCCGTCCTGCTTGATGCAGTTGCCGTAGCGTCTTGTCGTTACGCCTACCGGGACAACAGAGCCCGCGGGGACTACAGGGGTCGATGTGTTTGTGGTATATATAGCGGATCTTGCCATGTGTTTTCTCCTTTCTTCTTTTTCAAAAAAGGCAGGGCGGTAATTACCGCCCTGCCTTGCCTCGCCGATAGGGCGTTACTGCCTATTGGGTTAGATATTGCCGTTGCATCCGCAGCCGCTATTGCAGCCGCAAAACGGCGACGCGCCGGCGTTATATGTGTATCCCATAGGATACCTTACGACGCCGCAAAACCGGGAATCCATCTCAAGGCTGTTGACCTTGTCCCTAAGTGCCTGGATCTCGTTTGTCTGGATGAGCGCGCGGGTTGCCTCGCCCTCTGCGTGGATAGCGGATGTGATATCACATGTCTGTCTATCCATCTGGGCAGACAGGTTGGCGGTAGCCAATCGCTGCTCGCAGCAACAGTTAGCGAGCTGCTGCTGTATGGCATTGCCGGTCGACATGATGGTCTGGCCGAGGTTGGACTGGCCGAGGGCGACCTCCTTGCCGAGCTGGCCGATATTGCCCTGCATCTCATAGCCGAGGTTGCAGATGCCGTTGCCGATGTTGGTCAGGCGGTCGTTGATCTGGCCAAACTGCTGACCAAAGAGTATCTCCTGCTGCGATGCGGCTGTCGCATACTGGCCGAATTCGCCCTGGCGATTAAATCCATTGCCGTTAAATCCCCAGAAGAGGAACAGCAGTACCAGCCATATGGCGCCGTTTCCACCCCAACCGTCATTATCTTTTGTGATAGCCGCGAGGTCGGACAGGCTATAATTATCCGTAAAAATCATCCTTTCTTGATCTATTTCCAAGCCGTTGCGCACCGGCCTGTTGACAAAGCAAACAGTAATATTATAATTAAAACCAAAAGGAGGGATCTGATGGAAAATTGGAAACCCGTTGTCGGTTTTGAAAGTGTATATGAGGTAAGCGATGCAGGAGAGGTAAGGTGCATTAACCAGCCTGATAAGTATCGCAAAGTGTCAACGTCAAGGACCGGTTATCAATTTGTCCGCTTATACACGCCCGAAAGGGAACGAAAGAATAAGTTTGTCCATCGTTTGGTCGCCGATGCATTTATTCCTAACCCCGACCAGAAAACACAGGTAAATCACAAGGATGGAAACAAATCAAACAATCGCGTCGACAATCTTGAGTGGGTTACCCCGGCCGAAAACATCAAACATGCTTTCGCGTCTTTGGGACGTACCAGCCCGCAAAAAGGTGTCACTGGTAAGCAAAACAAAAACTCTATCCCGGTCTATCAATATTCTCTTGATGGAAACTTTGTTAAAGCCTATGATGGGGTTTCCGATGCTGCGAGAGCTATTGGGTGCAATGCTTGCTCGATAATCAGCGTCATTGTCGGTCGAAATGTCACCTGTCATGGTTATTTATGGTCATACACGCGGGCGGACCGTATTGACAATACCCGGGTCGAGCAACGTAAAACCCATAAAAAATGGGGCTTATAACTCGCTTACTTGAAAATCTCCATAAAGGATTTGGCCTGTTGTTTGAGCTGCTCAAACTGATCCTTTGACATCTGCCCGGATTGCAGCAGTCGGTTGACCTCTTGCTCGGCCTGCTGCGGCGTCATGCCGGAGGCAAAACGCTTAAACTCGGCTATCATCTGCAAGGGGTTGCTGGGTCTGCTGGGCGGCGTCTGCGGCGCCCCGAATATGCTGCTGGCCATTTAGCACCAATCCTTTCAACTCTTCAAACTCGCTGCGGGTGACATATTCACCGGTCGGCGCCGGGGTCTGATCGTCGCAAGGCGAAAACTTAAATCGCCGGATACTGGCAAAGCCCGCGCCGTCGGTCGTCTTGATGTAAAAATAATCCTCATTGGCATCAAAGAGCGCCACGGCCGCATTTGCGCCCATCTGGTAAGCCTGCGCGCCGGGGATGCCGTTGACCCGGATGATCTGGCCGCTGGCGGCCTGCTGCCCCATGCCGGGCGGCTGTGCGCCCATCGTCATAGCGTTGAGCCTGTCCATATATGGGTTGTTATACGGCATGCCCTGATACGGTGAGTTATAATATGCCATAGTCACAGCTCCTTTTATTTGTCTATATCCATTGTAATCAACTCACGGTAATATTTTCGGCCGACCATCTGCCCGATTGCGTCCAGTTTTCGGGCAGAAAAAAAAAGCGCCCCGCACACGCGGGGCGCTTGTCTTATATTTGGCTTTGGATTTTTGCGAGGGCGCTCTTATATCGCCGTCGCGCCGTGCGCTCTGATATGCGCAGGTCGTCGCCGATCTCGCAAAAGGTCTTGCGAGACGACATTTTTGCTTTGACGACCTGGACCTCTTCGGTGTCGAGCAATGTGCCGTCGAGGATATCTTGCAGATCGGCGGCGCCGGTCACTTTTGCCAGTTGGTGTTTTGTCTCTATGTGCTGGGATCGCGGATGATTGCGTTGGTACTCTTGATGCAGTAACTCCATAAGCAGCCTGCATAGGGTCGTGCTATCCATCCCACCCATAGCCTACTCCAACTTTTCCAGCGCGCGGACGATCATAGCCATTACCTCTTCGCGCGTTGTCAGCGCGCGGGGGCTGCTGCCGTCGGTGACGCCGTAGGCCTGCGCCTTGCCGATGACATCCTGCTTCTCGGCCCACGTACTGGCCGGCAGTTTGGCCCGGCGGGCAAGGTAATTATCCATCAGCTTATCAAACTGATCCTGTGTCATGTCTGCCTCCTCAAATATATGATATCTGGGACTGCGCGACCGGCAGTCGTCGTCGAGCCACTCGGGCAGTACGCAGATATCGTCGCCCTTGATCGTGACCCGGCCCTTGCGGCCGGGCTTATCGTACTTGCCGTCATAATAGCCGGGGTCATGGATCCTCAGCTTGCCTGCCGATATGCCGTGGACGACAACATAATGTCCGCCGCTGGAAAAAAGGCCGGTATACCCGGCGTGGTCGCCGCCGACGTTGGCTATCACCCACGCGCCGTCTCTGAGGGCCGACACCATATCGTCGAGCCTCGACGTTGTGCGGTATTTAAGGCCATGATCCCGGGCAATGGCACGGCCGAGGACGGCCATATCGGTGCCGGTCGACGCCCTCGCGCCCTGGGCTATGGCATATGCCGCCATGGCCTTCGGGCCATGCCGTCCGCCGGTCAGGCCCTCGACGACCATCGACATGCAGCAGACCCCGCAGCCGGAGGTTTTGACCGTCGCGTTTGGGTGGGCGGCATGAGGATACGGGACGGCGGCGTATCTGTTCTGGTTATAATACATTACTCCTTTTTGCTCGATTGCTTGATGAGCTGGTCGACATAGACACTGGCCCCGGCGCAGAGCGCGCCCTGGGTGACGGCCGTGAAGCACACCATAAGGCCGTCCTGCCACGTTGTCAGCTGCGCGCCGGCAAGCACATACACGACGGCCAGCAGCACGCCGCAGGCGCCCAGCAGCAGCGGGATATACTTATCGCTTACCGTCTGGGACTTTTTAAGGGCGCAGCCCAGCAGATAGAGCACCGGCACAAGCACAAGCAGCTCGGGCCGCACAAAATCCATAATATAATCCATGTTGTCCTCCTTAGTGGTTCCGGGCCTCGTCCTCGAGGTCGGCTATACGATGGTTGATGACCTTTATCTGTTCTTCGACGACCGGCATGCGGCGGGCGAAGTTATTGTGTTCGCGCACCTCACGGGTCAGCTCGTCGAGGCGGGTCTCTGTGACGGCGGCATGCTTGCTATTGGCGATAATGACGCCGACAAGGGTTATCCCGCTCGATATGACGGCCGTTATGATGCTCTCCATCACTCATCCCCCTTGAGGCTGTCATACAGTCGTACCATGATGGATGCCGCCTGCTGCCTTGTAAGCGGGGCGGTCGGGTCAAAGAGATCGTCGTGCCCCGACATGAGCCCCAGCTCTCGGGCGCGGTATACGTCGGCCTTATGGGCCGGGTTGATGCTGCTGTCGTCCTTGTACTTGTATGTCTCCATACATACATACCTTTCTATATCTATTTCTTCGGGCGGCGGGAGGATGGGCAGCCCCCAGCCCATGCGGGCGTCCTTTATCCCCGGCTCATTGATCGGCCGAGCGCAGTCGCGCAGCAGCCAATACATCATGTCATGGTCGAGGGGGCGGCCGGTCCGGGCTATGGCGAGGTCATTGACAAGGGCCGCCATGCCGCAGATGACCGGACAGGCGCAGGACGTGCCGTTAAATATGCGGTCATTGTCTCCGATATACAGGTCGGTGACACCGGCAAAGTCGACGTAGTCGCTTGCAGCTGTATAGCTCGCTTCGATTGGGGTTATATCCGCGCCGGGGACAGGCACGCCGCCCCGGCTCTCGCTTGCGATCAGCCGGACGGCGCCGACGCCATAGACCCTCTCGGCCTCCATCATGGGATTATCCCGGTCGGCGCTGTGGTTCCCGGCCGAGACAAAGAGGCTGCAACAGGCCGGGAGCTTGCTGTCGATCTCCCTGCGCCATGCGCCATTGCCCCCATACCATGATATGGAGGCGTACATGCTGTCGGCGCCTATACTCTCGATCTGGCCGACAAGGTCGTCGACGTCGCCGCCTGTCAGGTCGCCGTATACCACCCGGCGGCCGGGCGCGATCTCATGCAGCACGGCAAGGGTCTTGCGGGCATGGGATTCCTTCCCCGCGCCCTCGATCTCTTCGGCCGTCAGGGTGCAGCCCCGCGAGCCGGTATACCCGGCCTTGTGCCATGCCGTCACGCCGAGGTAGTCGCGTATCCAGTTGTTTTTACTGTTCATTGGCAGTTCCCTCCAGCATTGCCGTCAGACTGTTGTACTCCTCGACCGTCAGGCGGTCGTTGGCAAGATAGGCGTCCATCTTGTCGGTCAGGCCGCTTATGCGGCCGCGGGCTATAAGCAGCTTGCAGAGATTATATACGCTTGTCATATCGTCGTTTCACCTCCTTCGAGTTCGACCATGCAGAGCCGGTATTCATGGTCGGCCAGCAGGTCGAGTATGGTGTCGTTTTCGGAGGGCGCGGGCGTGGTCTCTGCGGGTTCTGGGTACGGATATTCAACTGCGCCCAGACTTGCCGCAAAGGCGGGGTCGTCGCACTCGATCAGGTTAATTATCTGGCCTGCACTATCTTTTATAGCGTATCTCATCCGATCACCTCGTAATACTCGATAATACACACTCCGCTGCCGCCATTACCCCCTGAGCCTGCGCCTGTGTTTGAGCCACTGCCGCTGCCGCCGCCACCGCCGCCCGCACCAACGCCACCGTCTGCGCCGTACGTACCGGATCCGCCACCCTTACCGCCCGGGCCATAGCCGCCGCCGCCACCGCCGCCTACTGTGGCGTCTCCCCCGTCACCGATGAGGCCGCCGCCACCGCCAGCACCAGAGTATCCACTTGTGTAACTACTAGCTCCCTTTCCCCCGTTTCCTCCATAGTCCGGGCTTTCCTTCCCGGAGTGTTTTCCCGAACCCCCCGAGCCGCCGGTTTGTCCCGCTCCCGGGACAGCTCCATCGTCGGGATAAGCGTCCCCTACGCCTCCACCGGCACCTCCCTCATTACCGTCCCAGGCGTTACTTGCAGCAGGCAAATTACCGCCGACAGCAGACTGCCCGTCGAATGTCGTTGTTCCCCCGGCTCCCCCTCGTTCGGGGTTCGGTCCGTTATTCTTGCCGCCTATGCCCCCTGCACCAATAACGATATCGTAGCTCGCACCAGCAGTAACGGTGTGCTCGGCACAAGTCATCTGACCGCTGCCGCCGCCACCGCCGCCGCGGAAGCTTGTTGTTCCTCTTTTGTATCCGGCGTTTCCGCCGCCTCCGCCACCCATAAGCGTAACTATTATCTTGTTTTGATAAATGTTATTCGGGGCAATCCATGCTTGACTGGTGTAGTATACCAGCCTCTTTCTCACCATTGCTACAACAGACAATTTTTTAAGCACATCATCGGGCACAGCGTCGCCGGTCAGGCCATAAAGGGCGGCCGTGTCGTCGTCCAGCAGGGTTGCCTTGCTTAACGGCGTACCCTGTTCGGTGGCTTCGTCGGCGCGGACCATGTCGTATACGCCGGGCTGACCTTCGACGGCCGTCAGCTTAACTCTGCCCGGATAGAGCGGTATTCTGTCTTTCATGGGTTGCCTCCTGTTTCTCCGGCGTATATCTCGCCGCTGTAATATAATCCCTGCGATATGAGGGTCAGCAGGGCGTCGACGTCGAGCAGTATCTGCTCGATGTTGTTGGCCTCGATGTAGGTCAGGCCGTCCATGCTGCCGGGCGCGGGCGGGGTCGAGGGCTTGACGGCCAGCGCCGCCCGAATGGCGGCTATATCATAGCGGTAGCTCTCCATCTGCCCGGCCGTCGGGTCATCGTCCTCTGTCCAGTCCTCTTTGGGCGCGACGGCGACCTTATAGCCGTACTCATGCAACCGCCCGGCGACATACCGGACGGCCGCGCCGACCCGGTTGAGATCACTTGCGTTATATGCCCCCTTGAGGTCGAGTGCCCACTCGGCCTTTTCGGCGTCGGTAATCGTGCCGTCCCGCCATTTGCGCAGCAGCGCCCGGACGCGGTCGACATCGGCCTGTGTGCGGTCGGTTATGAGGTGCAGCAGGCCGTAATAGAGGGTCAGGTCATATGTCCGGGTGACCCCCTGGGTGTCGATAGCCGTCAGGGCGACGATATATCTGTCATCATCGGCCCGGGCCACGACGGCCCGCCACGCCGCGCCGATCTGTGTCCAGGTGTATTCGGCGCCGTTGACCGTGCCGGTGACGTATACCACGCCGCCCGGCAGGCTTACATCTATCGTCTGGGTCATCAGGCTATCTCTACCGTGATTACCATCGTGGCGCCTGCGTCGGCCGGGTTGGGGGTGATTGTGGCCGACTTGATGGTCGGGACGGAGGTATCGAGTTTGACCGTGCGGGTGATGCTCGTCACCTGTCCGGCGGCGTCGGTGGCAGTTACGACGAGGGTGTTCGTGCCTTCGGTGAGGGTGACCTGCTTTGTCCAACTGCCATTGGCCGCCACGGTGACCGCGCCCTGGTCTGTGCCGTTGAGCTTAACGGCTATGGTGACCGGCGAGCTCGTGGCGTCGTTGGTCGTACCGGCGACCGTAAGGGCCGCCGTCGCTGTCACAAGGTTATCGGTCGGGGATGTCACGTTGAGGGTCGGCGGGATGGTGTCGAGCTTGTATGTCGTCGACTTTTCTTCGGCGGCGTTGCCGTCATGGTCGCTGACCGATATCGTGACGGTATGGCTGCCGTCCGACAGAGCGGCGGCCGGGGTATAGGTCACGCTGTAGCCGTTGGTTATGGCCGTCGTCTTTATCGTCGAGGATGCGGCGGCCGTGTCGTCCTGCTTGACGACAAGGGTGGTAAGGTCGACGCCCGAGCCGCCCGCTTCGTCGGTGACGGTAAACACGACCGGCTGCTTGTTGTTGGACACATACGCGCCGCTTGCGGGCGACACGATGGTGATGACCGGCGCGACCCGCTCTTTGACGACCAGCTTTAATCCCGCGAGGGTCGAGCCGTCGGCCGTGCCGGTCGTGCCGGCGTCATTGGTCGCCTTGACGGTGACGTTATAATATCCGCCGGTCTGGTTGTATGAGGTCTTGCCCGGCGCGGTTATGGTCGCCTTATACTTGCCGCTTGCGCTGTCGTATGTGAGATTGTATGTCTGGCCGTCTATAACGGCCTGTACTGTTTTAATCGCCATGTATCTCTCCCGCGTATATTTCGCCTGCATACCACACCTCGGGGTGCAGGATGAGTATCTTATCTTCGACCGCAACGGTCAGGACGGTCTCTGTGTTGATGTCGGCCGGGTTGACGTCAAATGACGCCGCCGTTATCTCCGGCCGGATGATGACATAGCCCTGGGTCGTCTTTGCCGTCAGGGTCGCCGGGTCGCCCAGCCCCTCGGCATTATATCCCCGGAGGGTATAGGTGTATGTGCCGTTGGGTCGTACCCCGGTATCGGTATATGTCAGCCCGGTCAGGTCGGCGATAAGCTCGCCGTCACGCCAGAGGCGATATCCCGTGGCCAGCTCGGAGGCCGACCATGCAAGGGATATCTCAAAATAGTCCTTGCCGGTCTGGACAAATCCGGTCGGCGCATCGGGGGTCGTCGGGTATACCTCTATGGCCGTTATCCTGGCGTAGCCGTCGCCGGTGTGGCCGGTCTCGGACGCGCCGTCGGGCGAGGTCATCGCCGCACTGCCGGCGATCAGCTGGGCGTCGGTCAAATAATATGAAGCGTCAAGCAGACACCCGGCCGGGTAATTTGCCGCCGTGGCGGCCGTGTATACATAAGCCGAACCGCCGCCCCCGCCGCGGTCATCGTCGCCGCTGCTGTCGGGATATGATCCGCTGCCGCCGTACCATCCGGCGCCTCCCGCGCCGCCATAGCCGGAGGATCGCGTTATGCCATTGCCGCCGAAGCCAAACCCGGCATACGCCCCGGCCTGTGTCGTCGTGCTGTCCGACTGGGCCGTTGTCTGCCATGCTCCCGACACCCCGGTCTGCGTGCCGCCGTATCCGCCCGTGCCGTAACTCTGGGTCGAGCTGCCTCCGGTCTCTCCGCCGCCGTACATGCCCTGCTTGTTGGATGCGCCGTCAGATCCGCCGCCGGGTCCAACAATGACGCGGGCCAGAAGGTCATCCGTACCGATACGGATATCGGTCGCGCCGCCGCCGCCATTGTATGTGCCGCGCTTACCGCCGCCGTTAAAGCCGCCCGCTGTCTTGCCGGTATTGCCCGAGCCGCCGACGCGGGTATGTATCGTTGTCGGCTGCGCAAGGGCCAGCGTGCCGGCGGCATAGCCGCCCTTGCCGCCATAGGATGACGATGACCGATAGCCGCCCTGGGCGCCCCAGACCTCCAGCTTATACCGCCCGGCGGGGAGGTTTGTCTCGACCTCCGCGCCGGTGTATGGGTAATTGAGGATATCCCCGGTCTTGATCTTGCCCGGCGGGGATGTCGTCATGTCATAGGTGGGCATATCACACCCCCTTGAGGTCGATGTCGGCCGCTATGGTGTTTGACAGTTTGAGGGTCATCTTCTCGGCGTGGCCGACGGTCTGCGTGCCCCATCCGTCGGGGACGGAAAGATACGCTCCCGGTTGCTCGCCCTGCCATACGATCTTACTGCTTGCCGTCTTGCGCCGGGCGTAATAGTCATATACGCGCTGCGCCACGGCCTGGCCGACAGCAGGGGAGACAAGGGTCGCGTCGGTGATCTGCACTACATTGGCTTTGGTGTTGGCCGTCACATTGGGATTGGTGACGGTGTAGACCGTCGTCGTGTCCTTGTATTTCTGGTCTCCTACCTCGATATCTCCCGACGTGTCGACCGTGTATTGATGCGCCGTGACCTGCACCGATGTCGTTATCGCCGCCGTCTCGACGGTCGGGCCGGTATATGTCCGACCTGCGCCGACGTCGGTCAACTCTGTTCCCGGGGAGTATATATGCACCCCGGTCACGCCGGTTGTCGATGCGCACACGCCCCAGACAAACAACAGCTGCTGCAATGCGTCGCGCCGCGTACCCTCGGGGATATATCCCGTGACCTGTGTGTCGGCGGCGTCGATGGTGAGGTCAAACGCCGCGCCGATGATCTCGGCTGCGAGCGCCTTTGCTGACTTATTGGTATACATGCCTCCGGCAAACACATCATCGTCGAGTACGCCTATCGCGTCCTGGCACTCGATCTGATATGTGTTAGCGCCCTGGCGTTTGGCCTTGTCGATGTAGTACACACCTATCAGCTTTCCGGCGCTAATCGCTTCTACCGGCTGTTTGAGCTGGAACATATAATCTATGTCTTTGCGGCTCTCTAACGTCCATTTGAGCGCCCCTGCGGGCAACTCCGTGCCTATAAGGCTTGTCTCTGCCGTTATCTCTGCGTCGCGCAGCTCATCCATGCCAAACTCTCGGACTATGCCGATCAGTATGCTGTTGATCCTTGCGCGCCGTCCGGGGACGCTCGTCTTATTGAGGGTCAGCACGATTTTATCAAATGCCTCGACTGCCTGCTGACAAAAATATGTCGCGTCGTTTGGCTCAAAGACGGCCTCGACCTTGAGTGTCTCGCCCTGATACCATTGCACGGTCACGCCGCTGCACCGCTCATCTGTTGCCACATCCGACGTCAAGGTTATCCCGACGGCCGAAAATTGCGAGCTGAAGGTGAGGGTAATGACCGGCGGGGTTGCAAATACGCCGGTGCTCTTGTCGCTGACGACCGTCGACCAAAAGGCTATCTCTTGCTCATCGTGGACCTCAAAGGATCCATCCAGCACCCAGCGATCATGTTCCAGCGTTGCGACTGCCGGAGTGTCCGCCCCGAAGGGCAGAAGGGAAAGGTCGGAAAACTCTTCGGCGGACGTCGCCTCCGGGGTGGCGGCTTCTGCCGCCCCGGGTGCTACGTCCTTGTATATGATTTTGGTCTTACTCATGGCCGTACCTGCGCGTCCATCGGGATAAAGTTGACCGATATCTCATCCCACCGGTTGACGCCGTCGGCGGCCATGCCCTCTTTGAGCTTGCGGCTGCCGGATGTGTAGTAAGCCTCGTATGATAAGGTGCTCTGCCCATCGGCCGCCTCGAGCCGGACGCTGTCGTCGACCGAATGGGCTACAAGGTAATCCCACAGCGCGTCAAAATCGGTCTGGCTTTTGCCATTAAAAAATGTGACCTTGTGTCCGATGTATGTGCCGATGATATCGCGCACCATCCGGCCGGAAAGCACGCGCCCGACGTTATCGCCGTCGAGCACGGAAAAACTCTCTTCGATGTTGCTTATAGCGACGTCGACGTCAAAGGATCTTCCGTTGATTTTTATATAATTCACCGGCCGCCTCCTTTACGCCTTAACAAGGGATTTGCCATGCCGCTTCGATACCTTTTTTTGGTTGCGGTATATGACCTCGCCGTCGAGTTCCAGCACGTTGTTTATGACCATCTCGCCGCTTCCGCCGCCGGCCATTTCCTCGCGGATGAGCTGCCGGAGCTTTTCGTCGGGGACCTCATAGTTTGTGCCCTGCTTTTGGTCGCCGAGCACGGCCAGAAACTCGCGGTTAGGCGGGATGACTGCGCCCTGGGCGAGCATCGGGATCTTATTGACGATTATCGGTCCGAGGGATTTGTACCGTTTCCCGGTCAGATCCGACATGCCGTTTGCGGCCATCGCAAGGGAGTTAAGCCCATCAATGGCGTTGTTTATGCCGTTTTGCAGGCCGTCAAGGATACCATTCCAGATCGTGACAAAGGTCGCATTTTCGCCGCGCCAGAAATTGCCCCATTTTTTATCAAAGGCCGCCGCGAAGGCGTCAAATCCGACATTAAAATTATTGTCCCAGATGCTAAACTCATCATCCAGCTTTGCAAGCGCCCCGCGAAAGGTCTCGATCACCATGTACTGATTTGCGTCAATACCGTTTGCCATGCCCTGCATAAGGTAGTCGCCCATCTGGGCGGTCTCTGTGGAGGGGGAGTGGATGCCGAGAACATTTTTGATCCCGTCTATGAGGCCGCTGCCCCACTCCACGACCTTGTCTTTGGCCCTCTTAAGTCCGCCTATGACATCGTTATTCCACCACTGCTTGATCCCATCCCATATCTCGGCGACCTTATCCTTGACGTAATCCCAGTTGGGGACTATAGCTGCCGCAAGGCCTATTGCCCCTGTGCCGACAAGTCCGAGACCCAACGGCAAGGTCGCCGGTCCGGCGAAAAGAAGGATTATGCCTATTGCAAGCACCGCCGCACTGACTATAGCTGTGATTTTTGCGATATTGTCGTCGATGTACTGCGAGATCAGCTCCCAGTTGGGCGCTATTATCTTTGCTATGCCATATGCGCCGACCATCATCATCGCTATACCCAACGGGAGATTTGCCCCGGAAAAGGTGAGGATCGCGCCTATTACCAATGCCGCCACACTCAAAATGCCCGCAATAGTGGCTACCGTGTTTGCAATTATGGTCTGTAGTGTCTCCCAATCAACAACTCCGGTCTGCACAAGCCCGACCACTCCCGCGGCTATAAGGGCAAGCCCCAACGGTATGTTTGTCGTCGAAAACAACAGGATCGCGCCTATTACCAGCATTGCAGCGCTAAGCACCTTAGCTATCGTCAGCAGAACGGCCATTACCGTGTCCTTTATGGCGTCCCAGTTTGCGACAGCAACGGTCACCAGGTTCGCCGCGCCTATGGCCATGAGTGCAAGACCTACCGGCAAACTGACTTTTGTCAGCACCAATATGAGCCCTATGACCAGCAGACCGGCGCTCAACCCGACAATTATTCTGCCCAGCGCGCCTTGCAGCAGCTCCTTTATGGCGTCCCAGTTGGTCGATACGGCGCTGTATACGGCCGCTGCGCCGATGACCATCAAGGCGATGCCCAATGGTATATTGGCCCCCGTAAACGCAAAGATCGCGCCCACGGCCAGCAGAGCTATGCCGGTAAACAGGGCTACAAGCCCGCTTATACCATCCTGCACGATCTGCTCAAAGTTAGGGGTTATCCCCCCGGCGCCGCTTCCACCGCCGGAGTTGTCGCCCGACAGCTTGTTGATCTCGTCAAAACTGGCCAACGACTTGCTTGCCTTTTTCGCCTCGCTGCCGACGCCTTTGAGCCCCTGGCGCTGTTTTTCGAGGGCTTTTGCCGCCTCGGCCGATTTGTCCATCGTCGTGCCAAACAGCAGCGATATGAGCTGTGCAAAGACATTGACGACACGGGTGAGGACATTAGCCAAAACCGTAAATGCCGGGATAAGCACGCGCAGGATAGGGTATACCATTGTCAGCAACGCGCCTTGCAGTTTTGCTATCGACGCCCGGGCCTCATCGTTGGTCTGTATGACATCCCACATGTAGGATCTAAGAGACCTTAATCCGGCACTTATGATGTTAAAGGCAAATGCCTTTATAGCCAGTTTTTTTATACGTTCCCCGAACTTGTCGGCAAAAGCACTCGCTTGGTCAATAGCCTTTCCCATCTTTCCGGCCGCCGATTCGCTATATGCAAGCCTGGCGGCGTATGCGCCCGCCTGTTCCTTTGCCTCGGCCATTTCCTGCGTTATCTCGCCGATCTGTCCGTCGATTTTCCTGGACTTCTCGTCGAGCGTCCCAAGCTCTCTGCCGAGGGCCTTGCTTTGCGTCTCAAGCTCTCTAATGTATGCTTTACGGTCTACGCCATTAATTGTCTTTTGGATATCGGGGCCTTCTTGTTTTCTCAACCTGTCCAGTTCAGCGTTTACTTTTTCGATTCTTTTTTCAGCCTCGTCCATCTGTCTTGTGATCTCTGACTTTTCCGAGGTCTTTTTCTCAAGTTTTTCTTTGAGTTTAGTAATCTGTTTTTCCAGTTTGTCGAGCTCTTTTTGTGCGTCTTTGTCATCGATATCAACATTAACGACGACGCTGCCGTCGGCTGTATCTGCCATCTGCTATCTCACCACCTTATATCCACTTGCTTATAACTGCGTCCTCTGCCGCTGTATACTTGCGCTTAAAATCTACCATCTGCCGGTTTGCCTTATAAAAGGCTTGCTCGCTTTTGTCGAGCTTTTGCCCTTTTGCCTTTTTGCGGCGGATATTGACGACCTGCGCAAACGTGCAGTCTCCGATCTCCTGATATGCCCCGATAAAGGTCCAAAAATGCAGATACTCCACGGCGCGTACCTCTTTGCCCAGCACACGGTTTATCGGCGCGGCGATGATGGGAAAATCCTGTCCCCAGTCCATGAGCTTCGGCCCTCGACGATCCTGTTGCTTATCCTCGCCGCAGTTAATAAACCAGATGCATTTGTCGACCGCCTCGGAAAGGTCGGACGTCGGGATATCGTCAACGTCGGGATAGAATATCCGCAGCATGACCTCGGCCTTATCCTCATCGTTGAGTTCCGGGTCGGCTATGGCGTCGAGGATATCCAGTATCGGCCTGTAATCCGAGCGTATGGCGTACTCCGTACCGTTGACCTCTACGCTTGTGGGCAGAGAGTACATCATTTGCTATTCACGTACTTTTTTGTGTATTTGGCTATACGCGGCGACTGGGCCTTTTTCTCGCGAGCAAAGGAGGTGTCGACCTCATCCATAATAGTTAGCATGAGATTGGCCCAGACAGGCAGGCCACCGGCCAGCGCGTAAACATTCATGCCGCCGAACAGCGCGCCGCAGACGTCGACGCCGAAGATCTCGTTTATGATCTCGCGCATCTCTTCATCCATCTTTCGGGCGACTTCAAACACCTCGCGATTGTTGGCCTTTTTCTTGATCTCGGCCTTGTACTCCTCCTGTTTTTTGTCGAGGGTATCAAAAGCGTTAAACAGAGCCTCCACAAAGGCGCTGTCGGTCGGGTTAAAGGTCAGCTCGCACTTGCCGTTGAGAGAGTATGTGACAAGGCCGGTATCTATCGCAAGTTTCTTGTTTTCCGCTTCCATTTTTGTTTTCTCCTTTTGCCAGAGGGCGGGATCGCGCCCGCCCTCTTATGCGTGTTATTCTCCGGCGTCGGCCGTAAAGGTCATTGCGCCGTTGGAGCCCTTTTTGATCGTGCCCAGCGTGCGCGTGCCGCCGTATGTTATGTCTGTGGCGATATTGATAGTACCGCCGCCCTCGCCGCCGATGCTGGTTATAGCGATTGCGCAGCTATCGTAGCTCTCGGCAAACTTTGCCTCGCCGCTTGTTGCGTACAGGTGAGCGATAACCATTTTCTGGTTTGCGAGCGCCTGCACGTCCTGATCTTTGATGCCGAGATTCCAGAGCTTGACGGCGGCCGGATCGCCGGCGTCAAGGGGTATCGGGTCAAAGCTCTGTGTCACCGTGGGCTTTTTCATGGTCGTAAATGTGTTGCCCATGATGTCCTTTTTGCTTTCCTGCGACCAGTCGTACTCTTCGCTCGAATCCTCGACCCTTTTGCCTATGGCCGACAGTACAGGGCTGCCGTCCGTGCCGGTGTCAAGGTATGCGATCAGCAGTTCACGGTCGATTGTCTGGCCCGCGGGGGTCGCAAATGTCAAATCTGCCATTTTATACATTCACCTCGTATTCCATCTTTGCGAGGATCTGATGATCCTCGACACCATCTTCATATCTGCCAAAGAGAGACGCTAACGTCGTCGCCTTTGCCGATATTGCCCGCTTCCCGTCGCCGAGATCGGGCTTATTCTTATCCATCCACGCGCCCATGGCATTAAGCATTTCATCGGCCTTGAGGCGCTTGTCGTTGCTTTTGCCGGGGTCAAAGCGATAGATGATCTTAAACTGGTATTCGGCGACATATCCGCCGAGTATGTACTTTTTTGTGATATATGCGCTCTGTATGGCCGATAGCGCCATTGCCGGGAGGACGCTTTCGAGATACTCATACTGGATGACGCCGACGTCTGCCGGTATCTCCGGGCATGTGTTGATCCAGGTCATCAGTTTGCGGGATATCTGATCCTGTTCTTCGGCCGATACTGCGCGTTTGGTCTTTTCCATGGGATTTGTCCTTTACTTTTTGTATACGTTTTCGGCGGCCACCCGCCGCCATTTGTCGAGGTTTTGGGCCTTTGACGCTTCAAACCAATGTGCCTGTGCATCGCCGTGGACACTTTTGTTAAATACAAGATCGCGGTCGGTTGCGTGGAGCTTCGAGCCAACCGGGAAGGTGATATACTCATTTCCATCGCTGCCGATATAGTGCCGCGGTCCGCGGCCGTTTTCGTCCACCATGACCTTGCCGTAGTACAGATACCGTGCATACGGTCCGGGATATACGACGCTGTTGCCCACGACCCGGGTGCGCTGGTTGAGAGATCCCGTCAGCGCCGGCGTATAGGGATTGGTATCGCTCTCCACCTGGATCGCCACTATGTGCTCGGCTTTGGTGCATCGCCGGGCGAGCGCCTCTTTGATCTCATTCCAGCCGTCGACGTCAATGTCAAACTTTAGTCCGGCCATTACACCCCTCCCACCATCCAATGACGCATATCGGCGCTGCCAAAGTCCTTCTCGTCGACCTTGGTCACGTCATATACATCATCGTGTGTCATTTCCAGCAGCTGCTCGCTGCTGTTGGGCTCAACGACCTCACCCTTGACAAATATCGTGCTGCCGCCCTTTCCGCTGACAGACAGCGTCCAAATCCCCGTCTTATCCTTTGCCGACCAAAACTCCTTGGGCCCGACATAGCGCTTTACGGTGCCGGTCTCGCCGTCGACCGCTTCCGCGTCAAATGGGATATACAGGTTTACGGCGTCGGCGTTTTCCAGCCCGCTTTTGTCGACGTTGACGGCCTTCGCGGCCTCCAAAAATACGCCCCGTATGACCGTGATGTAATTGTGCTGGACATCCTCAAAGGTCGTCGGGTCGATCTCCTGTACGATGTTGTATATCGTTACTGTATGGGGTGCGTACATGGACAGCCTCCCCTATACAGCAGGCCGGTATAGGCCAGATATTCCGATGCCGTCGCGGCAAGCAGCCGCTTCGCACCGTCGGTCGTCTGCAAGGCGGCCAGGGCGGTATCCACGCCGGACCTAAATGTCCGCGAGTAGCCGCCTACCGTCTCGCTCTGTAACTCGCTGCCCGATGCCGCTATGGACACCGAGAGGTTTTTTGCCGACAGCGCCTGCGCCTGCTCTATGAGCTGGTACTGATCGACCAACGCGCAGCAGGCCATTTTAAGGGCTTCGAGGTCGGCATTTTGGGCCGCGCGGCCTTGGGTGTAGTAATCCAAAAAGGAGCTGGCACGGACGGCCAGGCGCGGAAAATCCTCCTCTTTGACATTGCCCATATAGGTGTCCGAGTAGTATGTGTAATCTGCGTATACCATCGTGTCAGCTCCTTTGACTTATGCGGTTTTGGGCTTAAGGACGATACCGTTAAGCGCTGCCGCCTTGAGCGTGTTTTTGAGGACGACGCCCGCGACAAGCTCGACTTCGCCCTTTTTGACGGCGCCGGGGGCAGTCAGATCGGGCATGTAAGAGCTTATAACGCTTGTGCCGGTGGGGGAAATGCCGTGGAAACCATCCAGGCCAATGGACACGGCGTAGATGCTGGATGTACCGGCGGCAGATGCCGTCGGTGTCGATGTGCCGATGACGTCGACCGATGCTGTGCCGTTGTAGTATTTGCCGACGTCCAGCAGGGGGATACCGGCAAAGGTCTCGACGACGCGGCCGAAGTCGTCCTTTGTGCGCTCATAGTAACCGGCGCGGCGTGCGGCGGCTCTGACCTTGAGCAGCATGTCACCATTCAGCAGCAGCATCGATGTCTCGCCGTCGATGCTGTGTACCAGCTGGTCGAGCTGGTCGATAAAGGCATTGCTGTTGCTGTCGAGCTTAGTGCTGTCCGACAGATCTATCGTGGTGTCAAACACGTTAGACGTGCCGTTGAGCAGCTTGCGCAGGCCGTCAAAGGTGTTGACGACAAAGCCGTCGCCGGTCGCGGCCGATGTGCCGTTGATGACGAGGTTGTGGAAATAGTTACTTGTGGCCTTGATCTTCTGGGCCGCCTGGAAAGCAAGCTCATCGACGGCGCCCGATGTACTCTGAAGGACGCGGTCGACCTCAAAGGAGCCGCCCATGATAACGGCCTTTGCCGTCTTTTCCTGCCTCTTTGCTTCGCCCGCGGTATACTCGCTGTTGATGGCACGTACCGCCGCCGTGGAGGGGGTCTTGAGCTGGATATATCCGTATGTGAGAGTAGAGCCGCCCGTGCCGGGGGAGATGGCATTGTCAAATACCAGTCTGTCCAGCAGCAGGGAGCTGCGGCGGAACTCATCGACGATCATCTGATCGACATGATCCGCCATGCCGACTTTCGCTTCGGCCAATGTGATAGGCATTGTCTACCTTCCTTTCTTTATTTAGCGTCAAACTTTTCGTGCAGCGCCTGAGACAGCGTCTTGGGCTTGCCGTCATCACCGCCGCTTCCGTCGATACCGCCCTGGGTGTCGATACGGGCGCCGGATTTGACAAAGGCGCTGGGGTCATCGGCCTTTGCCTTTTCAAGGTACTTGTCAAACCCTGTCAAAGCTCCGTCCTTGACTTCGAGCTTGCTGTCACCGATCCCGGCTCGGAAAGCCTTTTCGGCCGATTTGCTGGAAAACTTGACCCCGCTATCGGCTATCGCCTTGTCAACGGCTGCCTGATAGTCGCGCTGGACAAGCTGGGCCTTATACGCCTCGGTCTCCTTATCGTATTTGCCCTGCAACTCATCCAGCTGCTTCTGGATCGCGGCGGCGTCGCCGGTGCTCTTTTTGAGCGTCTCGATATCCTTGTCACGGTCGGACAGCTGCTTCTCGACCGCTTCCTTGTCCGCTTTGGCTTCCTCGGCCGCTTTTTTGTGTTTCTCGATGTCCTTACCATTAAGGGCAAAAACCTTGTCCGCCTGCTCTTCAGTCAGGCCGATGCTCAACAGCTCTTCTTTTTTCATATTTTTGTCTCCCTCGGGTAGGCTTTTTAGGTCGTCGCCATGACCTCCCGCCCACTCTTTTAGGCTTGTGGATAGCCAATTTTTGATGTATATATAGACCGCTTCCGCGGGATCTACCAAAATAAAAAAAGAGCCAACCGGCCGCACGATGCAGCCGATCAGCTCCTATTGCTCTTCCCCGACCCCGATTAGTCGGAGGCTCTATGTTTGATTGTCTTTTTGACCTCGAGGACGATTATCCTGTCGCCCTTACGCCGGACCTCGGCGTCATTGCCGCGCTTTAAGATGGCCTCTATGGCCTGCATAATTTCGTCCCGATTCATGCGTCACCTCATGGCGTTCTCCTGGAGGTATTCCAGGCCCCTAAGCGTGATCCGTATTTCGTCGGGATTTTCAAGGCAGAGCCCGCCCTCTCTGTTGGTATACAACTCGACGTTTTTGATGAGCCCCGCGTCCTGGAGCATCTCCAGATAACGGTATTGACGCTCTGTGGATACTCCCATCGCATCAAGCGCAAGCTCCGAGATGTCAAACGCGGGCAAGTCCATCGAGCGCTCCAACGCCTGTAATATCTTGTAGATCGCCTTAAAGTTATCCATCAGTCAATTACCTCGATGCTTTCCACTATATTATTTTACCAATCTTTTCCGCATTTTGCAATGCATCCTTCTTGCGTTCTGCCGCCTCGGCGAGGCTCTTGTCATCGACATAGCTTACCTTGACGCGCTCCCGCTGTTCCGGGAGACCTGCGGCCTTGCTGAATTCACGGTATTTTTTGTTGAGCCGTATCAGCCGGGCATTGGCTGCCTTTTTGTCATCAGACAGACCGTAGGCCTCCAATGCCTTTTTACGCCGCTTCTGCTTGCGGATCTCGCGTTCGAGGCGTCGCTGCATCTGCGTAGCCTCATAGGCCGAGTATGTGCGGCCGTCGTATGTGCAGCCGAGCTTGTCGTCTATATGGGCGAGCTGCTCATCGGTCCACGTCCGCTCCGAGACGCCCTCGACAAAGGGATACCATGTGTGCCGGCAGTTGGCGCCGCCGATGCCCTGGACGTCGCCGATGCCGCAGCGCTCGGCAAAGTCCGGGTAATCCCCCTTGGATGTCCCGGGGTATTTGAGGGTGTACTCACGCCACCGGTACACTTTGCCTTGCCATGCCTTATGGTTTTCCCAGCCTTTGGGGCCGTCGATGTCTCGCGCGCCGGCATGGGCCTCGGTCTCCACAAGGTCGGTCTCGATATACTCCATTGATTGCTCGGCGTACCTCGAGTTGAGCTGTGCGACACCTGTCATAACAGCGCGGCGGGCGGCGACGTCGATCTGGTCGACGTGCCCTGTCTCATAACTGACCGTCTTCAGGCCGCTGTCGGCGAGCTGCTTGATACTGTTGGTTATTGCCTGGTTATAGCTTATGACCCCGCTGTCTATCTGCATCAGGGCATTGTCCAGCGCCCATTGATATGCTTCGGCCGGCGGCAACATCCTCCGGCCATTGTCGACCAAAAAGCCCATTGATGCCGTTATATTCCGGCAGGCGTCGAGGGTCTGCCGCTTGATCGCGTCTATGGTCATCGCGTCGACAAGGATGTCCGGCTGGGTGATCTGCGCGAGGTCGATCATGCCGGTATAGTATGTCTGGTTGCGCTGGACTACATCGTCCAACAGCTGATCCAGCTTTTGCTCGCTGATCTTTGACGTCTGCCGGATAGCCTTTTTGATCTCATCGAGGGGGATACCCTGGGCACGCAGCGCCCGGATGGCCTGCACCGTGACCTCGTTGAGTTGGTCCTTGATGGCGAGGCGGCTGCATATCTCGACAAGCAGCTGATCCTCGAGCGCACGGTACAGATCCGCAAGTCCCTCCGGCATAGCGTCGAGGATGGCGGGGGAAAAGGGGTATCTCATATTTTATTCCTTTTCCCCCTTCACCGCCTTTGCCTTTCGGCGGGATACTATGTCGTCGTAATGCGGTTTGACCCGTATCACATTCCAGTCACACTCTTCCGGGACGTGTCCGTAAAATATGACGGCCAAAGGATCCAGCCGCTTCATCATTTCTTCATAGCCTCGCAAAAACAGCCGTTTGCTTTCCCGGTTTTGTTGTGTGCCTACTGATGATACCGCAACGACCCCACCGGACGGCTCACCGTCAAAGCACCAATCATAGCTATCCTCATCGCTCCACGATATAGTGGGATAGACCGTAATGCCATGCATCTGCCAATAGGCGGCAAGCCAGTGCTTGCGATAATGGTTGTATATCTGCATGGCCAGAGGCATATCCGTGTATGTGGAAAAATCAGGTGCGCACACGGCCGCAAACTGCGACAATTTGGGGATGTACTTGTCCGGCGTGTTCCATTGGCGTATAAACTGGTAATCATCCACAAAAAAATGTATGATTTTGCTTGCTGGGTCTTTTGCCGTGTAATGGTAATTTATCGGGATAAACTCGCCCTGCGGCCATGTCTTGACCGGGTCAAGCTGTGGGATATTGTATTGTCCTACGCCCGGAAACATAAACTTGTCGAGGTTTTCAAAATTAATCATACAGCACCCCGTAAACAAAAATGCCGTAAGATACAGTTTTGTATCTTACGGCATAGCAAGCACCCGGATTTGCACCGGGACCACGGCAAACACCGGTTCTCCTTGGCTTAAACTATCACTTGCTATGCCTATTGTACCAGATCTTTTTGACCCGTTCAACCATTTTCTTTTCTTTGGTCGTCAGGTTTGCATACCCTTTTGCACTATCATTTTCGTTGTGATTGTAACCGTGGTGGGTATGTGGGTTCTTCCCATTATGAGTGTGAGAAAGGTCTATTGTCTTACTTCGCTTCAGGTCCTGGTCAAAGTACACAATTTGTAGCAGGTTGTTGCCACCAACCGTAACATATACCCGCCCTTTTGTCATTGTTTCCATCAGCGTTTCTGATGTCCTGGAGTTTTTCTGGACAAACTTGATATTCCCTTCTTGATACAGCGTCCTATACTGGCTGCCGTATTTATTGCCGTAGTCGCTCATGCCGCTGCTTGCGCCGCGTCCGCCCATGCATTATCTCTCCATTTACATCCATTGCCCACCGCGTTTCTTTGCTTTGGCGTTTCCCGCTGACGCTTGGCGCTTGTACTTGTCATATTGAGACCGCGCGCCCTCCATAGCAGTAACAGCCCGTTCTTGCAGGGAAATCTTTTCACGCAAGGCGGCTTTCATTCCATCAATAGACGCTTGCGACATGCCATAAGATTTCCCCATTTGGTTTGCTTCTCGCAAATCGCGTTTCAGGGCGTCAATGTCTTTGCGAGTATCCGCAATAAGGCTTCTTCCCGTAACATCTTGGTGGACATACATCTGATAGCCGATTGTCTCTTTAGTTGCGCCGCTTTCAATGGCAAACGCAGCTTCAAAGTTACGGGCATTCTCCATTTCGATTTTGTATGAGTTTTTATAATCCGCCGAGGATGCGTTGCGGCTTCCAATGCTACCACCGGCTCCGCCTCTGCCGCCCATTATTCCACCTCCTGTTGTTGTTCTGTCGTCATGTCCTGCATCTTCGGGAGCGCCGCTTTGGCCGTCTCCTCATCGTCCGCCCATTTATTCGACCGCCTTTTTATTAACCCTCTATAATAGGGATGCCATATTCAAGGGCGATGCGATGCTCGATTTTGCATCCTCTCGCATCTTCCCAGCCCTTTGCAAAAAAGACTATATCTGCGGTTGACAGCATTTTTATCGATTCCCCCAGATACCAGGCTGGCTTTGCGTCTGCGGGTGCACCACGAAAAAAGCTATCTATCAGTTCCACTTCGTCCTTCAGCTTCTTTTTTGCGGCTGCGACTGCTTCATTTCGCTCGTTCAGGATTTCTTCGTCCGTTTTCCCTTTCATCGGCTGTGAGACAAATACTTTTTTCATTTTTCCATTTACTCCGTTTCGCTTTGTTGTTCTGTCGTCATGTCCTGCATCTTCGGCAGGGCCGCTTTGGCCGTATCCTCATCCTCGTTGAGCCATTTTGCCCTAAACTCCCAATCGTTGAGGATGCCTGCGGACAGCAGTTGCATGTCGCGGCTAAAGTCCTGGCTCTTATCCTCAATGATGCTATCGTCAAAATCTATAGATATCTCGACATCCTCGTCGAGGCCCAGCCCCATTGCTGTATTGCCGAGACGGAGGATGATGCGGCACAGCTCATCAAGCGCCTGCTCCAGGACGATCTCATGCTTTTTGATCGTCCGAAACATGGTACTGTTTTCCGACACGATCTGTGTCGCCGTCGCCACGCTGCCGCCGTCAAAGCGGTAGTATGTCTCGCCGAGCCCGCACTTACTCGACAGGATATTGAGCTGATCCTGTATGCCGCGGTTGTGCTCGGCCGTCCTTAGTGTCATGTCTATCGGCGTTATAGCGGCGCCGTCGCTTACATCCTCCGGGAGGACGTAAAATACAACGTCGGCCGGGTCAAATGCCGGCTCTCCATCGAGGTATGTGCTGACTGCCGGTTTGACCATTATTCGCTTTTTGCCGAGCACAAACTCGTTGACATAACTGTCATAGGCGATATCGACGCCTTGTAGCACATCTATGGCATTGGCGTATACCGATATTCCCACCGGCAACAGGTAATTGTAGTTGTTGGCCAGATTTGGCCGGTCGATGACAAATTGCCGCTTCGTGCTGCCGGTATGCACTACCGGCGGTATCCGCTCAAATCCCTCGACGTTGGTCAACAACTCATCGGCCAACAGCTCATTATCGTACCGGTATATCCGGTTATCTATGGCATAATTGCCGTTGTCCTCCTTGTGATGTATCTGGAGGTACATGTATGTATGCCCGCCGCGGACAAAGACGCTCGCAAAGGCGCACTCGGATATGTATCCGTTTTGCCACGACAGGGGATAGATGTTGTCAATGGTCACATAGTCCAGCACGATGCCCTCGGCATTGCCGGGGACGATGCTGCCGTCCTCGCTGATCTCCTGGCCGACGACGCGGGGGATATATGCCACCGTGCCCAGCGCGGATTTGAGCTCCTGCATCTCATTGGCCTTGACCTCAAAGTTGTTTTCCTTCAGGATGCGGTCGACAAACGCCTGTTCGTGTTCACCCTCGAGGGTGATCTTGACCTTTTCTGTCAACAGCAAATTGGCCCAATCCTCGCACAGCTTTTTGGCCATGCCGAGGGAATAACGCTTGCAGTTGATGATATGCTCGCCGTTGCGGACGCGGTAGCGGTGGAAGCCCTTGACGTCCCCCTGATACCACATCCGCCACTCGTTGACCTTGCCATAAAAGGCCTCGGGGATGGTCGTATATCCCAGCTCATTAAGTTTGACAATTACTGCGTTGCTCATATCTCTCCTTAGGCTGTGACGCCCATCCGGCGCATTACCGGCTCTAAGGCGTATCGTGTGGCGTCTTGGGCGTGGTTGTTGGCGTCGGGATATCCGCTGATTATCTCGCCGTCCTTGTTGCGCTCGTACTCATAGTGGACAAATTCATCATATGCGTGCGGCGTCCGGCGCCGGTCGATAACGATCTTGCGGCGTTGCAGCCACTTATACCCGTAATCGACGCTGCCCGGGCCTTTGACCGCTTCCCTTGCCGGCAATCCCGCGGCACGGAAGTCGGCCGCACTCTTAGGCTCTGCGTTGTCGCAGATGATATATGCGTCGGTATATCCGCGGTCCTTAATCATCTTCGCGCTGGCCTCGTTGGTCAGCTTATTTTGATATATCTCGTCGATTAGGTATATCGTCTCCCTTGCCCGGTCATAGTGCAGCCGGACAAAGGCAAAGGGGTCGGGATACCAGCCCCAGTCGACGCCCTGGTATATGCGGTCAAAGCCCGCGATCTCATCATCGGTGATCTCGCGCAGCTCGAGGTTGTCAAAGACGTTGCCGCCCGTGCCTACTGCCATGCCGAGATACTCATGCTGATATGCACGCTCGTTCTCGGCCTTAAGCTGGGCCGCTTCGATCAAAAACCTTTTGCCCAGCCATGCGGCCGGGGCCTGAAGGTATGTTGTTTTGAGGCGCAGGCGGTCGGGCCGCTCGACCTCGCTGTCTATATTTGCCCAGTTATCGCGGCTTATAGGGGGGTTATAGCTCTCAAAGTTCCAAAACTGCTCCCCGCCGCGCATTGTCGATTGCAATATGTTGCGGATCTCCGGCCTCCCGGAAAACTGATCTTTTTCCTCAAAGTGAGTTATTGCAATATATCCAAATGGTACTTTTATCGATTTTATTTTCATGGGGTCGTCCGCGCCCCGGAACATGATCTTTTGCCCTGTCGGCTTATATATCAGCTCCATTGGCGAGACTTTGGCCGTCCAATAGGCGGCCATGCCCAGCTGGTCTATTGCCCAGATATACTGTGCGTACACGCTGTCTCGGAGGGTGTTGCCGACCTTTCGCAGCACCAGGGCGTGTGTGCCCGGGTTGCTGACGATAAGCAGTGCGACCATGATCGAGACATATGACGATTTGAGCGAGCCTCGGCCGCCGCTTAGATCATAATGCGTATGGCCGTGCCGGAGCACGTCGCGGGTGATATCCAGATACGCCGGTCCGATGATCTCCGACAGACGGACCTCAGACATCAATTATCACCTTGACGCTGTCCTTGTCCTTATCTTCGGCCGCCGCTTTGGCCAGCGTCCACTTGTCGATGACTGTACCCAGCGCGGTTGTCAGCTGGGCGGGGTTTGCGCGGTCGATACGCTCTTGATCCAGCAGCGCCTCGAGGTATGTGTCGATGATCTCGCACACCTTGTCCCGCTGCTTGTCCATGTGCTCCATGATGTCGGCTGTATTCTGCGCCTTTTTATCCGATAACTTTTGTTGCATGTCGGGGTCTTTTTTGATCGTCCGCAGGACGGTCGTTGTCGAGACCTTATGTTTGGCCGCGATCTGCCTTATGGATAGACCCTCTACCCGGTCGGCGATTATTCTTTTTTTTTGCCGATCAGTCAGTCGCTTTTGCATGTCACCGCCCCATTTTGCAGCCGCACCCACCCCTTGCTTACGCCGCAATCTATCCCTGCATCGGCGGCCCAGATCCGCGGATGCAATATGCCTATTACCATTCTGGCCGCTTCCGCTGGAAAAATCTATACAAAAATGTTGTAAAAGTTTTGTCGCGCCGCTTCCAAAAATATTTTTGCCATTTTGCTATTGACTTTTGTGCCATTTTGGCATACAATATAGTCACAGGATAACACAAAGCAAAACAAACACACAGGAGGACAAAATCATGTTAATCAAATCTACAACCAAAGGTAAGCTCTACAACATCAGGCTCGCAGAAATAGACGCCAAACTCGGCACTCGCGTCACTGACATCCTCGAAGAGTTAGATGACAACTTTGTTGCCGATCACGCGGTCGACGAGGCCACTAATGCTTACCTTGCATCGCAAGGAGAAATCGATTCGATGATTTCTTTTTGGCGTAGCGAGGCTGCGGCTTGGGACCGTTGCGATCCAGAGTGCTACCTCGGTGATCCTGCGGACTTCTTTTCGGCCGATATTGTTGAGGACGCCCGCGAGAACGGTTCGGCGCTGCCTTACTACTACAATCTGCTGGTCGACGAACTTGACTAATTGGGGAGGTGCAATCATGCTTACAAACTCATCAATGGCCCCGTCCGACGGGGCCATCACCCATCCGCTTATCACTCCGGCGCAATTTATGTTTGCAGTCCGCGAGGCAGACAACTATACAGATCGTGACGCCTATGTGTCCGACACCGCTCTGTCGGGCATATGGGGCGCTGATGATTGCGGCCAAACTGCCGCTTCCCCCGATACTTCTGTTCTTCTTCCTCTTCTTTTCAATCTTTGGGACGTCATCCACATGCCCTTCCGCGATATTCGTCTGGCTCTCGGTATGTCTTGCGCCGACTTCGCGGCGGCTTTTGCCATCCCTCGCCGGACCCTATACCGGTGGGATCTCAATGAGACGCCATGCCCCCTCTACACCAAATTGCTGCTTGCTCATGCTGCGGGGCTCTATGATTACCCCTGCATCAGGAGGTAACGGCCATGTCGCGTAAAAAACAGCCGGTCTATCCACCGATCGATTTTTTAAAAAAATTGTCCGCGCGCTACCCTGGCATCTGGGATGAGATTGAGCAATTTCGAGCGCTCAACGGATCGTCGGCCAAACTCACCTGGGAGCCCTGGTGTTATATCCCGGCGATTGCCTCTTTGTCCATCCTTAGACAGCGTTTCCACCTCGACGGCGATTTGCATCAACTGCCCCGCGATCAGATAGAGGGCATCGCATCTGTGGCCGCTTACTTTTCCGCTTTGGCTCCGTGGCGTCAAAGCAAAGAGGTGTATGTCATGGATGAGGGCATGCAGGAGCTGCTTTTTGACCAGGCCGGGGACTTGTCTCTTGACGCTGATATATTGCTGCGTTTGCCGTATCCCTGCTTTTACATCCAGTTTTCCCCGGCGGTAGATTTTGCCGCTGAACAATATCATGGAGTATTTGTCCATCTCGATGACAATTTTGTCGAGCATCATCAACAACTGACCTTGATATTTCTACATCCGGACGGCGAATCTACTATGATTGTACCCGTCCATCTCGAGGCTAAGACGATCTCCGAGAGCATGGCCATCACCGAGCGTCTCATCATGCGCACCCTGCCGGATAAGGCATCCGCCGTGGCACAACAGTTTGAGCTCCTTCGGCGCACGATGCAGCTTGTCTTGTATATATGCGCTCAAAATGCAGAGATAACCCCCAGCCCCGAGCAAGCCTCGCACACTAAGCGCTCATCGACCGGCGTGATCGTCGACCGATACGCCGAGATACGCAAGTGGGATGTGGGCATAAGGGTCGGCAACGCGGTACGCAATTACCGCAGACAGCAAGAGACCACGCCCGTTGATGATCTTGTCCGTACTCATGCTTCGCCCCGGCCGCACATGCGCCGCGGTCATTGGCATCATTTCTGGACCGGCCCTAAAAACAAGCCCGCCGAACGTAAGCTGATCCTGCAATGGGTCGCACCTACCTTTGTGACCGCTTCCCACAAGGGCGACACTCCCGTCGTCCTGCACCGTGTGGACATGCCGGACACCGACGACCAGCTGCCCAAAGCGTGAGGCGTGCCGCTTCCGTTGTGTGTGACAAAAGCCGGTATTTTTACCCCCACAGAAAATTTTGAATAGGGGAGTACCCCTTAAAAAAAATCCATTTTTTAGCCCGGGCTGAACAAATCGGCCCGGGCTTTTTTATTTTTCTATTTTATTTTCCAGATATTTTTTGATGACCCCCGCGGCATCGTCCCAGCCCTTACACACGCATGCGTAATAGCCCTGATCTCTCAGGGCTGATATCCATCCTTGCTGTGCCGGGCTGACCCGGCCGCCTTTGACACGCTTTAGCTCTATGTACAGGCCGTGATACCCGCCCCGCGCCGCAGGGAGGCAGATATCGGGCACTCCCGATTTGACACCCTCGGCCCTGAAGCGTCCGGCCTCTGCCTTACTTCGGCTGCCGCCATTGGGTATGTGATACATCAGGGCGAGCTCGGGCCATTTCCCGGCCGACAGCGCCGCCCACTCAAAGAGCAGCTGCTGTTCCTGGCTCTCTGTCAGATCGCCCACGGCCGCCCTTGTTATGCCATCCAATCTTGCGCCGCACCTCCTTGTATGTGCCGTCTGTGTTAATGAGGGTATACTCCTGCCATGCGTACCCCGTGACGTCATGCATGCCCTGGCGGACAAACTCGCCGCTGTCCTCATCCTTCAGCAGCGCCCAGCCCTTCGGGGCGCGGGGCTCCTTTGCCCAGCTTCCGGCCATGACGATCTCATACTCGGGCGTCGGTCTGACCATGCCCTGGGCCGCTGTGTACCGCTTGTATCTCGGTTTGCCCGCTTCGGCCCATCTGCGCGCCGTGCTCTCACTCTCTTTGAGCAGATATTCGGCCAGCTTGCGATGGTCGGCGCGGTCATCGAGGGGCTTGACCGACACGTTGCCGCCGCGATCACCCAGCACCTCTCGCCATACCGACGACAGCACGGCCAGCTCGACCGGCGGCAGAAGGATATGATGGTGTACATTGGTCATGCGTTTGGTCTCGGTGACGGCGACATACTTCCAGGGCATATCTGTCTTTGTCAGCCGCTTCTTCAGGGCGGCCAAAAATGCCTTTCGGTCGGCCTCGGCCTGATCCAGCGTCACCGACTTGTCGTAGTAATGCAGGGTGATATGCAGGTCGCCCTCGGCAAAATTGGCGTTGATAAGCCATCGGAGGGTATCGGCCCTGCGGCGGTCATTGCACCGGCGCTGCCTATCCGTAAGGCTGCCCGATACCGCTCCCCTGGACGCACCGACGGTATGCACCCGGCCGGTATACATCTTTTTGACCTCTGTTATCCTGCCGCACCTGACGGTACGCTTGACATATGGCATATCCTGTCTCCATCCCTGACCGCCCGGCGGCCGTTGTCCTTTATCCCATACTCTGGCAGAGCCATATTTAATTAATAGCTCTTACCGGTGCTTCCACCGGGCGCGCCCGGCGATTTTTTTGCCCCGGCGAAGAGCCGGGGCGGTGGTTATATATGTGGTTATATATAATGTGTTGGTGCTGTGCTACTTAGCTTTTCCCTTTGCGTACTGTGCGCGCGTCTTTTTTCCATTTTTCCCCATGAAAGAGCACGCTGTCCGGCATCGTAAAAGCATATGTATCACTTGCACCGACAAGATTGTCGTACAATCCTCTAAGCGCGTCATCTGCTTCTTTTCGGTCGGCATATCGTCCAATCGTGACGGCCCTATCCTCGGAGTAGCTTGCTATAATTAGCCATGCATCCGGCCTTTCCACCTCGCAGAATCTCTCAACAAAAGTTGAATCTATAATGCTTTTAGCGTCGCTGGTCAGGATATACATCGTCATCCTCCTCCATTTTGATTTGATCCTCGTCATCAAGTTCGGCCGCGCACCGCCGGGCGTCGGCCTCGGCAACTATCGTGCCGTTGGCGATATCCATCAGCTGTCGGCCGAGACCGTTTTTGACCGTCAGATCATAGGGCAGTACGTCGACCTCATCCGGGTCGACATCATCCAGGCTTACGACAGAGCCGAGGCCGACGCCCCGTACTGTCCATTTGTCCCGCTTATCCGGCGGGACGTCCATAAGTGCCAACAATGCCTCATCATCCATATACGGCAGACCGTCGAGGGGATACATGGCGACGTCATCGCCTACCCATTGGCGCACCAGGTCGCCCTTGCACTCCTGGTTGTGGACATAGATAGTTTTCTGTCCGGCGCATATCTGCGCGATCTTTTTGATTTTCATTCCATTCCCTTTCCATAAAATATTTTTGTGTATTTTTGCGCAACACTCTTGACTTTATACACATTATTGTGTATAATAAGAATGTAAGGAGGACATAAAATGAAAGCCCACGCAAAAGCAATCGCGGCACTCGAAGAAAGCGGATACAGTTTTGCCCGGCATGGCGCAAGCCACGACATCTATTACAACAAAGCGCTTGGAGTGCTCATTCCGTTGAAGCGTCACGACTTCGACGAATCGGATTTAAGATACATAAAATCCGAAATTGAAAAGAACAGGCGGAGACGGGGCTAACGCCCCGCCCCCTCTTCCATATAAAAAGGAGGCTATAAAATGAGATATTTATATTCGGCGGTCTTTACGCCGTCGGAGGATGAGGGCAAGGTATATGCTCGCGTGCCCGATTTGCCCGGCTGCATCACGACCGGAAGCTCTTTGCAGGATGCTATCCTTCAGATCACCGACGCCGCTTCCGGCTGGCTGGTCGTCGCCGAGGATAATGCCATGCCCATCCCGCCCGCGACGCCGCAGGCCGATATCGAGCGCACATCTTCCTATATCCTTTCGGTCATCTGTGTCGACACACTTGCCTATCGCGCCAAAACCGACACGCGGTCGGTGCGCAAAAATGTATCGCTGCCCGCGTGGCTGGCACGACTGGCCGACGATCGCGGCGTCAACTGTTCGCAGGTCCTTCAGGAGGCTCTGATCTCCCGCTTCGACGTCTGATATGTATACCGCTGCTTTTGCGTTTGCCCCGGCGAAGAGCCGGGGCTTTTTATTTATGATCGGCGCTCTGCCGGGAGGGCGCATGCCCACGCCTCCCGGCGGTTTAAGTGATGGAGGAAAAAGCTGGGCGTCATCCGCCCGGCAGAGCGCCGGTATAGATCAAAACGGTAAGTCGCCATCCTCGAAGTCGGTCTCTGTAAAGCCCGACATGGGGTCGGTTATGTCATCCAGCTCGGCGGCGATATCACGCCGTGCAGACTGTCCGCTTCCGCTGCCTTTGTCTCTCTTCGGCTCGGCGAAGAATACCTCTTCGGCCACGACCTCGACGGCCTTACGCTTATTATCATTGCGGTCGGTCCACATGCGGGTCTGTATACGCCCCGAGAGGGCGATCAGCTGACCCTTGTTAAAATACTTGCAGACAAACTCGGCCGTCTTGCCCCATGCCACGATGTCGATAAAATCGGTCTCGGGCTGTTCGCCTTGGCGAGCATAGGACCGGGCGACGGCCAGTGAGAAGCTGCACACCGACGTCCCGCCCTGGGTCTGCTTCAGTTCGGGCGCCGCCGTCAGGCGGCCCATGAGTATGGTCTTATTAAGCATCCTTACATCCTTCCTTTGTTCTCCGGCGCGGCCGGCATCGGCATCCAATGGGTGACGATCCACTCAGAGGGGTCGCGCTTGCCGGTCAGCTGCCATCCGGCATATGACGTCCACCATCCGGTGGTCACTGCCCCGGCGTCGCGCCGGTTGCTGTATGCGTATATCAGGACATCCTCATCCTCCGGCGGGAAGGTATGTACGCTTGTCCACTCTGTCGCGCCGGCGGATTGCAGCCGGGCGATCTGCTTGTGGGCGTCAATGAGATCCTCGTTGACCGATATGAGCATATCCCGAGCGTCATCTTTGAGGGCTTTAGCGCAATCCCGGCTTTTGCCAAAATACGCACATTTTTGACAATCGCCCTCATCGCCGCTATGCGTGCATCGCCACAGGCCATCAACGATCCTGTCAAACACGCTGCCGCCTATCGGCGCGAGCCCGAAGAGACTGCGGTCCTTAAAATGCTCGCATACGCCGTCCATATCGGCATCGGTATCGACCTTATGGGCGCACACCTCATAATGTACGCAGTCCCTGCACATCTTTGTCAGCATACCCAATCCTCCGATGTCGTGCCGAAGAAAGCGACCTGGAGCTCGGGCGGGAGATTCTCGACCGGCATAAGGCTTATGGGCTCCCTGTCGGCGTCAAGCCGGGTAAGCACGACCGTGCCGTATAGTTCTGCGTCGGCTATAGTTAATGTGCTGTCAGATTTGTCAATGCGGCGCTGGGCTGCCTCGCTATACATAATGGCAAAATTGCCGCCCATCTCAATGCTGCTTCTTGCCCCGCCGACAAGGCCGTCGAGTATCTCGGCGCGGCTTTTTGCCCATATATCCTCGTCTACCGTCGTCAGCTCGGGCGAGCACCCCGGCCGCTTAACAAGCAGTCGTACCATGTTTTTCATCATCCATTTTCCTTTCTTCTGCCATCGCAGCCATGTATTTTTTGATCTTCGATTTTTTGTTCTGGGCGAGGATCCGGTCACGATTAGCGGCATAGTATTCTCGGCGCTTACGATTTTTCTCTTCGCGTGTTTGACGCTTCCGGGGTTCTTTCCCGGTCCTGCGTTGAGCAAGGATATTCTCTCGATTAGCCGCATACCATTCTCGCGCTTTTCTGTTTATGGCCTTCCTGTTTGCTTCATTCCACCGTCGTTGTTTTTCCCTTATTTCCTCTTTATGGGCGGCGTAATACGCAGCATATCGGCGCTTTATCCGCTCTTTGTTTGCCTCATAGTACGTCTTGCGCTTTTCCCTCTCCCTGTCTATATTCTGGGCTCGGCGCTCTCGTGTCCGCTGGACTATTTGGTCCCTGTGGGCGGCATAATATGCCCGGTGGTATGCGTTGTACCTCTCCCGGCGCTCATCATCGGTCAGCTCCCGCGGCCTGCCCTTACCCATGCATTGCCTCACGGATATCCCGTGCCCAATCGCGCAGTGTGGGCAGCACACTATGTATGTACATCGGCAAGCCGAGTATCAACAACTCGCCTCCGACCGCTTCATATCCCCGCCATGCGTTGGCATGACTGCGGGCGGCAAGATAGAGCACGACGGCCGCGGCCGTCCACCTGACCCACCAAAGCGCCGTTTTAATCCATGGCGTC
>ERZ1026844.261-NODE-261-length-41671-cov-14.936803_pt1 | contig 41671 bp, 32 predicted proteins | sample MGYA00380152_ERZ1026844 | MGnify/ENA primary metagenome ERZ1026844 (study PRJEB33269, sample SAMEA4719788) | human gut metagenome | biome: human-associated habitat; feature: organic feature; material: feces | place: Cameroon | collected 2013-10 ... | reverse complement strand
GTGTTACATTCAATATAAATTAAACTTATTACGGTTCAAATTCGGGTCATTAAACTTAAAAGTACCATACATTTTAAAATGTAACCGTTGACATTTTTACAAAGAGTGATTATACTATAGTTGTCGAAAAGATTTAGGGAGGAAAATTTATGGACGCTTTTGCTGATAAGCTAGGACGTGTCGGCGCATGGTGTGGTCAGAACAAGTATCTTAATGCTATTAAGAACGGGTTCCAGAACTTCATGCCAGCTACTATCTCAGGTGCCGTTGGTGTACTTTGGACAAACGTTTTAGTTAACTCACAAACTGGTTTAGGTGCTTTATGGAAACCAATCATGGCTTTAGAAGTACTTAACCCAATCTTTGCTGCTATGCAGTATGCTACAATCTCATGTATCACAATCGGTGTAACTATGTTAGTTGCTTCTGAAATCGCTGAAGCAAACGGTGAAACTGGTTCTTACCCAGCTGTTTTAGGCTTCATCTTATGGATGATGGTAACTCCTACTTCATTCGCTGCTAAGAACTTATCTGCTTCTTACATCGATGCTAAGGGTATTTCTCATGGCTTTGCTTTAGATCAGTTCATTAAAGTAACTGGTGAAGCTGCTAAGCATAAAATCACAGCTGATAGCTTCAGCTACAGTGGTATTATGTCAAGCTACACTGGTGCTACTGGTTTATTCACAGGTCTTATCGTTGCAATCGTAGGTATGGAACTTTACAACATGTTCCGTAAGAACGATTCATTAAAGATCAAGATGCCTGAACAGGTTCCACCTGGAGTTGCTCGTGCATTCGAAGTATTAATCCCAACTTGCTTAACTGCAATCGTTGTAGGTGCAATCGGATTAGTATGTCAGTTAGCTACTGGTGCTGAATTAAATGCGTTAATCTATAACGTAATTCAGAAACCATTACAGAACATCATTGGTAACAACCTTGTTGCAGTATGTATCATGTATGTAATCATCATGTTATTCTGGTGCGTAGGTATCCATGGTAACAACATGGTTGCTGCTGTTAAGGAACCAATCTTCAGACCATTACTATACGCTAACACTGCTGCTTACACTGCACATAATGATATTCCATATGTTATGAACTTAACTATGATTCAGATGTTCGCAGAATTCGGTGGTTCTGGTGTTACTATCGGTTTAGTAATCGCAATTCTTATCTTCTCTAAACGTGAAGATAACAGAACAATCGCTGGTATCTCAATCGTTCCAGGTTTATTCAACATCAATGAAACTATGACATTTGGTATCCCTCTAGTATTGAACCCAATCCTAGACATTCCATTTATCTTAGCTCCAGTTGTAACTGTTATTATTGGTTACATCTTAGTATCTAGTGGATTCTGTCCTCATATCGTACTTGAAGTACCTTGGACAATGCCACCAGTATTATTCGGTTTCGTAGCTACAGGTGGTAAACCAATGGGTGCAGTAGCACAGTTAATCGTTGTTGCAGTATCTGTACTTATCTATGTGCCATTCTTAATTGCTTACGAAAAATTCCAGGCAAAACAGGCTGCTGAATAATTTAATTAAAATTTATTATAATAATTTCGACATCGAGAAGAGAGCATTGCCTCTCTTCTTTTTTTATTGTAATAATGGGCTAAATATTGTATAATAGAAAAGAAAGTGAGGCCTTTTTTTATGAAAGAATTCAAGGTAAAACCAAATCTAGCTGTTGGTATTTGGCTAGGTGCTTTAACTCTTGTTTGGGTTTATGATATCGTCATGTTTGTATTAAAATCATTAGATCAGCAGTCATTTATTATCGTGACAGTTTTCTTAGCTGCAATGTATCTTTATTTCTTAGGATGTCGTCCTTATAAATATATCGTCGATGGCAAAACTTTAATCTTCAAGAGAAGATTATTACCACAGAAAGAAGTAGACTTAATGACATGCGAAGTCATTTGTGATCCAGTATCAAGAATGGCAGACTTAGTCACTAGACCTCATGCTATTGAACTTTATACAGATTTAAAGAAGAGATATAGTACATTCCCAAAAGACAGATATGAATTTGTAGATGCAATTTGTGAATCTAATAAACGTATCCACTGTACAGTAGCGGACTATACTGACCAGCATCGTAAGATTGAAAAGAAAGAAAGACGCGAAAACAGAAGACGTAGAAAAATCAATAAGAGAAGCTAAAAGAAAAGAATGCGATTTGCATTCTTTTTTCTATATAGCCATTTTATAAGAGTTTGCGCCAAATCTTCTTATATATTCTTCGTGTGCACCTGTGTTATTGAGTTTTATTATAAGTGAACTTACTAAGTTCATCACTGATTGATCATCTGCATAAACACTATCACCCCAGATGCCTTCAAATATTTTAGTAGAAGTATATGGCTGATAAGGATGAGACATCAACATTTTTAATAGTTTGAATTCGTTTTTTGTTAGAGTGACTGCACGATCATTTAATGAAACTGTCTTGGCAGTATCATCTAGAATAATATCTTTAAAACGATAGATCTTTCTAGGTCTTAAGACACCCATTTTATAGACATCCTGTATTTTTCTTAATAATGCAGTGAGTGAGAATGGTGCAACAATATAATCATCCGCACCTGCATTTAATAAATCTTCTAAATAAGCTTCATTCAACATATCACTCATTACGATTGTTATAGCTTGAGATTTTCTTCTATTCTTTACTAAGAATTTAGTTGTATTAATACCTGGGAATACATCTTCAAGAATAATACAATCATAAGTATTATCAAAATAAAGATCATTATATTCATCCAATGTCTTTGCTTGATCACAAATAAAATGATCCTGATTAAGATAATTCTTAATACGATCATTACGTTCACTATTATGATCTATGATCAATGTTTTCTGTTTTCCAAACATATTTTTCACCTCGCCACAATTATAATCTTTTCGGAATTAAATAACAAGTTGGGTGATATTTTTTAAAAAGTGAAAATTATTGAATTAGAGTAGTTAAAAGCCTACATTTTGTGATAATATGTGTTTGCAATAAGGAGTGAATGATAAAAATTATTGCACAGTGATAAAAAAGTGTTGACGTAAATATTTTTTATTGCTACAATCATACCCATAAAAAGGAGATGTAATCGTATGGAAATGAACAAACTTTTAGATGAATATGGTCGTTATACGTTTAACGACGAAACTATGAAGGAACGCATTCCTAAATCTATTTATAAAGCTTTCCATGAAGCTCTAGATAAGGGAGAACCTCTTTCAAAAGAAGTTGCGACAGTAATCGCAAATGCAATGAAAATCTGGGCTGTAGAAAATGGTGCTACACATTTCACTCACTGGTTTATGCCAATGACTGGTTTAACTGCAGAAAAGCATGATGCTTTCTTAGAACCTGATGGAAATGGTGGAGCAGTTCTTGAATTCAGTGGTAAGACATTAAGAAAAGGTGAACCTGATGCCTCTTCTTTCCCATCTGGTGGTATTCGTGCTACTTTCGAAGCACGTGGTTATACTGCATGGGATTGTACTTCTCCAGCCTTTGTAAAAGATGGTAGCTTATATATTCCTACATTATTCTGTTCTTATACTGGTGAAGCACTTGATAAAAAGACTCCATTATTACGTGCATGTGATGCTTTAAGTGCATCAGCTTCTAACTTATTAAATAAAATTGGTTTAGAAGATGTTGAAAAAGTCACTGCTTCAGTTGGTGCTGAACAGGAATATTTCTTAGTATTAGATGAATACTGGCAGAAGAGAGTTGACTTAAAGTTAACTGGTCGTACTCTATATGGTGCTCCTGCTCCTAAAGGTCAGGAATTAGAAGACCACTACTTTGGTTCTATTAAACGTAAAGTAGGTGCCTTCATGAAGGATCTTGATAACGAATTATGGAAATATGGTATTCCTTCAAAGACTAAGCATAACGAAGTAGCTCCTGCACAGCATGAAGTGGCTTGTGTATATACAGTAGCTAACGTAACAGCTGATAACAACGCACTAGTTATGCAGTTATCTCAGGATATCGCTAAGAAACATGGTTTAAGATGCTTATTACATGAAAAACCATTTGAAGGTGTTAACGGTTCTGGTAAACATAACAACTGGTCATTAATGACTAATACTGGTATTAACTTATTTAATCCTGGACCTGATCCAATCAACAATAAGCCTTTCTTAGCTACTCTTGCATGTGCTATCAAGGGTGTTGATGAATATGCTGAATTATTAAGATTATCTGCTGCATGTGCTGGTAATGACCACAGACTTGGTGCAAACGAAGCACCACCTGCAATTGTTTCAGCATTCGTTGGTGATGACTTAAATAAAGTTATTAAAGCAATCATTGATGGTGAAGAATTAAATGCTACTACAGGTGAAAGATTCACTACTGGTGTATCAGTTATCCCTGATTTCTCTAAAGACTCAACAGACAGAAACAGAACATCTCCTTTTGCCTTCACAGGTAATAAATTTGAATTCCGTATGGTTGGTTCATCTCAGTCAGTTGCAGCAGTTAACACTATGTTAAATGCTATCATGGCTGAAGAATATGATCAGATGGCTGCTAAGTTAGATGCAGGTGAATCATTAGATGATATCATCAGAGAATTCTTCAAAGATCATGAAAGAATCATCTTCAATGGTGATGGTTATTCAGATGAATGGAAAGAAGAAGCTGCAAGACGTGGATTACCTAACCATGCTAACTCAGTAGATGCATGTTCATGCTTATTAAAGCCTGAAATCCGTGAAATGTTTGTAAAACATGGTGTATTAACTGAAGCTGAAATTGATTCACGTTATGACATCCAGTTAGACAACTATGCTAAGACAATCCGTGTTGAAGCTTTAACTGCTTTATCAATGGCTAAGACTGAATTATATCCAGCATATGTCAAAGCATGTGGTACTTTAGCTAATGATGCAAAAGAAGTTGCTAAGGCTGGTGTAGACAATACATTCATGGTTGAAGACTTAAAGGTATTAACTTCTTTACTTTCAACTATGCGTGAACAGATGATTGCATTAGAAGATGCTATCAATAAAGCAGATGCAACTACTACTTCTACATTAGATACTGCAACTGCATGGAAGGATTTAGTTATCCCTGCAATGGATGCATTACGTGCAACTGCTGATAGCTTAGAAACTAAAGTAAGTGCCCAGCAGTATCCAATTCCAAACTATATCGATTTATTATTCGGTGTATAAATAGAAACGGTCTAATGACCGTTTTTTTTATCTTCGAATAATGGTATAATGTGATGTATGAAATAGAGGTGATATAAATGGAATTTAGAGAATACAAGAACACAGATCTTCATGCAGTTATGGATTTATTTTATGTCACTGTTCATGAAGTCAATAAGAATGATTATACAGAAGACCAATTAGAAGCCATTGCACCAATAGAGGCCAATGAATATCATTGGGAAAAGTCATTGGAAAAGAATCATACTATCGTAGTAGAAGAAGATGATAAGTTGATTGCGTTTGGTAATATTGGTAAAACAGGTTATTTAGATCGTTTATATGTTCATCCTGATTATTTAAGAAAAGGGATTGCATCAAAACTTGTAGAAGATTTAGAAGCCTATGCAAAAAAACATGATTGTCATGTCATTAATGTGACTTCATCTATTACATCTAAACCATTCTTTGAATCTAAGGGTTATACAGTCATTGAAGAACAAATCAATGAAAGACGTGGAGAAAGACTCTTAAGATATCTCATGGAAAAGAAAATATAAAATACTTTTTACAAAAAAAGTGCTAGATAAGCGAGAAAATGTGAAAACATTTTCTCTTTTTTTCTAGAATTGAAAAGAATCCTATTTTAAGAATTCTTTCGTTATAATGGTATCAGAAAAGAAAAGGAGACACAAAAAATGTTAGACAACAAATTAAAAGCATTTCCAAAAGATTTCTTATGGGGCGCTTCTACTTCAGCTTACCAGGTAGAAGGTGCAAACTTATCAGATGGTAAAGGTCCATCTTGTCAGGATGTTAAAGAATTACCAGCAGGAACTTCATCTTTAGATGTATGTGCAGATCACTATCATCGTTATAAAGAAGATATCAAGTTAATGGCTGAAATGGGATTCAAGACATACCGTTTCTCAATCGCTTGGACTAGATTACTTCCTAATGGAACTGGTGAAATCAACCAGGCAGGTATCGATCATTACAATGATGTGATCAATACATGTTTAGAATATAATATCGAACCATTAGTAACTATGTTCCACTTCGATATGCCTGATGCATTAGACAAGAGAGGTTCTTGGTCTAACCCTGAATCAGTAGACTGGTTCGTAAACTTTGCTAAGGTGATGTTTGAAAACTTCGGTGATAGAGTTAAATATTGGTTAACTATCAACGAACAGAACATGCTTACTTTAGTTGGTCCACTTATTGGTACATTAAGAATTCCTGAAGGTACTACAAATGTATTAAAAGAAGTATATCAGCAGAACCACCATATGTTAGTGGCTCAGGCTAAAGCTATGGTTTTATGTCATGAAATGCTTCCAAATGCTAAGATTGGTCCAGCTCCAAACATCTCTTATGTATATCCAGCATCTTGTAAGCCAGAAGATAACTTAGCAGCTCAGGAATTCAATGCAATCAGAAACTGGTTATATCTAGATATGGCTGTTTATGGAAGATATAATAACTTAGTATGGACTTACTTAGAAGAAAATGATGCAACACCTACATTTGCTGAAGGTGATGAAGAAGCTATGAAGAATGCACATCCAGACTTCATTGGTTTCAACTACTATTCAACTGCAACTGTTCAGCATTCAACTGCTGATGATAAATTAGACCCAGGTGCAGACCAGCAGTCAGCTCGTGGTGAAACAGGTTACTATAAGGGATATGCAAATCCAAACCTTAAGAAGACTGAATTCGGTTGGGAAATTGACCCTGATGGTTTCTTAGCAACTATGAGAGAAATGTATTCTCGTTATCATTTACCAATGATCGTTACTGAAAATGGTTTAGGTGCTTACGATACATTAGAAGATGGTCGTGTTCATGATAACTACAGAATTGCATACTTAAGAGCACATATCGAACAGTTACAGAAGGCTGTTACTGAAAACATCGAAATGATGGGTTACTGTCCTTGGTCAGCAATCGACTTAGTATCAACTCATGAAGGTATCAGAAAGAGATATGGTTTCATCTATGTAGATACTACAGATGAAGAAGTAGGATCTCTTGATCGTTATAAGAAAGATTCATTCTACTGGTATAAGAAAGTCATCGCTACTAATGGTGAAGACTTATCAGACGACTTCGACGTTGAATAATAAATGAACATCCGGTCTTTTCCGGATGTTTTTTTTAGTGTATGATAGGTGGGAAAGGAGATTAAGATGAACGCTATTATTTTATCGCTAATAAGCTGGTTTATTTTCCTAATTAATCCTCCTATAGGTTTAGGAAGTCTTGTAATATTAATAGAAACAGGTCTTTATGGCTTGATGGAATATCGTATTAAAAAGGCTGATGATTCAGAAAAAGATACGCTTTATAATGCATATTTTATATTGTCTGTGATGTTAGTAGTTGTGACTTCAGTCATCATGCTTTTCTTATATCAATTAGATGGAGATAGTACTGTGACTCTTATTAATAAAAGAGGGGAGTTAATGAATACAGTACTCTATATGATTGGCTTAATGGTCAATGTCCTATCTATCAAGACTGTTTATGATGAAAGAAATAAATGGTTACACCGTTATGGTGGAAGAGAACTGTATGATTACTTTGATCCTGAAGGAATGACATTCACTATGCCACGTTCCTTTTATATTTGTATGGGTGCTTCTATTATGAGTGGTTTATTATGTCCCTACTTAGGCACTATTGGTTTCTGGACATTACTTTATATTCCAATCATTATGTTCTCACGTATGAATCTCAAGATATATAAGAATATGTATATCAAGTTATCTCATAATAGAGGAACAGAGAATGAATATGAAAGACTTAAACATGTTGTGCCAGGAGGTATCTATACACATTATTGTTTATGGTTTACTTATATGATTGCCTTTATGGTGATAGGTATTAAGTTCTTATGTTATTCACAGAAGATCTTTGTCTTATCATTCTTGCCAACATTAAAGGATATTTATGCTTTCTATCCATTTATTGTATCACTCATTGGTGATTTTATCTGTGCATTCATTCTGATCTACAACTTAAAACAAAGAAATTAGGACTAGGGTTGCCCCTAGTCCTTTTAAGCGTTCATCTCTTCTGAAAGTTCTTCCCATTCCATCATGAGTTCTTCTAATTTGTTGTTTAAGTCTTCTAGTTCTGCAGTGATTTCATTATACTTCTGATAATCATTCATGACTTCATCACTATGAAGTTCTTCTTCCTTACTACTGATCTTCTCTTCAAAATCAGAAATATCATTTTCTATCTTCTTTAATCTATTTTTCTTTTTCTTATCAATCGTATTTTGAACCTTGACTGTTGTTTCTTTTACAACTTCTTCTACTTGACGATGTTCTAGATAATAAGTATAGTTACCACCAAAGATTTCATCACCATGAGGATTCATCTCTACAATCTTAGTAGCTAATTTATTAATAAAATAACGGTCATGAGAAATAAAGAGAATCGTACCAGGAAAATCTAATAATGCATCTTCTAGTACTTCCTTAGATTGAATATCTAAGTGGTTTGTAGGTTCATCTAGGATCAAGAAGTTGGCTTTATTAAGTAAGAGCTTAATTAAGACGATACGTCCTTTTTCACCACCGGATAAAACATCAATTGTTTTAAATACATCTTCACCCTTGAATAAGAATGCAGCACAGATATTTCTGATTTCTGTATTATTCATATCAGGATAAGCATCATGTATTTCATCAAAGATTGTTTTTTCAGGAGATAAAGAAGTCTGTTCCTGATCATAATAACCAATCATGACCTTAGAACCTAAACGAATACGGCCATGTACTGGTAGATAATCCTTTAAAATCAAATGGAACATCGTTGTCTTACCTACACCATTAGGTCCAAGCAAGGCAACTCTTTCACCTTTCTTGACTTCAAAAGAAACAGAATCAAACAGTGGCTTATCAAAAGCCATGGCTACATCATCCACTTTTAAAACATCATAACCACTCTCTACTTCTGGCTCAAACGCAAAACGGATACTAGAAGGAAGGCTCTCTGGTCTTTCTACCTTTTCCATACGTTCAAGTGCTTTCTCTTTAGATTCAGCACGTTTTACCTGTTTCTCACGGTTATAAGATTTTAAACGGTCAATAGACTCCTGCATACGTTTAATATCTTTCTGGTTATTTAAGTAATGTTTTAATTCTACATCACGATCATGCTTCTTGATTTCAGCATATTTAGAATAATTACATTTATAAATCTTACTTCTACCATTCTCTATTTCCATAATAGAAGTAGACACCTGATCAATAAAATAACGGTCATGGGATACTACAATCACAGCTTTATTATACTGCTTCAAATAGTTTTCTAACCACTCAATAGAATTCACATCAAGATGGTTTGTTGGTTCATCAAGTAATAATAAATCAGGAGAACGTAATAACAGCTGCCCTAACGCAATTCTTGTCTTCTGTCCACCAGATAAAATACCAATAGGCTTATACCACATATCCTCATCAAAACCTAAACCATTGAGAACACCTTTTACCTGTGACTCCATAGCATAACCGCCTTCATCCTGGAACTTAGATAATAAAGAATCATACTGATTCATAATTGAATCTAAATCACTTGTTACAGCCATTTCCTGTTCCAATTCACGAATACGTTTCTCTATCTTCTTTAAATCTTCAAAAGGTTCTTCTAATGTTTCATAAATACTCTTATTAAGATCAAACTTATGTTCCTGATTCAATGTACCAATACGAATATTCTTCGCAATAGTCATCATACCATCATCATAAGCCTCTTCATTTAAAAGAATTCTAAGCAATGTACTCTTACCAGCACCATTGACACCAATGATGGCAAGCTTATCATGCTCTTCTATATGGAAAGTTATATTTTTTAGGACTTCTTTTCCTGAATAAGATTTAGTAAGTCCTGAACAAGATAATATCATTTTTTCATCACCCAGTGTATTGTACCAATTTAAAGAAATAAATACAAATTATCTTTGTTTTTTATATTGCACATAGAATAGTATATGTGTATAATTGTATACAATAGTAAACAAGGGGGAGAAGATTATATGAATCTAGCGTATAAAATCTTGAATGCACATCTTAAAGAAGGAGAATTAGTTCCAGGAACATCTATCTGTATCGGAATTGACCAGACTTTAACACAGGATTCTACAGGTACAATGGCTTATCTTCAGTTAGAAGCTATGAATGTAGGACATGTTGCAGTAGAAAAAGCAGTGGCTTATATTGACCATAACATGCTTCAGACTGGTTTTGAAAACATGGATGACCATGAATTTATTAAATCAGTTGCAAGAAAACATGGTATCACATTCTCTAAACCAGGTAATGGTGTCTGCCATCAGTTACAGCTTGAAAATTTCTCACATCCAGGTAAGACGCTTATTGGTTCAGATTCTCATACACCAACATGTGGTGCAATGGGTATGATTGCGATTGGCGCAGGAGGACTTGATGTAGCCGTAGCCATGGCAACAGGTAAATATTATGTTCAGTGCCCATCAGTTTTACAGGTTAAATTAACAGGACGTAAAGCACCTTGGGTATCTGCAAAAGATGTTATCTTAAAAATCCTACAGGAATTATCAGTAAAAGGTGGGGTTAATAAGATTGTTGAATATACAGGTGAAGGTTTAAATGATCTTTCATTAACTGATCGTGCTACTATCTGTAACATGGGTGCAGAACTAGGTGCAACAACTTCAGTATTCCCAACAGATGAAAATACTTTAGCTTACTTAAAACAGCAGGGTAGAGAAGATGAATATGTTGAAATGAAAGCAGATGATGATGCAACATATGATGAAACTATCGAAATCGATATGTCTACATTAGTTCCTATGGTTGCTCAGCCTCATTCACCAGATAATGTCGTAGATGTAAAAGAATTAGAAGGTATGAAAATCAACCAGGTAGTGATTGGTTCTTGTACAAACTCATCTTTACCAGATATGATGCGTGCGGCAAAGATCTTAAAAGGTCGTAAAGTCGCTGAAGATGTGTCTTTAGTTATTGCGCCAGGTTCATCTTCTATTCTTTCTATGCTTGCACAAAATGGTGCTCTTGCAGATATGATTCATGCAGGTGCTAGAATTCTTGAATGTGGATGTGGTCCTTGTATCGGTATGGGACAGGCTCCATTATCAAAAGGTGTTTCTTTAAGAACAATCAACCGTAACTTCAAAGGACGCTCTGGTACAAATGATGCAAGTGTATATCTTGTATCTCCAGAAGTGGCTGCATTATCTGCAGTCAAAGGTTATTTATCACAGGAATTTGAAGATGATATGGTATTAGAAGAAGTACCAGATACACCATTTGTGAAGAATCCTAACTTCTTTATTAGTGAATATATCCCTGATAATGAAATCTATATGGGACCTAATATCAAACCAGTTCCTAGAGGAGATAAATTAACAGATACAGTAAGTGGTAAAGTTGTATTAAAAGTAGGAGACAATATTTCTACAGACCATATTGTACCTTCTGATTCTAAATTACTTCCATTCCGTTCTAATGTCCCTCATTTAGCTAAGTTCTCATTCTCTAAGGTAGATCCTGAATTCTATGATAGAGCCGTTAAAAACAATGGTGGTTTCATTGTAGGTGGAGACAACTATGGACAGGGGTCTTCAAGAGAACATGCTGCATTAGTACCAAATTACTTAAAGATCAAAGCAATCTTCGCTATTTCATTTGCGAGAATTCATCGTTCTAACTTAATCAACAATGGTATTCTTCCACTTGTGATTGATGCAAAAGATTATGATTTCTTCAATGATCAGGATGATTACGAATTAAGTGATTTATTAACAACTGTAGAAGAAGGTAAGGACATTGTAGTGACTAATAAGACTACAAATGAAACTATTACAGCACATCTATCATTATCTGCACGTGAAAAAGTCATGATTCAGTATGGTGGATTATTAAACGCAATTAAAGAACTAGGAGGAGATTTCTAATGAAAGCAGTACTTATTCCAGGTGATGGTATTGGACCAGAGATTTCAGCAAGTGTTGAATCTATCACAAAAGCAATGAACCTAGATATCGAATGGGTTAAATATAGAGCGGGTGCAGAGTATGCAAAAGAAACAGGTGAAGTATGGGAACCAGGTCTTGTCGATGCGATTGAAGAATACAAATGGGCATTAAAAGGTCCTACAGCCACTCCAATTGGAACAGGCTTTAGAAGTGTCAATGTTGCATTAAGACAGAAATTTTCTACTTATGCCAATGTACGTCCTTTACGTAACTTCAAGGGTATTGATTCTAAATATGAAAACATTGACTTAGTCATCATTAGAGAAAATACTGAAGATTTATATAAAGGTATTGAATATATGCTCACTGATGATATTGCGAATGGTGTTAAGTTAATCACTAGAGAAGCTTCTACACGTATTTGTCGCTATGCATTTGAATATGCACGTACAAATAACAGAAAAAAAGTGACAGCTATCCATAAAGCCAATATAATGAAGTATACAGATGGTCTTTTCCTTGATTGTTATAGAGAAGTGGCTAAAGACTATCCAGAAATAGAAACACAGGAAGTTATTATTGATAATATGTGTATGCAGCTTGTACAGCGTCCAGAAACATTTGATGTCCTTGTCGCACCAAACTTATATGGGGATATTGTATCTGACTTATGTGCAGGTCTTGTAGGTGGTCTTGGTATTGCACCATCAGGTAATATTGGTGATGATTACCGTATTTATGAAGCTGTTCATGGCAGTGCACCTGATATTGCAGGTAAAGGTATTGCGAACCCAAGTTCTTTAATTCTTGCATTCGCAATGATGCTTGAAGCATTAAATAAACAGAAAGAAGCACAGTCTTTAAGAGAAGCCTTAGCAGCAGTCGTAGAAGAAGGTAAGTACACTACACAAGATATTGGTGGACAGGCAACTACAAAAGAGTTTACAGACGCAATTATCGATAAATTATAAGAGGAGGGACAAAGAAATGCCATCTCATAGCATTTTTGAATCAACTTCCCATGGATCATTGGGCTCTAAAATATTTATCTTATTACGTGATCGTATTCTTAATGAAAGTTATAAATGCGGTGATAAATTAAATGAATTAACACTTGCGAAAGAGTTGAAGATTTCTCGTACACCTATTAGAGAAGCTTTAAAACAGCTAGAATTAGAAGGTTTAGTAGAAAGTATTCCTAATAAAGGTGTTTATGTCAAAGGTTTTTCACCTCGTGATATTGATGATATGTTTGAAATACGTCTTTCTTTAGAGGGATTAGCTGTTTCATTCGCAATTGATCGTATGGATGAAGTGCATCTTGCTAAAATTAAAGAAGTATTTGAATTACTAGAATTCTATACTACAAAGGGTGACTTTGATAAAGTAAATGATTTTAATATCCTATTCCATGAATCTATCTACCAGGCAACACAGTCTACCTATTTTGAACAGATTCTTAAGGATATTCATTACTATGTTTCTGTGACATCAAGACATTCTATTGCGCGTCCAGAACGTTTAGAATCATCACTTGTAGAACATCGTGCTATTCTTGAAGCCATTGTTGATGGAGACAAAGATGAAGCGACAGAACGTATTCAAAGACATATTCGTAAAACGCAGATGCTTGTAAGAAAATATTATGCAACAAGAAAGTAGGGTCAACCTACTTTTTTTGTTGTAGAATGATATCAGGAGGTATTTATGTTAACACCTAAACATTTAATTAAAAAAGAAAAAAATGATTATCGTCTAATTGCAATATCAGATATACATGGTCATTTAGATCGTTTTAAAGAATTACTAAGAAAAGTGAATTATGATCCTATAGAGGATTATTTAGTTATTATTGGTGACTTTGTAGAAAAAGGAGACCAGGTATTAGAGACAATACACTTTATTATGAATCTCGCACGCTTTCCCAAGTGTTATGTTTTGATGGGAAATTGTGAATGGGCCATGAATGCACTACTCACTATTCCAGAGATTGCAGGAGAAATACCTAAGTATTTAAAAAGAAATAGTAAGAACGGTATTATCAGGGATATTTATAACCAGGAACATTTTAGTGATGGGCATGAAACACCTTTAGGAATGCAGAAGATCATGGCTGAAAAGATTAAAACTGAATTGAAGTTCATGTCTCATTTACCGACTTCATTATTATTTAATGACTATTTATTTGTACATGCAGGTGTAGAACCAAGAGAGAATTATAAGGAGTGTGGTTTATCATCTTATCTTGAACTCCAACATTTCTATGAACTGGGACATTCATTAAAATATACAGTTGTCGTAGGACATCTTCCTACATCTAATTATTTCCCTCGTTCTATTCATAACGATATTATTATAGATGAAGAAAAGAAAATCATCTGTATTGATGGAGGAACAGGCGTAAAGCCTATCTCACAATTAAATGCGCTTATTATTAATAGTTATAAGGGAGAAATAACATACCAAACAGAATGTGTACAACCATTTCCTATAGGTGTATTAAATAAAGACCTTTATGGTAATGGTGAAGTAGACCACAAGATAGCCTTTCCTGATTATGAAGTGAAGATGATGAAAAAAGGAAAAGAGTTTAGTCAATGTTATAGAGTGAGTGATCATGTCATGATCTCTATTAAGAATGAATTCTTATATGAAAGAAATCATCATCTTTATTGTTTAGATGATTATACAGATCATTGGTTTATAGGTGAAAAAGGCACTGAAGTGAAGATTGCAGGAGTATATGGACATTATGTTTATGTCATCTGTGGTGCACAGGTAGGATGGGTCAATGAAGAAGACATCAATTATTAAGATAGTATGTGTGATTGCTGTTTTGTTAAGCATTATCACCTATCAGACATTCTTTTCTTATAAGAAACTTGATTCTCATATTGTATTAGTTAAAGAGAATACATCATTCTTACATCAAACAGTTACAATGGGACAGCCTTTAGTTGTAGAAGGACAAAGAGGTTCTCAATATTATGGCTATTTATATATCAATGGAAAGAAGAAGGAAGGCTATATATCAAGTAGAAAGGTACAACCTTATACATTTGATGAATCTTTTGAAAAAGAAATCACATCATTTCCTGATAGCTATAAACAGCCTTTGCGCTTCTTACATGCACTCTATCCAGAATGGAACTATGTACCCCTTAATACTTCTTTAGACTTCAATAATACAGCTTCTATCTTTCAAAGTAAGTCATTGATAGATACAGATTATTTTCCAATGATTGCGTCTCCTGATATTATTGAAGGACAGACATGGTGTCGTGTTTCTTTAAACGCCTCACGTTATTTCTTAGATCCACGTAATGGTTTAGATGCTTATCATGCACTCATGTTTGAGAAGCTCACTTATAATCCTTCTGAAACATTAAAAGAAGGAAAAAGAATGTTAGAGGGAACTGAAATGTCAGGTATAGAACCGCAGTCTAAAAAAGACTGGGCAGAACTCTATCGCCACAGTGCAGAAGTGAATAATATTTCTATGTCATTGCTTATTACCCGTGCGATTCAAGAACAGACAGGTGGAGGTCTCGGACTACGTGGTGGACATGCAAGAAATAATCCACAAGGATCTCTCTTCTATAATATATATAATATCGGAGCTAACAGAAGTGATCAGGATGGAATAGACTTTGCAGCGACTAGAAACTGGGATACAAGAGAAAAAGCAATTCTCTATGGTTCTAAGTATCTATCTGATAACTATATTACAAAAGGACAGGATTCTCTCTATCTACAAAAATTTGATGTCCACAACAATAATCCTGGACATCATTATTATATGTCCAATATTCGTGCTCCTTATAGTGAAGCAAAGAATATGTTAAGAGGGTATATCTCTAATAATATGGATCATGTCAAACGTATACTAGAAATACCTATTTATACGAATATGCCTGTCTATAATCCATATCCTATTTCTACTGATATTAAATATGCAGGAACTATTATAAAGAATCCTAATCAAGAATATCAAATAGCAGATACATATAAGAACTTAACAAAAAATGTAGATTACATCTCTATTGATCATGACTCTTATACACATATTATAGGTTTGAATAACTACTATGGTTCATTAGATATCTCAAAATGATATTTTCATAATCTGTCGGATTTTAGAATATTTTTAAAGAATTATTTATAATACTAGTCAGGAGGAAACAACAATGACATTTAGTAAAGATTTTTATTGGGGTGGCGCTGTTGCTGCCAATCAGTGTGAAGGGGCATGGAATGTAGATGGAAGAGGTATGGCCCGTACTGATGTAACTACAGGAGGAACAGTCAATACTCCTAGAATGGTTACATTTATTGATAAGGATGGTCAGAAACAGAAATTACCTAACCATGGCTTTAAATTACCAGAAGGGGCTCACTTTGCAGTCTTTGATGATGAACTTTATCCTAACCATGATGGTATTGATTTCTATCATCACTATAAGGAAGATATCGCCTTACTTAAAGAAATGGGATTCAAGATGTTCAGACTTTCTATTTCATGGTCTAGAATCTACCCTACAGGAGAAGAAGCAGAACCAAATCAGGCTGGTTTAGACTTCTATAGAAATGTATTTACAGAACTAAGAAATGCTGGTATTGAACCACTTGTTTCTATCTGGCACTTTGATACACCACTTGCATTAGAAGAAAAATATGGTGACTGGCAGGATAGAAAGTTCATTGAATTATATGAAAAGTATGTGACTACTATCTTTAAAGAATACAAAGGCTTAGTTAAATACTGGCTTACATTTAATGAAATCAATAATACAATTAACTTCTTACCAGATAATGCAAGTGATGAAGCTTTCCAGGAAGCTTATCAGCATCTTCATTATCAGTTTGTAGCCAGTGCAAGAGCTGTACAGATTGGTCATGCGATTGATCCTAATTACCAGATTGGCTGTATGATCTGTGGTATTACTTATTATCCACTCACTTCTGATCCAGAAGACATTCTCTTTAACCGTTATAAATGGGAAAAGGGTATCTTCTATTGTGGAGATGTACAGTGTAAAGGTAAATATCCAACATATGCGAAACGCTTATGGAAAGAACATAATGTAGAATTAGATATCACAGAACAGGATCTAGTAGAATTAAAGAATGGTACTGTTGACCTCTATACATTCTCATATTATATGTCTCAGTCTATTACAACTCATAAGAATGAAGATACAGTAGGTGGTAATATGTCATTTGGTGTACGTAACCCTTACTTAACATATTCTGATTGGGGATGGGCATTAGATCCTCAGGGATTAAGATACTATCTTGAAGTCGTTTATGACCGTTATGAATTACCATTAATGGTTGTAGAAAATGGTTTAGGTGCATTTGATACAGTAGAAGAAGATGGTTCTATTCATGATGATTATAGAATTGATTACTACCGTGCACATATTAAAGAAATGGATAAAGCGATTGAAGAAGGTATTGATTTAATCGGTTATACAACTTGGGGCTGTATTGATCTTGTCTCTGCAGGTACTGGAGAAATGAGAAAACGTTATGGCTTTATTTATGTAGATAAACATGATGATGGTACTGGTACTATGAAGAGAAGTAAGAAAGATTCTTTCTACTGGTATAAGAAAGTCATTGAATCTAATGGTGAAAATCTAGACTAACACAAAAGAGGCTGTAACGGGTAAATAACTCATTATAGTTTCATAAAAAGCAAAAGACGGACCTCGGTCCGTCTTTTGTGGTATATTTAGTTTGCAATGATACACCAACAAGATTATACGGCATATCAGACATATGCGCTACTAGATTTTAATATTTCTTTTGAAAAAGATGTACCTGCTGATGATATTTCAAGAACTGTGATCGAAGTTACGGAAAGGATAGACATAAATAAGTTTGTTGACTTCACCCATAGAAATTCTCACGGGTATGATGGTCTCATGATGCTTAGACTGCTTCTGCTTGCTTTTGCGGATAATGGTTATGCATCTACAAGAAAGCTTGCAGAACTATGCAGAACTGACATCAGATATATGTTCATCGCACAGAATCAGAAGCCTTCACATCAGGCATTTCAGAGATTCATCCATAATGATCTCATTATGCCTGTTGAAGATATATTCTATGAGATGAACAGAATCATGGAGGATGAGCTTCCTATTGATACAGATGTGTTATGCATTGATGGTACCAAGTATGAAGCCAATGCCAACAAGAACACATTCATATGGAGAAAGAATACTGTCAGAAATAGGGAAAGACAGTGGAAGAAGTGTAATGATACTATCAAGAGAATCAATAAGTTCTTTAAGGAACAGAATATCGACTGCAGATATTCCATTCTTAGGGAGCCTAATATTGATTATCTATTGAGAGTTACAGATAAAATAGAGATGTACATGAAGGACAATGGAATAGAGTTCGTTCATGGAAAAGGATGCAGAAAAAGCGAGATTCAGAAGCTTTATGATGAGCTTGCGAAAGAAGCGATGAAGCTTTTTGAATATGCACTGCATTTTGATATGCTTGGTGACAGAAACAGCTGTTCCAAGACAGACCCTGATGCAACATTTATGCACATGAAGTATGACTATTATAATCACACTAATGTATTCAAGCCAGGATACAATGTCCAGGTAGGCGTGAGTGACGGGTTCATCAGAAACATTTACGTAAGCAGTGACTGCTCCGATATTCAGACATATATTCCCTTCATGGAGAAGTATAAGTTTATGTATGGTAAGCTTCCTTTAAGGACACCCGCTGATGCAGGTTATGGAAGCTATGACAACTATATGTACTCCAGGGAGAACGGTATTGAGCTGTTTATGAAGTATCCAGGATATTGTGAAGAATCCAAGAAGACAAATGATAAGAACAGATTCAGAGCTTCTCATTTTGAGAGAACAGAAGATGGCGGGTATATATGTCCTGCTGGTCATGAGTTTGAGGTGGATAAGATAACTATAGATACAAGAGGCGTATATGAAAGACGTAACGTAAAGCTCATAAACCGTCACTGTGATGGCTGTCCATTCAGATTAAGATGCACTAAATCCAGAATTGGAAGAAGTGTAAACTATTGCAAGGAATTTGATGAATTTCATAAGGAAGTAAGAGAAAATGTCACAAGTGAAGAAGGAAAGAAACTCATGTTCAAGAGAGATAATGAAGCAGAAGGAACATTTGGTGATCTTAAGGGGAACATGGGTTATGACAGACTCTACAGAAGAGGACATGACAATGTTCAGATGGAGATCTACCTTGTTGCAATGGGGCATAATATCAGGAAATACCAGAAACTGAAGAAGAGAATCAAGGAAACAGAAGAAAAACAGATGAAACAGGTCGAGGAGATACTCAGATTATTTATCTGCTGATAAAAATTTTTTTAAGATAAGGGCAGGTTCTTTTTAAGTGCGTCTGAAATATGAAAAGGGTATTCACCGTGTGATAGTGAATAACCTTTTTAGGCAGGGATATACGAAAAAGAGCTGTAACGCTCAAGGTAGTAGTAAATACTATCTATTCGTTACAGCCCCTTTACTATTATTACATATCCTCTAAAATCTGTTTTACAAGCTTTACAAGTCTTTCTTCTGCACTATTAGCTGCTTCCATAACTTCTATATGATTTAATTCATTATTTGATAGTCCTGCCGCTTTATTAGTCACTAATGAAATACCTAGAATCTTCATATCAGAATGTCTTGCGACAATGGTTTCTGGTACTGTAGACATACCTACCATATCTGCACCAAGTGTCTTGAATGCACGAATTTCTGCAGGTGTTTCAAACTGTGGTCCTTTAAAGAAACAATACACACCTTCTTTAACATCTACATTCACTTTCTTTGCAGATTCAAACGCAAGTTTACGTAATGTTGATGTATAAACATCAGTCATATCTTTAAAACGTGGACCAAAGTCATCTAGGTTAGGTCCTCTTAAAGGTGATGGCATCATGAATGATAAATGATCAGAAATAATTACAATCTGTCCTGGATTTAAATCTTCTCTTACACCACCACAGGCATTTGTCACAATAAGGTTCTTAATACCTAAAGCACTAAATACACGAATAGGCATTGTGACTTTCTGCATATCATAGCCTTCATAGAAATGGAAACGTCCTTTCATACAGGCAACAGTCTTACCACCAATTTCACCAATAATCAATTTACCAGCATGTCCTGGTACAGTAGAAACAGGGAAATAAGGGATATCCTTATAATCAATTTCTACAGGTTCATTAATCACATCAGCAAGTGGTCCTAAACCTGAACCTAATACAATCGCAACATCAATAGGATTTTTATAACGTGACTGAATATAATCACGTGCAGCGTAAATTTCATCAATATACATAAATATACCTCCACCTCTATTATAACCTATATCATTCGCAAATAATTCCTAAAAATGATAAAATAAGCCTAATAAGGAAGGTGATACCATGCATTTAGAAGACTATCGTTTATTTGATACTAAAGTATTTAGAGATGTCGTCCATGATTATATACGTGTTGAATATATGCCTATCTGGAAGCTTATTAATACCAAAGAGTTCCAGCGTTTAAGACGTATTAAACAGCTAGGAGGTACATCCATGGTATTTCCTAGTGCAGAACATTCACGTTTTGTACATTCCTTAGGTGTTTATGAAATAACACGCCAAATGACAGAATTAGATCAAGTTAAAAACCATTTAACAGACTATGAACGTCTCACTGTATTATGTGCCGCATTATTACATGATTTAGGACATGGTCCTTTCTCTCATTCATTTGAAGGAATCTTCCAATATAATCATGAAGAAATGACTACAGCACTTATTAGAGGACATACAGAAGTTCATGAAGTCCTCACACAAATAGATCCTCATTTACCTGAAGATGTGGCGAATATTATTGAAAAGAAAGCTGATAAACCAATGTTGGTACAGATGATTTCTAGTCAGGTAGATGCGGATCGTATGGATTATCTCCTACGTGATTCTTATAACTGCGGTGTGACTTATGGACAATTTGATTTATCAAGAATACTACGTACGATGCGTATTGTGGATAACCGTATAGTGTTTAAATCATCCGGTGTACAGGCAATAGAAGATTATATTCTAGCCCGTTATTATATGTACTGGCAGGTTTATTATCATCCCGTATCTAGAAGCTATGAACAAGTTCTAGGGAGCGTGATGAAACGTTTAAAGGATCTTTATAAAGAAAACTATACCTTTAAATCTTCATTTCCTCTTCTTATTCCTTTTTTAGAAGAGAACTTTACACCTGAACAATTTGTGAAGCTAGATGAAACATCATTACTCTATTATATAAGAGGCTTTATGGATGAAGAGGATACAATCCTTAAAGATTTATCTACTCGTTTGTTAGAAAGAAAATTGTTTAAATATCGTACTCTTAAGGGTGATGAAGATGATAAAAATACACGAAAGATATGCATAGAAGAAGGATTAGATCCTCGCTATTATGTCACAAGTGATGCAATTATGAATCAGGTGCCTTATAAGCGTATGAAGGTAAGCCAAGCAAATGAAGTAGAGATACTTAAGGAAGATGGAACAATCAGTTCTTTACCAGAAGAATCAGAAATTGTACAAGCTATATTATTAGGTAAAGCAAAACAGGATCAGAAGATCTTCTCTACAAGACAAGTAATTCGCCGTTCTTCTTTTAAGTATCAGGCATTTGATAATTATAAGGATGCACAAGGGACTCATTATATTCTTGAACAGACTTTAAAAGAATGGTCACAGGAAGGCATATTCTTAGAATTCTACCAGGAAGATCATGTTATTGGATGTGCACATATTATTGAATACTGTGTTGAAGAGATTGTATTATTACCCGATGACCGTCGAGAATTCTATGAAAAAGAAGTATTGGTTGCAATAGAGGATTTCTTTAAGAAACAACATATACATGTAGTGAAGATCACCCCTTATTCACAATCTCTTGATTTTTATCTAGAAAATGGGTATCGTACAGAGGGTAACTATATCATTAAGGAGGTACAATGATGAAAAAAAGAATTTCTTATGAATGTTTATTGGTCAATGGTCCAGTAAAAGAAAAAGTGAAATATAAAGAGATAGGGGACCATTATGAAGCCAAAGGGATTCATTATATCTCTTTTGAAGTAGATGGAAAACCTATTCGTATACAATATGATGATACACATGTGCATCTTGTGAATGATCAATCAGTCTTACATTTTAATAAGGATATGCGTGTACCTAATAAATATACATTGCCTTATGGTATTGTAGAACTTCATACAAATGTGATTTCTTTAGAATATAGAGAAGGTACAATGAAGTTCATCTATGAGCTTTATGATCAAGAACATCTTGTGACAAAAGCCTATATGATGGTGCGTTATTCTGATATAGATGAAGAAGGAATGCCTTCATGAAGTATATAAAACGTTTTACAGCATTGTTTTTTGAATATCTTTATCGTTTTATTCAGTTCTTATTGAGCCCGATTGTGATCTATATTGCGCTTATCTGTATTCAAGCTATATATCTTGTTTACTTTGCTTCAATACTCACTGATTTTAACGGTGTTGTTCGTTTCTTATTTATCTCACTTTCTGCATTTATGATCTTTTATTTGATTAGTAAAGATGAGAATACAAACTATAAGATGACATGGATTTTCTTTATTATGTTATTGCCTAATGCAGGAGGATTACTCTATCTCTTATTAGGTAATAAAAGACCATCACGCTGGTTAAAAAGAAAGATTCAGCCAGAAGTCCAATATTTCAACCAAACAAGACAACAGGATCCAGTTATTAGAAATCAGATTATTAATAAGAAGATTATTTCTTTAGATTATCTCAACAGACAATCATTTCCTATCTATAATCATACAGAATGTAAGTATTACTCATTAAGTGATTATAACTATCAGGATATGATTAAAGATCTACTACATGCCAAACATTTTATCTTCATGGAATACTTTATTGTATCCAAAGGTCTTATGTTTGATACAATCATGGGTATTTTAAAACAGAAGGTCAAAGAAGGCGTTGATGTTCGTTTTATCTTTGATGACTTCGGTTCCTTTACAACTGTACCTCTTCACTTTGCAAAGAAGCTAGAAGAAGCCGGTATTAAAACAGTGATGTTTAATCGTTTTATCCCAGTTTTCTCTTTAAGTCAGAACCATAGAGACCATCGTAAGATCTGCGTCATTGATGGTTATATTGGTTATTCTGGAGGTTTTAACTTAGCCGATGAATATATCAATTGTAAAATGCGTTTTGGACATTGGAAAGATACTGGTATTCGATTAGAAGGAGAAGCTGTCTGGTCACTCACATCCATGTTCCTTTCTACATTTTATGCCTATCATAAAGAATACCATGGAGAAGATATAGAACAGTTTAAACCTCATACCTACCATCCTGAACCATTTAAGAATACAGGTTATGTATTACCTTATGGAGATGATCCACTTGATGATGAAGGGGTAGGAGAATCTGTTTATTTAAATATGATTACACATGCATCTAGAAGTATTGATATTATGACACCTTACTTTATTATTGATGATGTCATGTTGAAGGCATTATGCTTAGCTTCTAAGAATGGTGTTAAGATTAGATTATATGTCCCTCATGTACCAGATAAGAAGCTTGTCTTTAGAGTCACACGTTCTTATTATTATGATCTCATTCGTGCAGGTATTGAGGTGTATGAATACTTACCAGGCTTCTTACATGCAAAGGTCATGTTAGTAGATGGTAAAGCAGCCACAGTAGGAACAATCAATTTTGATTATCGTTCTCTTTATCTTCATTTTGAATGTAATGTCTTATTATATGAAGCAGAATGTTTATCTGCGATTAAGAGAGACTTTAGAGAGATGAATGAAATATGTGCACCTGTAAAAATAGATGACAGCCGTCATTTTAAAGGACTCGTAGAAGGATTATTGAGATTATTCTCACCTCTACTATAAAATTCTTGACAGTCCAACATTTTGTGATACATTATTTAGAGTATGAAATAAAAAAGGAGGAATACAAGATGGCTGAAAATAAGCTTGAAAACTCACTAAAAATCGCCATTGGTCAGTCTGTTAATAAGTGCTTTGAAGCAGTAGATATCACCCCTGAAAATATCATGATTGAGATTCCAAAGGATTCTACTCATGGTGATTATTCTACTAACATTGCGATGCAGCTGACAAGAACACTCCATAAGAATCCTCGTGAAATTGCGACAGCCATTGTTGATTCACTTGATCAGGAAGCAGCACATGTAGAAAAAGTAGAAATTGCTGGGCCTGGTTTTATTAACTTCTTTATGAAAAATGATGCGCTTACTTCAGTAATTTCTGAAGTACTTTCAGAAAAGGACAATTATGGACAGACTCACTTCGGTGAAGGAAAGAAATATAACGTAGAATTCGTTTCTGCAAACCCAACAGGAGACTTACACTTAGGTCATGCAAAGGGTGCTGCAGTAGGTGATTCTATCTGTCGTATCATGACTAAAGCAGGTTATGATGTAACAAGAGAATATTATATTAATGATGCAGGTAAGCAGATCACTAACCTTGCATTATCTCTATACAGCCGTTATCTCGCATTATTTGATATCGAACGTCCAATTCCTGAAGATGGATATATGGGACAGGATGTCATTGATATTGCGAAGAGTATCAAGGAAAAAGAAGGAGATGCTTTAACTCAGTTAACTGAAGAAGAAGCAATTGCTTATTTCCGTAAAGTTGGTACTGAACACGAATTACAGAAGATCAAAGATATCTTAAAGGAATTCCGCGTATCATTTGATGTATGGTTCTCTGAAACTTCTTTATATGAAGGTAATAAGATTGAACCTGCACTTAATAAACTAAAAGAAAAAGGCTATACATATGAACAGGATGGTGCCTTATGGTTTAGAACAACTGACTTTGGTGATGATAAGGACCGTGTTCTTATTAAAACTGATGGAAGTTATACATACTTCACACCAGATATCGCTTATCACTTAAGTAAGATGAATAGAGGCTATGATTACTTAGTTGACTTACTTGGTGCTGACCACCATGGTTATATCAACCGTATGAAAGCAGCTATCCAGGCTTTAGGTTATAATGCAGATCAGTTGAATATCGATATCTTACAGATGGTAAGAATGGTTGAAAACGGTGAAGTTGTTAAGATGAGTAAACGTACTGGTAACGCTGTTACTATTCGTGATCTTATTGATGATATTGGTGTAGATGCAACTCGTTATTTCTTTGTAGCGAAAGCAGCAAACACACCATTTGATTTTGACTTAGGACTTGCGAAATCACAGTCAAATGAAAACCCTGTATACTATGCACAGTATGCACATGCAAGAATGTGTTCAATCATGAGATCAGCAGCAGAAAAGAACATTGAACCTGCCAATCACTTTGAATTGATTAATAATCCAAAAGAAGTTGAATTATTAAAACACATTAATGAATTCAAGAACACAATCAATGATGCCGCTCGTACAAGAGCACCTCATAAGATTGCAAACTATATTCAGAAATTAGCTCAGTTATTCCATTCATTCTATGGTGACTGTCATGTAATTGATGAAGAAAACAAAGAATTATCATCTCAGCGTTTAGCACTTGTAGAAGCAACACGTATTACACTTGCGAACGCATTAAACTTAATTGGTGTACATGCACCAGAAAAGATGTAGGAGGCTACTATGGATTACAGACAAGAGTCAATGGTAAATATCGCATTCGAAATTCTTACTAAATCAGCAGGAGCAATGAGCTTCTATGATATCTGGAAAGAAGTTGCTGAAAAGAAAGAATTCGATGAAGAACAGAAAGAAGATAACGAATCATTATTCTATACAAATATGATCTTAGATGGTCGTATGATCACAGTTGGTGAAAACAAATGGGATCTTAGAACAAGACATAGATTCGAAGAAGTACATATCGATATGAATGATATCTACAATGAAGATGAATCAGAAGAAAACACTGAAGAAGAAGACGAAGGCTTAGTAGAAGATAACTATGGTGAAGAAGAATAAGGAGAAATCCTTATTCTTTTTTTGGGAATTTTTTAAGGAGATGCATTAATAGGTGAGGAGGGATTAAAAATGAAATATTTCTTATATTATGGTCTTATTGGTGATTGGATCATAGCACAGTTTAAAGCACGTAATATGTTTGGAATCCTTATTGCCTTTTGTATCATTGTGCTTGGTGCAGTTATTTGTGAGTGGATACTCAGTGATTTGAAGAAGAAGGGAGAAAATTTACTTTATATTGCGGCAGTATGTGGATATATCCTTATCTATGGGTTAATTACGTTGGCGGTATTATGTGTTTACTGTTTCGTTATTTCTATTATAGAAAAATTGGATGATTCAGAAACAAAAGAAAATAAAAGACTTCGTAGAGAATTACTATGGAACAAATTTTTCGCTTTAGATGACGAAGATATAGAAAATCGTAGAAAATTATTATGAGACGAATTATTTGATTCGGATGATCTAATGCGTTATCTAGATCATCATAACCAGCAGGCTTTTAGGGATGAATTAAATAATCTGTTTTATGATGAATTATCTACATATGATGAAACAGAAAAGCAAATAAGAAAATGGTATATCTATAGAGATCATCCAATGGAGGGCAGTGAAAGATGGAAAGAATTGCATCCTGCTGATTAAGATGCATTTGATTGAGAATAAGGAGAAATCCTTATTCTTTTTTTGGGAATTATTTAAGGTGATGCATTATTAGGTGAGGAGGGATTAAAATGAAATATTTTCTTTATTATGGTCTTATTGGTGATTGGATTGTAGCACAGTTTAAAGCACGTGATGTGTTTGGAATTCTTATTGCCTTTTGTATCATTGTGCTAGGTGCAATTGTTTGTGAGTGGATACTCAGTGATTTGAAGAAGAAAGGAGAAAATTTACTCTATATTGGGGCAGTATGTGGATATGTTCTTATCTATGGATTGATTACGTTGGCAGTATCATCTGTTTTCTGTTTCTTGGTTCTTGTGCTAGCAAGAATTGATGATTTAAACAAATTTGAGGAATCAGAAATTGTAGAAGAAACAAACGACGTGCGTAGAGAGTTTCTATGGGAGGAATTATTGTTTTCAGATAAGATATTAGCTAGTCTGGATCATTATCATCAGGATCTGTACAAGTATGAATTAGATAATCTCTTTAATGATGAATCGTGTACAGCGGAAGAAGCCAAAGAACAAATAAAGAAATGGGATTTCTACCTAGACAATCCAATGGAAGGCAGTGAAAAATGGAAAGAACAGCATTTGGATGATTAATTTTTTTTCACTATATCTACGTTAAATTAACATAGTTTTTACATGCTTATGCTTCATTTTTGTGTTTTATTCTGAACCTTAAAAAAAGTTGAGATGAAAGGGTTTACCTTTACATAAATACTTGTGAAATAGTTGATTTTAGTTAAGTGCTGGATTATAATACAAATAGAAATTATTTAAGGAGGAATGTCATATTATGGCAGTAAAAGTTGCAATTAATGGATTTGGCCGTATCGGTCGTTTAGCATTCAGACAGATGTTTGATGCAGAAGGTTATGAAGTAGTAGCTATCAACGATTTAACTTCACCTAAAATGTTAGCTTACTTATTAAAGTATGATTCTTCACAGGGTAAATATGAATATGCTGATGCTGTAGAAGCAGGAGAAGATTACATCACAGTTAACGGTAAGAAAATCACTATCTATAAAGAACCAGATGCTTCTAAATTACCTTGGGGTGAATTAGATGTAGACGTAGTTCTTGAATGTACTGGTTTCTACACTTCAAAAGCAAAAGCTGAAGCTCATGTAGCTGCAGGTGCTAAGAAGGTTGTTATTTCAGCTCCAGCTGGAAACGATCTTAAGACTATCGTATTCAACGTAAACAATGAAACATTAACAGCAGAAGACAAGGTTATCTCTGCAGCTTCTTGTACTACAAACTGCTTAGCTCCAATGGCTGATGCATTAAACAAGTTAGCAGAAATCCAGGGTGGTATCATGTTAACAGTTCATGGTTACACTGGTGACCAGATGCTTCTTGATGGACCACAGAGAAAAGGTAACTTAAGAAGATCTAGAGCTGCTGCAGTTAACATCGTACCATCATCTACAGGTGCTGCAAAAGCTATCGGTTTAGTTATCCCAGAATTAAATGGTAAATTAATCGGTTCTGCAGTTCGTGTACCAGTTCCAACTGGATCAACTACAGTTTTAACAGCTGTTGTTAAGGGTACTGTTACTGTTGATGAAGTTAACGCTGCTATGAAGGCTGCTGCAACTGATTCATTCGGTTACAATGAAGACGAAATCGTATCTTCTGACATCGTTGGAATGACTTACGGTTCATTATTTGACGCAACTCAGACTATGGTTAACGCTTTACCTGATGGAAATAGTGAAGTTCAGGTTGTATCTTGGTACGACAATGAAAACTCATTCACTTCTAACATGGTTAAGACAATCAAGTATTTCTCAGAATTAGCTTAATCAGATCTGAATTAAATAATGGAAGATCCCTGTATAGGGATCTTTTCTTTTTGGTCAAGTTTCTACTCAAAGCATCAATGTTATGATAAAATAAGGAAACGAGGTGACTTGAACGTGGAATTAAATAAGAGAAAGAAAAGTTTATTAATCAAATATATAGTAATAGGGGTACTATGTTTAGCTCTTGGTTTTGGGAGTGGTTATATAGTATTTCACAATAGTAATGCAAGTGCGAATGAGAAAACCAATCTTACGTTAGTAGATGAAGTCGTAGATTTATTAAATAATAACTGGTTAGATACTACAGATTCTAAAACATCTATTCAGGATCGTATGATTCAAGGTTTAGTAGATGGTCTGGGAGATTCACATTCCTCTTATATGTCTTCTCAGGAAAATAAAGAATTTAATAGTGATATTAACGGTAACTACAGTGGTATTGGTGTTTATTTCTCTCCAGTTCATAGTGGTGCTTTATTAACTGGTATTATAGAAGGAAGCAGTGCAGAGAAAGCTGGGCTTAAGGCAGGAGATATTATTACTGATGCCGATAATAAATCATTGACTGGATTGACAAGTACAGAAATGCAGGAACATATTAAAGGTAACGAAGGGACAGAAGTTTCTTTAAAAGTAAAAAGACTTCAACAGACTTTGAATGTAAAGGCAGTACGTAAGAACTTCAGTTCTGATGTCACTTATTATGTAGGTACTACAAATAATAAAACATATGGTTATGTGAATATCTCTACTTTTGGAGATACAACTGCACAGCATGTAGAAACAGCTTTAAAAGAGTTTAAGAAACAGAATGTATCAGATATTATTCTAGACTTAAGAGGTAATGGTGGAGGTTATATTACTGCCGCAAGAGATCTACTTTCTTTATTTAATGAGAAGGGCGAAACACTCTTTACTGTTAAGAATAAGAAGGGTCAGACTGAAACATATAAAGATAATACAAAGACACATTATGCATTTTCTAATGGTTATATCTTAATGAATGGTGGAACAGCCAGTGCATCAGAATTATGTGCAGGGACATTCAAAGAAATACAGGGATATAAACTCATTGGTCAGCAGTCTTATGGTAAAGGAACTATCCAGGCACAGACAAACTTATCTGATGGTTCTGTATTGAAATATACTTACGCAAAGTGGTATACACCTAAGGGTGTGAATATCAATAAGAAGGGATGGACTCCTGATGTAACAGTGGAGGATCAGTCTCTCTTATCTGCTTATTTCACTTATTATAGTGATAAGTATTATGTGGATAATGTGAATAATTCTATTATTGTCATGGAAAGATTATTAGAAGCACTTGGTTATAATCCAGGTCGTACAGATGGTTATTTCTCACAGGGTGTGAGTGATGCCCTTAAACGTTTTGAACAGGATCACGGTTTAACTGTAGATGGTATATTAGAATACAGTGATCAGGAATGCATGGTGAGTGTACTTGCAGAAAGATTAAGTCATAAGGAATATGACAATACACTACAGAAAACATTTAGCTTAATATAGAAAGAAGGGATTATATGTCTTACAAACTTGTATCAAAATTTAAACCAATGGGTGACCAGCCAGAAGCCATTAAAGAACTTGTAGAAGGAATTCATCAAGGAAAAAAGACACAGGTATTATTAGGTGGTACAGGGACTGGTAAGACATTTACCTTTGCGAATGTGATTGCACAGGTGAATAAACCTACTCTTGTACTTTCACACAACAAAACATTGGCTGGACAGCTTTATAGTGAATTAAAGGAATTCTTTCCAGAAAACCGTGTAGAATACTTTATTTCAAACTTCGATTTCTATCAGCCAGAAGCCTATATTCCTAAGAGTGATACATATATTGATAAAGAGTCACAGACAAATGAAGAGATAGAAATGTTGAGAGCGGCAGCTATGAATTCTTTATTAGAAAGAAAAGATACGATTGTCGTTGCATCTGTAGCCGCTATTTATGGTTTAGGTAATCCACAGAGTTATCAGGAAATGATCTTCTCTTTACGTGTAGGTCAGGAAATTGATAGACGTGAATTACTCACATTCTTGGTAGATAGACAATATACAAGAAATGATATGGATCAGGTTAAAGGGACTTTTAGAGTACGTGGAGATGTCATTGAAATAGTACCAGGTCATACTGAATCTTATATTATACGTATTGAATTATTTGGTGATGAAGTTGATCGTATTACAGAAGTTGATCCACTCACTGGTCATGTTCAGGCTTCTTATAATACATATACGATTTATCCCGCTGAAGAATATATTACCAGCAGAGAAAAGATGCTTCATGCCTGTGATACGATAGAAGAAGAACTAAAAGATCGTCTACAATATTATCAGGATGTCGCAAAACCTCTTGAATATGAAAGAATAGACAACCGTACAAGACATGATATTGAAATGTTGAGAGAAGTAGGAATCTGTCCAGGTATTGAAAACTATTCGCGTCATATTGATGGTAGAAAACCAGGAGAAAGACCTTATTGTTTAATAGACTATTTCCCTGATGACTTCTTACTTATTGTCGATGAATCCCATGTTATGCTTCCACAGATCAGAGGTATGTTTAATGGAGATAGAAGCCGTAAAGAAACATTGGTTGAATATGGTTTCCGTTTACCAAGTGCATTAGACAATAGACCACTTCGTTTTGAAGAGTTTGAGAAGCTTATTCCCCAGGCAATATTTGTATCTGCCACACCAGGTGATTATGAATTAGAAGGTGTACATGGTGAATATGTTGAACAGATTATTCGTCCTACAGGATTACTCGATCCTATTATTGAAGTGCGTCCAATAGAAGATCAGATTGATGATATTATTAGTGAAATACAGCTACGTATAGAAAGAAATGAACGTGTCCTTATTACGACTCTCACAAAGAGAATGGCTGAAGATTTAACTGATTATCTCAAGGAATTTGGTTTAAAGGTTGCTTATCTTCATTCAGAAACAAAGACATTAGAACGTACCGAAATATTAAGAGACTTACGTTTAGGTAAGTATGATGTATTGATTGGTATCAACTTATTAAGAGAAGGTCTAGACCTTCCAGAAGTCTCTCTTGTATGTATCTTAGATGCAGATAAGGAAGGGTTCTTAAGAAGTGAACGTTCATTGATCCAGACAATTGGTCGTGCAGCAAGAAATGCGGATGGTCATGTTATTATGTATGCAGACCGTATCACTGATTCTATGCAGCGTGCCATTGATGAAACAAGTCGTCGTAGAGAAATACAGGAAGCCTATAATAAGGCACATGGTATTACTCCAACCACAATTAAGAAAGAAATTAGAGAAGCTATCCATGGTCAGGAAGTCATTGATGAAGCACAGAAGCTTGTCAAGAAAGGCCGTAAGGCACCTAAGAAGGATAAGAAGGTTCTTCTTGAGGAATTAGAAAGACAGATGAAAGAAGCAGCTAAGGTGCTTGACTTTGAACGTGCTATGGAACTTCGAGATATGATAGAGGAGATTAAGGATGGAAAGTAAGTTTAATCTCACACCTCTCGCATTAGATGTCTTTGAGGCAATTAAACAGGCAAGAGGACATGTATATCTAGTAGGAGGATGTGTACGTGATTTTCTATTAAAAAGAAGATCTAAAGATATTGATGTAGAAGTACATCACCTCTCTTTTGAGGCTTTAAAGGAAGTATTGTCTCCTTTTGGGACAGTTCAGGTCATGGGTGCTTCTTTTGCGGTGGTTCATTTGTCTACTCTTGAAGGCTATGAGTTCGCCTTACCAAGAATAGAAGAGAAAACAGGACTCAAGCATCAGGACTTTAATATTATAGTGGATCCTGATCTTCCTTTAGAAAAAGCCTGTGCCAGAAGAGATTTCACAATTAATAGTATGTTATATGATGTGGAGACAGGAACAGTCATTGATTTCTATTCAGGACAGAAGGATTTAAAGAATGGTATTCTTCGTGCAACGAATGTGGATCATTTTTCAGAAGATCCATTACGTGTACTAAGAGGGGCATCCTTCATGTCACGTTATGGATTCAAGATGGATTCAGACACAAAGAATCTATGTCAATCCATTGTAGAAGAAGGTGGATTAGACAATCTCAGCATCGAACGTATTTATACAGAATACTGTAAGATATTGATGGGATTATATCCTTCACAGGGATTGAATTTCTTAAGAGATATTCATGGATTACCATTCTACTTACAGGACTTAGATACAACCCATCAAAGAAGTGATTATCATCCAGAAGGCAGTGTCTGGAATCATACTATGCTGGTCACTGATTTAGCGGCTTTATGTAAGCATCATACAAGTGAACCATTATGGTTTATGTGGAGTGCTTTATTACATGATATAGGTAAACCACTTGTGACTACACCAGAAGGACATGCTTATGGTCATGCAGAAGAAGGTGCCGCCCTCTTTGATGAGAAGGTGGATCTGATTCTCTCTCATAAACAGAAGAAATATATCTATACAATGATTCAATATCATATGGTATTACCTACATTTTCTCGTAATCATGCAAGAAAGATCAAATTCTTACGCTTCTTAAAGGCAATTGATCAGAAGGCGCCTTTAAAGGATCTTCTCTATCTTGCAAGATGTGATAAGTTAGGAAGAGGTATGGTGACAAGTAATTCTATTAATGAATTGAATGAATATGTAGAAGAAATGGTGTCTATTTGTGGAGACCATGCACCTGTTCCTATTGTGACAGGTAAAGATTTAATCAATGAAGGTTTTGAGAATCATCAGGATTATTCTAAAATCTTGTCTATTGCCTATGATTATCAATTACAGGGTTTAAATAAAGAAGTGATTATAAGGAGGTTGAAGAATGAAACAGGATGTCATTGCGGTTAGGGGCGCACGTGTTAATAACCTCAAAAATGTGAATATAGATATTCCTAAAAATAAACTTGTCATTATGACAGGTTTATCAGGAAGTGGTAAGACATCTCTTGCGTTTGATACAATCTATGCAGAAGGCCAGAGACGTTATGTAGAATCATTGAATTCTTATGCAAGACAGTTCTTAGGTGGAATGGAAAAACCAGATGTAGACTCAATAGAAGGTTTATCACCCGCTATTGCGATTGATCAGAAAACAACATCTAATAATCCACGTTCTACTGTTGGTACAGTAACAGAAATTTATGATTATCTACGTTTATTATATGCCCGTGTAGGACATGCTTATTGTCCTCATCATGGTATTAAGATAGAAGCTCAGACGTTAAAACAGATGGGTGATATTGTGGATACGTATGATGATGGAGATAAACTCCAGATTCTTGCACGTATGGCTATGAATCAGAAGGGAACACATAAAGATCTCTTTGATAAATTAAGAAAAGAAGGGTATGTAAGAGTCAAGGTAGATGGAAATATGTATACTCTTGATGAAGACATTACTCTAGAAAAAAATAAAAAACATACCATCGATGTTATTGTCGATCGTATAAAGAAAAAAGAAGGATATCGTACACGTTTAATAGAATCCTTAGAAACAGCTTTAAAACTTACAGATGGTGAAGCATTAGTAGAGAACCTGACACAGGGAACTGAAAAGCTCTTCTCTTCTAATTATGCCTGTCCTATTTGTGGTTTCTCTGTTCCTAAATTAGAACCACGTTTATTCTCATTTAATAACCCATTAGGTGCCTGTCCTGATTGTAAAGGTTTAGGTATTAAGGAAGAAGTTGATTTAGACTTATTAGTCCCTGACTGGAACTTAAGTATTAATGAAGGTGGTATTCGTTACTTTAAGACAGCTGTAGGAACTGATCGTATTGAATGGCAGCGTTTCTTAAAGTTATGTGAATATTATCATATTGACTTAGATAAGCCTTTAAAGGACTTTGATGAAGAAGAAAGAGATATTATCTTTACTGGTTCTCATGATCCTATTACTTATACAATTGTCTCTTCTTCTGGAAATGTCTCTCGTACAACAAACTATATTGAAGGTGTAGTGACACTGATCCAAAGACGTTATGAAGAAACATCTTCTAAATGGTCTAAAGAATGGTATGCATCATTTATGGCTGAACATACCTGCCCTACATGTCATGGTGCAAGACTGAATGAAATGGTCTTAAGTGTACAGGTAGGTGGTTTGAATATCATTGAATTCACAAACCTTTCTATTGAGAAAGCTTTGGAATTTATAGAGAATTTAAAACTATCAGAAATGGAAGAAAAGATTGCGCACTTGATCTTAAAAGAAATCCATGATCGTCTCACATTCTTAAATGAAGTAGGATTAGGCTACTTAACACTTTCTAGACGTGCAGGAGGCCTGTCTGGTGGTGAAGCACAGCGTATTCGTTTAGCTACTCAGATTGGTTCACGCTTAACTGGTGTTCTTTATGTATTAGATGAACCTTCTATTGGACTTCATCAAAGAGACAATGAGAAACTCATTCATACACTACAGGAAATGCGTGATCTAGGAAACAGTGTTCTTGTCGTAGAACATGATGAAGATACAATGCGTGCGTCTGATTATATTGTGGATATTGGACCAGGTGCAGGTATTCATGGTGGACAGGTGATTGCCTATGGTACACCTGAAGAAGTCGCTGCGAATGAAAATTCTATTACCGGTGATTATCTATCTGGTAGAAAGAAGATTGATGTGCCAAAAACAAGACATAAAGGCAATGGTCTTTATTTAGAAGTACGTGGAGCCAAGGAACATAACTTAAAGAATATTAATGTGAAGTTCCCACTTGGTAAGTTTATTGCGGTCACAGGTGTATCTGGTTCAGGTAAGTCTACATTAGTAAATGATATTTTATGTAAAGCACTTCGTGCGAAGATTTATCGTTCACGTGAATTACCAGGTAAACATAAAGAAATACGTGGTATAGAGAATATCGATAAAGTTATTGAAGTATCACAAGAACCAATTGGTCGTACACCACGTTCTAATCCTGTGACTTATACAGGTGTTTTTGATGATATTCGTGATTTATTTGCGAAGACTCCAGAAGCTAAAATACGTGGATATGATAAAGGACGTTTCTCATTTAATGTGAAGGGTGGACGTTGTGAAGCATGTCAGGGAGATGGTGTGAAACGTATCTCTATGAACTTTCTTCCAGATGTTTATGTGCCTTGTGAAGAATGTCATGGACATCGTTATAATGAAGAAACATTACAGGTGACTTATAAGGATAAGAACATCTATGATGTATTAGAAATGACTGTAGAAGAATCACTCACTTTCTTTGAGAATCTTCCTCGTATTCATACTAAACTTAAAGCATTGTATGATGTAGGTCTTGGTTATATTAAGCTAGGACAGAGTGCAACAACACTTTCTGGTGGTGAAGCACAAAGAGTCAAGCTTGCATCTGAATTACAGAAGCGTTCAACAGGAAAAACACTCTATATTCTTGATGAACCAACAACAGGATTACATAGTGATGATGTCAATAGACTCATTGGTGTATTACAGAAGATTGTGGATAATGGTGATACAGTCTTAGTTATTGAGCATAATTTAGATGTGATCAAGGTCGCCGATCACATCATTGATTTAGGATTGGAAGGCGGCGATAATGGTGGTACAATAGTCGTAGAAGGCACCCCTGAAAAGGTCGCAAAGTGTGAAAAGAGCCATACAGGACGCTTTCTTAAGAACCTATTGTAAGGAGGTAATTTATGGGTAAGTCCGTAAAACTAAAAGACTTGATGAACAATCCAGCCTATAAACGTGTATCTGGAGATGAAGAATCTTTAGAAAGAGAAGTATTTGTCGCAGAAATCAACCGTCCTGGATTTGAACTTGCAGGCTTCTTTAAACATAGTGATTTTAGAAGAATTATTCTATTAGGTGATAAAGAAAATATATTCATTAAGGAAATGACTAAAGAGAGTCAGCTGGCATGCTTCTCTAAACTTGTGAATGATGAAACACCTTGTATCATTATTGCGAAGGGATATGAAGCACCAGAGATTCTTAGAAATATTGCGCAAAAGAGAAACTTCCCTATCTTTGAAACAGAGATGGCAACAGGAAGAGTCTCTATTAACTTAATGGGTAAGTTAGATGAGCTTTTAGCCCCTGAAACACAGATTCATGGTGTATTCTTAAATATTTATGGTAAAGGTGTCATTATTAAAGGGGATAGTGGTATTGGTAAATCCGAAATTGCCTTAGAACTTATTAAGAGAGGACATCAGCTCATTGCGGATGATGCCGTAGAACTTTATCATATTGGTCAGTCTATTATTGGAAAAGCACCCACTGTGTTAAAGAACCTATTAGAAATCCGTGGTATCGGTGTTATTGATGCCTCTAAGATGTTTGGGGCTGCCAGTGTTCTTCCAAAAGAAAAGGTAGATCTTATTATTCAGTTAGAAAGATGGTTACCATCTCGTGAATATAGACGTATTGGAGTAGAAGAAGATGATGTGACAGAAGACATTCTTTCAGTTCCTATTCCTAAGATTGTTGTACCAGTTACTGGTGGACGTTCTATGTCAGTAATTATTGAAGCAGCTGTCATGAATATGCAGCTTAAGGATTCTGGATTTGATTCAAGTAAAGAATTCGTCAATAGAATCCTTGAAAACATTAAAAGTAAGCAGGTGTAAGTTATGCAATTCTTTCCAGAATATAATATATTTCTTAAAATTGGTGGTTTACAGATTCATATGTATGCAATATGTATCATCATTGGTGCATTTATTGCCTATATGTTAGGGCAGTATAATTTTAAGAAATTAGGCTATAGTTCTGAAATCTTATCAGATTACTTCTTTGGAGTACTCATGACAGGAATCATTGGTGCCCGTATCTGGTATGTCATCTTCATGTGGAAAGAACTCTATGCATCTCACCCTGAAGAAATTATAGCGATATGGCATGGTGGACTTGCGATACAAGGTGGAATCATAGCCGCACTTATTTATAGTTATTACTTCTTTAAAAAGAAGGATATTCCTTTCTTTGTGGCAGGAGATGCGATTATGCCAGGAGTACTTATTGCCCAGGCATGTGGTCGCTGGGGAAACTTCTTTAACCATGAAGCATTTGGTTCAGCTGTTTCTTTAAACTTCCTTAAACTCTTACATCTTCCACAGTTCATTATCAACAATATGTATATTGAAGGGGCTTATCATCATCCTACATTCCTTTATGAATCAGTAGGAAACTTGATTGTCTTTCTTGTGATTATTCTTGTAGTCAAGAAGAAGGCACAATGTACAGGTGAACAGTTCTTCTCTTACTTTATCGGTTATGGTATTGTGAGAGTATTTGTGGAAGGATTACGTACAGACTCACTTATGTTAGGTCCTATCCGTATGGCCCAACTCACATCTATAGTATTTATTATTGCAGGTGTGGCTGGTATATATTACTTAAGAAATCATCAAAAGCGAAAGAATTAATCTTTCGCTTTTTCTTCACATTAAGTTAATGTATCATATATATGATGGACAAGAGGTGAAAAGATGGATAAAAGAATTGAAAATCATATCATCCAACAATATTATGACAATCAGAGTCTCTATCGCTCATTAAAACATGATATTACAGACATTATAGAAAATATCATTACTAAGAATAATATAAAGGTGTCAAACTTTGCGATACGTATTAAAACAGAAGATGCACTAAGACGTAAGATCTGTCTCAAACATAAGTACAAGGATGTTAATGATATTACTGATATTGTGGCATGCCGTATTATTACATTGTTTGAATCGGATATAGATGTCATTTATAAGTTGATTAAACAGAACTTTGATATTGTGGAATACAATGATAAGAGAAAGAAGAATTATGATGACCGTATTGATTTCGGTTATAACTCACTTCATTTATTAGTCAAATATAATGAAGCAAGACTGAATATGATAGAGTACTCAGATTATCGCCATATCGTCTTTGAAATACAGATTAGAACTATTCTCCAGCATTCATGGGCTGAAGTAGAACATGGTCTCGGGTATAAGTCACAATACGAAATTCCTAAGGATATTCGTAGAAGACTCACAAGACTGAGTGCGACTCTAGAAATACTAGATGAAGAATTTGTGAATATAAGAGATGATATAGAGGAATACAACAGGGGTATTGATCATATAGAGAAGGTATTAAAGACAGACTTGAACTATAACTCTCTCATGACTTATTATCATGATTCTCCTATTATGAGTGAATTAACACAGATTATCTGTGAACAGTACAATGTATCAATCAAAGAAGAGCCTTATATTATATCTGAATTGAGAGTTGTAAAAAGATTTCATAATCTAGGCTATATGTATGTTCATGAACTCGATGAATTCATTATAGAAAATAGAGACAACATCGTAAACTTTGCACAGTCAAAGCTCCGTTTCCTAGAAAAGAATAAGTATTTCAACCCTTATGATATCTTTGTCTGGGTATCACTGATCATGTTGTTGAATCAGGGTGTGGAAGATCCAGAAAATATTATCAGTAATGAAATGTTCAGCATTTCTAATAAGAATGAAATAGATAAAGGAATTAATTAAGACATATCATATTTTTACACTTTTGGGATTTTATCATGTATAATTATATTAGCGCTTTAAAATGAAAAGAAAGAAGGTAAATAATATGGGATTTTTAGAAGGTAAGACTGTCATTGTGACTGGTGGTGGACGTGCTGTACTTGAAGATGGTACATGTGGTTCAATTGGTTATGGTATCGTCACAGCATTTGCGAAAGAAGGCGCAAATATTGTGATTACTGGACGTAATGTACAGAAACTAGAAGATGCGAAAGAAGAAATTGAAAGACTTTATAATGTAGAAGTTCTTCCAGTACAGGCTGATGTCAATGCAGGTGCTGATAATGAAGCTGTCGTAAAGTCAGTTGTAGAAAAAGCAATTGAAAAGTTCGGTCATATCGATGCGTTAGTGAATAATGCACAGGCAAGTGCATCTGGTGTATCTCTTGCAGAACATACTACAGAACAGTTTGATTTAGCTATGTATTCAGGTTTATATGCTGCATTCTATTATATGAAAGCATGTTATCCATATTTAAAAGAAACTAAAGGTTCAGTCATCAACTTCGCATCTGGTGCTGGATTATTCGGAAACAAAGGTCAGTGCTCTTATGCTGCTGCAAAAGAAGGTATCCGTGGGTTAACACGTGTTGCTGCAACTGAATGGGCAGCAGATGGTATCAACGTTAACGTTGTATGCCCACTTGCTTGGACTGCACAGCTTGAAAAGTTTGAAAAAGCTTATCCAGAAGCATTTAAGGCTAATGTTCATACACCACCTATGGGACATTTTGGTGACAATGAAAAAGAAATCGGACGTGTTGTTGTACAATTAACTTCTCCAGACTTCAAATATATGACTGGTGAAACAATCACTCTTGAAGGTGGATTAGGAATGAGACCGTAAGGAAACGCAATGCGTTTCCTTTTTTCAAAAGAGGAAACTATAAGTAACTCAATATATTGACTATTGTGATTAAATGTGTTCAAATCCCCTCAAAGGAGAGCATTAAAATGAACACATCAAATATCACAAATTATAAACCAAAGGATTTTACTGAATTTCTAGGCGTATCTGTTAAGATATAATAACGTTGAGATAGAGAAGGAACGTAAAGGTAAACCAAACCTAAACTAATCATCATTTACTAAATCAATTACATTTTTAAGTTTTGTAATGCAAAAGAATTATTTGAATACCCATAGACCACGGGTTTGTGAAAATGAATTTTATTAACGCCTATCAAATGGCGTTCATGAAGCTGAACTGAATACATGAATTTTCTATTTGTTCTATAATTAGATTAGAAATCAGATGAAGAACTTATGCAGGATATTGTTTCAATACTTCATGTGTTCTCCCGCAGGTTGCAAAATGGAATACAGCAAACGATTATGATGTAGATGAGACACGTGAACGTGTTCTTCTGGCTCAAAAATCAGAAATTCGCAAACTGCTTGCGAAAAAACAACAGGACGGTATCACATTGGTTCCGACTGCTATCATATACCGTAACGGCAAAATTATAGTCATCGTTGGTATCTGTAAAGGCAAAAACAATTATGAGAAACGTCATTCCTTAAAAGAGAAACAGACCAAACGTGACATTGCACGTTCTATAAAACAATATTAATTTATCTTACAACCCACAGCTTCTATTCTGATGATGTGTGTTGTATAATCAAATTATCAGAAAATAATTACACTCAGAAAGGAGTATTATCATGGTACTTGATAACATGAAATTTACAGACAAAGAGTCTCTGACCTTTGTTCCCATCAAACTGATTAACACATTCTGTCATTTCTTAGATGTGGAATATCCAGATGTTGATTTTAAATGCATCAAAGCCAGAGATATTCAACGCAATCCTGAACTTAAGAAAAAATATCGACCATATCAGGAACAGTGCCGGAACGCTTTTGTTAAAGCTGGATATGACCCTAACGTCACGGCAAGCGGATATGACGGTTTTATCTCAAACATTGAGCCGGAATGGTTATTCAATTGTCTCTGTACATTCTTTAAACTGGATGTCAATCCTATCGCCTATGAATACATGGAACGTTCATTTGGTCATTTTGACCCTGATAATGATGATAGAATCTTGCCAACAATCTGGCGCAGTCGCTTCGACATCATCGGTAACGGAAAACAGTGTGATGAACTGGAGAATTTAATCGAAACCTGCAACTTAACAAACGATGATCTTGCACTTATTCTGCAGACATTAAAATTAAAATAATGCTCTGCGTTGCAGAGCATTATTTTTTATACTTAAGAGAAAGGAGAGTCCACTCAAAAAAGAAATATACAGAAGCTTCATCATAGAATTGGCAATATTCGTACTGATTACATCAATAAGATAATCGCAGAGATAGTGAAAACAAAGCTATCTTATATAACGATTGAAGATCTAAACGTATCAGGAATGATGAAGAACAAGCAT
>ERZ1026844.259-NODE-259-length-41755-cov-16.035036_pt1 | contig 41755 bp, 41 predicted proteins | sample MGYA00380152_ERZ1026844 | MGnify/ENA primary metagenome ERZ1026844 (study PRJEB33269, sample SAMEA4719788) | human gut metagenome | biome: human-associated habitat; feature: organic feature; material: feces | place: Cameroon | collected 2013-10 ... | reverse complement strand
ACATGAACATCGCCGCCGTGGACGCCGGCATCAACGCGCTGGTGGAGGTCAAGGTAAAGCCCGAGTGGACGAACCTCACCGACAAGGCGTTGAAGCCCGCCGACGAGAACCTGCCCTACGTTATCAAGAACATCCTCGTGCCCATCAACGCCCAGAAGGGCGACGATCTGCCCGTCTCCGCCTTCAAGGGTATGGAGGACGGCACCATGCCGCTGGGCACCTCCCGCTATGAGAAGCGCGGTATCGCTACCCATCTTCCCGTGTGGGACGCCGCCGAGTGCCTCCAGTGCAATATGTGCTCCTTCGTCTGCCCCCACGCCGTTATCCGCCCGTTCCTGCTGGACGAGGGCGAGGTCAAGGCGGCTCCCGTGGACATGACGCTGGTGGACGCCAAGGGTGCCGGTCTTGACGGCTTGAAGTACACCATGGGCGTGTCCACGCTGGACTGCACCTCCTGCGGCAGCTGCGTAGCCTCCTGCCCCAAGAGCGGTAAGGCTCTGAAGATGGTGCCCGCCCACGAGGTATCTCTGGAGCAGACCGGCTGGAACTTCCTGACCACCGTGAAGGAAAAGACCTCCCGCGTGGACAAATTTACCCTGAAGGGCAGCCAGTTCAAGCAGCCTCTGGTGGAGTTCAACGGTGCCTGTGCCGGCTGCGGCGAAACGCCCTATATCAAGCTGCTGACCCAGATGTTCGGCGACAAGATGTATCTTGCCAACGCCACCGGCTGTACCCAGGCATGGGGTGCGGCCATGCCCTGCGTGCCGTACTGCAAGAACGCCGAGGGCAAGGGCGTGGCATGGTCCAACTCCCTGTTCGAGAACAACGCCGAGTTCTCTTACGGTATGTGTCTGGCGGTCAAGCAGCTGCGCGAGTGCGTCACCGGCTACGTCAAGGAGCTGGACGCTCTGACGAAGGATGAGGCTGTCAAGACCGCCATCGCCAAGTGGCTGGAGACCTACGAGGATCTGGACGCCTCCACCCCCGCCACCGAAGCGTTGGTAGCCCTGCTGGAGAGCACCAAGTTCTCCGCCGAGGAGCAGTCCATCGTGGACGAGGTCCTCAAGCGTAAGAAGGATATGTCTAAAAAGACCATGTGGATGTACGGCGGCGACGGCTGGGCGTATGACATCGGCTACGGCGGTCTGGATCACGTGTTCGCCATGGGCGAGGATGTGAACGTGCTGCTGGTGGATACCGAGGTGTACTCCAACACCGGCGGACAGTCCTCCAAGGCCACGCCCATCGGCGCGGTGGCGCAGTTCCAGGCCAGCGGCAAAAAGACCAAGAAGAAGGATCTTGGTATGCTGATGATGACCTACGACAACGTGTACGTGGCGCAGTGCTCCATGGGTGCCAACCCCAACCAGCTCATCAAGGCGATCAAGGAAGCGGAAGCACACAAGGGTCCGTCCATCGTCATCTGCTACGCGCCCTGCATCAACCACGGCATCAAGAAGGGCATGAACAACGTCCAGCAGGAGATGAAGGACGCCGTCAACTCCGGTTATTGGAACCTGTACCGGTACAGCCCGGAGACCAAGACCTTCACGCTGGACAGCAAGGAGCCCACCATGCCCCTGTACGACTTCATGAAGGGCGAGGTGCGCTATGCCTCTCTGGAGCTGAGCTTCCCGGAGAACGCCAAGGTGCTGTTTGCCGAGGCAGAGGAGGCGGCAAAGGAGAAGTACGACTCCTACAAGCGTCGCGCCGAGAAATAAATTCTCCCCCTAAAAGCAAGAACCACCCCCGGCTTTTGCCGGGGGTGGCTTTTCTCTGAGGGAAATTACTTATTCCCGTGAGAAAAAATTGTTAAACTGTTGACAGACAGGCGGGCAAGTGATAAAATTAACAAAGTATAAAAAAGCGAAACGCGGAAAGGGAGAACACTATGGCGAGACCGTTTGACTACACAGCGGAATACAAGCGAAAGCTATGCACTGCCGACGAGGCGGCGCGGGTGGTAAAGAGCGGCGACTGGATCGACATTTCCATGGGCACGGGTTTCCCGTCCCTGATGGACGCAGCCATCGCCAAGCGTAAAGACGAGCTGCGGGCGGTCAAGATTCGCGGCTATCTGATTTTTGACCCCATTCAGATGGTGGAGTGCGACCCGGAGCGCAAACATTTTATCTATAACAGCTGGCACATGTCCGGCTACGAGCGCAAGCTCTGTGACCGCGGACTGTGCAACTTCAACCCCATGGTGTTCCGCAATCTGAGCTGGTATTACAACCAATTCCTCACCGTCAACGTGGCGATGATGGCGGTCACGCCCATGAACGAGCACGGCTATTTCAACTTCGCCGGTGCCACGGCATCCGCCCGCTCCACGCTGGATAAGGCGGACGTGGTCATTCTGGAGATCAACGAGAACCTTCCGTGGGTCTACGGCGGTCTGGATGAGTGCATCCATATCAGCGACGTGGACATGATCGTGGAGGGGCTCCACGGCCCGCTGCCCAGCGTCAAATCTCCCGCCGCCAATGAAGCGGAGATGAAGATCGCCGAGTACGTAGTGCAGAACATGGTGGACGGCTCCACGCTCCAGCTGGGTATCGGCTCTCTGCCCAACGCCGTGGGTCAGATGATCGCCAAAAGCGACCTGCGCGACCTGGGCATCCACACGGAGATGCTGTGCGACAGCTATCTCGATATGTACAAGGCAGGCAAGATCACCAACAACCAGAAGAAGCTCGACCGCTACAAGAGCATCTTCGGTCTTGCCATCGGCTCGCCCGACCTGTACGACTGGATCCGGGAGAACCCCGGCGTGGTCACGTACCCCATCAGCTACTGCAACGACCCCGCCAACGTGGGCAAGCAGGACAACTTCGTGTCCATCAACAACTGCATTTCCGTGGATCTGTACGGTCAGATCTGCGCCGAAAGCTCCGGCATCCGCCAGATCAGCGGCACCGGCGGTCAGCTGGACTTCCTGGAGGGCGCGGCACTGTCCCGCGGCGGCAAGGCGTTTATCTGCCTGACCTCCTCCTTCACGGATAAGCAGGGCAACGTCAAGTCCCGCATCAACCCGCTGCTGTCCCCCGGCGACATCGTCACCGACCCCCGCAGCCAGGCGTACTACATCGTCACCGAGTATGGCGGCGTGAGTCTGGTGGGCTGCTCCACGTGGGAGCGTGCGGAGAAGCTGATCTCCATCGCCCACCCCATGTTCCGCGACGAGCTGATCGCCAACGCGGAGAAGCAGGGTATCTGGATCCGTTCCAACAAACGCTGAAAATACATCAACAGGGGGGAGGCGGCTCCGAGCCGTCTCCCTCTTGACATTTTTTTTCGAATATAGTATACTTCCCCCATACGAAACCGGCGATGACGGGAAGCAGTAGGCGGTCAGCGAATGCGAAGAGAGGGTGCGGCAGGTGTAAGCACCCGTGACGCGCCGCCCAAGTCGTCCTTGAGCTTCGCGCTGAACTGACAGTAGGCGGCGACGGTTTGTCCTCCGTTACCGGGACGGGGTGTCTCTGCACCCATGAGAGCGGGTCTAACCCGAATACAGGTGGTACCGCGGACTTATATGTTCGCCCTGTTTTGCACTGGCAAAACGGAGCGGACTTTTTGTTTTGCCAAATACCGAAGAAGGAGTACAAATATGAAAGAACTGCCCAAGGTCTACGACCCGCGGGACGTGGAATCCCGCATTTACAAGCTGTGGATGGACGGCAACTGCTTCAAGGCGGAGCCGAACCCCGACAAAAAGCCCTTCTCCATCGTCATGCCGCCCCCCAACGTCACCGGTCAGCTGCACATGGGTCACGCGCTGGACTGCACACTGCAGGACATTCTGACCCGCTTCAAGCGTATGCAGGGCTACGAAGCCCTGTGGCTCCCCGGCAGCGACCACGCTGGCATCGCCACCCAGATCAAGGTGGAGGAGGAGCTGCGTAAAACCGAAGGACTGACCCGCTACGATCTGGGACGCGAGAAGTTCCTGGAGCGCGTCTGGGCGTGGAAGGAAAAGTACGGCAGCCGCATCGTGGAGCAGCAGAAAAAGATGGGTGCCTCCTGCGACTGGAGCCGCGACCGCTTCACCATGGACGAGGGCTGCTCCCGCGCCGTCCGCGAGACGTTCTGCGAGCTGTACGACAAGGGCTTGATCTACAAGGGCAGCCGCATCATCAACTGGTGCCCCCACTGCCTGACCGCCCTTTCCGACGCCGAGGTGGAGTACACCGACAAGCCCGGTCACCTGTGGTATGTCCGTTATCCGCTCACCGATGGCAGCGGCGACATCGTCATCGCCACCACCCGCCCTGAAACCATGTTCGGTGACACCGGCGTGGCGGTGAACCCGGAGGACGAGAAGTTCAAGCACCTCATCGGCAAGACCTGCATCCTGCCTCTGGTGGGGCGTGAGATCCCCATTGTGGGCGACGAGTATTGCGAGATCGGCTTCGGCACCGGCGCGGTGAAGATGACCCCCGCCCATGATCCCAACGACTTCGAGGTGGGTCTGCGCCACAATCTCGAGGTTATCCGCTGCATCAGCGACGACGGCACCATGAACGAGAACGCCGGCAAGTACGAGGGCCTGGATCGCTACGCCTGCCGCAAGGCGACGGTGGCGGATCTGGAGGCGGAGGGCTATCTGGTCAAGACTGAGCCGTACAGCCACAATGTGGGCACCTGCTACCGCTGCCACAACGACGTGGAGCCTCTGATCTCCGCCCAGTGGTTCGTGAAGATGGCTCCTCTGGCGAAGGAGGCGATCCGCGTGGTGGAGGACGGCACCATCAAGTTTGTTCCGGAGCGTTTCACCAAGACCTATATCAACTGGATGGAAAATGTCCATGACTGGTGCATTTCCCGCCAGCTGTGGTGGGGGCACCAGATCCCCGCATGGTACTGCGACGAATGCGGCCATATCAATGTGAGCCGCACCGACCCCACCAAGTGCGAAAAGTGCGGCTGCACCCACCTCACCCGCGAGGAGGACGTGCTGGACACTTGGTTCAGCTCCGCCCTGTGGCCGTTCTCCACGCTGGGCTGGCCCGACACCGACGCCGCCGACCTGAAATACTGGTATCCCACCTCCGTCATGGTCACCGGCTACGACATCATTTTCTTCTGGGTGGCGCGTATGATCTTCTCCGGTATGGAGCAGATGAAGAAGGAGCCCTTCAAGACGGTGTTCATCCACGGTCTGGTGCGCGACGACAAGGGACGTAAGATGTCCAAGTCCCTGGGCAACGGCATCGACCCGCTGGAAATGGCGGACAAGTACGGCGCGGACGCCCTGCGCTTTAACCTCATCACAGGCAACAGCCCCGGCAACGATATGCGTTTCTTTGTGGAGAAGTGCGAGGCTATGCGTAACTTCGCCAACAAAATCTGGAACGCCAGCCGCTTCGTGATGATGAATCTGACCATCGACAAAGTCCAACTGCCCGAAAAACTGGAGCTGGAGGACAAGTGGGTGCTCAGCAAGCTGAACACCTTGATCCGCGAGGTCACCGACAATCTGGAAGCCTACGAGCTGGGCGTGGCGTCCGCTAAGATCTATGATTTCATCTGGGACACCTACTGCGACTGGTATATCGAGCTGACCAAGACCCGTCTCAACGGCGAGGACGCTGCCAAGCTGGCGGCGGAGAACGTGCTGTGCTACGTGCTGCTGCGTATTCTGGAGCTGCTGCACCCCTTCATGCCCTTCATCACGGAGGAGATCTGGCAGGCACTGCCCCACGAGGGTGAGTATCTGATCTCCGCCCAGTGGCCAGAGTATCAGGACGCACTGCACTTCCCGGAGGCGGAGACCGCCATGGAGGCGGTCAAGGACGCCATCTCCGCCATCCGCGCCCGCCGCGCCGAGATGAACGTGCCGCCCAGCCGCAAGGCGCAGGTGATCCTCGTGACCGCCCAGCCCGACAACTACAAGCTGGGTGCCCACTTCATCACCCGCATGGCATACGCCAGCGAGTTGACCGTTCTGACCGCCGCTCCCGCAGACCTCACCGGCATGGTGACGGTGGCGACCCACGACGCCACGGTGTATATGCCCATGGCGGAGCTGGTGGACATCGCCAAGGAGCTGGAGCGTATCGCCGCCGAGCGCAAAAAGGCGGAGGAAAACCTGCACCGCATCGAGGCGAAGCTGTCCAACGAGTCCTTCACCTCCCGCGCCCCGGAGAACGTGGTGAACGCCGAGCGCGAAAAGGCGGAGAAGGCGCGCGCGCTTATTGCGAAGCTGGATGAATCCGCTGCGGCAATGAAGCTGTAAAGCAAATTCACTTTTCAAATAATTCCCTGACCGGATACACAAAAAAGATGCCGAAGCGTGTCTTTTTTGTGTATCCGCTTTTTTTATCCAAAAATTTTTCGCCTTCCGACAGGCTTCGACATTTTTCGCGCACCCGACCCGCTATAATCACCGTAGACCATCCGAAATACAGCAAACCCGGCACCTGCGCGGAACGCACCGCAGCTGCCGTAAGCAGGAACAAAGGAGCGTCCTACATGGAAATATCAGCAAAATACGAGGAACAGCGGTTGGAATTTAGCCTTGCGGGGGAGCTGGATCACCACGGCGCAAAAGGGCTGCTGCAAAGTCTGGAGCGTGAGATCGAGCGCACACTGCCCATGGTGCTGGTGCTGGATCTTTCCGGCGTCACGTTTATGGACAGCTCCGGCATCGCCGTGGCTCTCCGCGGCTGGCAGCGTATGCAGGAGCTGGGCGGCACCGTCACACTGCGGCACGTGGCGCAGCAGCCTCGCAAGGTGCTTGAGGCCGCCGGAATCGGGCGTATGATGACCATTGAATAAGGAGGCGTACATATATGACGCGAGCGGAAAACTACGTGACGCTGGAATTTCTCAGCCGCAGCAGCAACGAGGGCTTTGCCCGTATCGCGGCGGCGGGCTTCGCCGCCCAGCTTGACCCGACGCTGGACGAATTGGGCGACATCAAAACCGCCGTCAGCGAGGCGGTGACGAACGCCATCGTCCACGCCTACCCGGATCAGCTGGGCAAGGTGGTCATGAAGCTGAAGATCCTGAAGGGCGGTGTTCTGGAGATCACCATTCGGGACTGGGGGCGCGGCATCGAAAACATCGATCAGGCGCGCCGCCCCATGTATACCACAGGCGGCAGCGAACGCAGCGGAATGGGCTTTACTATCATGGAGAGCTTCACCGACCGGCTGGTGGTGCGCTCCACGCTGGGAAAGGGGACGACGGTGCAGATGCGTAAGCGCATCGCCCCCCGGCTGACCGTAGGGCGATGAGTGACCGGCTGGCACTGCTGGAACGGGCGCAGCAGGGGGACGGCAGCGCGGAAACGCAGCTTTTGACGGAAAATGCGGGGCTGATATGGTCCATCGTCCGCCGCTACAACGGCTGCGGCGTGGAGACGGACGACCTGTACCAACTTGGCTGCATCGGCTTCGTCAAGGCTGTAAAGGGCTTTGACTTGACATACGGCACGCAGTTCTCCACCTATGCTGTGCCTAAGATCGCCGGAGAGATCCGCCGTTTTCTCCGGGACGACGGTCCCATCAAGGTCGGCAGGACCATGCGCGAGAAAGGGCAAACGCTCTGGGCGGCGCGGGAGCGGCTGCAGAACCGTCTGGGCTGCGAGCCGAAGCTGTCCCAGCTGTCGGAGGAAACCGGCATGACGCCGGAGGAGATCGCCGCCGTGGACTTGGCACTGGTCTCACCGGAATCGCTCCAGCAGGAGACGGCGGAGGGGCTCACGCTGGAATCCACCCTGCGCGCAGCAGAACCGGAGGTCACCTTGGTGGAGCGTATCGCGCTGCGGGACGCCATCGACGCCCTTCCGGACAGGGAAAAGCAAACGATACTCCTGCGGTTTTTCAAGGGGTTGACGCAGGAGCAGACCGCCCGCATCCTGCACGTGTCGCAGGTGCAGATCTCGCGGCTGGAACGCCGCAGCCTGCAAAAGCTGCGGGAATTATTGACAGAGGAATAGCTGACAGGAGCGCACCGCGTGGACGGTCAGCCCGTCCGGGGGGACGCAGCGCAGCGGTCAGTTTATTTCCGGGGTACACCGACAGGGGAGAGAAGAGCGGGGTACGCCAACAGGGGGGTGCGGCGCACGCGCCGCAAAGCAGCCATTCCGTCAAGGGCGGGGTGGCTGCTTTCTCTTGTGTTACGCCGTGCGATGGCGGCGGGCGGCGGGCTTGTCAATGCAGTCGATAAGCCGCAACACGTTGGCGGCGATGGATCCGGCACCCAGCAGCGTAATAATAAAACCAAAAGTCGTCATATTTTATGTCCTCCTTGCTCGAACTTATGTTCTGTTCATAGTATAAATCGAACATTCGTTCTTGTCAAGTAAAATCGAACAAAATTTCTATATTTTTTCTTTTTCGGTTGACCGCAGGGCGATATTGTATTAAAATGAGGGGGAGAAAGAGAAAAGCGAGGCACCCCATGACTGATTTGGAAAGACGATTCATCACTGCGCGCCGCGCTGCGATCGCGGCGGACTACCCCAACCTGAACCCCTGCCAGCGGGAGGCAGTGCTCTCCACGGAGGGGCCGCTGCTGCTGCTGGCGGGAGCCGGCTCCGGCAAGACCACGGTGCTCATCCACCGGGTGGCGAACCTGCTGCGCTACGGGCGCGGCAGCGACACAGAGGAGCTGCCCACCCCCGTCACGGAGGACGAGGTGTCGTTCTTGGAGCAGTACGCCGCGTCGCCGGACGAGAGCCAGCGTCCGCTGGCGGAGTATCTCTGCGCGGTGGAGCCCGCCCGCCCTTGGGAGGTGCTGGCGATCACCTTCACCAACAAGGCCGCCAATGAGCTGAAGGAGCGTCTTGGGCGTATGCTGGGGGAGGAGGCCGCCGGCGACGTGTGGGCGTCCACGTTCCACTCCGCCTGCGTCCGCATCCTGCGCCGCGACATTGACCGTATCGGCTTTGACCGTAGCTTCACCATCTACGACAGCGACGACAGCAAGCGCGTCATCCGCGACATTATCAGGGAGCTGTCACTGGAGGAAAAGTCCTTCCCGCCCCGCGAGGTGCAGACGGTCATCTCCCGCGCCAAAAACGATATGCAGACGCCGGAGGAATTTCTGGAGCAGTGGACGAACATCAACGATTGGCGCAAAATCAGAATGGGTAAAGTCTACACGCTTTACAACAAAAAACTCCGCGAGGCGAACGCGCTGGACTTTGACGACCTGCTGTGGCACACGGTCTGCCTGCTGCAAACCGTGCCGGAGGTGCGGGACTACTACCGCCGCAAATTCCGCTATGTGCTCATCGACGAGTATCAGGACACCAACGCCCTGCAATATGAGCTTGCCAAGCTGCTGACCGGCCCCGCCCGCAACATCTGCGTGGTGGGCGACGACGACCAGAGCATCTACCGCTTCCGCGGCGCGGACATCACCAATATCCTCAGCTTTGAGCGGCAGTTCAAGGGCGCGCGCGTCATCCGCTTGGAGCAGAACTACCGCTCCACCCAGAACATTCTCGACGCCGCCAACGCCGTCATCCGCCACAACCAGGGGCGTAAGGGCAAGACCCTCTGGACGGAGAATGGGCGCGGCGAGCTGGTGACGGTCAAGACCACCTACAACGAGAGCGACGAGGCAAACTTCGTGCTGGGGCAGATCATGATGTACTACCGCCGCGGCGGCAACTGGGGCGACTGCGCCGTGCTGTACCGCACCAACGCCCAGTCCAACGCGCTGGAATATGCCTGCAAGCGCAGCGGTGTACCTTATAAAATATACGGCGGGCTGAAATTCTTTGACCGTGCGGAGGTCAAGGATATGTTGGCGTACCTGTGCGTCATCAACAACCCCACCGACGACCTGCGGCTGCGCCGCATCGTCAACGTCCCCGCCCGCAAAATCGGACAAACCACCGTGGATAAGGCACAGACCATCGCCGCCCAATACGGTCTGACACTGTACGACGTGTTCCGCCGCGCCGACGAGTTCCCGGAGCTGAAAAGCGCAGCTGTAAGGCTGATCGCCTTTACAGATATGATCGAGGAAATGCGCCGCCGCCTGCCGGACTGCGACCTGCCGGAGTTCTACGACTACGTGTGCGAGCGCAGCGGCTACGCTCCCGCCCTGCGGGAAAAGGACGACGTGGAGAGCCGCGGCCGGCTGGAAAACGTGGAGGAGCTGAAATCCAGTATTCTGGCGTATCTGGAAAATGCCGAGGGCACGGAGACCAGTCTCTCCGGCTTCTTGGACGAGATCGCGCTGTACACCGACCTGGACAGCCGCGTGGACGGCGACAACTGCGTGACCATGATGACCATGCACGCCGCCAAAGGACTGGAGTTTCCCCAGGTGTTTGTGGTGGGCATGGAGGAGGGACTTTTCCCCGGAAATCGCGCCATGGGCGATGCGGAGGAGATGGAGGAGGAGCGGCGTCTGTGCTACGTGGCAATGACCCGCGCCAAGGAGAAGCTGACGCTGACCAATGCCCGCCAGCGCACCCTGTACGGCAAAACCACGCCCTGTATGCCCTCCCGGTTTCTCAACGAAATACCGGAGGACAACATGGAGTGGCTGTCCAAGCCCGTTCCCCGCAGCGAAGCGTGGGACGACACCGGCGACGACACCTTCGGCGGCGGATACGGCAGCCGCGAACGCCGCGGCGCAGCCGCCGCCTACCGGGACGCGCCCTCCGCGCCCCGCACCGGCGCACTGCACGCTGCATCCTCGGCAGTCAAGGCTTCGCGCACCGCCTCCGCGCCCACGCTTCAGATACAGGCGGGGGAGATGGTGGAGCACGACGCCTTCGGCAAGGGACTCGTTATCTCCCTCCGCGCCATGGGCGGCGATGCGCTGCTGGAGGTAGCCTTCGACACCGTGGGCACCAAGAAGCTCATGCTGAAGGCGGCCACTCACCACTTGAAAAAGCTGTAAAAACAGATAAAGGTCGTGCCATTGGGCACGACCTTTATCTGTGGATCAACGCAAATCCCCGGCACAGCCGAGGTGTAGATAACGCAAAAAGCTCTGCGAAAACTCGCAGAGCTTTTAACTGTGTAGTTCAGACGCTATCAGATAGCGCGGGTGACCTTGCCGGAACGCAGGCATCGGGTACAAACATACACATGGCGAGGCGTGCCGTTGATCACTGCCTTCACGCGCTTGACATTGGGCTTCCAGGGGCGATTGGAACGCCGATGAGAGTGGGACACCTTGATACCAAAGGTCACGCCCTTGTCGCAAAATTCGCACTTTGCCATCCGTTGCACCTCCTTGCTGTTGTAACATACTGGCTGCTTGCACCGCAAGCATTAGATATGATAACAGATACAGCGCAGAAATGCAAGTATTATTTCGCAAAAAATCGAAAATTTTTTACAAGTGGAAAGTGTTGCGAAAAAGCCCCATACAAGATATAATAAGGAGAAGTAAAATGGCTGACCGCGACAGGAGGAGCACCCATGGAAAAAGTGAGACGCACACCCGCCAGCTTGAAAAAAATGGCAGAAACTTTCGGCATGGAGATACTGCACCGCGGCAGAGATTTCGATACCGCCGTGGTCACCATTTCCGATGTGAACCGTCCGGCGTTGCAGCTGGTGGGGTTTTACGACTATTTTGATGACAAGCGGCTGCAAATACTGGGCCGCGGCGAGATGCGCTACTTGGAGCGCATGACCGGCACGGAACGGCTGCGGGTATTCAATAAACTCCTCAGTTATGCATTCCCGGCGATGATCGTGGCGCGGAACATGGACGTCCCGCCTGAGCTGCTGCAAATGGCGGAAAAGCACGACCGCACGCTGCTCCGTGCGGTGGATTCCACCGTGGATGTGACCAGCCGGCTCATTGATTATCTCAATCGAGTGACGGCACCGCAGATCACGCGTCACGGCGTGCTGATGAATATTTATGGACAGGGCGTCCTGTTTTTGGGCGACAGCGGTATCGGCAAAAGTGAGACGGCGATCGAGCTTCTAAAGCGCGGGCACCGCCTTGTGGCGGACGACGCGGTGGAGATCCGCCGTGTGTCCAACTCCCTTTACGGCACGGCACCGGAGATCATCCGGCACTACATCGAAATACGCGGCGTGGGCGTCATCGACGTGCAGCAGCTGTTTGGCATGGGCGCGGTGCAATTCGATACCGAGATCGACCTCGTCATCCAGCTGGAGCAGTGGGTGGACGGCAAGTTCTACGACCGGCTGGGGCTGGGGGAGGAAAAATACGGGATGCTGGGCGTGGAGCTGCCCATCGTGACCATCCCGGTGCGTCCGGGGCGAAATCTGGCGGGTATCGTGGAGATCGCCACCATGAAAAACCGGCAAATGAAGTACGGCTACAACTCGGCGCGGGACTTTGTGTCGCAGTTTGACAGCAAGGTGGACGCTATGCTCAAGGCGAAAACCACGAATAACTAAGCGAAAAACGAGGCAAAGAGCGAATGAAATACGTTGGAGTGGACATTGGAGGCACAAATCTGAAGGCGGGTCTGGTGGATGAGGAGGGGAATCTGCTGGCGACCCAGAAGATGAAGGTGGCGGAAATTGCGAATAAAGACGCGTTGGCGTGGACGGTCGCCTCCATGGTGCACGAGCTGGCGAAGGCTGCCGGTGTGCCGCTGTCGGAGGTGGCAAGCGTGGGCGTGGGGGTGCCGGGAACGGTGGACATCCGCGCCGGCTCCATTGCGTATACGTGCAATCTGCCGCTGCGGGATGTGCCGCTGCGGAAGCTGTTTCACAAATACCTGAATATCCCGCTCTACATCGAAAACGACGCCAACTGCGCCGCGCTGGCGGAGTTTCACGTGGGCGCAGGACGGGAGAGCAAGCGGTTCGTGACCATTACGCTGGGCACCGGCGTGGGCGCGGGCATCGTGCATAACGGAAAGATCTACCACGGTGCCAACGGCATGGCAGGCGAGGTGGGGCACATGGTCATTGAGCAGAACGGTCTGCCGTGCCCCTGCGGGCGGCGCGGCTGCTGGGAGCAGTACGCCAGTGCCACGGCGTTGAAGCGCATGACGGCGGAAGCTCTGGCGGCGCACCCCGAAAGCGGTCTGGCGCGGGTCATCGCGGAGAACGATGGCCATGTTTCCGGGCAATCCGCCTTTATCGCCGCCCGCGAGGGCGATGCGGTGGGGCAGGCGATCTGCGAAAAATACGTGGAGTATCTGTCCTGCGGCGTGGTGAACGTGGTCAATATTTTCCAGCCGGACACGCTGGCTATCGGCGGCGGCGTCAGCAACGAGGCGGATGAGCAGCTGCTGCTCCCTGTGCGGCAGCGGGTGGAGCAGGAGTGCATCCCCTGCGGCAAGGATCGGCGCACCCGCGTGGTGAAGGCACAGCTGGGCAACCGGGCGGGACTGATCGGCGCGGCACTTTTGGGGAAGAATAAGCGTATCTGAAGGACGCGCCTACGGCGCGAAACCCTTGTGTTTTCAAGGCTTGGAGGAACTATGAGCTGGTACGAGGAGCTGGACAGGTGGACGGCGGATTATCTGCCGGATATGACGTATGAAAAGGATGTGCCGCTGAGCCGGTACACGTCCTTCCGCATTGGCGGCGGGGCGCGGCGCATGGCGTTTCCCCGCAGCGGGGAACAGCTGGTGCTGCTCTGCAGTGAGGCGGAGAGCTGCGGGGCGCGACCCTTTGTGCTGGGCAACGGCACCAACGTACTGTTTCCCGACGAGGGGGTGGAGCGTCTGGTGATCTGCACCCGTGACATGGCCGGAGTGGAGCACGGCACAGAGGATAACGAAATTGTTGCAGAATGTGGTGCTTCTCTCACTTATACCGCTGTTTTCGCGCAGAAAAGTGGGCTTTCCGGGTTGGAGTTTGCCCATGGGATACCGGGGAGCGCAGGCGGCGCGGTGTGCATGAACGCCGGGGCCTACGGCGGCGAGATGGCGCAGGTGGTGAAAGAGGCGGCGATACTGTTCCCCGACGAGGGCATCAAATACCTGTCGGGGGCGGAGATGGACTTTTCCTACCGCCACAGCCTTTTGACGGCGCATCCGGAGGCGGTGGTGCTCCGTACGGTGTTCCGTTTACAGCGCGGAGACAGGGAGGAGATACGGGAAAAAATGGAGGAGCTGATGGCAAGGAGAAAGGCTTCACAGCCCTTGGAATTCCCCAGCGCAGGCAGCACCTTTAAGCGTCCGGAGGGGCACTTCGCCGCCGCGCTCATCGACCAGTGCGGCTTGAAGGGCATGACCGTCGGCGGGGCGCAGGTTTCGGAGAAGCACGCGGGCTTTGTTATCAACCGTGGCGGTGCCACCTGCGCCGATGTGACCGGGCTGATGGCGGAGATACAGCGACGCGTCCGGGAGCAGACCGGCGTGGAATTGGAGCCGGAGGTGCGGGTCATACGATGAATAATTTTTCAGAATTATAGTCGTGATTTTGAATAATATTCAATCATACTTGACCGGTTCAAGTGGAACACATACCTGTACAAAGGGGTGACATCCAAGTTGTACAGGAGGTTGTACAAGCGTTGTGCGGACAAGGTATACGGCGGGGAGATACGTACCTGCGGCTGTGCGAGGGGGAGGCGTGGGCGCAGGTATAGCGACACAGAGGTAACTTAAGTGGAAATACTTATTATTTCGGGACTGTCCGGCGCGGGCAAGAGCCGCGCCGCCGAGTGTCTGGAGGACAGAGGGTATTACATCGTGGACAACCTGCCGGCGGAGATGATGGTGACGTTCGCCAGATTCTGCGCGGCGGCGGGAGGGCGGTATGACCGCCTCGCCTTCGTGTACGACGTGCGCGCCGGGGAGCCGTTCCGGCGGCTGAACGAGGCGGTGGACCAGCTGCGGGCGATGGGACTGCGGTGCCGGCTGCTTTTTTTGGAGGCGGAGACCAAGGTCATCATCAACCGCTACAAGGAGACGCGGCGGAGCCACCCCCTGTGCGGAGACGGCGCGGCGTCCATTGAGGAGGCGGTGAACCGGGAGCGGGTCATGCTGGAGCCGGTGCGCCGGAAGGCGGATTTTGTGCTGGACACGTCCGCCTTTTCCACGGCGAAGCTGCGGAGCGCACTGCTGACGCTGCTGGGCGATGGAGCGGGCGGAGGGCTGCACGTAACGGTCATGTCCTTCGGGTTCAAAAACGGGCTGCCGCCGGAGGCGGACATGGTGCTGGACGTGCGGTTTTTGCCGAATCCCTACTACGTGGCGGAGCTGAAGTCGCTGACGGGACTTGCCGAGCCGGTGCGGGAGTACGTGATGACATCGGACGCGGCGAAGGACTTCTGGGGAAGGCTGACGCCCATGGTGGACTTCCTGCTGCCGCAGTACCGGCAGGAGGGCAGGACGGAGCTGGTGGTCGCCGTGGGGTGCACCGGCGGACGGCACCGGTCGGTGGCGGTGGCGCACCGGCTGGCGGCGTATGTGGACGCGCTGGGATTCCGGGTGACGGAGAGCCATCGGGACATGGGGCGGTGATCTGCCGGGACGCCGCGCCTGCGGCGCGGGGGACGGGGGAACGGATTGCCACACCAGTGTGACCACTGGTTCGCGATGACAACACTATGGCAGTCCGAAGATCGCAGAGAGACAGGGTGGCTCGAAGTGCGGGGACGGGGGACGGATCGAGAGAAATAAAGCGCGGGAATGGGGAGTTGGGTATGATCTCATTTGCGGGAAAAGTGAAAAGTGAGCTGTGCCGCGTGGGGATCAGCCGGCAGTGCTGCGCCCGTGCCGAGGGGTACGGAATTTTGCTGTACTGCAACACGTTCACGCCGGCGGAGGTGCGGATCATCACCGAGAGCGGAGATCTGGCATCACGGCTGCCGAAGCTGTTTCAGAAGGCGTTCGGCGTGAAGTTCGACAGGCTGCCGGAGGAACGGGGCGGCAAGGGAAAGATGAGTTTCGGCATTACGGAGCCGGAAAAGCTGGAGAGGATCATCAATCTGCTGGGCTACGATGCGCGGCAGCTGACGGCTCTGCACGTGAATTTCGGGCTGCTGGAGGACGACTGCTGCCGGACGGCGTTCCTGCGGGGAGCGTTCCTGGCGGGGGGAAGCGTCACCGACCCGGAGAAGCGGTATCATCTGGAGCTGGCGACCAGCCACGTGCCCGCCAGCCGGGAGGTACAGGCTCTCATGGAGGAGATGGGGTTCCTGCCGAGAACTGTACGGCGGGGGGCTGCCGCACTGCTGTATTTCAAGCAGTCGGAGCACATAGAGGACTTTTTGACGAAGATCGGTGCGCCGGCGGCTGCCATGGACATCATGACCGCCAAGGTGGACAAGGAGATACGAAACGGCGCGAATCGCGCCATGAACTGCGACATGGCAAACGTGAACAAGACGTTGGACGCGGCACAGGAGCAGGTGGCCGCCATCGAGAGGCTGCGGCACAGCCCGAGGTGGGAGCGTCTGCCGGAGAGGCTGCGGCAGACGGCGGCACTGCGGTTGGAGTACCCGGAGCTGTCGCTGGTGCAGCTGGCGGAGAAATGCGAACCGCAGGTGACGAAGTCCTGCATGAATCACAGAATGAGAAAGCTGATGGAGGAGGCCAGGGAGCTATGACTATGAGAGAACGGTGTGAGAGAGCCGTGACGTACAGAAGGAGCGGCGCGAACTGCGCCCAGTCGCTGCTGGCGGCATTTGCGGACGTGCTGGGGATCTCCGAGGAGCAGGCGTTGCGCGTCGGCGCGGGATTGGGCGGCGGCGTGCGGAGCGGGAATATCTGCGGGGCGGTGAACGCGCCGGTGATGATCCTGGGGAGCGCGTTCCCGGAGATGGCGAGAGATAAGGCGAGAGCCGCGGCGGTGACGAAGGAGTTCCAGCGGCGGTTCACGGAGAGGTTCAAGCATCTGAACTGCCGGGAGCTGCTGGCGGAGAAGGAGCTACAGCCCACGGACACGGCGTTGGAGCTGGCGGCGGGGGATCACTGCGGGATGCTCATTGTCAGCGCAGCGGAGATACTCTGCGAGATGATGGGGGAGAAATAAAGGAGAACGGGCATGGGATTTGTGCATCTGCACGTACATACGGAATACAGCCTTTTGGACGGTGCGTGCCGGATACGCGATCTGCCGAAGCTGGTGAAGGAGATGGGGCAGAGTGCCTGCGCCATCACCGACCACGGCGTCATGTACGGCGCGGTGGACTTTTACCGCGCCTGCAAGGCGGAGGGGATCCATCCCATTATCGGGTGCGAGGTGTACGTGGCGCGGCGGACGCGGTTCGACAAGCAGCATGAGTTCGACGCGGAGTCGCGCCATCTGGTGCTGCTGTGCAAGAACGAGACGGGCTACCGGAATCTGTCGTACATGGTGTCACAGGCGTATCTGGAAGGCTTTTACATCAAGCCGCGCATCGACATGGAGCTGCTGCGGCAGCACTCCGAGGGGCTGATCGCGCTGTCGGCGTGTTTGGCGGGGGAGATCCCCAAGCGGCTGTTGAACGGGGATTACAACGGGGCGAGGGAGCACGCGCTGGAGATGCGGGACATCTTCGGCGAGGACTATTATCTGGAATTGCAGGATCACGGCATCGCCGAGCAGACGGAGGTGAACCGGGGGCTGCTGCGGCTGCACAATGAGACGGGCATCCCGCTGGTGTGCACCAACGACGCCCACTACCTGCGGAAAGAGGATGCGGAGAGCCACGACGTGCTGCTGTGCATCCAGACGGGAAAGACCGTGGACGACGAGAACCGGATGCGGTACGAGCCGAGGAATTTCTATCTGCGCTCCACGGAGGAGATGGAGTCGCTGTTCGCCGGGTATCCGGACGCCGCTGCCAACACGGAGAGGATCGCGGAGAAATGCCAGCTGGACTTTACGTTCGGGAAATACCATCTGCCGGAGTTTAAGCTGCCGGAGGGGTACGACTCGCCCACGTATCTGCGGAAGCTGTGCGACGAGGGGTTCACGGCGCGGTACGGCCAGGCGAAGCCGGAGTACCGCAGGCAGCTGGACTATGAGCTGGACATGATCGAGAAGATGGGGTTCACGGACTACTTCCTCATTGTGTCGGATTTCGTGCGGTACGCCAAGAGCAGGGGGATCCCCGTGGGGCCGGGGCGCGGCTCCGCCGCAGGCTCCATGGTGTCCTACTGCCTGGACATTACGGACATCGACCCCATGAAGTACGATCTGTACTTTGAACGGTTTTTGAACCCGGAGCGGGTGTCCATGCCGGATATTGATATGGACTTCGGCGACACGCGCCGGGGCGAGGTGGTGGAGTACGTCCGGAGGAAGTACGGCGACGACCACGTGGCGCAGATCGTCACCTTCGGCACCATGGCAGCCCGCGCCGCCATTCGGGACGTGGGACGGGCGTTGAACATGACCTACGCCGAGGTGGACGTGGTGGCAAAGCTGGTCCCGGCGGGGCCGGGGGCGTTGCACATCACGCTGCAGGAGGCGTTGAAGCTCAGCAAGCAGCTGGCGGAGATGTACCGGGACGACGAGCGGGTGAAAAAGCTCATCGACACCGCTATGGCGTTGGAGGGGATGCCCCGCCATGCCTCCACCCACGCCGCAGGCGTTGTCATTACGAAGCGGCCGGTCTACGAATATGTGCCGCTGGCGCGGAACGACGACGCCATGGTGTGCCAGTACGTCATGACCACGCTGGAGGAGCTGGGACTGCTGAAAATGGACTTCCTCGGTCTGCGGAACCTGACGGTGCTGGACGACGCGGTGAAGATGGTGCGGGAGCGGGAGCCGGATTTCGCGCTGGACAGGATTCCGGAGGACGACGCGGAGACGTATGACATGATCTCACGCGGGCAGACGGCGGGGGTGTTCCAGATCGAATCCAGCGGCATGACCGGCGTGTGCGTGGGGCTGAAGCCCCAGAGCATTGAGGACATCACCGCCGTGATCGCGCTGTACCGTCCGGGGCCCATGGAGTCTATTCCGCGGTTTATCGCCTGCAAGCACGACCCGAAGTTGGTGACGTACAAGCACCCGAAGCTGATACCCATTCTGTCGGTGACGTATGGGTGCATCGTCTATCAGGAGCAGGTCATCCGCATTTTTCAGGAGCTGGGCGGCTTCTCGCTGGGGCAGGCGGACATGGTGCGCCGCGCCATCAGCAAGAAGAAAGCCAAGGAGATCGAAAAGGAGCGGAAGGCGTTCGTCTACGGCGATGCGGAGCGGGGTATCTCCGGGTGCATCTCCAACGGCATTGACGAGGCGACGGCGCAGGCGATCTATGACGAGATATTCGATTTCGCCAACTACGCCTTTAACAAGGCGCACGCGGTAAGCTATGCGGTGGTGGCGTACCAGACGGCGTATTTCAAGTGCCACTACACAAGGGAGTATATGGCGGCTCTGCTGACCAGCGTGCTGGACAACAGCGACAAGGTGGCGGGGTACATCGGCGAGTGCCGGGACTGCGGCATCGCGCTGCTGCCGCCGGACGTGAATCGCTCCAGTGACCGGTTCACCGTGGAGCCGGAGGGCATACGGTTCGGGCTGGTCGCCATCAAGAACATCGGACGGGGGTTCATTCAGTCCGTGGTGCGGGAGAGAGAGCGGGGAGGAGACTTCCGCTCCTTACAGGATTTCTGTGACCGGATGTACGACTGCGGCGACATGAACAAGCGGGCGGTGGAAAACCTCATCCGGAGCGGTGCCTTCGACAGCATGGGGGCGCGGCGGTCACAGCTGCTGGCGGTGTATGAGAAGATGCTGGACGCCATCGGCAACGTGCGGCGCGTGAACGTGGAGGGGCAGATGGACTTCTTCGGCATGGGCGGCAGCAGCAGCGCGCCGGAGGCGGTGGAGCTGCCCAACCTACCGGAGTTTACCGCCGCCGAGCGGATGCACATGGAGCGGGAGGTCACAGGGCTGTATCTCTCCGGGCACCCCATGACGGACTATCGCGCTGCCGCAAGGAACAGCGGCGCGGTGACGCTGAACGAGATATTGGAGGACGTGTCCGCCGAGGAGGGCGCGACGCGATTCGGAGACGGGCAGAGCGTGACGGTGGCGGGTATCGTCGCCTCCGTCAAGACGCGACCCACCAAGAGTGGGACGCTGATGGCCTATGTGATGCTGGAGGACGAGACGGCGTCCATGGAGCTGCTGTGCTTCAGCAAGGTACTGGATCGCTGCGGCAGCTATCTGTCGGTGAACACGCCGGTGCTGGTGCGGGGACGGCTGAGCCTGCGGGACGAAAAGCCGCCGCAGATCATGCCGGACACCGTGTATCCCATGGACGGCGAGGCAGCACCGCCGGAGGGTGTGAAGAAAAAGGAGGATAGCTCCACCGCCGCCATCTATCTGCGGGTGCGGAGTCTGGACGATCCGGCGTTTGAGCATATCCAGCTGGTCGCCACCATGTTCGAGGGGCAGGTGCCCCTGCGGATACGCATTGCCGACACGGGGAAGCTGTGGGGCGGCTTCTGCCTCGACCATCCGGCGTTCCTGAAGGAGTGCCGGGAATGGCTGGGGGAGGAGAATGTGGTGGTGCGGAAGAAATAAGGAGTTTGCAGAGGGTGCGGCATCAGCCGCACCCTTTTGCGCGCAGTGGCATAGAGTGGAATGAAAGACAGTGTCTTTCACTACTTATTGGGAGGTCATTCTATGCCTGAAACTGTTATGCCGGGACCGGTGTGTGATCTGAGCAACGTCCGGGAGTCCGTGTGCATCCATACGCGAAAGATTTTCGATTCCTGCCGGGATAAGGACTGCGTGGAGGATCTGCGCTTCTATCCCACGGCGGCGGCACAGGAGGTACTGGGCGCGTCGCAGATGATCAAGGGCGGTACGGCGGAGCTGCTGTACGTGTATACCGACGTGGAGCCGGTGACGTTCAACCGGGGGTTCTACTCCGTGGATATGCGGTTTTACTACCGGGTGACCTTGCAGGTGTGCACCGGGACGCCGCGCTATACCGAGGTGGAGGGGCTGTGCGTCTTTGACAAGCGGGCTATCCTGTTCGGCAGCGAGGGGAACGCCAAGATCTTCTCCTCCGACACGGTGTACGACGAGCTGGACGTGCCGGGACGGGTGCGGAGCAATCTGCCCGTCGCCGTGGTGGAGGCCGTGGACCCCATCGTGCTGAGCACACGCGTGGCGGAGGTGGCGGTGCCGGGAGCCGTGGAGAGAGGGTGCCTGTCGGAGATCCCGTCCTTCGTGGCGCAGAGCTTCGGCGGAGAGCTGGTGTTCGACGACAGCACGGCGCGGAGGCTGTACGTGACGCTGGGGCAGTTCACGCTGGTGCGGCTGGAGCGGGATACGCAGCTGCTGGTGCCGGTGTACGACTACTGCGTGCCCCAGAGCGAGTGCGACTGCGGGAATCAGGAGGATCCCTGCGGGCTGTTCCGCAGCGTGGCGTTCCCCATGAACGAGTTCTTCCCGCCGAACTCTGTGGAGCCGCCCTGCGACTACAACAGCACCAAGAGCTACTGCGCGTGCCACTGAGGGAGAAAAGGGAGGGACGGCGTCCCTCCCTTCAGGCTGTCGAGAAAGCTGGCGGCTTTTCTCGACAGCCTGCAATAATGCCGGTATTTTCGTGCCGCGAAGCGGCACGAAAATAGTCGCTTCGCTCCACGCACGCCTTGCAGAGCAAGGCTTAGCGCGGCATTTGATCCGATTCGAGGCGGGCTTCGCCCCCTCGAGCTCCCCCTATGAGGAGGAAAGACTGCACGCACGGCAGAGGTTTATCCACACGCAGAAGGGAGGGACGGCGTCCCTCCCTTTTTCGCTTTACAATTCGCGGGAAATCGTGTATAATTGGACAGGAGAAGGAGGTGGACGGTGTGGACATTGCCTTTATTCAGGACAAGCTGGAGATCAAGTTTCTGATACTCTACATCGCCGCACGGCTGACGGAGCCGGCGGACGGGGCGGAGATGCAGGATCTGACCATGTGCGACGAGGGCATCGACTACTTTGACTATGCCGAGTGCTTGAACGACCTGGTGAAAACGGAGCACCTGTACGTCCGGGAGGACGGGCGGTACGGCATCACAGAGAAGGGGCGGAAGAACAGTGCCATCTGCGAGAGCAGTCTGCCGTATTCCGTGAGGCAGCTATCGGATAAGCGGATCGCCGAGTACAACAAGGCGGCGTTGCGGCGGCAGCAGGTGCAAAGCGGCGTGACGCAGCGGGAGAACGGGACGTATACCGTGACGCTGCGGCTGCGGGACGACGTGGACAGCCTGATGGAGCTGGAGCTGATGGTGGCGGACAGGGAAAGCGGCGAGCGGCTGTCCCAGCGGTTCCAGAGGGAGCCGGAGAAGGTGTACGCCGAGGTCATCGCGCTGCTGTGCGGAAAGTGAATAGTGAGATTCGAGCACCCTGCGACGCTGGTTCGCAGGGTGCTTTTTCATGGGCATATTTCGGGACGAGCCGTCATACAGTGGGGTAAGAAATGCGAGGGAGGCGGCGGAATGGAGATCGGCGAGGCGGTAGGACGGTACGAGCTGGCGGCGGGGCTGCTGCCCAGCCGGTGGCAGCAGGCGGCGCGGAGAGTGCCGGAGCATCGGAAGGTCAGAACGGAGGAGTTCCGGCTGCGGGTGGGGCGTCCCATGACGCTGCTGACCTGTGAAGGAGAAGTGCTTGCCAGCGACGAGCTGCCAAGGGACACCGTGACGCAGGCGGACTTGGAGCAGCTGTGCGACGGGGTGACGGGGTATTCCCGGTACGCGGCGGCGGAGACCATGGCGAAGGGGTATCTCATCGGACGGGGAGGCTTTCGGATCGGGCTGTGCGGCACGGTGGTGGTGCGCCCGGAGGGGGGGAACGCCATGCGGGAGCTGTCCTCCGCCACGGTGCGTATCGGCAGGCAGGTGCGGGGGCTGTGGCAGGAGGTGCCGGGAGCGGCGGAGGGCGGCTTTGACAGTACGCTGATCGCCGCGCCGCCCGGTGCGGGAAAAACCACGCTGCTGCGGGACATGGTGGCAGAGCTGTCCAACGGGACGGAAAGCCGCCGCGCCATGCGCGTGGGCGTGGTGGACGAGCGGGGGGAGATCGCCGGAATGTACAGGGGCGTGGCGCAGCTGGACGTGGGGTGCCACACGGATGTGCTGGACGGGTGCCCCAAGGCGGTGGGCATCCCCATGCTGCTGCGGTGCGCCAACCCGCAGGTCATCGCCGTGGACGAGATCACGGAGGCGGAGGACATTCGCGCCATGACCGCCGCCGCCAACTGTGGTGTAAAGCTCCTTGCCACCATCCACGCGGAGAGCGGGGAGGAGCTGCGGCGGAAGCCGCTGTTTGCGGCGTTGGAGAAGGCGGGGGTGTTCCACCGTCTGGTGTGCATCACTGTGGAGGACGGGCGGCGGCGGTACGCGGCGGAAACGCTGTGAGCGCGACGCTGTGGGGCGCGGGACTGGTGCTGGCGTCGTCCCTGTGGGGGCTGCGGACGTACTGCGTACAGCGGCGGCGGCGACGGGAGACGGTGTGGGTCTTCGCGGCGGCACTGGGGACCATGGAGAGCGGCATACGGTGGCAGAGGACGCCGCTGCTGACGCTGCTGGAGGGCTTGCAGACCAGAGCGGGCTGCGGCGCGTGGTTCCGGGAGGTTCTGAAGGAAGTGGAAAGCGGAACATCTTTACAGGACGCGTGGAGCAGCGTGTTCGAGCGGCTCGAGGACAGGGAGATGGGGGAGATACTGGGGCACCTGACGCTGTGCGGCGACGGAGAGCGGCTGGTGAACGCGCTGGGACAGGCCAGGCAGGAGCTGGAATCGCTCCACGGCAGGCGGCGCGAGGAGGACAGGCAGAGGACGAAGGTCGCCGCCGCAGCGGCGGTGTGCGGCGCGGGCTGCGTCATTATTTTACTGATATGAGGGACGGTAATGGATGTAGATCTCATCTTTAAGATCGCTGCCATCGGGATTCTGGTGGCGGTGCTGAATCTGCTGCTGGTACGCAGCGGGAGGGAGGAACAGGCGATGATGACCACGCTGGCGGGGCTGATCGTGGTGCTGATGATGCTGGTGCAGCAGATCAGCGACCTGTTCGACATGGTGAAAACGCTGTTCGCACTGTAACGGGATGGAGACGGTATTGCGTGTGACGGCACTGTGTCTGACGGGCGCACTGCTGGCGGTGCTGCTGCACCGGAGCGGCGGTGAGATGGCACTGCTGCTGTCGTTGGCGGTGTGCGGCGTAGCCGCCATGGTGCTGATGGAGCCGCTGGAGGAGCTGCGGGACTTCTGGGAGGACGCCGCGGCGTGGGGAGAGCTGCCGGCGGAGCTGTTCACGCCGCTCATTAAGACGGTGGGCATCGCACTTTTGAGCAGGACAGGCTCCGATCTGTGCCGGGACGCGGGAGAGGGAGCCATCGCCTCGGTACTGGAGACGGCGGGGGCGGTGGCGGCTATCGCGGTGTCGCTGCCGCTGTTCCGCGCCGCGTGGGAGCTGTTGAGGTCGTTATTATGAGGAGATGCATTGTGGCGGCGGCGATGACGCTGCTGTGTGTGACGGCGGCATGGGGCGCGGAGATACCGCAGTCCGTGACGGACGCCGTGCCGCCGGAGGCGGCGGGACTTTTGCAGGACGTGGGGAGCACGACGGATCACGAGACGCTGTGGGCGGGGCTGAGCGATCTGTGGCACAGTGCGTGCGCCTACGTCCGGACGGCATTGGAGAGCCGGGTGTCCGGGGCGGCGGTGCTGCTGGGGATCGTGCTGCTGTGCAGCATGGCGGAGAGCTTCTTCGCCTCGGCGGAGGGAGCGGCGGTGCCGAGGTTCGTGCCGGTGGCGGGAGCGTTGGCGGTGACGATGGTGGCGGCGGGGGATTTCCGGCAGATGATGGGGCTGGGCGTGGAGACCATGGAGCAGCTGGACGTGTTCGCCAAGGCGTTGCTGCCCACGCTGGCGGCGGCGGTCGCCGCCGGAGGGGGCTATGTGACGGCGGGCACCAAGCAGGTCGCCACGGTATTTTTCACCAATCTCCTGATCAGCGTCATACGGAAGGTGCTGCTGCCGCTGCTGTACGGGTGCATCGCCGCAGCGGCGGCGGACGCGCTGGTGCCGGGGCACAGCTTGCAGAAGATAGGAGAGGGGCTGCGGAAGTGCATAACGTGGGTTTTGACGGCGTTGATGCTGGCGTTTACGGGGTTTTTGACGGTGGCGGGCGCAGCCGCGTCCGCCTCGGACGCGCTGACGGTGCAGCTGACGCGCTCCGCTATCGCCACGGCGGTGCCGGTGGTGGGCTCGATCATCTCCGACGCCACGGGGACGGTGCTCGCCGGGGCGGGGATGCTCAAGAGCGCGGTGGGGGTGTTCGGACTGCTGGCGGTGCTCGCCATCTGCCTGACGCCGTTCATCACCATGGCGGTGCAGTATCTGCTGTACAAGCTGGCGGCGTTTCTGGCGGGGACGGTGACGGAGGAGCCCATGAGTGACCTTATCGACGCGCTGGGGTCAGCGTTCGGATTGATGTTGGGAATGACGGGCAGCTGCGCGCTGGCGTTGCTGATCTCGGTGATCTCGTCTGTATCGGTGGTGAGTGTATGATCGGAGAAGGATTGCGGACGTGGCTGCTGGGCATTATTGCGGCGGGGATGATCCTGTCGGTGCTGTATGCCCTGCTGCCGAGGGGGAGAATGAAGGCGGTCGCCCACGCAGTGGGCGGCGTGGCATTGCTGCTGGTGATCGTGCAGCCGGTGACACGGCTGGAGTGGGAGGAGTTCACCGGGAGCTATGAGGCGTACCGGAGGGAGATAGAATCGTTGACGGAGGAGTACAGACAGGAGGGGGACGCGGAATTGGCGGGACTCATAGCGGACAAGACAGGTGCATATATTGCCAGCAAGGGAGCGGACATGGGCATCGAATGTACGCCGCAGGTGACGACGGAGCTGCGGCAGGGCGTGCCCTATCCCTGCACGGTGGTGCTGGATGTGCCGCGGGAGGAAGCGTTCAGCGCGTGGATCAGCGAGACGCTGGACATCGACGGGGCGCACCAGCTTTGGCGTGAGGACGAAGGATGATGGAGAAGCTGAGGGAGGTACTGAAGAAATACCGCTTTGCCGCGCTGGTGGCGTTGGCGGGGATCGTGCTGATGGTGCTGCCGGGAGGGAAAAAGGACGGCGGCAGCGAGGAGAGCTGCGCGCAGGACGGGGGATTTTCCCTTGAGGAGACGGAGAAGCGCATGGCGGAGGTGCTGGGAAGCGTGGAAGGCGTGGGGAAGGTGCGGGTGATGCTGACGCTGCGGAGCGGAGAGACGCTGTCGCTGGCGGAGGACAGCAGCTCCGCGCTGGGCAGCGGCGGCGACGTGCGGCAGGACAGTCAGGTGCTGACGGTGAACCGGGGCAGCGGGAGGCAAGAGGTCGTGGTGACGAAGCGGATGTATCCCACGTATCAGGGCGCGGTGGTGGTCTGCCAGGGGGCGGGCAACAGCCGGGTGCGGCTGCAGGTGATGGAGACGGTGGCGGTGCTGACGGGGCTGAGCAGCGAGCGGATCTCGGTAGTCCAATGGAAACAGTAACAATAAATGGGAGGAAGGACAGTATGAAGCAGGTATGGAAGCGGCGCGCCGTGGCAGCGGCTGTGGTGGTACTGGTGGGGACGTCGGTGTATCTGAACTGGCGGTATGCCGGGAATGTGGAGGAAACCTCCAAGGTGCTTGGGCAGTCCACGCTGGTCAACGGGCAGACCACGGAGGCTCAGGCGGACACATCATCGGACGGCGGGGAGGATTATTTCTCCACGGCGCGGCTGAGCCGGAAGCAGGCGCGGGACACCGCTATCAGTATGCTGGAGGACGCTAAGGGGGAGGAGAACGCCTCGGAGGAGGTGGCGAACGAGGCGTCGGAGACGCTGCAGGTGCTGGCGGGGTACACGGTGGCGGAGACGCAGATCGAGAATCTCGTGGTGGCGAAGGGGTACGCCGACTGCGTCGCCTTCATGGGGGCGGATTCCATCAGCGTGGTGGTGTCGGCTCCCGATGGGCTGGAGGCGGAGGACGTGGCGAAGATCAAGGATATTGTCATCGCGGAGACGTCGTATAACGCGGGGCAGATCAAGATCATGGAGGCCGGAACGGGCAAAGGAAAATAAGTGTTGTATTTTCGCGGGGAAAATGGTATAATTCTATACTGCAATCAAGCGACTACCAATGACAACTGTGAGGAGACTGACAGACCATGGCTGAGAATAAGGAATATATGATCCATCAGGAGGAGAGCGGCAGCATCCACATCTCCGAGGACGTGATCGCGTCCATCGCCAGCACCACCGCTTTGGAGGTGGACGGCGTGAGCGCGCTGATGAGCGCAAATGTTTCCGATTTGATGGGCGGAAAAAAGATGACCTGCAAGGGCGTGAAGGTGGATCTGGACGGCGAGCAGATCGTCGTGGGCATCTTCATCGTGGTGCGCTACGGCTGCACCATCAGCGGTGTGGCAAAGAAGGTGCAGAGCAACGTGCATACGGCTCTGGAGGGCATGACCGGCTTTAAGGTCGCGGCGGTGAACGTCCACGTGGGCGGCATCAGCTTTAACTGAGTTTTGGACGAGAGAGAAAAGGACGAACGACTATGACACGCAGCACCGCACGTGAGATCGCCATGCACTTGGCGTATCAGTTGAGCTTTACCGATCTGCCGGTGGAGGAATTTCTGGAGGAGCAGCTGGACGCGGAACGCTTTGAGGAGCTGTCCGCCGAGGACGCACTGTACGCCGACAAGCCGAATGCCAAGCAGGAGGAGTATATCCGCCGGCTGGTGGGGGGCGTGGCCGAGCACGCCGCCGAGCTGGACGCGGACATCGAGAAGTACGCGAAGGGCTGGCGGTTCGAGCGCATTTCGCTGGTGGCATCTGCCATTATGCGGGTCGCCATGTACGAGATACTGTACATGGCGGACATTCCCCAAGGGGCTGCCATCAGTGAGGCGGTGGAGATCGCCAAGAAATACGAGACACCGGAGGTGGCGAAGTTCATTAACGGTATCTTGGGCAGCTTCGCCAGGGGCGAGGTCAAGGAAAAGGACTAACAGATAAAAGGCAGAGCCGAGGCTCTGCCTTTTCAGCATGGCGCAGCACCTCTGCACCGGGTTTTCCGGCGGAGGGCGCGCGGCGAAGGAAGGGAGGGACGGACTTGGAAGGGAGATACGTTTTCACCGTATCGGAGCTGAACCAGTTCATTAAGGATCTGTTGGACAATGTGCCGCCTTTGCAGGAGGTACTGCTGCGGGGAGAGGTGTCCAACTATAAGATGTATCCCTCCGGGCACCACTATTTTACGCTGAAGGACAGCCAGTGCAGCCTGAAGTGCGTGATGTTCAAGGGCAGTGCCATGCGCCTGCGCTTCCGTCCGGAGAACGGGATGCAGGTCATCGCCGCAGGGCGCGTCAGCGTCTATCCCCGGGACGGGGCGTACCAGCTGTACTGCACGTCCCTGACGCCGGAGGGGGCGGGGGATCTGAGCGTCGCCTTCGAGCAGCTGAAGGAGAAGCTGCGGAAGGAGGGGCTTTTCGACGAGGGGCACAAAAAGCCGCTGCCGAAATACCCGCGCCGCATCGCCATCGTCACGTCCCCGGCGGGGGCGGCGGTGCACGACATGATCCGGATACTGCGGAGGCGGTACCCCATCGCGAAGGTACTGCTGCTGCCGGTGCGGGTCCAGGGGACGGAGGCTCCGGCGGAGATCGCAGGCGCAATACGGTACGCGGATCGCCACAAGCTGGCGGACGTGCTCATTACCGGGCGCGGCGGCGGGTCGCTGGAGGATCTGTGGGCGTTCAACGACGAGCGGGTGGCGCGCGCCATCTATGAAGCGGAGGTGCCGGTCATCTCGGCGGTGGGGCACGAGCCGGACGTCGCCATCAGTGACTTTGTCGCCGACCGGAGGGCATCCACGCCGTCTAACGCGGCGGAGATCGCCGTGCCGGACATGGCGGAGCTGCTGCGGACGCTGGGGGGTATGGAGCAGCGGATGCAGCAGGGGACACAGCGGTGCATCGGCTATCGCCGGGAGCGGCTGGAAGCACTGGCGGAAAAGCGGGTGTTGACGGAGCCGACGGCGTATTTGGAGGATCGGCGGCAGGACATCGACCATCTGACCCACCGGCTGTGCGCCGGGATGCGCTCAGCGTCCGGCCACGCGGCGCAGCGGTTCGGCGCACTGGCCGCCGCCCTGGACGCGCTGAGTCCCCTGAAGGTACTGGGGCGGGGCTACGCGCTGGCACAGACGGAGGACGGGTCGGTGCTGCGAAGCTCCGGGCAGGTGAATACAGGGGACAGGGTACACGTCCGGCTGAGTAAGGGCGGTATCGTGTGCGAAGTGCGGGAAAAGGAGAAGTAAAATGGCGGCGAAAAAGACATTTGAGGAGAACATGGCGCGGCTGGAGGAGATCGTGGCACGGCTGGAAAAGGGCGACGCTACGCTGGGGGACAGCATGACGCTGTTTGAGGAGGGCACGAAGCTGGTGAATCTGTGCCGCAAGGAGCTGGACACCGCCGAGCAGAAGGTGGTCAAGCTGTCCAAGGGGGCGGACGGAGAGCCGGTGGAGAGCACCTTCGCCGTGGAGGAGTGAGCGAGATGGAGTACGAAAGACAGTATGAGCAGTACCGTAGTGCGGTGGAGACGTATCTGGAGGGGCTGTTCGCAGGCAGCGCGCCCTACGGGCGGCTGTACGAAGCCATGCGGTACAGCATTTTGGCGGGCGGCAAGCGGATACGGCCGGTGCTGACGCTGGAATTTGCGCGGCTGGGCGGGGTGGACTGGCATTTGGCACTGCCCTTTGCCTGCGCGCTGGAGCTGGTGCACAACTATTCGCTGATCCACGACGACCTGCCCTGTATGGACGACGACGACCTGCGGCGGGGAAAGCCCACCAACCACAAGGTATACGGCGAGACGCTGGCGATACTGGCAGGCGACGCCTTGCAGCCGGAGGCGTTCCGGCTGATCGCGCAGGCTCCCGGTCTGGACGCGGAGAGACGCGTCGCGGCGGTGGAGGTGCTGTCCAAGGCGGCGGGAGCCGACGGCATGGTGGGCGGTCAGGTGCTGGACACGGTATGTGACGTGTCCGACGAGGCGGGGCTGACGCAGCTGAACCGGCTCAAGACCTGCGCCATGATCTCCGCCGCAGCGGAGCTGGGCTGCGTCGCCGCCGGGATGGACGAGGAAAAGCGGCGGCAGGCGCGGCAGTTCGGTGACGGGCTGGGGCTGGCGTTCCAGCTCCGGGACGACATACTGGATGTGACCGGCAGCGTGGAGGTGTTCGGCAAGCCCATCGGCTCCGACAAGGAGGAGGGGAAGGCGACCTTCGTGGATCTCAAGGGTTTGGAGGGCTGCCAGCAGGAGGTGGAGGCGCAGACGGCGCGTGCCAAGGCGGCAATATGCCGCTGGGAGGACAACGGATTCCTGCTGGAGCTGGCAGATCGGATGGTAAAGCGTGTAAAGTAATTGCACATTACAGATATTGCAAAGCAACGCCCTGCGCCGATTGGCGCAGGGCGTTGGTGCTTATTCTGCTGCGGAGCCGTAGTCGCAGAGGGAACGCAGGGGGCAGCGGTCACACGCGGGCTTTCGCGCCATGCAGAGTGCTCTGCCGTGGAGCACCATGCGGTGGCAGAAGTCGTTGGCTTCCTCCGGAGGCAGGGCGGCGCGAAGCTGCCGCTCCACCTTGAGGGGGTCCTTGCTGCCGTCGGTGATGCCGAGGCGGCCGGTGATGCGGATGCAGTGGGTGTCGCACACGTAGCCGTCCTTGCCGTAGACATCGCCGAGGATGAGGTTGGCGGTCTTGCGCCCTACGCCGGGGAGGGACAGGAGGTCATCCATGGTGTCGGGCACCCTGCCGCCGAAGCGTTCCAGCAGCTGCTGCGCCGAGGAGACGATGTCACGCGCCTTGGCGCGCCAGAAGCCGCAGGACTGGACGTAGGTGCCTACCTCGTCCACGTCGGCGCGGGCGAAGTCCTCCAGGGTGGGGTAACGGGCGAAGAGGGCGGGGGTGACGAGGTTCACCCGTGCGTCGGTGCATTGAGCCGCCAGCCGGACGGAGAACAGCAGCTCGTAGTCCTTGCCGTAGTCCAGAGAGCAGGCGGCGTCGGGGTAGAGTTCTTTTAACGCCGCGATGATGGCGGCGGTCTGTGCTTTCGTTTTCATGTGGTATCACCTCGCGACTATTGTAACAGAGGTTGCAGAAAAAGGCAATCTGTGCTATACTATATCGCGAGATTTTCAACGGGAGGAGGCGGGTGACGTGCGGCCGCTGGCAGACGAGATACGACCCCAGACGCTGGACGAGGTGGCGGGGCAGAGGCACCTGCTGGGTGAGGGCGCGCTGCTGCGCCGGCTCATCGAGAACGGGGCGGACACGAACCTGATCTTCTACGGACCCTCCGGGACGGGAAAGACCACGGTGGCGAACATCATCGCCAAACGGGCGGAGAAAACACTGTATACGCTGAACGCCACCACTGCGTCTTTGCAGGACGTGAAGAACGTGATGGCGGACGTGGGCACCATGATGGCTCCCAACGGGGTGCTGCTGTATCTGGACGAGATACAGTATTTCAACAAGAAGCAGCAGCAGAGCCTGCTGGAATTCTTGGAGAACGGGAAGATCACGCTGATCGCGTCCACCACGGAGAATCCGTATTTTTACATCTACAACGCGCTGCTGTCCCGCAGTACGGTGTTTGAGTTCAAGCCGCTTTCGGTGGAGGACACCATCCCGGCGGTGGAGCGGGCACTGCGGATCGAGCAGGAGCGGAGCACGCTGCCCTTCTCGTGGGCGGAGGACGTGCCGCGGACGGTCGCCGCCGGGTGCGGCGGGGATGTACGCAAGGCGGTCAACGCCGTGGAGCTGCTGTATCGGTCGGCAAAGCCGGTGGGCGGCGGGCTGCACGTGACAAGGGAGGACGCTTTACAGCTTAGTCAGTGCAGCGCGATGCGGTACGACAAGGAGGGGGACGACCACTTCGACCTGCTGTCCGCGCTGCATAAGTCGGTGCGGGGCTCCGACCCGGACGCGGCGGTGTACTATCTGGGCAGGCTGCTGGTGGCGGGGGATCTGATCGCGCCGTGCAGACGGCTGCTGTGCATCGCGGCGGAGGACGTGGGGCTGGCGTACCCGCAGGCGATCACGGTGGTGAAAAGCTGCGTGGACGCGGCGTTGCAGCTGGGGCTGCCGGAGGCGAGGCTGCCTCTGGCGGAGGCGGCGGTGCTGCTGGCGACCGCGCCGAAATCCAACAGCGCGCACGACGCCATTAACGCCGCCATGGAGGACATTCGGCGCGGCGCGGTGGGGGACATACCGCGGCATTTGAAAAATGTGCACGCCGACAGTGCGGGGGCGGAAAAGGCGGCGGCGTATAAGTATCCTCACAGCTATCCGGATCACTACGTGAAGCAGCGGTATCTGCCGGAGTCCCTTGGCGAGCGGACATACTATCAGTACGGGGAGAACAAGACGGAGCAGGCCGCCAAGCGGTATTGGGACGACATTAAGGGGAAGCATTGATATGGATCTACATCTGAATGATATTCTGGAATTGAAGAAGGAGCATCCCTGCGGCAGCAAGCGTTGGCAGGTGCTGCGGGTGGGGATGGATATTAAGCTGAAGTGCTTGGGCTGCGGTCACGAGGTCATGCAGCCGAGGCGGAAAATCGAAAAAATGATACGGCGCGTGGCGTCGGGGGAGGAGACGGAATGAGACCGAAATGGACGAGATACTTTGCCATGGGGATCGCCCTGCTGCTGGCGATCGTGATGGCGGTTTCGCTGGTGCTGCCGTACATCGGACTGTGAGGCGGCGATGAAGCACTGCATTATCGCCAAGTTCACGGCAGACGCCTATGAGCGGCGGCAGGAGCTGCTGGTGCGGATCGGGGAGATATTCGCCGACGCTGTAACGATCCCCGGTGTACACGGCGCGGAGGTGCTGCCCAACTGCGTGGCGCGGAGCAACCGGTATGATGTGATGATCGTGCTGGATATGGAGAAGGACGCGCTGGCGTTGTATGACGAGTCGGAGATGCACCACCGGTGGAAGGATGAGTTTTCACCGCTGCTGGAGAAGAAAGCCATTTTCGACCATGAGTGAAAAAACAAGTCTCAGGCTTCATGCCTGAGACTTGTTTTTTTATGAGTGCTGCTGCGCCGATGTCTTTTGAGAGGCTTTCCTCCTGCGGAGGCGGCGCGTCACGGAAATGGCGCAGAGTGCCAGCCCGGCGGCAGCACCGGAGGCGATCCAGACGCCCAGGGGCACGGAGGTGTCCTTCACCACGGCGAAGCTGCCGCTGCTGTCCATGGTGAAGAGCAGGTAGCTGCCGGACGTATCGGCGGGGACGCTCTGCCAGCCGGTGCCCGTCTCGGTGTAGACCTTCAAACGGCGGGGGGCATTGTCCGGAAGCAGATAGCGGACGGTGTGCCGGGTGGTGCCGTCGGCGGGGATGGTCACGGCGTAGGACGCTACGGTGTCGGCGGCGTACTCCACAGGGGCGGACGCACCGCTGACACCGAGACGGTCTCCCTCACGGAACAGACCCTCCACCAGCAGCGCGGCGCGTCCGTCCTGCGCCGTGCCCCACGAGAGCGTGGTGGTATAGGGCGAGTAGACGGCGGTGACAACAGTGTCAAACCGCAGGTCGGTGAGGGTTTCCCTGTCCCAGCGGGCGTAATAGCCCTCCTTCACCGGGGCTTCGGGGAACACGGAGTCGTCGAAGGAGTCGCCGTAGGTGAAGGCGATACGGCGAACGGTCTTGCCGTCAGCCATGAAGGTGAGCGTCAGGCGGCGGAAGTCCTCCGGGAGACCGGAGAGCGTCAGCAGCTGCTCGTAGGAGACAGGCTCCGCCTTGCCCGCGTAGCTGACGCGATCCACGCCCGCCAGACGGGAGGAGACGAAGCGGTTGCCGCTGTACGTGCCGGTAAGCTCACCGGCGACACCGCCGGCGTACTGGGTGGCGGCGGTGATGTCGGGCATGGCGGCGCAGTCGGTGACGTTACAGCCGGAGCCGACGATGCCGCCCACGTACTTGCCGCCGGAGAGGGTACACTTGGCGTAGCTGCGCCGGACGGAGGTGAGGGACAATCCGGCGACGCCGCCCACGTAGTCGCCGCTTTCGATGGAGACATCGCCCCAGCCGCCGCAGCCGGAGACGGTGCCCAGATCCATGCGTCCCGTTACACTGCCGGCGCAGCTTTTCTTGGCGGTGATGGTACCGTAGTTATGGCAGTCCAGAAGAATGGCGCGGGTCAGGTAGGTATATTTCACCGTGCGGCTGCCGGAGGGGAGGAGGTCGTCCTCCCGGTCGTAGTCGTACTCGATCGCCATGGCACCGGCGACGCCGCCCACGTTGCGGTCACCGTCCACGCTGCCCCGGTTGACGCAGTCCACCGCCTTGCCGCGCCGGGCACTGTACAGCGTGCTCTCGGACACGTCCTGCACCACGCCGGAGGTGTCCGTCGCCTCGTCGATGAGCGTCAGGAACAGGTTCATGGTGGAGGTGAACTGTGCATTGACGGCGCGGAGGTCGGCGGAGACGTCCTTGTTGGCGTTCACAAGTCCGCCGGTGAGCCCGGTGATCTCGTTGCTGATGCCGCTGAGATAGCCGTGGATGGTGTCGGAGCTGTCGCCCAGCTTATCCATCCACGCTCGCAGGTCGTCGTAGGTCATGTCGCGGTTCAGGTCGTCCACCAGAGCTTTGACGGTCGCCTCGGCACTGTTGGCGTAGTCGTTGATGCGGTCAATGCGGGTGGTGACCATGTCGGAGGTGTCGGAGAGGTCGCGGGAGGTCTGCTCCGTCAGGTCGGACAGGGTGCCGAGGGAGGAGCGAAGCTGGGAGACGCGATCCGGTCCCTGCTGAATGGTCACGTCGGGGATCATCTGCCCCACGATGCCGCCCACGTCCTTGCGTCCCAGCACATCGCCGTAGTTGATGCAGGCGGACACGAGCCCGTCCTGACGACCCACGATGCCGCCCACGTTGTAGCCCACGTGGGGATAGCCCACGCTGCCCTTGTTGGTGCAGCCCTCGATGGTGCCGGTGGAGTAACCGGCGATGCCGCCCACGTCGGTGTTAGCACCCGTTTCGGTGGTCTTCTCGTCTTTAAGGAGGCTGTATACGGTGCTCTCCAGATCGGCGGTGGTGATCTCGCTTTCGCGTACCTCGGTGTTGATGGCGGCGGAGTTGGTACAGCCCCGGACGGTGCCGTAGTTCTGTCCCACAATGCCGCCGGCTCCGGTGGTGGCGTGCACCACGCCCACGGCGGCGCAGTCGGCGATAACGCCGCCATCGCCGTTATAGCCGGCGATCAGACCCACGGTATCCGTGCCGGTGACGGTGCCGGTGAAGGCGCAGCCGGAGACGGTGCCGTAGTTCTCGCCCACCACGCCGCCCACGCGGCTCTGCGTCCCGGAGGGCGTGACCTTGCCCTCCACGGTCACGCCGCGGACGGTGGCTCCGGCGGTGATGCGGCTGAAAAAGCCGCAGCAGGAGGCACTGCCGGTGAGAGAGACACCGGTGATGCGGTGCCCCTGCCCGTCGAAGGTGCCGAGGAAGATGGGGACGGATAGCTCCGCGCCGCCCAAGTCGATGTCGTTCAGCAAGCGGACGGTCAGCCCCTTGGAATAGGCGTCGTAGGAGCAGTTGGCGGCGAAGGTCTTCAGCTCGTCGGCGGTGGAGAGGGAGAGGGTGCTGCCAGCTGCCAGCGCAGGCGTGCAGAGCGTCAGCGACAGGAGAAGCGTCAGCAGGAGGGAAGCAATATTACGTATTTTCAGTTTCCCCATGGGTGGTTTCCTCCTCTCCTGTGTGTTCGGGTATCATTTTCTCCGCGTCGTCGTTGGTGATGTCGCCGGAGATCAGGTTCAGGTCTACGTCGCCCTCCACGGTGGCGCGCATGACGCCGGTGACGGTGCCACGGATCTCGCCGCTGACCACGCCGTTGACCATCACGCGGCCGCTGTACGCGCGGCGGTGGAGAACCTTGGGAACCGCGAAGGAGGTGGCGTCCACCACCTTGCTGCCGATGAGCAGGATCTGGGGCAGGACGAACAGCACCAGAAGCATGGAGAGTATGGTGCCGCGCCCGAGGCTCTGTCCGATACCGGCGATGGTAGGCTCGGAGGTCATTTGACCGATGAGCGCGCCCGCCACCGTCAGGATGGTGCCGGAGGTGACGATGGTGGGGAAGGCGAAGTTCAGCGTTTCGATGATGGCGCGGCGGTGCTCCATGCGGTTTTTCAGCTCCTGATAGCGGCTGGCGATAACGATGGCATAGTCGATGTTCGCGCCCATCTGGATGGAGCTGACCACCAGATAGCTCATAAAGAACAGGGGGGAGTGGGTCAGTGCCGGAAGGGAGAAGTTGATCCAGATACTGCCCTGTATCACCAGAATCAAAAGCAGGGGCATACCGGCGGAATTGAAGGTGAACAGCAGCACCACCAGCACGATGAAGATGGAGACGATGCTGACCACGGTGTTGTCGCGGGAGAAGGATTTTTCGAAGTCGTATTCGTTGGTGGAGTCGCCCGCCACCAGCACCTTGCCGTCGGGGTAGTAGGTTTTCGCCACATCACGGATGGTGTCGGTGAAGGCATACGTCTCGTCACCGCTGATGGGGAGCGTCAGGTACAGCAGCATACGGCTGTACTCCGCGCCCTGAAGCTGCGCCTTGGCACTTTCGATCTGGACGCGGGCGTCCATGAGCGTCTCCGTCTGCTCGTCGCTGAGGGTGACGATGCCCGCGTCCACCTGGTCGCAGACGAAAAGGAACATATCCATCAGCGGCACGCGGTAGGAGTTCAGATTGCCCGCCAGCTCGCCGTAGTTGCCCTGCTCCAGTGCGTAGGCACCGTAGAGCACCTGTGCCAACTCGTAGTCCAGATCCGCCAGCTCCGCGAATTGGCGGGGCGTCAGCTTATCCGCCAGCATATAGCCGTCCATCGCCTCCACGTTGGCAAGACCCATGGTGTAGTCGATCTCGTCGTAGGTCTCCAGCTGGCGGAGGAGCTTCGCCTCCTTTTCATAGTCACCGGCGGGCACCACCAGCGCCACCATGTTGCTGCTGGTGAAGGTGTCCTTGATCTTGTTTTCGGCGATCTGGGAAGCGTTCAGCTTGGGAGTGGTCAGGTTGCTGTACCCGTAGGCATAGGGGCACTTGCCGGAGAAGTAGATGCCGCCGACCACCAGCACCACGAAGAGGATGGGGGTGATGAAGCGGGTCTTATAGTCGAAGTCGCCCACGAAGGAGATCTTGGGGACGAAGCTCTTGTGCTCGGTTTTTTCGATGAGGGGCCCGAAGAGCACCAGAAGTCCGGGCATGACGATGAACACGGACAGCAGCGCGAACAGGATGGCCTTGATGAGACAGATGCCCATGTCGGGTCCGATCTTGAACTGCATGAACAGCATCGCCGCCAGACCGCCGATGGTGGTCAGGGAGCTGGCGCAGATCTCCGGGATGGCGCGGCTGAGGGAGGCGATAGCCGCCTCGCGGACGGGCAGCGTCTGGTGCTCCTCGCGGAAATGGTTGCTGAGGATCACGGCGTAGTCCAGCGACAGTGCCAGCTGCAGAATACTGGTGACGGAGTTAGAGACGAAGGAGATGGTGCCCAGCAGGAAGTTGCTGCCTTGATTGAGGATCATGGCGATCACGAAGGTCAGCAGCAGGACGGGCACCTCGCCGTAGGTCTGGCAGGTGAAAAGGAGAACCACCACAACGATGACCGCCACATAGACCATGATGATACGCACCTCGGAATCTATCGTCTCCTGGAGGGTGTTGCCCAGGTCGGTGGACACGTACACGTCGTAGGCGGAGAGGGCGTCCTTCACCGCGTCCAGCGCGGTGAGGCAGTCGTCGCTGCTCTCGTCATAGTCGAAGGTGACGCTGTACAGCGCGGAGGCGGCGTTGTAGTGATCCGTCGTCTCGTCGAAGGAGACGCTCTGGACACCCTTGACGGCGGTGACCAAGTCGTAAAGCCGCCGCGCCTCGTCGTAGGTGACGTTCTCCACCATGACCTCCGCCGTGCCGTAGGTGGTGAATTGATCCCCCATCACGTCCAGAGCCTGCTTCGTCTCGGAGTCGTCGGGGAGGTAGGTGGTCAGCTGGTTCTCCACGTTGACCCAGCTGCGGGAGAAGGCGGAAAAGACCAGCATGATTATGGTGAAAAGGAAGAAAAGGTTGCGCTTATCCACGATAAGCGTCGCTATCTTCGTCATTAAGGTCGGCTTCTGCGCCGCTTTTTCTTCCATCGGTGTTCGCTCCTTTACGTTGGGTCACAATTCTAAAACGTCAGTATAGCAGAGTTTTGTGACCGTGTCTATCGACAAAATGGTTTTTTCTGTGGGAGTTTGGCAGGAGGTGCGGGGGAGGCGGCAGAGGGGCGGTAAATGCTGGGGAGGGTGCCGTTTACGACGGGTTTTGCCGCCGGGACGGCGTATACTGACAGCAGTGAGGTGATGCGGATGACGGTGGTATATCTGGACAGAGTCGTGGTGCTGAACGGACTTGTGGACTATCTCCTGCTGCTGGGCACCGCATGGCTATGCGGGCTTCCGCTGCGGCGGAGGCGGCTGCTGCTCTGGGCGTTTGGCGGCGGGTTATACGCCGCCGCCGTGTTCCTGCCGGGATTTGACGCACTGGGACACCCGGCCGTTCGCCTGGGGGCGGGGGTGTTCATGGCGTGGGGCGCACTCCGGCGGCGGTGGCGTCCGGTGGGCGTGTTCCTCCTGCTGGCGGCGGGGCTGGCGGGAGCGGTACTGTCGCTGGGGCTTGCCTGCGGCTCGGTGAGAGGGCTGGCGCAGCGGCTGTATTATGCGGACATCAGCTGGCAAGGTCTAATACTTGTCAGTATATTATCTTACGCGACCTTGCGCCTGTTCATGGGGCAGGCGGCGCGGCACGGAGGGGGAGAGCTGTTGAACGTAACGATTGCATTAGGAGGGCGGACGCAGACCGTCACCGCCCTGTACGACACAGGGAACACGCTGCGGGATCCCGTCAGTGGGTGCCCTGCGCTGGTGCTGGAACGGCGGGAGGCGGAGACGCTGTGGTCGCCGGAGGTGGCGCGGCTCCTTGCGGAGGACGCGCCGCCGGAGGAGAAGATGGCGCGGCTGCACCGCATGGGCTGCCCGGTGCGCTTCACGCTGCTGCCCTTCCGGACGGTGGGCACCGAGGCGGGGCTGCTGCTGGCGGCGCGGAGCGACTACATAGAGGTCAACGGGTATCGGTATCCCAGAACGCCGGTGGCTCTGACGGAGCAGCCGGTCAGCGACGGCGGCGGGTATCACGCCCTTTGGGGCGCATCGGAAAGGGGGGAGAAACGTGGAAAAGCTGCTGCAATGGGCGAGGCGTCTGTGGCGCAGGGTATGCAGGCGGGATAAGGTCATGTACATCGGCGGGAGCGATACGCTGCCGCCGCCGCTGCCGCGGGACGAGGAGGCCGTGCTGCTGGAGAAGCTGAACGACGGGGATTTTCAGGTGCGGCAGACGCTGATCGAGAGGAATCTGCGGCTGGTGGTGTATATCGCCCGGAGGTTCGAGAACACGGGGATACATATTGAGGATCTGATCTCCATTGGCACCATCGGGCTGATCAAGGCCATCAACACGTTCCGGATCGACAAGAACATCAAGCTGGCGACCTACGCCAGCCGGTGCATCGAGAACGAGATACTTATGTATCTGCGGAAAAACAGCGCGCAGCGGACGGAGGTCAGCTTCGACGAGCCGCTGAACACCGATTGGGACGGGAAGGAGCTGCTGCTCAGCGACGTGCTGGGCACGGACGGAGATGTGGTCATGCGTCCCATCGAGGCGGACGTGGACCGGCAGCTGCTGCGGACGGCGGTGTCCCATCTGAGCCCGCGGGAGCGGGACATTATCACCATGCGGTTCGGGCTGGGCGGCGTGAAGGAGCTGACGCAGAAGGAGGTCGCCGACCGGCTGGGCATATCGCAGAGCTATATCTCGCGGCTGGAGAAGCGGATCATCCTGCGGCTGCGGAGGGAATTGCAGAAAATGAGTTAAACAGCTGTGAAGGAGTATTCCTTCACAGCTGTTTTATAGCAGACTATTGCAGCGTCAGAGAGGCGGGGCGGTTGACCACCATCATGTTATAATAGCGCAGGAGGTGGTAGTCGTCCTTATCCAGCTTTACGGTGCCGAGGAGACGCTCGTTTTCCTCCAACGGCTCCTTGGAGATCAGTGCCTTCAGTGCGATGGGCGCGAAGAAGGGGGAGGAGCCGATGCCGGAGACAAGCCCCACCGCAGGCATACGGTTTTGCAGAGGGTTGAGCATACAGATGTACATTTTCTCCGCCTCGTTGATCTGGTTGGTGAGCACCATGTGGGTGATGGTGTCGTATGCCTTCATCTCGCCGGTGAAAAAGTGCTGGCAGCGATCCGGGTCGGAGAAGGAGGACACGCCCATGTACAGCGTGACCTCGATGCCCTCGTGGTCGGAGGCGTGGGAGAAGCGGAGGAGGGAGCGCACCATCTGGCGGATGCGTCCATCGTAGTAGTACATATACGCCAGCGTCTGGTTGAAGTAGTTGTTCTTCGGCAGGGGGGGCTCGGCGCGGAAAATCGGCGGCTTGTAGTCGATGAAGCATTTCAGGTCGATGTCAAGTGCCTGCGCGATCTCGTAGAGCGTTTCGATGTCGATGGTGATGGCACCGTTTTCGTATTTGGAGAGCGTCGCCTTGCTTTTGTTGATCATGGCGGAGAACTGCTCGATGGTATAGCCGCGGCTCTTGCGGTATTTTTTGATGCGCTGTCCCACAAAGTAGGAGAAAGAACTCATGTGCAACACCTCCCTGCACGGTTGGGTAGAAACCTTTTTTCCTGTGAAGATAATACCAAACGTTTGGTAACATGTCAATGGTTTTTTTCCGTGTGAGAAACGTTGTCTGCGTCCTTTTTCTTTGAGGTAAACCGTTCGGCAAGGCTCGACAGGAAAACACCCCGGTATCCGAGGATACCGGGGTGTTCGCAGTGCTTATGTGAGGGGGAGACAGCTTACTTGGCGGCTTCCATGCCAGCCAGCAGAGCCTTCTTGTTGCCCTCCAGGAAGCGGGCCTTCTTCTCACCCAGCTCGATGCGGATGGCCTCCATCATGCTGTCCACAGAGGTGACGGGAGCCTTTGCCAGAGTGGAGCCGAGGATCGCCACGTTGGCACCCTTGGGGTTGCCGATGGACTCGGCAATACCGTTGGCGTCGCAGTAGACAACGGTGATGTCGTCGCGGACGGCCTTACGGTCGATGATGGAGCTGTTGATGACCAGCACACCACCGGGCTTCACGTGGTTCTCGAACTTATCCAGGGAAGGACGGTTCATGGCGACGATGACGTCGGCCTTGTCCACCAGAGGGGAGGCGACGGGGTCATCGGAGACGATGACGGAGCAGTTGGCGGTACCGCCGCGCATCTCGGGACCGTAGGAGGGCAGCCAAGAAACGTGCTTGCCGTCCAGCATGCATGCCATCGCCACGAACTTACCGATCAGCAGCATACCCTGACCGCCGAAACCGGCGAAAATAAAGGTTTTTTCCATATTACTCCGCCTCCTTGTCTTTGTAAACGCCCAGAGGATAGTAGGGGATCATGTTCTTCTCCAGCCAGTCCAGAGCCTCCACAGGGGACAGACCCCAGTTGGTGGGGCAGGTGGACAGGACTTCGATCATGGTGAAGCCCTTGCCCTCCATCTGCAGACGGAAAGCCTTGGCGATCGCCTTCTTAGCCTTGGCGATGTTGGCGGTGTTGTTCACAGCCACGCGCTCAATGTAGTAGGAGCTGGGGACAGCCGCCAGCATCTCGCTCATCTTGATGGGCAGGCCGCTCCACTCCTCGCTGCGGCCGGCGGGGCAGGTGGTAGCCTTCTGGCCGATCAGGGTGGTGGGAGCCATCTGGCCGCCGGTCATGCCGT
>ERZ1026844.255-NODE-255-length-42036-cov-7.643577_pt1 | contig 42036 bp, 36 predicted proteins | sample MGYA00380152_ERZ1026844 | MGnify/ENA primary metagenome ERZ1026844 (study PRJEB33269, sample SAMEA4719788) | human gut metagenome | biome: human-associated habitat; feature: organic feature; material: feces | place: Cameroon | collected 2013-10 ... | reverse complement strand
TATCTATAAACTTATTTTAGATTTTTTACTTGTCTACTTGACAGGGGGCTGATCATCTGACAAGGTGCTTTCTGCTCCTGTTTTTCTTTTTTCTCCAGGTTTTATTCTGTTTTTGATATTTCTTCTGTGGTCTTCTCCGTCGGTTGTGGCGGTATAAAGCTTAAATCCACTGTTTTCCACAGGGGCTGCCCCTTTTTTATCTTCACTCTGACAACAACTGCCGTCACAATGGAAAGTACCACCAGAATTGCTGCCAGCAGCCGGCTCACCGGAATTCCACTGGTTCCAATCTGTAACTGGTCTGTACGCAGATTTTCGATCCAGAACCGTCCCAGACCATAGCCGCCAAAATAGAGCAGACAAAGTTCGCCGTGGAATTTCTTATGCTTCCGATACAGGAAAATCACCAACAGTACCCCCAGATTCCACAAGCTCTCATAGAGGAACGTGGGATGGACCTGGATGTAGTTAGTGCCCTCTGCCACATGGGATGCAATGCTCTGGGTGATCTCTCCGGAACGCACCGCTTCAATGGGCAGGCGCATGGCAAGAAGCCCGTCACTGTACTGTCCAAAGGCCTCCCGGTTGGCGAAGTTGCCCCACCGTCCGATAATCTGCCCTGCCAGAAGACCCATGATTGCCGTATCTCCCATCTGGAAGAAACTCTGTTTTCTGACTTTACAGAAGATAAACAGGGTTAAAAACGCTGCAATCACACCGCCGTAGATTGCCAATCCTCCATTTCTGAGATAGAAAACAGAAATGGGGTTGTCTTTATAAGCATCCCAGGCGAAAGCCACATAATAAATTCTCGCTCCGATAATGGAAAAAATGATAGCATACAAAGCAAAGTCCCAGTAAACATCCGGGTTCTGTTTCGTGCGTTTTGCTTCCATGGTGGCAATCCAGATGCCGCAAAGAACACCGATACCGATAATCACACCATATAAAGCGATGGTAAATCCGAAAATAGTAAAGCTTTTGGGCACATTTTGCAGATAGATTCCCAGATGGGGAAATGCAATATCAGTGCCACCCATAATATCCGGCATAACACTCACCTCAACTTACAATCCTGATTATACATTGAAGCGGAACAGGATCACATCGCCGTCCTGTACCACATACTCTTTTCCTTCGATGCGAACCAGCCCTTTTTCCTTCGCAGCAGCGATGGAACCCTGATCTAACAGATCCTGATAGTTGATCACTTCCGCTTTAATAAAACCACGTTCAAAATCAGAATGGATTTTACCTGCTGCCTGAGGTGCCTTGGTTCCCACCTTGATGGTCCACGCCCTGGTTTCATCCTCTCCACTGGTAAGAAAACTCATCAGTCCCAACAGACGATAGCTTGCTGCAATGAGTTTTTCCAGTCCGGATTCCTTTAAACCTAAGTCCTCCAAAAACATGGCTTTCTCATCATCATCTAACTCTGCGATTTCCTGCTCGATCTGGGCGCAGATGACAAATACCTCACTGCCATTCTCTGCTGCGAATTTGCGGACGGCCTGTACGCCGGCGTTGTTTGCTCCGTCGTCCGCCAAATCTTCCTCGCCTACATTTGCCGCAAAGATGACCGGTTTATAGGTGAGCAGATTGTACTCTGCCAGCCATGCCAGCTCGTCTTCATCATCAGTCTCAAAACTTTTGGCAAGCTTACCGGATTCCAAATGGGCTTTCATGCGCTCCTGTAAATCCAGTTCTCTCGCCTGCTCTTTGTCCATACGGGCAGCCTTTGAAGTTTTGGCAATTCTTCTCTCCAGAATTTCGATATCGGAAAAAATCAGTTCCAGATTAATGGTTTCAATATCCCGTAAGGGATCAATGTTTCCATCCACATGAACTACATTGGTGTCCTCAAAGCATCTCACTACATGAACGATGGCATCCACCTCGCGGATGTTGGACAGAAACTGGTTTCCCAGACCTTCGCCCTTGGATGCACCTTTTACCAGTCCGGCAATATCGACGAATTCAATGACTGCCGGTGTTACTTTCTTGGAATGATACAACTCACCCAGCTTTTTCAGACGCTCGTCCGGCACCGGCACAATACCGATGTTAGGGTCAATGGTGCAGAAGGGGTAGTTGGCACTCTCCGCTCCTGCCTTGGTCAGTGAATTGAATAATGTACTTTTTCCCACGTTGGGAAGTCCCACGATGCCGAGTTTCATACTCTATGATACCTGCTCGAAAATCCTTATCTGACAGGGTTTTCGCCTTTCTATGTTATTTTGCTTCATGCTTTCATCGTTTTGGAAAATAGCCCGATACAGTTTAATATTGTATCATATCTGCCACATTTGTGAAACCATAAAAATCAATTTTCACCTCACTTTCCCATCACCCATCCCATGGCAGTGGACATGAGAATCATCACCATGGAAAAAAGAAAGGAATTCACGGAAACCAGGGCTGCCCGCTGCCCTGAGGGAATCATTTCATTTAAAAGGACATCCGTCCGCACCTCCAGAAAATCATCGGAGAATGCCCCCACCAAGCCTCCCAAAGTCATCACATAGGGATTTCCTGTAAAAGTCATGGCAAAGGCAAACGCCACACCAATGGTGCTCAGTAACAGTATTTTACGGTAACGGCTGCCGGAAAAATACACCACGGCTCCGGCTCCCAGAGCAGCCCCAAGTCCCATGATGAAAAGTGCGGGGCCGAGCAGGGCATTTTCCAGTCCGGCAAGAGGCAGCTTTGCCTGCAGGAAAAACAAAATCAGCGTGGACACCGCTCCCACCATAGCATTTACCATCATAATATCTCTGGCTTTTTTGTTTTCTTTTAAGAATTTCCAGCTTTCCGTAAGCACATTTACCAGCCGTTCCCTTGCCTGTTTTTCCGCCATTTCCGGCTGTATTTCATAAAGTCCCAGTCCTATCAGTATGGTTCCCAGTCCAAACAGGCAGTCCAGCAGATAGGCTTTTCGATACCCCAACACAAGTGCCAGTCCCGCGCATAGAGTTGCCGTGGAATTGGTAATGCGGTAGAGCATCATTTCTTTAGATACAAACTGGTTATAATCTTTCTCTCGTCCGTCCTGTTTCAGACTGTCGTAAGCCAGAGCCTCCCTTGTGCCGGATGCCAGGTTGTAGCTGATGGCACTGCATCCAATGGCAAGTGCCGTTGTACAGAATCCATCGGACAAAATCATCAATAGGGCAGATAGCAGGGAAACCATCTGTCCCGCTATCAGAGTTTTCTTTCGCCCAAACACATCGGCAACCACGCCGGAGGGAATCTCGAAGCAAAAACTCACCACATGGAAGATGCTTTCCAACACACCGATTTCCAACAGAGAAACTCCCCGCATTGCCAGAAGCGCCACCCAGGACGCTCCCGCAATATTAAAATATCCCACGGTGGTCATGGCGTACAACCTCTTCATCTGTTTCTCACTATTCAATTTTTGCATAAAAAAATCTCCTTTCAATTTCCATCAGAAACTTGATAAGGAGATAGCGGTCTTATTGGTGAAATTCTAAGCTATTTACCGAAAAAAGAGCGCACTATCCCCGTAAACAGCTAAAAAGTTACCTTTCATGAGGTGAAGATTCGTTGTTTTCCAGCTCATCGTGCGCTCCTTTCTTGTCAAAATCTAGGGCAAGTATAGCATAGTTTTGGAGAGAAGTAAAATGGAATTATAGAGTGACAAGCTACGATTATCCGTGGATAACTTAACCCAGATAAACCTTTCTCCCGAAGAGGATAAAGTATACCAGATAGCGAGGCACGGGAGGACTATTACCGACGCATGCGTGGAATCGGGCGAACCCTTGCAAAACAAACGAAGGAGCTGAAAGAAAAGGATGCAATTATTGCAGAAAAAGATGCTCTTATCTTTTATTTTACCAGTTTCCTCTCCAACTTCCGCATATGTAAAGCATAGACCATAAAATTAGTTTTAACTAACCTTTGGACAAAAATTTATCTTAGAGTTTATCCAGTACCCGCTGTACAAAGCTGCTGGTGTCCTCCCGTATTTCCCGCCAGTCCAGTTTTTCCAGACTGTAGAGATATGCCGCCTGTCCGTCAAAGACATCCGGCAGTTTCTTTGCCGGCACCACATCTCCCTTAAAGTACCCTTCTGCCAATGTCTCCTCATCCCGGCAGATAACCAGCTTTTTCAAATCCATAGCAAAGCCTTTTGCTTCCTCCTCCCAGGTAATCTGTGCCGTGATGGTGTAGGTTTCCCCGGTATTGGCGGCATAGGTTCCCGTCATGTCAATCCATCGTTTGCTCCGAGGGTTGCGCACCAGGGTAAGCTGTGCCTGTTCCTCATCGGGAAGTTGGTAGGTCATCACACAGGTACCAACATTTTCCCCGTCAATAACCATGCTCATTCCTTCAATCACATCGGACATGTCCATTTCCATGCGGCGCAGGTGATTTTTCTCTGTGAGATACGCGGACACCACCACATCGTAGTCCGGATCTTCCATGCCCAACAGATCCCAGATAAAATGCCCGCAGCCCTCAGGAATCGTCACCACGAATTTCTCACTTTTTGTTCCATCGGTATCCTCCAGAATCTCCCCGGTGTCCTCCATGGAAATCTGGGTCATCAACTGCACAATATTGGCACTGTTATCGTGAAACCACTTCCGGTTGATGTCCGAGGTCAGTTCCGGCATCTTCATAAACAAATCAATTCCTGTGGGAAAGGCATAGCCGAAATTTCCTAAAAGAGGTGCCACCAGATAGACGGTTTCATCCTCTCCGTAAAGCTGAATATCTCCGGCGGTTGCAGCCAGCACCTTTAAGGTGGAATCCATTGCCATCCGCCGCTGGTTAAAAGATCGGGCAGCATCTAAATCCACGGAAATGGATGCTGCCACCCCGTCAATATTTACCAGTCCCGCCTTTCCGCTAATCTGCACATCTCCATTTCCGTAATCCCGGAACAGTTCCATGATGTCGATGTTGTATAACAGGTATTCCGGACTTTTCAGGGTCGTCTCTGAAAAGTGTACCACAGATAAGAGCAGCCGCACCCTGGGACTTTTTGACAGCACAAAACCACCTGCACCAAGTACAAGAAGCAGCACAAGCACCAGAAGGACAGCTTTCTTTTTTCTGTTTTTGTGGCTGGGCTTAATACTTTCTGACATTCTTCCTCTCATCATAAATCTGGGCGTAGTTCTCGTAACGGATCCGGCTGATTTTACCTTTCTCCAGAGCCTGTTTGATACCGCAGTCCGGCTCGTTGATATGGGCGCAGCCCGCAAACCGGCAATACTTCTCATAGGGCTGAAATTCCGGGTAAAATTTCCACACATCCTCTTTTTCCAAATCGTATAATTCAATGGAACTAAAGCCTGGCGTATCCAGAATAAATCCTCCCTCCTCTAAGGGGATCAACTGGGTGTGACGGGTGGTCTGTCTGCCCCTCTCAATCTTTTTGCTGATTTCCCCGGTTTCCATGGAAACCTCTTTTTGCAGACGGTTCACCAGGGAAGATTTGCCCACACCGCTGGGACCTGCCACGGTGGAAGTTTTATCTTTCAGACATGCCGCCAGTTCTGTCATGCCCTCTCCACTTTTGGCACTGACAAAGTAAATGGGATAGCCGCTTGCTGCGTAGACTTCACGAATCTGCTGTTTTTCCTCTTCCCCGGCAATGTCCATTTTGTTAAACACCAGAACGCAGGGTAACTGCTGCCGCTCCATCTGGATGAGAAACCTGTCCAACAGATTGTAGTTAATTCTGGGTCTGGTAAAGGCAAAAATTACCAGTGCCTGGTCGACATTTGCCACTGCAGGACGAATGAGGGCATTATTTCTTGGTAAAATCCGGATGATATTTCCCTTGTGCTCTGTCTCATCCAGGATTTCCAGTTCCACATTGTCTCCCACCAGAGGCTTTTTCTGGTCTTTCCGGAAGATTCCTTTTGCTTTACATTCATAGACAACATCACCGGTGTCTACATAGTAGAAACCGGCGATGCCCTTCACAATCTTTCCTGTCATTCTAATTTTCCTTTGTAAAGGTGATGGGACGCTCTATGGTCTTCTCCACATCACTTCCATCCTCCGCTGTAGAGAAATAATGGAAAGTTACTTTTCCTGTTTCCGAGCGGATTCCACTGTAGTTGACAGAGAAGGGGAAAGAGGTTGTAGCCATATCCATCAGCACCGTTCCGTTGGAGGCGATGATGGTTACCTGTACACTGGTGCCACTCTTAAATCCCGGATCTTCCTCCAGGGTCGGTCCCTGAATGGTTCCACTGTAAGAGTAGGTAGCAGCTGCCTCACCTAAGGAAACCTTGACATCAATCAATGTTCCTGCATCCACATAACTATCCACTGTATAGCTCTGATAGCAGATTTGATTCTCCGGATACTGGGTACTCTCCACATACTCCACATTGCCCAGTACCAGTCCCAGTTCCGTGAGAACTGCCATTGCTTCATCCTCTTCTTTGCCTAAAAGATTGGGAACTTGTACTTTATTATCCTCTGTGCCAAGGCTTACATGAAGGGTAATGGCAGAACCTTCAGGTACACTCTGCCCTGCCTCCGGTGACTGACTGATGATTTTTCCAGCCTTCACCTCAGCCGCATACTCTTCTGTTTTCGTTACAGTAAAACCGGCTTTCTTTAACTCGGCTTCTCCCTCTTCATAAGTCTTGCCCACTACAGAAGGCACACTGATCCCTTCATTTCCGGAGCTGACCGTCAATACCACACGGTTTCCGCTTGCCACACTTTCGCCGACTTTCACATCCGCACTGATCACCGTGTCGGCTGGGTATTGATCGGAATTAACATACTGAATCTCGGGAATTAATCCCACCTTCGTCAGCGCAAGCTTTGCATCATTTAAGGTAGAGCCTTCCACATCCGGCATCAGCACCATTGCACTTGCACTCTCGGAAGCTTCATTTCCAGCCCCTCCGAAAGGAAAAACACCGATTGTCTTTCCCACCAGGAAAAAGATAATACAACCAATAATAATGGCGGCAACTATTGTAAGGATCGTAGTCACCCGTTCCATTTTCGGATCATATTCCGGATCAAACTCTTCCTCCTCTTCCTCTTCCGCTTTGCCTTTATTTTTACTCTTGCTTTTTTCCTGCTGTTCCACATCCTTCTTTAACCGCAGGGATGCCTCACTGTCATGCTGTTTGGACTGACGTTTGATCTGGCTCATCTCCGAATCGGTAATGGTTCGGGTACTTGCCTCCTCATCCGGATCCACTATTTTGACAAAATCTTCATCAGGATTCGTGAGGGATTTCTTCAGATCCTCAATCAGCTCTGCAATCGTTTGATACCGACGATCCGGGCTTTTCTGGCAGCACTTAAACACAATCTGCTCCACGCTGACCGGGATCTCAGATACAAATTCCCTGGGTGAAGGCAACGGCTCCTGAATGTGTTTAATGGCGATGGCTACCGTCGTTTCTCCGTTAAAGGGCACTCTGCCGGTAAGCATTTCAAACAGGGTAATTCCTAAGGAATAAATGTCACTTCGCTCATCGGAATAACCACCTCGCGCCTGCTCCGGGGAAGTATAATGCACAGATCCCATCACATTGGAGGTGATGGTATTACTGGTGGCAGCCTTGGCAATTCCGAAGTCTGTCACCTTCACTTTTCCTTCTTTGGAAATGATAATATTCTGAGGCTTGATGTCCCGGTGAATAATATGATTATTATGCGCTGCCTCAATTCCCATGGAAACCTGGATGGCAATACTGATCGCCTCCTTCACGGAAATGCGGGCTTTTTTCTCAATGTATTTCTTGAGGGTGATTCCCTCTACCAGCTCCATGACGATGTAGTAGATGCCGTTTTCCTCTCCTACATCGTACACGTTTACGATATTGGGGTGCATCAGTCCGGCTGCAGCCTGTGCCTCTACCCTGAATTTGGATACAAAATTGGCATTCTCGCTGAATTCCTGCTTTAAGACTTTAATTGCCACAAAGCGGTTCAGTTTATGACACTTTGCCTTATATACATCCGACATTCCGCCTGTGCCGATTTTCTCTATGATTTCATACCGATCTCCGATGATCATACCGACCTTAATCATGTTCCACCTCGTCTGCGGCAGGCTCGATCAATATCACAGCGATATTGTCCTTTCCACCGTTATTGTTGGCTGCTTTTACCAATTCCTCTGCCTTCTCCACAATATCCCTCTGTCCGTGGAGAATCATGCGGATTTCCTCATCCTCCAGCATATTGGTCAGCCCGTCTGAGCACATTAGTATCAGTTCATCTTCCTGTAATTCCACGTGAAAGAAATCCACATCCACGGAAGGAGTCGCACCGATGGCACGGGTGATAATGTTTTTGTCCGGGTGGTTTCTGGCAGTTTCCCTGTCAATGCCTCCCAGTCTCACCATCTCCTCCACCAGGGAATGATCCCTGGTAATCTGTCGGATCTGCCGACCCACCACATAGAGTCGGCTGTCACCTATGTTGGCAACCAGCAGTTCTCTGCCTTTGCAGGTAGCCACCACCACAGTGGTTCCCATCCCGGCAAAGTTCTCATCCTCGCTGGCAAGAAGGCGTACCTTTTCATTGGCCTTTTCAATGGCCATACGGAGGATTCTCACCGGATCCGTTTCCTGGCACTTGCCGATTTCCTCCACAATGGTTTCCACCGTACATCTGGAAGCAATATCTCCTGCCTTGTGGCCTCCCATTCCATCCGCAACAATAAAAACGTTCGGCAGATTTCCCACCGGGCGTTCGGATGTATATACAAAATCCTGATTCAGTTTTCGTTTTTTTCCGATATCCGTAAGGGAGAAAGTTTTGATCAACGGATATGCCTCCTATCCTGTTTTTCTTTCCGTTCCATATCTTGTCAATGTTAGCATACACGGGGAAAAAAAGCAAATCTATGGATATTATGCCTGTTTTTTCCTGACCAGACAGCGCTTTTTATAAAAAGAAATACCATAGCATAGTACCTGGTCATAAGTATCTTCAAAGGTTTTTGCATACATTTTCTCATCAATCTGAGAAAGTGCTTTCTGGCAATCAGTATCCATCTCATCCAGCGTTTTTGCGTATTTTGCCTCAAATACTGCCACTCGTCCATGGTGAGGATCTGTAACTATCACATCACTGCGTCCCTCCCCATGCTCTTTATTGGACTCTACCATATAACCTGCTCCCGCAAAAATTCCTGCTAAAAAAGCATGGTAGAAATCTTCTTTATAATCATGGTAGCTAATGGTTACCCGAAGTAATACATTCATTTCACGAGTCAGAATTTCACTGTCTCCTTCCCAGACTGCCTGAAAAAGCTGTTGCCTGTTCCACCCTTTTGCACTGTCTGCAAACCAGTTTTGCACTGTGGTTTCAAAAATTTCCCGGATTTCCGCATTGGGAATCATCAATGCGGAACAGCCTTCCGGCAGTTGTTCCTTTAAATCTTCCATCCTTACCTGCGTCAGATATCCGGTCAAATAAAGGATACTCCAAAGATTTTCCTCGGAGGAATGTAAATAATCATAAGTAAGGTTTTCTTCGATTCGCTGGATAATATGACCACCGGCAATCAACGTTTCCAGTTTCCCGGTAATACTGCTGCCCGCATAGTCAATAAAAGAGCGGATAATCGCATTGTCACTGGTGTTCTTCCAGTAGCTGGTAGGCTTTTTCCCTGGATTTTTCTGCAAATCCCGTAGATAGTTCATCACATCCCAGGGACAGTACACATCGAACTGTCCAAAATGGTAGCCATCGTACCATTCCTTCATATTTTCAGACTGTTCTTTCATCCGGGCATCCTGCAATAACCGGTCTACATCCTTCTGGGTAAACCCAAAATACTCGTTTAAGCGGGAATACGCTATGGTATCGGATACAAAATTATTCGTTCCTGTAAAAATACTCTCTTTCGCTATTTTCAGACAGCCTGTCAAAACAGCAAACTGTAATGCCGTATTATCCTTCAAAGTAGTACTCATCAAAACCTTAATAACTTCCAGCATCGGGGCATAATACCCATGACTGCTGGCTTTTGCCACCGGAACATCATATTCATCTAATAAAAGAATAACCGATTTTCCATAATGTAACCGCAGTGCGGAAATCAACAGTGCCAGGCTTTTCTTCACTTCCGTAACAGAGGCAGTTCCCTCTATCAACTGACGGATTGTATGTTTATCATACTCGTTAATTTTATCACTGGAAAGCAGATATAAATGCTGCTTATATAAATCAGTGATAGTGGATGCCAGCATATCATAAGCACTTTCAAAGGTCAGCCCATCCACATCTTTGAAAGACAGAAAAATAGTGGGATACTGATTCATCCACCGATCACAAAGGGTATGGTCATTGCTGATTTCCAGTCCCTCAAACAACTGCTTACTGTCCCTGCGGATATCAAAGAAACTCGCCATCATGCTCATTCCCAGTGTTTTTCCAAAACGGCGGGGTCTGGTAATCAGTGTCACTGCCGTGGATTCCGCACTTAAAATTTCAGCCAGCATACCGCTTTTATCCACATAGTAATATTCATTTCTGCGAATCTGTTCAAAGTCAGAAACGCCCACCGGAATGTTCATGTGCGTCATGTTGAATTCCTCCTTTCTCTATTTTATCTACTCCTGCTTTCTATGAAAAGCCAAACTATAGGCTTCTATTACACCGTCATGTGCCGTCTGCGGAGCTGCCCGCAGGCTCCGTCAATGTCCCGTCCCATCTCTCTGCGGACGGTGACCTGGATATGTCCCTTTTCCAGCCGGTTCTTAAATGCCTCCACCCGGTCTTTCGTGGACTGCACATAGTCCCGCTCCTTGATGGGGTTGACGGGAATCAGGTTGATGTGGCAGTTTATGGGACGCGCTAAAGCAATCAATCCTCTGGCATCCTCCTCGGTGTCGTTGACTCCACCCACCAGGGAATATTCAAAGGTGAGCCTCCTGCCGGTGCAGTCAAAATAGTAAGCACAGGCATCCATCAGTTCTGCAATGCTGTACTTGTTGGCAATGGGCATCAGCTGTCTGCGTTTTTCATCCGTCACCGCATGGAGGGAAAGTGCCAGGGTCATCTGTAACTTTTCCTCTGCCAGCTGACGCATCCGTGGCACCAGTCCACAGGTAGATACTGTGAGATTGCGCTGGGAAATATTTAGTCCGTGTTCATCGGTGAGTAACGTGATAAACCGCAGTAAATTGTCGTAGTTGTCCAGGGGTTCTCCTGTTCCCATCACCACCACGTTGGAAACCCGCTCTCCCGTGATTTTCTGCATGCGGTAAATCTGATCTAACATTTCGGAAGGTAATAAATTCCGTTCCAGTCCATCCAGGGTGGAGGCGCAGAACCGGCATCCCATACGGCAGCCTACCTGGGAAGAAATACACACGGAATTTCCATGCTTATATTTCATCCACACGCTCTCCACCACATTGCCGTCTGCCAGTCCGAACAGGAATTTCTTCGTGCCGTCAATTTGGGACTCCTGCACCTCTACAGTCTGTAACGCGGTATAGCCCCCGTAAGCCCTGCATTTCTCCACCAGGCTTTGGGGAAGGTTGGTCATTTCCGCATAAGAGGCTGCCAGTTTTTTGTGCATCCAGTCGTAAAGCTGGCTGGCGCGGAATTTTTTCTCTCCCTGAAGAACCACCCATTCCTGCAGTTCTCCATAGGTCATTGATTTGATATCCCACATGGTTGTGTTATCTCCAGTTAAACGTAATCATTCCATAGATATAAAGAAAGAGGATGGCGGCAGGCACCAGATACCGGAAAATGGGGCGCATCCAGTTTCTGACTTTGATACCTTTTCCCGCATTCGCCTCTGCCATAAAGTTTTCCCACCCCCAGCCAAAGGAATTGCTGCAAAACAGGGCAAGTACCATGGAACCTAAGGGCAGGATGTTGTTGGATACCAGAAAATCCCAGAAATCCAGCCAGGTGGAGCCCTCTGCAAAGGGCTGGAAGTGAATCACACTAAAGCCTAAAGCTGTGGTCAGGGATAAGAGGAAGATACCAATGCCACAGATGAGACTTCCTTTGGGACGGCTCCACCCCGTCAGTTCCCGCACCATTGCCAGTATGTTTTCACACACTGCCAGCACGGTGGACATGGAGGCAAATACCATAAAGAGGAAAAACAAGGTGCCCCACCATCGTCCGCCATTCATGTGGTTAAAGACCGTTGCCATGGTATCAAACAAAAGGCTGGGGCCTGCATTCACTTCCAGTCCATAGGTAAAGCAGGCAGGGAACATAATCAGTCCTGCCACGATTGCCACGAAAGAATCCAGAATGATAATGTGGGTGGACTCTCCCAGCAGAGCTCTGTCCTTATCGATGTAACTGCCGAAAATCGCCATGGAACCCATGCCAACAGACAAGGTAAAGAATGCCTGGTTCATTGCCCCTACAATCACCGTACCATTAATCTGATTGAAATCGGGAATCAGATAAAAGGATAATCCCTCCGCCGCTCCCGGCAGGGTGAAGCTGTGGATGGCAAGCACTGCCATGAGAACCAGAAGTGCGGTCATCATATATTTCGTCACCCGTTCCAGTCCGCCCTGTAAATCAAAACAGAGAATCACAAAGGCTGCCACTACCGCTGCCAACAAATATTTCACATTCACAACCGGATCGGAAATCATACTCACGAAACCAAAATTTTCATTCTGCCCCGTCAGAAATTTCACAAAATAATTGAGTATCCATCCTGATACCACGGTATAAAATGCCATCAGGGCAATGTTTCCAAACAATGCCACATAACCATGGATATGCCACTTGTGCCCCTTTTTCTCCAGCTTCTGATACATGTGGATAGGACTTGCCTGTGCCGCCCGTCCCACTGCAAATTCCATGGTCATGACAGGGAGTCCTAACAGAATCAGACAAATCACATAGATCAGTACAAATCCGCCGCCTCCATACTGTCCGCACATCCAGGGAAATTTCCACACATTTCCGCATCCGATGGCACATCCTGCCGAAAGCAGAATAAATCCCAGTCTTGTTCCCAATCGTTCTCTGTTTTCCATTCTCTACCTCATTTATGGGTGTCCCTGCGCCCATAACCCTCTCTTTACATTTTATCATTCTTTATGCTTTCTTCCGCAGTCTTGCCAGGAAAAATCCATCACAGTCATGGACACCCGGAAGAAGCTGTAAATATCCCTGCTCTGTCGTCTGTCCCTGCAGTATTTCCGGCAAGTAGGGATTGAGACTTTCTGTCTCAAAGCCAAAGTGTTCCGTTAAGTACTTTACCTGTTCCTCATTCTCTGCCTTGTGGATGGTACAAGTACTGTAAATCAAAAGTCCGCCGGGTTTCACATACCGCCACACCTGATCTAAAATATGTCTCTGTAGTTCCACCACTTCCATCATGCTTTCCGGGGTGATGCGGTATTTGATATCCCGTTTCTTACCAATAACCCCCAGACCGGAACAGGGCACATCCGCCAGTACCACATCAAACTGCTCCACGGCTGTCTCGTCGGCTACCGTGGCATCCCATGTTTTCACCGTCAGGTTGGTCACTTGTAACCGCTCTGCATTTTCCCGGATCAGTTGGGTTTTATAGTCGGTTACATCCCTGGCTTCCACGGTGCCTGCGGTGCCGTTGTACTGCTGTCCCGGAACCTTTCCTGCCTCGAAATCCGCGGCGTGGAGGCTTTTTCCTCCCGGTGCCGCGCACACATCCAGTACCCGTTCTCCACCAGTCAGCCCTGCGATTTCACCCACCAGCATGGAGCTCACATCCTGGACAGTAAACTGTCCCTCGCCAAACCCCGGAAGATTTCGCAGATTATCCGTTCCCCACAGTTGGTATGCATAGGGAAGATAGGGATGCTGTTTTGCTTTCACTTCTCCCGGTTTCCAGGAGGCATCCCGCACCCGTACAGTTACCGGATGTACTTCCAGCAACCCCTTCAAAATGGTTGCTGCCTGTTCTGCTCCCTGTTCTTTGGACAGCAGTTCCACGATCCATTCCGGCATGGAATACCGGACGGAAAGTGTCTGCAATGGTTCTTTTTCCGGATCAGGATAAGAGATGGTATCCTTTCCCCGTATCACACTGCGAAGGACGCCGTTGACAAAACCTTTTAAACTGGTAAATTTGTGTCTGCCCGCCAATTTCACCGCCTCATTACAAACAGCAAAATCCGCGGCCTGCTTCATATAGAGAATCTGATAGACACTCATACGCAGCAGGCAACGGATGAAGGGCTTCATCTTTCGTACCGGAACCTTGGAAAACTGGTTCAGCACATAATCCAATTCAATGCGCCGCTCCAGTGTTCCCTCGGTCACCCTTTTTAGGAAAGCCTTATCCCGGCTTTCCATGTAATCATATTTATCCAAGACCTGCCGGATGAGGACATTACTGTATTCCTCGCCCTTTTCCACCGCCAGCAGAATCTCCAATGCAAGTTCTCTGGTATCCACTAATCTCTTCTCCTGCTTCCCGCACCGGAAATCATAATCAGACGGAGTAACTGAAGGATGGAGCTTGCAGCCGCTGCCACATAGGTAAGGGCTGCTGCCTGCAACACCTTTCTGCATTTCACCATCTCGTCTCCCTGGAGCATGCCAAATTTGCGAAGCATCTCCAGACCACGGTTGGAAGCATCAAACTCCACGGGAAGGGTCACAAGCTGAAATAAGACGCCAAAGGAGAACACTACCACACCAACGGTTGCCAGAACACTTCCGTAGCCACCGAAAATCAATCCCAGAATCACAATCCACAAACCGTAACGGCTGCCGATATTGGCAGCAGGCACCAGTTTGGAACGGATTTGTAAGGGGCGGTACCCCTGGGCATGCTGAACCGCATGACCGCACTCATGGGCTGCTACTCCCAATGCAGCCACGGAATTGGAGGCATAAACTGCATCGGATAAACGCAGCACCTTCGCCGTGGGATCATAATGATCTGTCAGTTCTCCGTGGATATGCTCCACTTTCACATCAAAGATTCCCATATAGTTTAACATTTTCTCAGCTGCCTCTGCTCCCGTCCATCCCATCAGTGATGCGACTTTTGCATATTTTCTGTAGGTAGACTGTACATTGGCACTGGCAATCATGCAGATAATCGCACCGATCACTACCAGAATATAGGTTACATCATAAAACATCGCTTTCATCTCCTATTACTACTGCTCCAGTGTTTCCCCGGTTTCCATATGGACACCCAACAGGAAATCCTTCACTGCCATCCGTTTCTTTCCTTCTAACTGCACGCTGGTCACCTGAAGCTGTCCCTCTCCGGTCTGCACCGTAAAGGAATCTTTGGCCACCTCCGTGATCTCACCCGGTTCTCCCTTGGCCTTTTCTGTGGGCAGCGGTTTCGCTTCCCAGATTTTCAACTGTTTGCCATGATAGCGGCAAAAACAGCTGGGCCAGGAATTCAAACCACGGATCTGTCGATCCAGTTCCACCGCTGTTCTATGAAAGTCCAGTTTTCCCATGGATTTTTCAATTTTACCCACATGGGTTGCCTGGCTCTCATCCTGGGGAACGGGTATCAGCTCTCCCGCCTCAATTTTCGGAAGTGCTTCCACGATCAGTCTCGCCCCTTCTTCCATCAGCTTGTCAAAGAGGCTGTCTCCGGTATCGGTGTCCAGAATGGGAACTCTGCTTTGCAACAGAATGTCTCCGTCATCCAGTCCCACACCCATCTGCATAATAGTAATGCCGGTTTCTTTTTCCCCGTCCAGAATGGACCACTGGATCGGTGCGGCTCCCCGGTATTTAGGTAACAGGGAGGCATGGATATTCACACAGCCGAAACGGGGCATCTCTAAGATTTCTCTGGATAAAATCTGTCCAAAAGCGGCTACCACGAAGATATCTGCCGGGTAAGCCCTTAACTGCTCCACCGCCTCCGGACGTTTGATACGCTCCGGCTGCAACACCGGAATGCCATGTTGTAACGCCACCTCTTTGACAGGGGGCGGAAGTAATTTATCACTGCGTCCTTTCGCCTTATCCGGCTGGGTCACCACTGCCACTACTTCATGTCCGGCTTTTACGATGGTCTCCAATGCTGCCGCCGCAAAATCCGGAGTTCCCATAAAGATTACTTTCATTCTTTTTCCACCTTATTCTTCGCTGTTTTCCATCAGTTCCCGGTTGTCCACCAGATGTCCCTGTACTTTTTCCACATAGAGATGTCCGTCCAGATGATCCAACTCATGGCAGAACGCTCTCGCAAGAAGCTCTGTTCCCTCCAGTTCAATGGGATTCATGTCGCGGTCCAGCGCCGCTACTTTCACATAGTTGGGGCGGGTCACCATACCACTTTTTCCTGGAATACTCAGACATCCCTCATAACCGGTCTGCTCTCCGTCACTCTCAATAATCCTGGGATTGATTAACACCAGTAAATCCTCACCGGTGGTATCAATGACCACAATCCGCTTTAAAATTCCAACTTGAGGCGCTGCCAGTCCCACACCATTGGCGTCATACAGCGTCTCAATCATATCATCGATCAGCTGACTGGTGCGCTCTGTCATTTCCTTTACTTCTTTACAGGGCTTCTCCAGTACGGCGTCACCCATTTCTCTGATTGTTCTGATTGCCATGTTTTTCCTCCTGCCGTGATGCTAATACACATGCATGGGGTCTAAGTCAAATTGAATCGTTCTGTTCTGGGAAGGATTTGCCTCCTGCCAGGATTCTATCTGCTCTCTGATCTGTGCAAGTGTTTCCGTCTTCCGGCTTTTTATATAAAATACGAAACGATACACATCATTCACTTTTCCGATGGCTGCCTCGGAAGGTCCTACCAGTATCATATTATGACCGGAAAATCGGTTTTTGACAAGTGCCGCCAGCGTTTCTGCCGATTCTTTTCCGCTTTTTTCATTCCGGTCAGCAACCATGACTGCCATGAGATGCGCCACCGGTGGGTACATCATCAGATCCCGGTACAAAATCTCTTCCTCGTAAAAGCCCTCGTAATCCTGATTGGCGGCGTGGACAATGCTGTAATGCTCCGGCTGGTAGGTCTGGATGACCACCTCTCCCGGCAGTTCTCCCCGTCCGGCTCTTCCCGCTGCCTGGGTTAAGAGCTGGAAAGTGCGCTCCCCTGCCCGGTAATCTGCGGCAAAGAGGGACATGTCTGCAGCCAATACTCCTACCAACGTGACTTTCGGGAAATCATGTCCTTTCACAATCATCTGGGTGCCTAACAGGATATCCTCCTCCTGCCTGGCAAAGGCGGACAAAATCTTCTCATAGCTCTCCTTGGTGCGGGTGGTGTCCGCATCCATACGAAGGACTCCCGCTTCCGGATAACGGATTTTTAACTGTTCTTCAATCTGCTGGGTGCCAGCCTTAAAGCCGGCGATATAAGGAGAGCCGCACTTGGGACACTTCCGCACTGCCGGCTGCTCATATCCACAGTAATGACATTTTAAGATTCCTCCCCGATGCTCCGACAGGGACACATCACAGTGGGGACACTTTAACACCAGTCCACAGGAGCGGCAGGAAATAAAACCGGCATAGCCCCGGCGGTTTAAAAACAACATGATCTGTTCCTTTTTCTCCAGGCGGTCTTCCATCATCTGTTGAAGTTGTCTGCTGAAAATGGAACGGTTTCCCTCTCTTAATTCTTCCCGCAAATCCACAATCTGAACCGCAGGCAACGTACCTCCCGTCAGCCGTTCCTTTAAGGTAAAAAGCTGATAGACTCCGTTTTTTGCCCGGTAGTAAGATTCCAGGGAAGGGGTCGCAGAACCAAGTACCACGCTGGCACCGCATATCCGTGCCAGCTCCACTGCAGTCTCCCTGGCATGATATCGGGGCATGGTTTCACTTTTATAGCTGGACTCATGCTCCTCATCCATAATAATCAGTCCCAGCTTGGGAAAAGGAGTAAACAGGGCAGAGCGGGGGCCGATAATCACATCCACCTCTCCCCGTCTGGCGCGCTCACACTGATCGTATTTTTCTCCGGCGGAAAGGGTGGAATTCATCACCGACACCCGGTCACCAAACCGGCTGTAAAACCGGGACAGGGTCTGGTAGGTCAGAGCGATTTCGGGAATCAGCACGATGGCCTGTCTGCCCCGTTTAAGGATCTCCTCAATCAGTCCCATATAAACCTCGGTTTTCCCACTCCCGGTAATGCCGTGGATGAGATAGGTGTCGGGATGTCCGGAATCAAAATCTGCCAGTACTTTATCCGCAATCTGCTGTTGTGCCGGACTTAAGGCCTTCCGCTCTGTGGGCAGGGTGCGAATGGCATCCACCGGGTTACGAAGCCTGTTTGCCACTTCCACCCGAAGTACCTGCTCCCTCTCCAGACTACGGATAGTGGGCAGGGAAATCTGAAGCTTCCCTGTCACCCAGGGATAGGACAGGGTTTCGTTCTCTTCCAGTTCCCGTACCAGTCTGGCTTTTGCTCTCTGGTGTTTTCGTTCATACTCTCCGTAAAGTGCCTGTGCCTGCCGGGGTGTCACCAGACGGCGGATTGTGCGTTCCTGCACCTCTTTCATTTTCCGCCGGGCAGGCAGCACGGTCTTTAATGCCATAATCATGGTACAGCCATAAGTCTGGCGCATCCATGCCGCCAGTCGGATCTGGGTACTTTCCACTGTCGCCTGTTTTTCTGCCACACTGTGAATTTCTTTGCATTTTTCCGGTGCAAAACCCGGATGGTCTGTCAATTCCAGCACATAGCCCTGGCGCAGGGTGTTTCCTGCCCCAAAGGGAATGTTCACACAGACTCCCGGTTTGACTGCATCAGTCAGTATCTCCGGTATCTTATAGGTAAAAGGTCTATCCACCTTCTCATGGGAAATATCCACGATGATTTTGGCGAATTGCAATGTTTCTTCCTCGTTTCTAAAATTAGTGTCCCATGAGATGTTCTTCTTTCAGAATCTCCTGAATAAGAACCCGCTCATCCATGGGATAGAAAACGCCTTTGATTTCCTGGTAGTCCTCATGGCCTTTTCCTGCCAGAATTACAATGTCTCCCGGCTCCCCATGGGTAATGCAGTAGCGGATAGCTTCCTTCCGGTCACAAATCTCCACATAGTTTCCTTCCGTGCGCCCGATGCCGGTTTTGATGTCATCGATAATCGCCTGAGGTTCCTCGTCTCTGGGGTTATCGGAGGTGATGACCGTCAAATCCGCCAGTTTGCCACTCACCTCTCCCATCTCATAGCGGCGCAGCCTGGATCGGTTTCCACCACAGCCGAACATGCAGACCAGACGATGGGGATGGTATTCCTTCAAGGTCGTCAACAGGCTTTCCAGTGCCATGGCGTTATGGGCATAGTCAATCATCAGGGTAAAGTCGTCAGAAACCTTCACCATCTCAATGCGGCCCTTCACATGGGCTTTTAACAGTGCCTCTTTGATGGTTTCCTCCGGCACCTGGAAATGACGGCAGATGGCAATGGCTGTCAGGGCATTGTACACACTGAATCTGCCTGGAGTGGCAATCTCCACATCCATGTTTAGCAGCCCATTTACATGGAATGCAACGCCCAGAGAACCGGGGCGGTGAGTCAGTTGTAAATCCGATGCCCACAAATCCGGTGTGGATGCTCCGTCTCTTCCGATGCCATAGGTTTCCAGTTTACAGGTGTGTCCTTCCATCACCTGCCACAAATACTCGCTGTCCAGGTTGGCAATTCCCACTTTACACTGCTTAAAAAGCAACCCCTTACAGGCAATGTATTCCTCCATGGAAGCATGCTCGTTGGGACCGATATGATCCGGCTCCAAATTCGTGAAAATGCCATAATCAAAAGTAAATCCCTGGGTACGGTGCAGCATCAGTCCCTGAGAAGAAACTTCCATGACCACCGTATCACAGCCAGCCTCCACCATTTGGGCAAAATAATCCTGAAGCGTATAGGATTCCGGCGTGGTGTTGTGGGCAGGAATGTGTTTGTCTCCGATAACCGCCTCAATGGTTCCCACCAGTCCTACTTTGTGCCCCGCATGTTCCAGAATGGATTTCACAAGATAGGTGGTGGTGGTTTTTCCCTTGGTTCCGGTGATGCCAATGGTGGTCAGCTTCCTTGCAGGATGCCCAAACCATGCGGCAGAAATAAACGCCATAGCGTAGCGGGTGTCCTCCACCCGGATGACGGTGATGCCACTCTCCAGAACTTCCCTGGGTAATTCCCTGGAAACCACCAGCACCGCAGCTCCCTTTTCCACTGCTTCCATGACCTTACTATGTCCGTCAAAATTTGCCCCCACGATACAGAGAAACAGGCAGTCCTTGCACAGCTTGCGGGAGTCATTGATGACTGCCGCAACTTCTCTTTCTGTATTTCCCGCCTCACAGCGGTATTTAAGTCCTTCCAGTAATTGTTCTAATTTCATTGTCCCCTCCAATTTGATCGATGTAAAACTTCCAGATACTAGCATACCATGTTTTTACCCATCGTGCATCGTTAAGTTTTTTTAAGAACATTTTTATTTTTATATTAGAATTTGTACACAGTTTAGACACATTTTCCCCTTATATTAGTACTCAGATAGTTGATGAACTCACTATCTCCCCCCTCATAAGAAAATTGCGAAAAGCTCGGTTTCCCACCGAGCTTTTTGCATGGGTAAAAATATTTCCTATGTTCTAACAGTAATCTTCAATAATCAGTTCGATATGGCTGTCTCCTCTGTAAGAATTGATGGTGGGTTGATACAAAACAGAGATTGGCATTCCTGCGTGGGTTTCCAGAAATTCCATGAATTCCTCCGTCTCGCCAAAGTATACTCCCTGTCGTTCCGTGCCATTTCCGTCCACCAGTTTACATTTCAGCACATTCCGCTGTCTGCCAAAAATCTGTGGCTGGTACACCTGAACATTTTTCTGGGCAAAGAGGGGTTTACTGTTTCCATTTCCGAAGGGTTCCAGCTTTTCAAACTCTCCCACTAACTGCTCATCGGCATAGGCAAAGGGCATTGCCACATCAATGTAGACCTTGTCAATGAGTTCTGCCTCCGTCAATAAACAGTTGCGGTTCATCCGCTCCCGGAATTCCTCCACCTTTTCCCTTGGGATGGACAGCCCTGCCGCCATTTTGTGTCCCCCATACTTAAGGAACAAATCCCCGCACCGGGTCATTTCCCCGTACATGTCATAGCCGGCGATGGAGCGCCCGGAGCCTTTTACTTCCTCCTGTCCGTCTGTGAGAACAAAAACCGGGCGGGTATATTTCTCCCGGATGCGCCCTGCCACAATTCCGGCCAGGCTTTCATGGAGTTCCGGCAGATAAATCACCAGCACCGAATCCAGTTTTCCCGTCTGTTCCAACTGTTTCTGAGCTAACTCTACAGCTTCCTCTACCCCTTCCTTCGTCATTTCCTTCCGGCTTTCATTTAAATCCCGCAGTTCCTGGGCAATGGGGGCTGCAGTTGCTCTATCCCTTGCCTGTAACAATTCCAATGCCCTGCCTGCAGTGTCTAAGCGTCCTGTGGCATTCAAGCAGGGACCGATGACAAAGCCCAGGTGATAGGCAGACAGCTTTTTCTCCTGTAGTCCTGCCGCCTCCACCAGCGCCCGCAGTCCGGGAATGGGCGCGGTGTTCATCTGTTTTAAGCCCTCCCTCACGATGATGCGGTTTTCGTCCTTCAATTCCATCACATCACAGACTGTGGCAAGTGCCGCCACTTGCAACAATTCTTTCCTAAGGAAGTCAGAGTTCTCCGGACACAGCAGATGCACCAGTTTCCATGCCACTACTGCCCCACAGACTCCGGGAAAGGGATAACGGTTATCCTCCCGTTTCGGGTCTACCACTGCATCTGCCGGAGGCATTTTATACAAACGGGTGCCATCCTCCTGCTCCGTAAAGGGGACTTCATGATGATCCGTAATAATCACCGTCATACCAAGATCTTTTGCCCGTTCCACCTGGGATAGGGCGGCAATTCCATTGTCGCAGGTGAGAATGGTGTCGATTCCATCGGCGTGAGCCTCCTCAATGAGATTGTCGTTAAGTCCGTAGCCGTCCTTGATACGATGGGGGATTGCGGCATTCACTTTCGCCCCCATACGCCTCAGTGCCTCCACCAGTATGTAGGTGGAACAGATGCCGTCCACATCGTAGTCCCCGATGACCCGGATAACCTTTCCCGTGGCAATCTTCTCCTTTAGAATTTCCGCTGCTTTCCGGATGTCCGGTAAAAGTGCCGGATCGTGACAATCCTCCAGCGTTCCTTCCAGATACATGTGGAGCTGTTCCTCTGACTGTACATCCCGGTTACACAGAATCCGTGCCAGAACAGGGCTGATGCCGCAGCGTGCCCCAATTCCGTTAAAATCTGCTTTTTTCTGATATAAAAACCATTTTTTCATTGTATTCTTTCCTTGTTTTTACTTCATAGGAAGGAATTCCTATGATAGAAAAAACCATGGCAGGATGACCCGCCATGGTTTTTTATAAAAGCGCATCCATAACGCTCTCTGTTTATGCCTGAACTTTCTTCTCAACTTTCGCTTTTTTATTATGATTCTTCTCACCCAGTCTGGTACGGAATACATACCACATTGCACCCGTCAGACATACGGAAGAATAAGTACCACTTACGATACCTGCCATCAGAGGCAGTGCAAACTCTTTGATTGAGGATACACCAAACACATACAGGCAGGCTACCATGATGAAGGTTGTTAAAGAAGTGAAAATACTTCTGGACAGTGTCTGGCTGATACTCGCATTTACCATATCTTCCAGGCTTTCGCCACGTCTCATCTGTGCCTTATTCTCACGGATACGGTCAAAGATAACGATGGTGGCATTGATGGAGTAACCGACAATGGTCAGCATACATGCGATAAAGGTGGAACCTACCGGTACCTTCAATACAGCATAAACAGCCAATACTACCAGTACATCATGTAACAGTGCGATAACAGAGCTTGCACCGAAACGAATATCCTTGAATCGTAACCAGATATAAATTAACATACAGATTGTTGCAATGCCAACGGCTACAACTGCATCCTGACGCACCTCGGAGGAGATGGTAGAGCTGATGGATTCTGCGGTGATGGCAGATTCATCAATACCAAATTTCTCAACTAAGGCATCGCTGATTTCTGTTCTCTGGTCTAAATCCAGGGTAGAGGTTTTAAAGATTACCTCATTGCTTCCTGCTACTTTCTGGGTCTGAACACTGCCGTTCACGACTCCTTCGAAAATAGGAACAACATTGGCTTCAATATCCTCCAGACTCATTTCTTCATTAAATGCTACGGTGGTGGAAGTACCGCCCTTGAATTCCAGACTGTAGTTTAGCGCATCGCCGGTGGTTGCCTTATTGATACCCATCACTACGAATCCACCGATAATCACAACGGCAGACAAGATAAAGAAAATGTTTTTCTTACCCAAAAAGTTGATGGTCTTTCTCTCTCTGCCGATACCGTAAACCTTGGGATTTTCTACACCCAGTACCACACAGAAGTTTAAAATCCATTTGGTAATAATCAGGGCGGTAAACATGGAAACCAGAATACCGATTGCCAGTGTCAGTGCGAAACCACGGATGGAGCCGGAGCCCATGATACCCAGCACAGCTGCGGCAATCAGAGTGGTTACGTTACCATCCAGGATAGCGGAAAAGGCTTTGCCAAAACCGTCCTGTACCGCGGTTTTTACGACTTTACCCTTTGCCAGTTCCTCACGGATACGGGCAAAAATAATCACGTTTGCATCCACCGCCATACCAATGGACAGGATAAAACCTGCAATACCGGGTAAGGTCAGTGTCACATCAAAAGCACTTAACAGCATGATATCCAACGTGGTATAAATCACCAGGGCTACGGATGCTGTCAGTCCCATGAAATAGTAAACAGCAATCATAAAGACAACAATCAGGGCAAAACCAACCGCACCGGCCTTTAAGCTGCTCTGGATTGCGCTCTGTCCAAGCTGGGCACCCACCACGTTAGAACGCATCTCTTCCAGTTCCAGTTTCAAACCACCGATACGGATGGTGGATGCCAGTTCCTCCGCTTCCTCGTAGGAACGCTGTCCGGTGATCACGGCACTTCCGTCTGTGATTGCATTCTGTACAGAAGGTGCGCTGATGATGGAGCCATCGTAGATAATATAGATCTGATCATGGGTGGGAGCTGCCTTTGTGGTAGCATCCGCAAACTTCTTGGTACCTTCCTCATTTAAGGTAAGCTGTACCACATACTGGGAATTTCCCATGTCATCCTTCTGGCTGCCGGCACGGGCAGATACAATATCAGAACCGGTCAGCACCTCAGTTCCGTCCGATGCCATGAATAACAGGGAACCGGGTTTACCAAGTTCTTCCAGAATGGCATTGGCATCATCCACACCAGGGATCTCGATATTGATACGATCGGAGCCTTCCTGATAAACCTGTGCTTCAGAACTGTAGTTCTCCACACGTTTCTGCAGTTTGTAGATGGTGTCGCTCATATCCTCTGCACTGGGATCTTCATCGCCGACTACCTGGTAAGTGATGCTGACACCACCTGCCAGATCAAGACCCTGCTTAATGCTTGCTGCAGATCCGGACTTGTCCGAACCCAGACCATACACTGCGGTATAGCATAAGCCTGCTGCCAGAGCGAGAATCAACAGCAGATAGACAACTGCTCTACTCTTCTTCATTTCCTTACTCTCCTTCATTTAAATCGGCTAGTGCCGCTTTTATCATGATTGCGCATTCCACCCGCTTCTGCTGCAATTTACATCCGACCTCATACACATCATTGATGCTGCCGGTAAAATTGTAGGCATTGGCGGCACAGCCACCGCTGCAGTAAAACTTCGCAAAACATTTCTTACATTTTTCTTTGGCGTAGACATTGCACTCTTTAAAATGATCACAGATGTCTGCGCGGAGGATGCCCTCATCCACATTGCCTAACAGGAAATCTTCATTGCCCACGAACTGATGGCAGGGATAGAAGTCACCCCAGGGTGTCACTGCCAGATACTCCGTACCAGAGCCACAGCCGGAAAGTCTCTTTGCCACACAGGGACCGCCCTCTAAGTCTATCATAAAGTGGAAGAAGTTAAAGCCGTTGCCAGCCTTTCTCCGCTCAACGATTTCCTTCGCCAGCTTATCGTATTCCTCCATGAGTTTCGGCAGATCTTCCTCTCTGAAGGCATACTCCTCTTCCGGGCTTGCCACAACAGGCTCCACGGAAATCTGCTTAAAGCCTAAGTCTGCCAGATGGAGTACATCGTTGGAAAAATCCAGATTGTTGTGAGTAAAGGTGCCACGCACATAGTAGTTCATCTGTCCGCGGCTCTCTGCTACCTTCCGGAACTTGGGCACAATCACATCGTAGCTGCCCTGTCCTCCACGGAACGGGCGCATCCGGTCATTGACCTCTTTTCTTCCATCCATGCTTAAGACGATATTTGCCATCTCTTTGTTGGCAAATTCCATAATTTCATCATTTAACAGCACCCCATTGGTGGTCAGGGTAAAGCGGAATTTTTTGTTATGTTCTTTTTCGATGCTGCGTCCATAATTGACCAGGTCTTTTACCACCTGCCAGTTCATGGTAGGCTCACCGCCGAAGAAATCCACTTCCAGGTTTACACGGCTGCCGGAATTGGCTACCAGAAAATCCAGTGCCTTTTTACCCACTTCAAAGCTCATCAATGCCCGTCTGCCGTGGTATTCCCCTTCCTCTGCAAAACAATATCTGCAGGCAAGGTTACAGTCATGGGCAATATGAAGACACAGTGCTTTCACGACCGTCTGGCGTTTCTTAAAGTCGGTAATATAATTCTCATAAATGTCCTCGGTGAAAAGCTGGCCTTCCCGCTCCAGTTCCAACACTTCGTCCACGGCTTCTTCGATTTCTTCCCTGCCATAGTTTAGGCCTGCGCAGGCAAGTACCGCCGCCTTCACGGTATCCGGATCTTTTACGCCCTCTTTCACCAACGGCTCAACCATGCTGATCATATCGTATACCATATCATCCACCACATGGACAGCACCGCTGTTCACATCCATGACAATGTTGTAGCCGTTATTTTTATACTGGTGTATCACGTTTTATCCTCACAACATGTACTTACTACTTTACGCAAAGTAAGCAGCGACTTAAAAATCGCTGCTTAAATAAGAAGTAAATACAACTCTCTTTTCTTATTTTACTTTCTCACAGCTCTGATTTCCTACAGTACAGGAAGTCTTACATGCAGACTGACAAGAAGTCTGGCACTCGCCGCATCCACCTTTTTTCATGGATTCTTTTAAATTTCTGGTGTTTAATGTCTTGATGTGTTTCATAACTAAACAGCTCCTACTTTCTTATCAAATTTCTAATCCGTTTCTACTGCTATTTATCAATAGCTTCTAGTAGTATAGCATAGTTTCTGTGCTATGAAAAGCACTTTTTTATGAGACCATTCCTCCAAACATTCCACTCATGGTGCAAAGAAAAAGTACCAGCAAGCTCCTTGGTGCCTCCTCCATCACCTGATGTCCTGCAATCAGGGATGCCAGAAATAAAACAGCAAAATAAAGTCCTCCCGCCAGCATCCCCCAAAGGAAACGCCTGTTTACCATCTGTCTGCCGCACAGAAGTCCTGCCAGAAAGCATGCCAGCACATAGATGGTGCAGATTCCCACATGAACACCGGTCTCCGGCATACGAAAACGGTATACCAGAAGTGTCAGCAGCAGGAGCAGGCCGATGGTCAGCGCATATCCCCCCAATAATCCTTTCAGTAAACTGATTCCTTTCCTCATCTCTATCCTGTCCATTCTGTTTTTACATGTATATTCATCCCCGATTCCAAACTTGACAAGAGTTTGCGCATATTGTATAGTTGGAATCAACTAATTTTTTACAAGGAGTGAACAAATTTTGGATACCACTGGTGTCATACAAATCTGTATTCTGATTGTCCTGTTATTTTTATCAGGATTCTTTTCTTCTGCCGAAACGGCATTAACCACGGTGAATCTCATACGAATCCGTGCCCTTGCCGAGAAGGGTGATAAGCGGGCGTCCCGCGTTCTTTCCATTCATGAAAAACACAGCAAAATGCTGAGTACCGTTTTAATAGGAAATAACATTGTGAATATCTCCGCCTCCTCCCTTGCAACCTCTCTGACCATCCGAGTGCTCGGAAGTTATGCCGTGGGCATTACCACTGGTATATTAACCTTGCTGGTGCTGCTGTTCGGTGAGATTGTGCCGAAAAACTGGGCAATGATCAACGCTGAGAAGCTTTCCCTTGCCTACTCCTCCATGATCCAGTCCCTGATGTGGGTACTGACACCTATTATTTTCGTGGTGGATGGACTGTCCCATTTGATTTTCAGGCTGTTCCGCATTGATCCGGATGCCAACAAAAATCAAATAACAGAAAACGAGCTCCGCACCTACCTGGATGTCAGTCATGAGGACGGTGTCATTGAGTCTGAGGAAAAGAAAATCATTTACAATATCTTCGATTTCAACGATGCGGTGGCAAAGGATATTATGATTCCCCGCATTAACATGGTGAGTGCGGACATTAACAGTTCCTACAAACAGGTATTTGATCTGTTTAAGGAATCCATGTACACCCGGATTCCCATCTATGAAGATTCCGAGGACAATATCATCGGTCTGATTAATGTCAAGGATTTCCTCTTAGTCACTGACAAGCGCAGCTTTAACATCCGGGAAAATAACCTGTTACGCCGCGCCTACTATACTTATGAATACAAAAAGACTTCCGACTTACTGGATGAGCTCCGGGAAGAAAGCACCAATGTCGTATTCGTATTAAACGAGTACGGTGCTACCGTGGGTATGATTACTCTGGAAGATTTGCTGGAGGAAATCGTGGGTGAGATCCGGGATGAGTACGATGAGGACGAGAAAATGCAGATTCAGCCCGTGGAGGGTGAACCCCGCACCTGGCTGGTGGAAGGCGGCATGAAGCTCGACGATATCAATGACCGTCTGGGTACGGATTTTGATTCCGAGGACTATGATTCCATCGGGGGTCTGATCATCGAAGCCTTAGACCGTTTCCCTGAAAATCAGGAGGTCGTGGTTCTGGAGGACGGAACTGTCCTGAAAGTGATGAGTATCCAGAATAACCGGATTGTCCAGGTGAAATTAACCCTGCCGGAACCGGAAACCAAAACCGATGACGACGCAACGGATTCTCAACATTCCAGTCATGACGAAAAGGAAACAACAGAGGATTAGACCTCTGTAAAAAATAGAGTGAACGTTAAAACCGTTCACTCTTTTTCATATTACTTTCTATAAATTTCTTCTCCCGCTACTACCCGGTCAATCTTCTCTTTCACCGGGGCAAGCTCTCCCATTTTCTCAAGGGACCGCTCCTGTAACTGTTCGTAGTAGGAAACCTTCTGAGCCGCTTTCTCGTACGCCTCGCCTTCCGTCTGGTTCATTTCCTCCCGGTAGACTCTCTCGTAAAACGCTCCCTCAAAGTAATGAGACAGGGCATAGACCTCCTGTAAATCCCCGTTTACTTTAAAGTTTTTCGGTTCATCCCGGTGGGTGTAATAGAGGGTTTTCGTGTAATCCTCATTCAGCACCCATTCCAGCATCTTATTGGTATTCATCTGTGTTCCGTTGCGCTCCAGCCAGTTGCTTGTCATGACAAACACCTCCATGAAACACAAAAGCACCAGCACTACAATCACGGCATCCATGCCATATAGAATGCACTTATTCTCCTGCTTTTTCATCCGCTTGTCCCAATTCTTCCCGAAGGATTTGTTCTCTCCCTGCACCGGTGAGTTCATCAAAATTCGCTGTGGTTTCCGTGGAAATTCCCAGTTTTTCCTGTAACAGTGCGCTCATATCCGCTTTCATGGTTTCCAGAATGGTCTGGTTTTCCCCGTTCACTGCCCCTTCAATCTCTTCATAGCCATTCAGATAAGTGGCATCATAAAAGGAATCCAAATCTGAACCGAGGATTTCCAGATAGTCCATGCTGCTGTCCGTTTCCTCCTGGTAATGTTCCCTGTCCGTCTCGATATCCCGCTCCACGCTGGCATAAAACCGTGCCGCATAGAGAATGGGATAATAGCCTTTGAACACGCCTTTGTCATCCAGCAGTTCCTTTTCCCGGGAATAACGGGTCAGTCCACTGTAATCTCCCGCGGTGAGATATTCCTCTATCTGTGCCACAATCTCATCGTAGTTTTTCCGGTTTCCGGCATTCGCCGCCTGCTGTCGGTCGTCCCGGAAGGCTCCCCAGAGCATCCAGAAAAGGAATCCGCCACACAGCAGTGCCGCCATAAGAATCCAAAGAGTCCTGGTCTGAAACGCAGTGGTTTTCCTTTGTACCTGTTCCTTGGTCTCCCCGTAGGCTGCCTGATAATGTTTCATGCTTGCCCGATGCACCGCGGCAAAGGTATTTTTCCTGTTACAATGGGGACACCGCACATCCTCCGGGCTAAGCTCGCCCCCGCAATATTTACACGTCATTTAAGATTGCTTCCTTTAACTGGGTTGTTTTTATCTGTTCTTCATGGTTACTGTAAAGATAGAGACTTCCTAACAGCAGACACACTGCCAGGACAATTCCTGCCATCACAAGAATCTCCCGTTTCCACACCAGACGAAGTGCCCGCTTTCTTCCCTGGGGTAATTCTCCAAGGTTCTTCCTGGTCTCCTCCATCCCTTCCATGTACTTCCGCTCATTGCCCCAGAGATTGGTGGCTCCACAATAGGGACAGGCGGGAAGATTTCTGTCAAAGGCAGCTCCACAGGAACCACAGGTTACCAGACGCATTTTTTTACTGCTCATTGCCACTCCTTTCTTCCATCAGAAGGAGCATCCCGGATTCATCCAGCGTCCGCAGGGATGCCGCCTCCTCCTCTGACAACCCCAGATAGGTCTGTAACACCCTGTCCATGTGGTCGTAGATTTCTTCGATATAGGGCATGGTCAGCTCCTCATCCAGGACGCCGCCGATGCTGGCATAGGTTCCTAAATGTTTCGGGCTGTAAAACTCTGCCAGAACCCCGCACAAATCCTCCAGTGCCTGGTTCCGTTTGTACACATCCTCTGCCGTCAGGTACTCGTCCAGATGATTCAGGGAAAATTCATAGCAGCTTGCCGCCGTCATCAGAGGCATCCATTTCAGATAAGGCTGGTCGGATGCCGTCCAGCCCGTGAGGTGATAGCTGTCGCAGTAGCTGTAAAACGAATAATACTGTTCCCCTTCCCACAGTTCTAACATCTGGGGAAGGATTTCCTCATAATGTTCCACAGCATATACCTGTTTTTTCTCATAATAACTCCGCTCCACGTTGGCAGAGACGAAAATCAGAACCACCAGTGTCACCGTCAAAATGGCAATCAAAATGCCGCGCACTGCATAACCGGACAGTTTTTTGTTGGTGCGCTCCACTTCCTCCCGTGTCGCCTCATAGTCTGCCTGGTAATGTTTCCGCGCGGCTATATGCTCTTTTGCCTGTATGTTTTTCTTTCCACAGTGAGGACAGACCTCCATCTCTAAGGTCAGATTTCCTCCGCAATAAGGACATTTCATCGATTACTCCTGTACTTCCGGGCGAATGGCGATTCCCAGTTCCTCTAACTGTTTCTCGTCCACCACATTAGGAGCTTCACTCATCATATCGGAGGCATCCTTTACCTTCGGGAAGGCAATGACTTCGCGGATGCTGTCTGCTCCGGTGAGTAACATAACGAAACGGTCAAGACCATAAGCCAGTCCTGCGTGAGGGGGCACTCCATACTGGAACGCACTGAGAAGGAAACCGAACTGTTCCCATGCCCTCTCCTTGGTGAAGCCCAGAACCTCAAACATCTTCTCCTGGATGTCATCCTGGTGAATACGGACAGAACCGCCACCCAGCTCCACGCCGTTTAATACGATATCGTAAGCCTTTGCGCGGACGCGTCCGGGGTCAGAATCAATGTACTGCCAGTCCTCCTCCATGGGCATGGTGAACGGATGGTGCATCGCCATAAAACGGTTCTCTTCCTCACTCCACTCCAGTAAGGGGAACTCGGTTACCCACAGGAAGTTAAACTGTTTCGGGTCGTAAAGATTTAACTGTCTGCCCAGTTCCAGACGCAGCTGTCCCAGTACATTCCATACGATGGTATTCTTATCGGCTGCAAAGAGGAGTAAATCTCCCTTCTCGCCGTCCATTGCTTTCACTAAAGCCTCTAACTCTTCCGGTGTCATAAATTTGGCGAAGGAAGATTTGTAAGTGCCATCCTCCTCAATTGCCAGATATGCCAGCCCCTTGGCTCCACTGCCCTTTGCCATATCCACCAGGGCATCAATTTTCTTACGGGGCATGGCTGCCTGTCCCTTGACATTTAAGCCGCGGACAGAACCGCCGTTCTCCAAGGCTCCGGTAAATACACCGAAACCACAGCCTTTTACCACACCGGAAACATCCTGCAATTCCATGCCGAAACGGGTATCCGGTTTGTCGGAACCGTAACGGTTCATGGCATCAATCCATTTCATGCGGGGCAGAGGTAACTGTACCTCCAGACCGATGGCCTCCTTACATACATGCTGGATGAGACGCTCGTTGACTTCCAGTACATCCTCCACATCCACAAAGGATAACTCCATATCTGCCTGGGTAAATTCCGGCTGACGGTCTGCACGCAGATCCTCATCGCGGAAACATCTTGCAATCTGGAAATAACGGTCATAACCGGAGCACATCAGTAACTGTTTAAACAACTGGGGAGACTGGGGCAGTGCGTAGAAATTACCGGGATGAACACGGCTGGGCACCAGGTAGTCTCTTGCTCCCTCCGGAGTGGATTTACAAAGAATGGGGGTCTCAATTTCCACGAAACCTTCCTTTGCCATAAACGCACGCATCTCCGTGGCAATTTTGCTGCGGAGTAACAGTTTTGCCTGAATGTCGGGACGACGCAAATCCAGATAACGGTATTTCAACCGGATATCCTCTTTGGTCTTGCTGTCTGCCTCGATGGGGAAAGGAGGGGTCTGTGCCTCTGCCAGAATACGGATGCTCTCCGCTCTCACTTCGATATCCCCGGTCTTTAAGTTCTCATTGGTGGCGCCGGAACGTTTTGTTACCGTACCTACCACAGCGATAACATACTCACTTCTAAGCTTTTCCGCCTTTGCAAAGTTCTCTGCTCCGCAGTCACTCTCTTCAAAAATAATCTGTAAAATGCCGGAACGGTCTCTTAAATCCACGAACACGATTCCGCCCTTATTTCTCTGTTTCTGTACCCATCCCATGACGGTAACTTTCTGTCCCTCATTGGCGATGGAAACCTCGGTACATCTGTGGGTTCTCTTTAAACCCTGCATTGACTCTGCCATTTATCTGCCTCCCACGCTTATTTCAGCGGATTTTTATAGATTTCTTCAAACTGGTGGTAACCGTTTGCCTCCAGCTGTTCCTTCTGGAACTTTTTGTTTTTGTTCATGCGGACGATGAGAATCTGTTTACCTTCCTCACGCTCCGTCTGTGCCTTCGCAATCACCTCACACATCTGCTGGGTGGATAAGCCTTTTTCCAGTAAGTAAACCTTTCTGTCGGCGATGCCGGGCACCTGGAAACCGCTCTCCATGAGAAGGAGAATAATGCGCTCAAAGCCGATGGAAAAACCACAGGCAGGAACATCATTGCCGGTAAATTTGCCTACCATCTTATCGTAGCGTCCACCACCGCCACAGGCAATGCCCAGCTGGGGCATGGCAATCTCAAAAATCGTGCCGGTGTAATAACTCATGCCACGGACTAATGTAGGGTCAAAGACCAGTTCAAAGTCGGAGGACTTCACCGCACCCACGGATGCACGGATTTCTTTTAAGTTATTGGCAACGGCCTCGTCCAGATACCCGCCCAGCACATCGATGAGGTATGCCACGCCGTCCTCTGCTGCCTCTACGCCGTGAAACAGTGACAGATATTTGTCAATGGATTCCTGGGCAAAGCTGTTTTCCTTTAACTCGGCTGCCACGCCATCCATGCCGATCTTGTCCATCTTATCCAGCGTGATGAATACACTGTCATACTGCTCCTCCGGGAAACCGCTGTAGGCAGCCATTGCCTTTAACATACGGCGGTCGTTGATTTTAATCTGAAAATCATGGAATCCCAGCTTGCCCAACGTGGTGGTGGTCGCCAGAATCAGCTCAATCTCCGCCAGGTTGGAGGGTTCTCCCAAAATATCAATATCACACTGCATAAACTGGCGGTAGCGTCCTTTCTGGGGACGGTCTGCACGCCATACGTTGCCAATCTGCAATGCTTTAAAGGGTGAGGGCAGTTCGTTGGCATGATTGGAATAATACCGTACTAGCGGAACTGTCAAATCGTAGCGTAAGCCTCCATCAACCAAATCTGCCTCTGTCTGGGCTGTCTCCAGATTGAACTTCTCTCCACGCTTTAAAATCTTAAAAATCAGTTTCTCGTTGTCTCCACCCTGCTTGCTGGTCAGATTCTCAATGTGCTCCACACAGGGAGTCTCCATGGAAGTGAATCCGAACTTCGCATAGGTTTCTTTAATCACACGGATTACATAATCCCGAATCTGCATTTCTGCCGGCATTACATCCTTCATTCCAGTGACAGGTTTCTTCGTCAGTGCCATAATTTTGCTCCTCATTTTTTAATCCCATTTATTTTACACTGAAACAAGGGTATTTTCAAGTAGGGGATTCAAGCCTTTGTTTTCTGATAAACCCTTTTCCATATATGACGATAGAGGAAAAAGGATATCATGGCGGCGGTAATTTCTGTGATGACAAACGCCCACCAGACACCGGTAACGCCCACCTTACGGCTTAACAGATAGGCTGCGGGAATAATCACCACCACATAACGCATGAGGGAAACCACCAGAGAAGGCATCCCTTCCCCCAACGCCTCCAATGCCCCTGCACAGGTGACAGATACTGCGGATACTACAAAACCTAAGCTAATGACATGCAAAGCGGTGACACCAATGGCGATGGTATCGGGATTCTCTGTGAAAAGTCCGATAAGCTGCGCCGGAAGTAACCAGCAGCACACCGTTCCCAGTGCCATGATTCCCATGGTCAGTGCCAGTGTCAACCGGTAGATTTTTTCCACCCGCCTCTTTTCCCCGGCACCGTAGTTGTAGCCGATCAAGGGACGGATGCCCTGGATGATGCCGTTGGCAGGCAGATAAATAAAGGTCTGTAATTTATAGTACACGCCCAACACCAGCACATAGGTCTGGGAAAAACCGGAGAGAATTCCGTTTAAGGCAGAAATCAACAGGGAGGGCAATGCCATATTCAGGGTAGCCGGGATGCCGATGCCGTACATCTTGCCCCAGATGTCCCTGCTGACTCCCAGGCTTTTCCGGCTGACCGCCACCGGCAAGGGGTTTGTCCGGTCTAAAATCACATAGGCAAGAAGGGTCAGCACCTGTCCTGCTCCTGTTGCGACTGCGGCACCCTTGATTCCCATTCTGGGGAAAAAGCCGATGCCGAAGATTAACAAAGGGTCTAATACAATATTGGCCACAAAGCCCACCACCATGCAGAACATGGTTTCCTTCATTCTGCCCACTGCCTGGAAAATTTTCTCGTAGGCAATGCCAAGGGTAACTGCCACGGCAAATACAAAGACGATGTTGGCATAATCTAACCCCAGCTGAATCACGTTTGCATTCTGGGTAAAGGCACCCAGAAAGGCAGGCATGACAAGAATACTCACCAGCATCAGCAGGATTCCGTGTACTGCACTCAGTAGCAGTCCCTGGGTCGCTGCCTGATCTGCTTTTTCCTTCTGTCCTGCTCCCAGATAAAAGGCAATCATGGCATTCATGCCCACACCGAAGCCCACGCCAATGGAGGTCATCAGGTTCTGTGCCGGGAACACCAGGGATAAGGCTGTCATGGCGTCCTCGCTGAGCTTTGCCACAAAGTAGCTGTCCACAATGTTATACAGGGAATTGAATGCCATGGATAACACCATGGGCAGCGCCATAGATAGCACCAGCGGGAATATTTTCTTTTCTTTCATAAATGTCTGGTCCATATTGCTTTGTTTCCTCCTCTTTGAAATGCTGCGGTGGATCATTTTAACGATACCATTCCTTTCCTCCGCAGTGCGTTTCCACGCAGAGCAAAAAAATACCACACAGCCGTAATGACTATGTGGCGAAAATATGCCTCTCTGCAGCGGCATATTCTCCTTAAATGTACGCTGCGTGACAGCATCTTGCTATCACGCTGAAAAGGAGCTGCCCTGCAAAAGCAACATTGAAAAATCCACACCCTGAAGGGTTTTATGGGTCGATTATAGTAAAATCGGGGTGGGATGTCAATATGGTTTTCTGTTCCGTTTTCACGACCTGGGAATCTGTGGACTGCGACCACATAGGACGGCTCGTAAAATGCACTGCAATTAAAAACTTTCTTTTAATCGTACTTATACACCTATCTGCACAGGCAGGCAATCTTGTTTCGCCTATCCCGGAATTTTTCTAATGCCTATGGTTCTTCATCCACATAATCAAGAAGTTTCAGGTTCCCAGCTTTACATTCGATGACAGCAGTGGCACAGTTTCCCATATGGAAGTGCCAGAAATCACTGACGAACACACCGGCGATGGGATTTAAAATGCTGCGGTTCAAGGCACCGTGGGCGACCACCAGCAGGGTTTCATACTTCCTTTCCAAAGGAAGAAGCACCTCTCTTACAAATTCCCCGGTTCTGGCATACAGTTTCTCAAAGGATTCTGCGTCCTCTCCCGGTGCGTAGTCTCCTGGATGTTTGAAAAAATTATAAATGGGACTGTTGGAGTCTTCCATCGTCTCCCGGTATCGCATCCCTTCCCACTTTCCGAAATTGATCTCTTTCAGGCGCTCGTCAGCAGTCAGTTGAATATTCCGCTTTCCGATTAAAATTCGAGCGGTGTGCCTGGCTCGAATCAAAGGGGAGCAGAATGCCCGTTCAAAGGGTATCTGCTCCAATCGTTTTGCCGCCTTCTCCGCCTGGGCTACGCCGTTTTCGTTAATATCAATGTCAACCTGTCCCTGGAGCTTTGTCGCCCGGTTCCAGTCTGTCTCACCGTGTCTTACAAGGTAGATGTTCATTGTCCTGTCCTCGTTTTCCTTTATTGTCACATATCAGCAAGACGATTATAGCACAAACGGAGTCTGCTATCTATATAGGAAATCTAACGCTTTCCTACAACACTCTCCCCCTTCCACTGCGGCATTCCTCATTTCATTCCTGTTATCGCATTATTTCCCGTGACAGAAAACAAATTTTTCTTTATAATAGAAAACATAGAAAACAAAAAGAAATGAGGTATTCCCATGGTTAAGATTATTTCTGACAGTACCTGTGACCTTTCACCGGAACTGGTAGCAAAATACGATATTGATATACTGCCTCTCCATATTCTTTTGGGTGAGGATGAATTTGAGGACGGAAAGACGATTACTCCGGAACAGATTTTCAAATGGGTCGATGAGCACAGGACAACGCCCAAAACCTCTGCACCATCTCTGGCGGAAACCATTGAACTTTTCCGTCCTTATGTGGAGAGGAAGCAAGAAATCGTCTGCTTTTCTATTTCTTCCAGCATGTCGACTTCCGGAAACGTGATGCGGCTTGCTGCGGAAGAATTAGAAGCATCTGCTCTGATCACCGTGATTGATTCTGCGAATCTCTCCACCGGAATCGGGCACCTTGTGATAGAAGCTGCCATTATGGCTAAAGAGGGGAAAACTGCTGCAGAGATTTCCACAGCTATGGAAAAGTTGAAGCCACTGGTTCGCGCCAGTTTCATAGTGGATACCCTGACCTATCTGTATCGCGGTGGCCGTTGCAATGCCGTTGCCGCAATGGCAGGCAGTGTCTTAAAACTGCACCCTAAAATTGTGGTGGAAAATGGTGCTATGGATGCAAGCAGGAAATACCGTGGCAAATTAGCCTCTGTTATCCTTTCCTATGTAAAAGATATGGAGGAATCTCTAAAAAATGCCAGACCGGATCGGGTATTTATCACCCATTCAGGCTGTGATGCAGAAACTGTAAATGCAGTCCGCTCCTATCTGGAAAGTTTAGGTGTCTTTCAGGAAATTCTGGAAACCCGCGCCGGTGGTGTCATCTCCAGCCACTGCGGTCCCGGCACATTGGGGGTTCTATTTGTTGCAACACATCCATAGGAGGCAAATACATCTCCTCCGCTGGCCGATCAGCGGAGGGTTTTGGATGGATGGGACTACCGGATGCATAATAATACGGTCTTCCATCTCGATAAAGTTATAGAATCAATCTGTTAACGGGTCATTGAGAATCTTTGTTCTCAGCTGCTTCTCCTGTCTGTCTCAACGGAGCTTCTCGACATCCCACTCCATTACGGCTCCGGTCGCTGCATCAATCGTGAATTCGTATTCTGTTCCACCGTAGATGATCTTTCCTTCATATTCCGGACGTCCGTCATCATAATCAAGCTTCCATTCGTAGAGATCCTTGTCTGTTGCACCGCTTACACGGTCAAGGGCTGTTTTCTTTGCATCTGCCTCACTGACCGTAACGTTCTTGCTGCCTGCTCCCATCGTTTTTTCTTCATATGCGGAGCTGATGATCTCTCCGGTGTCTGTCGCAATCTCATAGTCATACTTGGCACCGCCTGCATACCATTCAATGTCATATACCTGACGTCCGTCTTCATAGTCAAGCTTTGACTTGGTGATCGTTGCGTCCGCTGCCTTCACTCCGGCATGCTCCAGTGCGATCTTCTGTGCTGCTGCTTCATCCACGGTTCCGGTACCTGTTGCATTCTGTGCCGGAGCGGGTGCTGAGGTCTGTGCCTGGGCTGAGGCTGTAGCTGAGGTCTGTGCCGGAGCAGGGGCAGCGGGGTCTGCCGTCTCCGTCTGTGTTCCGGAAGCCTGCGCATTCTGTTCCTGGCTGCTCATTTCCATAACAGCTCCTGTCTCTGCATTGATCGTGTAGGCGTAGGCATACTCTCCGGAAGTAAATTCCACCTTATAGCAGGCCACTCCCGCTACCTCACTTAAGGTCGTGGCTGAAATATCTGCATCTGCCGCTTCAATATCCGCTGCTTTTAACGCTGCTTCCTGCGCCTCCTCCATAGGGATCATCTGTGTCTGCTCCTGGCTGCTTTGCTGCGGAATACTGGCTGCCGCATTATCTCTGCATCCGGTCAGGGTCATTGCAAGTGCAAATGCCGCTCCGGTAAAAATCCATTTCTGTTTCATACTCTTTCTTATCCTTCCTATCAGATTGAAATGCATAAAGTGTAGCCGATATCCTGCCAGATTACAAGTGAAATTTTTGTGTACCGGGGAAATTTGTAAAAATTTGACAAATATAGTAACACTTGCAAAACCGTAAATTGCGCCGCCCATGCCTCTTTTTACGGATTCCCTGATTGTCTCCATTTTATATAACAAAAGGCAGCCCACTATGGACTACCCTGATAAAAATAAAAAGCAGCAAATCATTTGCTATGTGTAGTGATATTCTATCAATGTCACCTGTAATTGACAAACTAGAATTTGCAATATACCTGCGAAGAATTATTAGGTCCTCTAAAGGCAATGAATTTTGCCGAAATACGGGAACAGGGATTTATCCCGCTGTATAAACGCGAAAAGATTACGGATGCCCTTCATGAAAGCTGTGGTTTTCGAACAGACTATCAATTTATAACAAAGAGCAAAATGAAAACAATACAGAAAAAAAGTAAAGGGAAGGAATAAATTACTATACTTCAAAACAACGGCAAAAATCGCTGCAACCCAGTAAACACAATGGATACAGCGATTTTTTCTTCTAACAACTGTCAAAGACAGGTATACATACCATCATATGCTTCCTTCATAACGGTAAGGCTTCCGTCAATGCCTACTGACAGTCTCTGCTGTGTTTGGATTGCCCTCATGAGTCCATTCCTTATCCTCCAAAATACCATGCTTGCAGCTTATGCATGGCTATCTGCAAATCTTCGGATAACTACTACTCTCATTCATCGGTTTATCTTGTTCAAGGATAGCATTAAAAAGCATTAACGTCAAGGGTGCGATTACAGATTAAATTGCTTTTTTGCAATTGTCATGCCGACTGATGCTGTACGGGAAAATCGTATGATATTCTTTCTCATCGACCTGTAACGAAATGACTTTTGACTCTACATCAAAGTATTTTTTAATGTTCTCTTCTGTTACAATATCCAGAGTCTTTCCCGTCTCTTTCCTGCCGCCATAGCTCATCATAAGTGTGGTATCAGAGATCTTGAGGGCATGATCTGGGAAATGCGTATTGATCAGACAGCTGGTATGGAACTCTCTTGCCACCCGCTCTATGGTATTAATTACCTGAAGCTGATTCTTCATATCCAGGTTGGACTCCGGCTCATCCAGAATCAACAGCTCTGGTTCTGCGATCAACGCCCTTGCCATAATCACCATCTGAAGCTCACCACCACTCAGTTTGTTACAGCTCTTATCGCGCAGCTTGATGATTCCAAGATTCTCCATGATCTCTTCTGCCTTCTCATAATCTGCCTTTTTCGGAGTGGAGAAGAAGCCCTTTTGTGTGTTCAGTCCCATAATAACAGCATCAATTACCTGATAGGAAAAGACGCTCTGTTTTGCCTGAGGCACATACCCTGTCTTTTGCCAGAACAGCTTCTCCGTATTCTTGTCAATGCGTTTGGAATCAATTCTGGTCTCCCCGCTCTTCCATTTATAAAAGCCCATGATGCATTTAAGCAGTGTGGTCTTACCAACACCGTTAGGACCTAAAATAGTCATGATCGTGTTATCTTCCAGTGAGAAATTAATATCCTGGAGTATTTTATAACTGCCATATCCGAATGTACCATTTACAACATCTAATTTCATCAGCTTCTTCCTCCTATTGTCTTCCTTAGCATATAAGCAAAAATAGGTGCACCAATAATTGCTGTCAGGATGGAAAGCGGCAATTCTGCTGCCGTAATAGAACGTGCAATTCCATCTATGGAAAGGAGATAACCCGCTCCCAGGATTATGCACGACGGCATCAGCCCTCTATGATCGTTCCCGACGCAGAATCTTCCAATATGCGGTATGACCAGACCAATCCATCCAATAATACCGCAGATAGAAACTGACACTGCTGTCATTAATGTTGCTACTACGATAATGACCAGTCTGAGTCTTTCTACATTGATTCCCAGTGACTTGGCTTCTTCCTCATTCAGTGAGAGAAGGTTCATCTTCCAGCGCAATGCATACAGTACTGCCATACAGGGTATGATAGTTACTGCTGCTGTTACCACATTCTTATAGGATGCGGATGCCAGACTTCCCATGAGCCATACTGTGATCGCAGGAAGCTTCTGCTGCGGATCAGCAACATATTTAATCAGTGATACAAGTGCCTCAAATAATGCTCCCACAATAACGCCTGACAGGACTAGGGCAAAAAGCTCTGATTTACTCTTCACTCTGGAAATGGCAAGCACAATTACAACTGCCAGAAGACCAAACAGCAACGCCTGCGTCTGTACCATGAATGTACCTGCCGATAACAGGATTGCAAGAGAAGCGCCAAATCCCGCACCGGAAGATACTCCAAGAATATCAGGGCTTACCAACGGATTACCAAATATACACTGATATGCAGCGCCGGAGCAGGCAAGCCCCGCTCCGACGATCATACTGAGAAGAATTCTTGGCAGTCTTACCTGCATGATTACTTTATTTTTTATTGGATCAATCTCTGCTGTTCTGGAAGTGATATTTGCCCAGATGATCTTCACAACTTCAACAGGAGTAACAGAATATCTGCCAATACATGCCCAGAAGAAGAAAGCAGCAACCAGTAATACAAATAAAATAAAAATAATATGTTTTCTTCTACTCAAAGTCCTGTGTATCTCCTAAAATCTCGTCCAGTATTTCATCTGTTAATTCAAAGTTATATACATCTTTATAGAACTGGGATACTTCCTCATACATATCCATATCTTCAAATAAATCAGGATGCTGAATCTTAGCCAGCCATTTTACCATTAAAGGTGTCTCAATTCCTGGCGGATCCCATCTGTAGCCGCCTATTGGAATCTTATATACCTGCTTGTTCCGTACTGCATCCACCACAGACCAGTCCTGTCCGTCAAGCTTGTTATTAATCAGATCAGATGGTTGAAAATCTGTAAAGTTACCTATATAAATGATGCTTGGATTCCATTCATAGACCTGCTCCATGTTGACATTCAAGGCTTCCCCTGATAAATCCTTTGCAGGGTTGAGAGCGCCACTCTTCTCTACCCAGTAGTTGGCAAATCCTGTTCCTGTGACTTTTAAATTGTCAGACAGAATCAGAATATTACTGTAGTCATCCTCAGAAAGAGTAGATATCTTAGCCGTAACCTCATCTACATTGTCATTAAAATATGCAATCAGCTCTTCTGCACGCTCTTCCTTCTGGAACATCTTACCGATAATGCGTATCCAGGTCTGCAGATCATCCAGTGTACCATACTGTAAGGCAACTACCTTAATACCGGCTTCTTCCATCTTGGCAATCTCATCATCCATGTAGTTCCACTGGAATACAACATCCGGCTCTAATTTCAGAAGCTCTTCTACGTTCACTACGAAACTGGTATCTACAAAGCTTGTATCTGCATTCTTCAGTTCTGGATACATATACTTCAATGCACTGTTCTCATATGCAATCATAGAGGATGGATTACAACCTACTAAATTGTCATTATTGCCTACCACTGCATAGAAAATATAGGGAAAAGGCATAATCGTGGTCGCTACTCTCTGGGGAACGCCATCTAATTCGATTGTCTTGCCCAGCTGGTCTTCAATTACAATCTTGTCAGCAGAAGCACTTTCTTCTGATGTTGTTTCTTCCTGAGAGGATGTTGTCTCTTCCTGTGTCGTAGCAACCGTGCTTTCTTCCACAGTCGCTTCTGTCGTCTGCGTAGGCTGGGAACCACATCCTGCAAGTGTTGCGATTGCCATGCACAATCCGACAGCAATACTTAAGTTTTTAAATTTTTCCTCAATAGTTTTTTGAAATTCCCGTGTGAGGGGGAAAGTTGATTACAAACAGAA